>VOFJ01000222.1_pt1 | contig 127219 bp, 177 predicted proteins | sample 5384081 | NCBI WGS metagenome assembly VOFJ01 (sample SAMN12384729, study PRJNA508395) | human gut metagenome | isolation source: healthy gut I | host: Homo sapiens
CTGCCTCCCCTTTGCCTGCTCAGCCTTGAAACACCACGTTGCTGGCACTGGTCGCTGTATGCCGATGGCACATTCTACGATCCCGAACACGGGGTTATGAGTGATTTCCCCAGTGCAAACAGAAAATATTATTGGAAACTGGAAAAGCAGTCCGTTTTATAGGACACAACCTCTGTTATAATATAAACATAACGAGGGAGCGAAAAGCTCCGGACAATATTCACATTCTTTCGTTTTGCGGTCATCGGCTACGGTGACTGCAAATCAAAAAACTATCATCAGTCCGTTTTATAGGACAGTGAAGATGTTACAATATAAACATAACGAAGGAGCGACAAGCTCCGAAATGTAGTACATAAATCCTTCCTTTTCTGCAACGGCAGTGACGCTGTTACCGCCGTTGTAACGACAATGAACATTCCTTGCGGAATGTTGAAATAAAACCGATATTTTTCCTCTTTCTCCCTTCTGTGTTTGGCTGTCTTGCCTTTCCGGTCATTGCAGAATTGCCCGGAGTTTTCGTATCGGTTATTCGGGCAGATCTGCAATACGAAAATTACTTATCAAGTCCGTTTTATCGGACAGCGAAGATGTTACAATATAATCATAACGAAGGAGCGACAAGCTCCGAAATGTAGTACATAAATCCTTCCTTTTCTGCAACGGCAGTGACGCTGTTACCGCCGTTGCCTCGACAATGAACATTCTTTGCGGAATGTTGAAATAAAACCGATATTTTTCCTCTTTCTCCCTTCTGTGTTTGGCTGTCTTGGCTTTCCAAGTCATTGCAGGATTGCCGAATATCGGTATCGGTTATTCGGCAGATCTGCAATATAAAACTACGTTCCAAGTCCGTTTTATCGGACAGCGAAGATATTATAAATATTACGAGGAGCAGATGTCCGATATACATTGTATAACATCCTTTCCAAACGGCGGTCTGCAAAATACAGACTGCCAACCGAAATTTACAGTCCGTTGCGGCGGATATGAACGTTAAAGGCTGATGGCCTGACAACCCATCGTGAAAGGTCTTTATCTGTTCACTGTTTACATAGTTCTGTGCTGTTTTTCCTCATTTTTTCGGCACAGATGTTTTTCTCCTTTTTAACTTCCCGTATCATATTTTACCGACACGGGAAACGGAAGATACGATGCCTGTTAATTTTTTCGGGCAAGCGTTTTCGATAAACCTCTTTTAGTATTTTGGTTACCATCCATTTTATGTATTTGGCAAACAGGCTTACCCTTATCGGTAAGCCTGCCAGACTGTCGATAAACCTATATAATTTTTTGAAAATGGGGTTTGGGGCGTAGCCCCAGGCGGGTCGCAGGGACGCCAGTCCCCGTATTCACCCCCTTTCCGGGGGAAAGGGGGCAGGGGGATAGGGATAATAAATCAGAAGTTAATTTCAAAAACAGACTTTTTCTACAATCTGACAGGCTTACCCTTACCGGTAAGCCTGCTTGCTTTTTACACTCGGAACAAGTCTGTCCTTTTTATAGTACACCTGCTATGATATACTCAAGACAATACAAAAAAAAGCGACACTTTCTTTTGTATTTTCCTTATTTCCTTATTTCCCCGGTGACAGCCTGCTGTTTTACAGTGGGCTGTCATTGTTTTCCGAAAATATATAAGATGAGCGTTTTGTGATATAACGGCAAAAGTCTTGATTATTACGACAAATTGTGCTATACTAAATTCGATTATAAACTACTTCCGCTTAAAAGCGGTTTCAAGGATGTGTCGTATTGAATAAGGATAAAGAAAAATACAAACGTACCGCTCTTATAGTAGATGCTCTGGTACTTCTTACATGGGAAACCTCCACCTTCGGCATTATATGGCTGAATTACTATAACAGCGAGATGGCTTTCAGCTTCTTTAGAAAAAGGAAACTGGCTGTTATTCGGATTGTACTTTGCAATTCTTTATGTTTTCTCAAGAATATACAAGGGACTTAAGATCGGCTCTCATAAGACCACCGATATTATAGTGTCGCAGATTCTTGCTACACTTTGCACAAACTTCATAACCTATATCCAGATATGCCTTATATCACGATCTATGCTTGACCCCCGACCGCTTCTTGTCGGAACGCTGTATCAGGCGGTGGTCATAGCTTTGTGGGCGTTTATAAGCGGAAAGATATTCCGTGCCTTATACCCTGCAAAGAACGTGATAATGATATACGGACTTGAACAGCCTGCCAGAATGCTGGTGGAAAAAATGAGCAGTCGTCGCGATAAGTACAATATCACTCGTATGATGAATGTTTCCGAGGGGCTGGAGGCTATTACTGCGGAGATACCGAATTATGACGGCGTGGTGATATGCGATACTCCGAACGAGATCAGGAACGACATACTCAAATACTGCTTCAAGACATCGATAAGGACTTACCTTTGTACCTAAGATAAGCGATATTATCGTAAGAGGCGGAGATAATATGGAGCTGTTCGACACTCCGCTTATTATCTCCAAAAATTACGGACTTGGTATTGAACAGCGTTTCGTCAAGCGTTGCTTTGACATCCTCCTGTCCTCGATAGGCATTATTATCGCTTCTCCCTTTATGCGTTTGATAACAGCTATTGCTATAAAGCTGTGCGATCACGGTCCCGTGCTTTATAAGCAGGTGCGTCTTACAAAGGACGGAAAGGAATTCAAACTCCTTAAATTCAGAAGCATGGTTGTAAACGCCGAGAGCGACGGTGTGGCACGACTTGCAAGCGACGGCGATAAGCGAGTGACCCCTGTCGGAAAGTTCATAAGAAAAGTAAGACTCGATGAGCTTCCGCAGTTGTTCAATATCTTCAAGGGCGATATGTCGGTCGTAGGACCCCGTCCCGAGCGACCCGAGATCAGCCGTGAGTACGAAAAGGAAATGCCCGAGTTTGCATTCCGCCTTAAAGTCAAGGCAGGACTTACCGGTAATGCACAGGTTGTCGGCAAGTATAACACTACTCCTTACGATAAGCTGAAGCTCGATCTTATGTATATTGAAAAATATACACTTGCCAAAGATATTCTGCTTATACTTAAAACCGTCAAGATTATCTTTATGCCCGAAGAAAGCACAGAGGGCATAAAGGAAGGATATATAACTCCTCTCCAAAAAGGCGAGGATACGCAAAGCAAGGAAGGAAATGACAACAATGGAAACATTCAGTAATCTTATCGACCTCGATTCATATTCACCTGATGAGTGGAATATGATAGTTGAGCTGGCACAGCAGATTCAGAAGAACCCCGCACTTTACCGTTCAAGATGCAGCGGAAAGATAATGGGTACTCTGTTCTACGAGCCGTCAACAAGAACTCAGATGAGTTTTCAGACTGCAATGCTGAGGCTCGGAGGTACGATAATAGATTTGATAATCCGTCAACATCTTCTGTTTCCAAAGGCGAAAATATCAAGGATACAACGAAAATAGTCAGCAGCTATGCCGATATTCTCGTAATGAGAAATCCATACGAGGGCAGTGCAAAAGCGGCGGCTCTCACAGCTGATTGCCCTGTTATAAACGCAGGCGACGGCGGACATCTGCACCCTACGCAGACGCTTACCGATATGCTGACGCTGAAAAACGAAAAGGGCAGGCTTGACCACTTGAAGATAGGTCTATGCGGCGATCTGCGTTACGGAAGAACGGTACACTCACAGCTTAAGGCACTGTCACGCTATGAGGGCAACGAGTTCATACTTATATCAACACCCGAGCTTGCTCTGCCGTCATATATCAAGGACGTGCTTAACGCAAGAGGCTGTACTTATAAGGAGATATATTCTCTTGACGAGGCGATAACAGGCGAATCGCTCGATATGCTCTATATGACAAGAATACAGAAGGAGCGTTTTTCAAGCGATGAAGAATACAACAGGCAGAAGGACGTATTCCGCCTTGATACCGAAAAAAAATGAAGAAAGCGCCAAAGGATATGATAGTTATGCATCCGCTCCCCAGAGTAGACGAGATAGCAATGGATGTGGATGACGATCCGAGAGCGATGTACTTTACTCAGGCAAAGAACGGAATGTTTGTGCGTATGGCGCTTATAATATCCGTGCTTTTTGAGGGCAGGCTCGGTGCGCCTAAGCTGCTGACAGGTACGATAAAGAACGATGTTGAATGCACAAACCCCAAGTGCATCACAAAGACCGAGCATTATCTTCCCCACAGCTTCAAGGTACAGGGCGATATATGCGAATGTGAATATTGTGACGAGCGTATTCTGCTCGACTAAGCAAGAGGAAATATATGATGGATTTTTCAAGCGTAAAGAGAATTGTTATAAAGGTAGGCACAAGCACGCTTGCCCATAACACAGGCAATCTTAATATAAGACGTGTTTCAAAGCTGATAGAGGTAATGTCGGATCCGAAAAATTCCGGCAAGGACGTGATATTTGTTACATCAGGCGCACAGGGCGTAGGTGCGGCAAAGGCAGGACTTCACTCGAAGCCTAAGGAGATGCCGAAAAAGCAGGCTTGTGCCGCTATAGGTCAGTGCGAGCTTATGCACATTTACGACCGTGAATTCGCAAACTACAATCACACGGTCGCACAGGTGCTCCCCTTACCCGTGACGTTATCAGCAACAAGACAAGAAAAGAGAACGTTATAAATACGTTCAATACGCTTCTTGATATGGGCATAGTGCCTATAATCAATGCAAACGATACGGTTTCGATACAGGAGCTTGACTTTGACGAGAACGATACGTTATCCGCAATAGTAGCGGCGCTGTGCAGTGCCGATCTGCTGATAATCCTTACCGATGTTGACGGCTTATACGACAAGAACCCTAAACTTCCCGGTGCAAAGCTGATTCCTGAGGTAAAGCAGATAACAAGCGAGATGATAAGCTCAGCAAAGGACAAGGGCAGTGAGTTTGCAAGCGGCGGTATGATAACAAAGCTCGAGGCGGCTACTATCGCAAAGGAGCACGGCATACCGACTGTAATAATAAACGGTCAGCGTCCCGAGATACTTTACGATCTGTTTGAAAATAAGGCTGTCTGCACAGTATTCACCGCAGACGAGGACTGAAAGGAAAAATATGAGCTACATAGACGAACTCGGAAAAAAAAAGGCAAAATCGGCGGCTAAAAACTCAGCTATGCTGTCGCAGTCGCTTAAAAACGATATACTCGCCACTATCGCCGCAATGCTTGAAAACGGCAGAGATGAAATTAAAAAGGCAAACGAGCTTGATATAACTGCGGCGCACGAAAATAACATGGCGGCTTCTATGGTGGATCGTCTTACCCTTACCGATGCCAGAATAGACGGTATGGCTGAGGGTGTAAGACAGGTTGCGGCATTGCCCGACCCCGTAGGAAAAATTCTCGGCGGAAACACCTTGCCCAACGGCCTTACCGTAATAAAAAAATCCGTACCGCTCGGCGTTATCGGAATTATTTTCGAGTCACGCCCCAATGTTACGGTAGACGCAGGATGCCTTTGCCTTAAAGCCGGCAATACTGTAATTCTGCGTGGCGGCAGTGATGCGATAAATTCAAACAAGTGCCTTGTCGGTATTATGAGAGCGGCGGCTGAAAAGCACGGCGTCAATCCCGACATCGTACAGCTTGTGGAGGACACCTCAAGAGATACCGCAACCGAGCTTATGAAAGCAAACGAATATGTTGACGTGCTTATCCCAAGAGGCGGCGGCGGACTTATAAACGCCGTAATAAAGAATGCTACCGTACCCGTAATACAGACAGGCGAGGGCAACTGCCACGTTTATGTTGACCGCTTTGCCGACATTGATATGGCAGTGGATATAGTGGATAATGCAAAGACACAGCGCCCGTCTGTATGCAATGCCATCGAAAACGTACTTGTGCATAAGAATATAGCTGAGGGCTTTTTGAAGAAGCTCGCTGAAAGGTGGAACGGAAAGGTGACCTTTGTCGGTGATGAAGCAAGCAGTGCATACATCACGCTTGAAAAGATAGCCGATGATGAAGATTACCGCAGAGAGTTTCTTGACCTTAAGATTGCCGTAAAGATAGTAGATGATATAGACGAAGCTATAGCTCATATCAACCGTTTCGGCACAGGCCACAGCGAGTGTATAGTGACTGAGTATCTGCGTAATGCTGAGAAATTCCAGCGTGAAGTCGATGCGGCGGCTGTATATGTTAATGCCAGCACACGCTTTACGGACGGCTTTGAATTCGGACTGGGAGCAGAGATAGGCATATCAACGCAGAAGCTCCATGTACGAGGACCTATGGGCCTTGAGGCTCTGACAACGTTCAAATATCTTGTCAACGGAAACGGTCAGACAAGAGGGTAGGAGGAACGCTTATAAATGGCAAAAAAGAGGATTAAGAATAAAAATCGTATAGAGGCAAAAAAAAGCGAGAACAAGGTTCTTCACGGACTTGCAGGCTCTATAGAGGAGGCACTGTCGGAGGATCCGAGCGAGATTGAGCAGGACGAGGTCATCGTTGTCGATGTTCCCGAACACCGTCACAAAGGGCTTGCAAAGAAGATAGCATACTTTGTTGTCGGACTTCTCATTATCGTGTTCGCTGTAGTCGGTGCGGTAAATACCGTAATAGCGATCAGCGGCGGGATAGGCAGAATAGCCAATCAGACCGACCTTAAGGAAGAGTTCGCTCTTTATCTTTATCCCGTTGTTGCAACCGATCCCCCAGCTTTGAGGATGCGTCAACGCTTACACAATCCACTATAATAAAGATAGCCGTTTCAAAGATACTTCTCACGGGCGACACGTCCAACTATGAAACGGACACGGGCGTAATGTATATCCCCGAATTTGACGTTGAAACTGCGGCAAAGAATATTTTCGGAAGCAGTATCGAGGTAAAGCACCAGACAGTAGGTCATGTGCAGGATCTCGCAACCTACAATTCCGAGAAAAAGGTATACATCGTGGCAGACACAAACCGTATCCCGAACTACTACCCCGTAGTTTCGAAAATAAGCAATGTCGGCGAAACATACACGCTCACCGTTGATTATTATCCGCCTACGGTATCTATACCCGGTCTTGTCAACGAGCAGGTTTCAAGCAAGTCTATGACTTATGTTATCACAAAGAGCGGAGATAAAAAAGATCATAACATCAATCGCTCTTGATAAGGTAACAAGGGAAGACGGCTAAGCAAGATGTAATCTTGTATCAGTCTGTCGAAAAAACGATTATTATTTAATTTGTAACATTAAGCACATCACCAACGCCGCTGAAAGTATTTTCCGTACCGACAAGGCATTAATATTTTCGTGAGTATATCAGTGCAACTGCACTGACATTGACCTTTCAAAAAAAACGCCACTAACCTGAGATATATGTACTAACCTGCGGACGTGTAGCGTTAAGCGTCCCTGAATTGACAGGATATACAATGTACAGGTAGTTTAACGAGTTCAGCCAACACCCCAGCGGGGTAAGGGTATGGGTAAGGAAAGAGGGATGCCAAGCTGAGCATTGCTTTAGCAATGCTCCCGCTCCTCACGTCGCTCAAGAGGAATAACTGATTTGGGAGAAAACCTAAGGGACAGGGTATAGGGCTGAGCACTAACCTTTGGCAAGTGCTCAATCGTTTCGCTTTGCTTCACTGCGGCAGTCCAGCGGAGCTTTTAGCGGAGTGCACGAGCCTTGCGTAAGCGAGGCTCAGACTTGCACCTAGTCTCTTTGGTTCTTTCCCTCGTTAATATTGACAAGTGCATCGCTTCGAATAGCGAGCCCGAGAAGTGCTATCCGACAAAAAAAGAACTATCGGTAGCTTTCCACGATAGAAAAATGTTAAAAGGACATAATAGAAGCACATCAAACTAAAAACTTTTCCTACGCTTAGCCAGGATGTAATCTTGCATAATTTTCCCTTACCTCTTTTGTAACAAATAACGATTATTTAAAACCCTTCTGTCATTCGCTTGACAAAGAGGTTTTTTTCGTATATAATCATTTTAGCCGTTTAAAGTGACGTAACTTGAAAGCGATAACACTTTAAACGGTCATAATTATTTCTTTTTATAAGGGGACAGAAAATGATATTAGCAATACTCATCCTGTACATTCTGTCGGTAGTCGGCATAGGCATATACTGCCGTAAAAAGACTTCCACAGTTAATGACTTCGTACTCGGCGGCAGAAGCGTAGGACCGTGGTTCACGGCTTTTGCATACGGTACATCTTATTTTTCGGCTGTTATCTTTGTCGGCTATGCAGGCAAATTCGGCTGGAACTTCGGACTTGCTTCAACCTGGATAGGCATAGGAAACGCAATACTCGGCTCGCTTCTGCCGTGGCTTATATTAGGCAGACGGACAAGAGTAATGTCAAAGCATCTTGAATCAGCCACAATGCCCGAATTTTTCGGCAGACGCTTCAACAGCAAGGCTATGAAGATAATCTCGGCGATAATCGTATTCGTATTTCTTATCCCGTACACAGCGAGCGTTTATAACGGTCTGTCAAGACTGTTCGGAATGGCGTTCAATATTGATTATTCGTTCTGCGTTATCGGTATGGCGGTAATTACCGCAGTATACGTTATTGTCGGCGGCTATAAGGCTACGGCGCTCAACGACTTCGTGCAGGGAATTATAATGCTTGTCGGCATAGTTGCGGTAATTGCGGCTACACTTGCATCAAAGGGCGGCTTCAGCGAGGCTGTAAATCAGCTGTCACATATCAGCACGGAGGGCACGGCTTCTCCGGTCTCAACGGCGGATTCGTTTCGTTCTTCGGACCGGACCCGATAAACCTGCTCGGCGTAATTATACTCACATCGCTCGGAACGTGGGGACTTCCTCAGATGGTACATAAGTTCTATACGATAAAGGACGAGCGTTCTATCAGAACAGGTACGATAGTATCAACAATTTTCGCACTTGTAGTTGCAGGCGGAAGCTACTTCCTCGGCGGCTTCGGCAGAATATTCGTATCCGATGAGGAGCTTACGCAGATAGGTTCGGACGGAATTATCCCGAAGATGCTCGAATCGCTCCCGGAAATACTTATCGGTATTGTCGTTATCCTCGTTCTTTCCGCATCAATGTCAACGCTGTCCTCACTTGTGCTTACATCAAGCTCAACGCTGACGCTCGACCTTATAAATCCGCTGTGCAAGAATAAGCTTGACGAAAAGAAGTCGCTTATAGTAATGCGAGCTTTCATAGCAATCTTCCTTGCAATATCGGTAATAATCGCCCTCAACAAGAACGCTCTTATCTCCGACCTTATGGGCTATTCGTGGGGTGCGCTTGCAGGTGCGTTCTTAGCACCGTTTATGTACGGACTTTTCTGGAAGGGTGTTACCAAGATAAGCGTTTACGTCAGCTTCGGCGTAGGCGTTATCGGCACCGTACTGCATATGATAATCAAGCCTGCAGGTACTATACTCGGCTTCAACGTTGCATCTCCCGTAAACTTCGGTATGTTCCTTATGGTCGCAGGACTTATAATCGTACCGCTTGTGAGCCTTGTCACACCTAAGATGAAAAAGCTTGAGCTTGACGAGATATTCGCCTGCTACAAGCAGAAGGCTGAGGTAGAGGTAACAGATGCCATACCCGATGCCGAAAAGCTGAAATAAACAGATAAATTTATCCGCACTGCCACAGATGCTGCACGGCAGTGCGGATATTTTTTTATCTTCTTTTCAAAGCAAAAGCGGAACCGCACGGCTCCATTTCAGTCTGTAGAAAAACCGATTATTAAAACAGTATAATGAAATGTATTGCCAACACCGCTGAAAGCATTTTCCGTACCGGCAAGGCGTTAATATTTTCGTGAGTATATCAGTGCAACTGCACTGACATTGACCTTTCAAAAAAAACGCCACTAACCTGAGATATATGTACTAACCTGCGGACGTGTAGCGTTAAGCGTCCCTGGATTGACAGGATGTACAATGTTCAGGTGGTTTTATGAGTTCCGCCAACACCCCGACGGGGTGGGGGTGTGAGTAAGGAAAGAGGGAGCCACGAGGGGAGAGAACCTAAGAGATAGGGAGAGGGGCTGTCAAGTCCCTTGCCCTAGTCTCTTTGGTTCTTTCCCTCGTTAATATTGACAAGTGTACCCATTTGAATAGCGAACCCGAGAAGTGCTATCCGACAAAAAGAACTATCGGTAGCTTGCTATCGCAGGCAAAGCTGAATGATATAACAGATGCGCATTAAAAAACTTTTTCTACAAGCAAAAGCGGAACCGCACGGCTCCGCTTCATACTTTTATTGATTACTTATTTGCTTTTCTTCGCCTGCGACTCGGGGGCTGAACCACAGCCGTGGCATCCGGTGCAGTGACCGCTGCATCCGACGCAGCCGCCGCAAGAGAACTTGCCCTTTTTTCTTGTCGCTTACCAGCTTGTGAATGATCAGTATGATCACCGCAAGTAAAATTACCGCTACGATTATTGAACCGATAACAGGATCCATAAAGATCACTCCTTTTTATTTCTGAAATAAGACCTTACTTTGTAACCTTGACCTTAACGCCGAGCTTCTTGCTTTCCTTGTAAGGACGAACGAGAAGGTAGATAAGAGCGGCGAGGAGAAGGAATGCAACGATAAGACCGATTATGTCGCCTGCACCTGCAAGTGCGCCTGTGAACAGCTTGCCAAAGTAGTTTATCATAAGAGCGATTACATAAGCGAAACCGCACTCATAACCGATAGCAAACCAGAACCACTTAGCGTTGTTCATTTCACGCTTGATAGCACCCATTGCGGCAAAGCAGGGAGCGCACAGAAGGTTGAATACGAGGAACGACATACCCGTTACAGCTGTGAAACTGCTTGCAAGCGTCTGCCATACAGTAGCGTCGCCGCTTCCGTAGAGGATACCCATTGTTGCAACGATATTTTCCTTTGCAACAAGACCTGTAACAGCCGCAACAGTTGCCTGCCAGTCGCCCCAGCCGAGAGGTGCGAATATCCAGCAGATAGCCTTACCGATATTAGCTAAGATACTGCAATCCATCTGTGATTCATCGAGCATTGTGAATGCACCGTCTACCCAGCCGAAGAATGATGTGAACCAAACAAAGATAGTTGAAAGGAGGATGATAGTACCCTGCCTTCTTGATGAATGACCAGCCACGCTCCCACATTGAACGCAGTACGTTTCCGACTGTAGGAATGTGGTAAGCGGGGAGCTCCATAACGAACCGAGCGGGATCGCCGGCGAACATCTTGGTTTTCTTAAGAATGATACCGGAAATGATGATAGCCGCCATACCTAAGAAGTATGCACCCGTTGCGATCCACGGAGAACCGCCGAAGATAGCGCCCGCGATCATTGCGATGAACGGAACCTTAGCGCCGCAGGGGGATAAATGTTGTTGTCATGATCGTCATACGGCGGTCACGCTCGTTTTCAATTGTTCTTGATGCCATGATACCGGGGATACCGCAGCCTGTGCCGACAAGTATCGGTATGAATGATTTACCGGAAAGACCGAACTTTCTGAATACACGGTCGAGCACGAATGCGATACGAGCCATATAACCGCAAGCCTCAAGAATAGCAAGCAGAATGAACAGTACGAGCATCTGGGGAACGAAGCCGAGTACAGCGCCTACACCGGCAACAATACCGTCAAGGATAAGACCCTTTAACCAGTCTACGCAGTTAACAGCGTCAAGACCCTGCTCGATAAGTACGGGGATACCGGGTACCCATACGCCGTAGCTTGCGGGATCGGGCTCTTCAAATGCGCTTTCGCCGCCTTCTTCAAAGTACTTTACAGCGTCAAGATATGTGATGCCGAGTGTCGTGTCTTTATCTGCGTTTGCAGGGATTTCCTTGTAGTAAACTGTAAGCTGGCTTACTTCAAGTGTTTCTTCGTCCTCTACATCTATCTGCACTGAAGGATTCTCGCCTTCGGGCTTGTATGACTTGAGCGTTTCAAGAGCAGTACCTGGCTCAAAATCCTCACTGTCAGGCTCTATTGTAACGAAACCGTTAACAGCCTCCAAAGCGTCAGAGTAAGTGCCCGATGCGTCCTCATAATCTGCCGAGCCTATTCCGAACAAGTGCCAGCCGTCACCGAACAGTCCGTCATTAGCCCAGTCTGTTGCGGCTGTACCTACCGTTACCATTGAAATATAGTAAACGAGGAACATTATTACAGCGAATATCGGAAGTGCGGCAAAACGGTTTGTAACGACCTTATCAATCTTATCCGAGGTTGTCAGCTTGCCTGCTGATTTCTTCTTGTAACAGCCCTTGATAATTTCTGCTATGTAAACATATCTGTCGTTTGTTATGATACTTTCTGCGTCATCGTCAAGCTCTTTTTCGACATTCTTTATGTCTTCGTCAATGTGAGCCATTACAGCGCTGTCAAGATTCAGCTTTTCGATAACCTTGTCATCACGCTCGAACAGCTTTATAGCGTACCATCTCTGCTGTTCTTCGGGCATATTGTGTACTGCGGCTTCCTCTATGTGAGCTATCGTATGCTCAACAGGACCTGAGAATGTGTGCATAGGAACTGTCTTGCCGTTCTTAGCCGCTTCAACCGCAGCGTCTGCGGCTTTCCTTTATTCCCGTACCCTTAAGAGCCGAGAGATCTCAACTACTTTACATCCAAGCTCCCTTGAAAGTTCCTCAATGTTTATCTGGTCGCCGTTCTTCTTTACTATATCCATCATATTGATGGCGATTACAACAGGAATGCCGAGCTCTGTCAGCTGTGTTGTAAGGTAAAGGTTTCTTTCAAGGTTCGTACCGTCAATGATATTGAGTATAGCGTCGGGACGCTCCTCGATAAGATAGTTTCTTGCAACTACTTCTTCAAGTGTGTAGGGTGACAGTGAATAGATACCGGGTAAGTCGGTAATTACTACTCCGTCGCTCTTTTTGAGCTTACCCTCTTTCTTTTCAACGGTAACGCCGGGCCAGTTACCGACAAACTGGTTTGAGCCCGTCAGAGCGTTGAACAATGTGGTTTTGCCGCAGTTAGGGTTACCTGCGAGCGCAATTTTTAAACTCATCGGGAAAATTCCTCTCTTTCCGTAAAAGGCTGTTCAGACCTTTTCGTTTACTTGCTTAAATCAGATAAGGGTTTATTCAACCTCTACCATTTCGGCGTCGGCTTTTCTGAGCGAAAGCTCATAGCCTCTTACCGTTACTTCAACAGGGTCGCCTAATGGCGCTACCTTGCGGACGTATACCTCTACGCCCTTTGTAAGCCCCATATCCATAATTCTGCGCTTGATAGCGCCCTCGCCGTGCAGCTTGACAACCTTGACGGTTTCTCCGACAGTTGCCTGTTTTAATGTCTTCATCGGTTATCCTCCTCTATAATAAGAATCATATCATGATTCTTTGTGCCATTTCCTTGCTTATCGCAACCCTTGCCTCTTTGACATTCACGATAAGGTTACCGTTTACAGTTGTAACGACTTTTACGTTGCCACCGACTACAAATCCTAAGTTTTCAAGATTCTTCTTGACCTCAGGACTTCCGCCGATTTTCTTTATGATATTTTCGTCACCCTCAGATGCGAGTATGAGCGGCATCATAGAACGTCATCCTTTCTTTTTGTTCCGACTGTCTGCTTTATAATAGTCTTGGCTAACCTTATTAGTTAATGCTAATCAAATTAGAACAAGCTAACTTGATTGCCAAAAAAAAGTTAGCACCTGCTAACAAAAAATATTGTACTCACAGCAGAGCGGTTTGTCAAGCAAAAAATCAAACCGACTAACGCAAATACAAAAAGTTTGTTTATTCTAACTCAAATCGTTAGTATATTCTAACTACTCGTTTGTGAAAATTTCCGAATGCCCGATTTACAGGTGCTGTAATTTTATCCGCAATTTTGTTATTTTCGTTTTTCAACGCATCGGATATAAGCAACAGCACAGAATGCTCTGCCATAATACGCAATATAGATTTGCAATCAAAATTTAATTTGTTTTTAGTTTATTAGCCTAAAAATTAAGTAAAAAAAATTTAACAAAAACTCTTGCATTTGAAGAATGGCTATGATATACTTAATACAAAGAGCGATTTACGCTTCTTAACGGAAATATGACTTATCAAGGAGAATCAAGTATGAAACGTAAAAGTTATCAACGGTACATCATTACCGAACATTCCCTGGCAGGACAGACCCGCAGGCTGTAAGGACGTTATCTGGCGTGCAGACAACAACCCCATAATACCCCGTGACCTTCTTCCTACCAGCAACTCTATCTTTAACAGCGCAGTTGTTCCTTTCGAGAGCGAAAAAAGGGCAAGTTCGCAGGTGTTTTCCGTGTTGACGACAAGGAAAGAAACATGGCTATCCACGCAGGCTTCTCTGAGGACGGCGTACACTGGAACCTCAACGAAGCAAAGGTTGAATGGATAAACGACGACCCCGAAACTGCAGAAGCTAACCCCTGGCAGTACGGTTACGACCCCAGATGCGTATGGATCGAGGACAGATTCTGGATTACATGGTGCAACGCATACGGCTGGAAGCCTACAATCGGTGTGGGCTGGACAAAGGACTTCAAGGAGTTCCACCAGTGCGAGAACGCATTCCTTCCCTTTAACAGAAACGGTGTTCTGTTCCCCCCGTAAGATAAACGGCAAGTACGTTATGTTCAGCCGTCCTTCAGACAGCGGTCACACACCTTTCGGTGATATGTACCTTTCACAGTCGCCCGATATGAAGTACTGGGGCGAGCACAGACACGTTATGGCTCCTATGAAGGGCTGGGAATCACTCAAGATCGGTGCAGGTCCTATCCCGATAGAAACAAGCGAAGGCTGGCTGGTATTCTACCACGGCGTTCTCCAGAGCTGCAACGGCTATGTATACAGCTTCTCAGCTGCTATCCTCGACATCGACAAGCCCTGGAAGGTTAAGTATCGTTGCGCTGAGTACCTTCTCAACCCCAGAGAGTACTATGAGTGCGTAGGCGATGTTCAGAACGTTACATTCCCCTGCGCAGCACTCTGCGACGCTGATACAGGCAGAATCGCTATCTACTACGGTTGTGCAGATACCTGCGTAAGCATGGCATTCACAACTGTTGACGAGGTTGTAGACTACGTTAAGAAGCACAGCAGTGTTTGATTGACCGACAAAGCATAAAACTGTCCCCTCCGCAAAAGCGGAGGGATTTTTGCGTTATATGCGGCTTAAATCCTGCGGATTATATACCCATTATCTCTTTTTCCTCGGCGGTGAGCTTTGAAGCGTATACCTGATACCCTTCTTCTCCGTAACTGTTCAGAACTATATCCATAACCTCACGGAAAATGTACCGCCTTGCTTTTTCGGGATTTAAAAACAGCTTTTTGTCAAGCGTTTTGCCGCCAACCGTGTGACAGCATACATAAAATATAAATTCACGTTTCGCCGTTATCGTGAAATGTTCGCAGTAGCAATTACCCGTGAACGAATAAACCGGCGGAATATCAAGCTCCCGAAAACGTTCTTCGAGAGCCTTTAATTTTTTTCGGCACACTTTTTTATGCTTGGCAGGCTTATCTGTACCGTAAATTTCACGGCACATACTTCTGTCTGAAATATGATTTTTTGTAAAGCTGAATGATGACACAGACAAGCGCGCCATAACCGCTATGACCGAGCCGATTATAAGCAGTACATTGGCTATAGGCGAATCGGTTATTCTTGAGCCGTTCATATTATACCTCAATGATTGTTAATGCGTGTTTGTGTTTGTTGTATCTGTTGTGTTTGCTGTACTCGTGACGTTATGTACGGGAACAGTGTAATCCTGCGGCTGAATAGGTGCGCCGCAGTGAGGGCAGGCATTGCAGCTGCCTATGGTATAAACGCCTCCGCAGTATTCGCAGGAGGCCTGTTTCATTACGACAGATTGCGGCTGCGGTGCAGTCTGCTGAGGGGCAACGTAGTTGTCGTCAAGCGGCACTTCCTTTGCTCCCTTGTATTTCTTTGCATCGGGGCGGAAGAATACCATAAAGAATGCGTGAACGCAGACGAACAGGAGCATAAAGATTCCTATTCCGAAGGTTTCGCCCTCAAATCTGAACTTCATTACAGTAGGAGTAAGTGCATTGAAGCTGTCGGTGATAGCGTCAATTTACCTTTGTTCCCTCGACAAGCAGCCTCTTGTGCAGATCATTTGTAAAATCGTATGCTACGGATGAAGTAATGATACTGTCGGTATCATCGCCCTGCATACCCTCCCAGTACCAGTTGTTGAATTCGTCATCGGGATCTTTCGGCTGAGAATACACTATCAGCCAGTGCTTTTCGTCATAGAACCGGTTTACATAAAGTTCATAAGCGTACTTCTCAAGGTCGGTATAGTTGTCCTCCCAGTCGGAATTGTACACAGTTATTACCGCAGGAGAAATACCTGTTGTGTTGAAGAAATCCTCAAGTGCGTCGCCGAGCTTCGTTGTATCTCCGAGTACCTGAGCGTCGTCCTGTATGACTATCTGCGAGTTATAATCTACCTTCAGCTTTTCGGGTACGCCGAAAGACGTGAATATCATCAAAAATGCCGCCAGAACAAACGGTACATAGAATATGAGCATTAAAAATCTCAGCTTGCTCGGACCTTTTGAAAGGTCGGAGTATCCGAGTAGACGTAGTTCGGAACGCCGTTTCTGTAGTAGACGAATCTTCTTGCACCGGGGAAATATGTGCGGCTGGTTCTTATTCTGCTTGAGCCGCCTCCCGATGATGAACGGTGTGACGAGCTGTGTGATGAGGAGGAGTGGTGGCTTCCGCCCCCGTGAGAGCCTCCGCCCGATGAGTGTGGCATATTATACCTTCTTTCGTGTAACTTTTGATATTATTCTACCATATATTAACCGCCAAATCAAGATATAAAGCATTCTGGCATTATAGCCGAAAAACCGTAAAGCGTTAAAAATCGAATGTAAAGTCGCACGGCAAAAATGTAAAGTCGGTGTATAGTTTGGCTTTGCTATGCGGAATATGCGGCTTTACAAAAACTTTACCGACTTTATACCATTCCTTGCTTTAATGTAAAGTCCGTTGCGACTATAATATGAAATGTAGCCGGGAGGGAAACCGAACGACAGATAAAAAACGTACATAAATATTATGGAGTATCAGGAAAACTCCGAGGGGTATGACCCTTAAGAAAGGACAACAACATGAACAAGAAGTTAATATCACTTATCGCAGGCGCAGCAATAGTTGCTGCAGCAACAGGCTGTTCAGAAACTGCAACAAGCAGCGTAGCAGGCACAGATTCATCTGCAGCAGGCACATCTGCAAGCGAAGCATCATCCGCAGAAGCATCATCAGCTGCTACAGAAGAACTCAGCGGCACACTGTCAATGAACGGCTCAACATCAATGGAAAAGGTTATCAAGGCTGTTAACGGTGCATTTATGGAAAAGAACAAGGGTGTAACAGTTAACTTAAACCTCACAGGTTCAGGTACAGGCATCCAGGAAGCGTCAGAAGGCAAGTGCGACATCGGTAACTCATCAAGAAAGCTCAAGGACGAAGAAGCTGAAAAGCTTGACGCTACGGTAGTAGGACTTGACGGTATCGCTCTCGTAGTAAACCCCGTAAACAAGCTCGAAGACATCACACTTGAGGATCTCGCTAAGGTTTACTCAGGCGAGATCACAAACTGGAAGGAGCTTGGCGGCGATGATAAGTCAATCGTAGTTATCGGCCGTGAGGACGGTTCAGGTACAAGAGACGGTTTCGAGTCTATCGTAATGGGCGACAAGGAACCGAAGTACGCACAGGAGCTTGAGTCTACAGGTTCAGTTATCAACGCAGTAGCAACAACAGACGGCGCTATCGGTTACGCTTCACTTGCAAACGTTGACGAAACAGTAAAGGCACTCAAGATCGGTGGTGTTGAAGCTACAGAAGAAAACGTAAAGAGCGGCGCTTACGAAGTACAGAGACCCTTCATCTGCGCAACACTCAAAGGTTCCGATAACAAGCTCGTTAAGGCTTACCTTGACTTCATTCTCTCAGAAGAAGGTCAGGCACTCGTACTTGCACAGGGTGCAGTTCCGTAAAGTAAAAAACAAGTCGATAATTCCTATACAGTAAGCACTTTTCGGTAGCAAATCCGTTACCGAATTTGCTGTATAAGTATGTATAGCCCTGAAAGGATGGTTTACTTGGAAAAGACAAGCGGCGCAGCAGTTGCGGTAGGCTCAGTCGGAAAGCAGAGATCTGCTATAAGAAATAAAAAATCGGGATTCACAAACGTTACAGAGCGTGTAATGAAGTACATATTTACCGTGTGTGGGATCACAGCGGTAGCGTGCGTCCTGATGATAACAATTTATATGATAATATCGGGTGCTCCCGCCATCGGAAAAATCGGCTTGACCGATTTCCTGTTCGGCGACACATGGTACGCAAAGAAAGAACAGTTCGGTATCCTCCCGCTGATTCTCACATCGGTATTCGGTACTCTCGGCGCAATAGTGATCGGTGTTCCGATAGGACTTCTCACAGCGGCGTTCCTGTCCGAGCTTGCGCCTAAGGCTATGAAGAACGTAGTAAAGCCTGCGGTCGAGCTTCTTGCGGGTATTCCGTCGGTTATATACGGTTTGCTCGGCGCAAATCTTGTAAAGCCGCTTATGTACGCACTGGAGGAGGTCATTTATGCTAATGATCCTACACATCAGTTCACAGGCGGCGCAAACCTCGCAAGTGCCATAATAGTACTTGCCATAATGATACTCCCCACTATCATAAACATTTCGGAGAACGCAATATCCGCCGTTCCTTCCGAATACAGAGAGGCAAGCTACGGACTGGGAGCTACCAAGATACAGACTATCTTCAAGGTAGTTATCCCCGCCGCAAAGTCGGGTATTGCGTCCGGTGTCGTTCTCGGTGTCGGCAGAGCAATAGGTGAGGCTATGGCTATCATACTTGTTGCAGGCAACAGCGCAAATATGCCGGAGCTGTTCTCATCAGTAAAATTCCTCACAACAGGTATCGTTGCCGAATTCCCGTATTCGAGCGGACTTCACAGAGAGGCGCTCTTTGCGATAGGACTTGTGCTGTTCGTGTTCATTATGATAATAAATATGATACTCAACGGCATTCTAAAAAAGGGCGGCAAAAAGGAAAAAGCGGCAAAAACCGCAGGAAAGGCGTGATAGATTATGGCAAAAGCAGTTACGAATTCTCTTACTAAAAAGCACAGAAGAGTAAGCGACATAGTGCTGAAGGCTCTGATTTTTCTTTCGTCCGGTATAGTCGTTGCGCTGACGCTCGGTATGATTATATACATAGCCGTAAAAGGCACAGAGGGAATGAGCCTGAACTTCCTTACAACTCCGGCGTTCTCATATCCTTATGAAAACTACGGCGTACTCGGCAATATAATCAATACGCTTTATCTTGTAGTGATTACGCTTATCATTGCAACACCTGTCGGTGTAGGTGCGGCAATATATCTTACCGAATACGCAAAGCAGGGCAGACTTACAAGAATTATCGAATTCACTACCGAAACGCTTGCAGGTATCCCCTCGATTATATACGGACTTTTCGGCAGTGTGTTCTTCTACAATATCTTCAAGGTAAACTACTCACTGCTTACAGGTGCGCTGACATTGTCAATAATGGTACTGCCCACCATAATCCGTACCACGCAGGAAGCTATAAAGACCGTTCCTATGGGATACAGAGAGGGTGCTGTCGGACTTGGCGCACCTAAGTGGCATACTATAAGGACCGTTGTTCTTCCAAGCTGTATAGACGGTATACTGACCTCGGTAATCCTGTCCATAGGCAGAATAGTAGGCGAGTCTGCGGCGCTTATCTTCACGGCGGGTATTGCGGCTGAGGTAGGTATAAATTCGCTCGGCGATATTTTCGGCAAGGTGATGAATCAGGGCGGCTCGCTCACTGTTCAGTCTTTACCAGTACGCACAGCGTGGCGGTGCCGAAATGAAGTATGCATTCTCTACAGCGCTTGTACTGCTTGTAACAGTGCTTATAATCAACATATGCGCAAAGCTGGTCGCTTACAGAATAAGAAAGAAACGCTCGGTATAATGCCGTAAAAAGAAAAGAGGATAAACAATGTCAGATATAATCGTACCTCAGAGCGATGTGAAGCTCTGTACAAGAAATGTAAATCTATATTACGGAGAAAATCACGCTCTCAAGGACATAAACCTTGATATAAAGACAAATAAGATAACCGCCTTCATCGGTCCTTCGGGCTGCGGCAAATCCACATATCTGAAAAGCCTTAACCGTATGAACGATCTGATACCGGATTGTAAGATAACAGGCCGGTTCCTGCTTGACGGCGAGGACATCTACGCTGACGGCGTTGATACAAACGTACTGCGCCGCAGGATAGGAATGGTGTTCCAGAAGCCCAACCCCTTCCCGATGAGCATTTACGATAACATAGCATACGGACCGAGAGTACACGGCATAAAGAGCAAGGCAAAGCTTGACAGGATAGTCGAGGAGAGCCTTATCGGTGCGGCTGTTTTTGACGAGGTAAAGGACAGACTTCATAAATCCGCACTCAGCCTTTCGGGCGGCCAGCAGCAGAGAATCTGTATCGCAAGAGCAATCGCCGCGCGTTCAGCCTGAGGTCATTCTTATGGACGAACCTACATCGGCACTTGACCCTGTATCGACGCTTAAAATCGAGGAGCTTATGAACACGCTCAAGGAAAAGTATACGGTAGCTATTGTAACTCACAATATGCAGCAGGCAACAAGAATTTCGGACTACACGGCTTTCTTCCTTGTAGGAGAAATGGTCGAGTACGCACCGACAGACGAACTGTTCTCACGTCCCGTTGATAAGCGGACGGAAGATTATATCACAGGACGTTTTGGTTGATTTTATACGTTATGTGTGATATTATATTAGAAAGGGCAAACAGAAATGAGAGAAACATTTGAACATAAGCTCGGAAAGCTGAATAACGATCTTATCCGTATGGGCGGAATGATAGAGGAGGCAATAGCTTCAGCTATCACAGCACTGCGTGACAGCGATGCCGTTCTTGCAAAAAAGGTAGTAGACGGCGACAGAACGGTAGACGAGGAAGAAAAAGAACATCGAGAGCCAAAGTGCCTGTCCATAATACTTCGTGAACAGCCTGTCGCAAGAGATCTTCGTAAGGTTTCAGCGGCGCTCAAAATGGTGACTGATATGGAGCGTATAGCCGACAATGCCGCAGATATTGCGGAGATCAGCCTTACCGCAGACGTATCCGCTATTATGCACATAGTAAAAGAGATTCAGACTATGAGTGAAAAGGTAATAATAATGGTTTCGCACTCTATAGATTCATTCGTAACAACCGATATGGAGCTTGCGAATGAAACGATAAAGGCTGACGATGAGGTTGACGAGCTGTTCGTTTCTATAAGGAACCGCATAGTAGAGCTTATAAAGAGCGAACATTGCAGCGGCGATGTTGCGGTCGATGCCCTTATGATAGTAAAATATCTTGAAAGAATAGCCGACCATGCGGTAAATATCTGCGAGTGGGTCGAGTTCTTCAAGACGGGAGAATACAAGAATACCCGTATTATATAAACTTGGAGGCTGATACAATGGCTGAACGTATCTATATAACAGAGGACGATGACAGTATAAGAGAGCTTGTGACGGTCGCTCTTTCGGCTTATTCATACGAGGTGGAGAGCTTTGTCAGTGCGGAGGATTGCCTTGCCGCAACCGAAAAGCAGGTGCCGGATATATTCCTGTTCGACATAATGCTGCCGGGTATGGATGGTGTGCAGGCGGTGAAGATTCTTCGTGAAAACGAGCAGACAAAGAATACGCCGATACTTATGCTGACAGCAAAATCAGCCGAGATAGACAAGGTGTTCGGGCTTGAAAACGGCGCAGACGATTATCTCACAAAGCCCTTTGGCATTATGGAGCTTGCCGCAAGAATAAAGGCGCTTTTAAGGCGTTCCGGCAGAAGCACATCAGACAGTGCTTCCGATAAGATTACGGCAGGCGGCATAACGGTAAACACATCTCTCAGAGAGGTGAGCCGTGACGGCAGACCGATAGAGCTTACGCTGAAGGAATATGAGCTTCTGTTGTATCTTCTTAAGAACAGGGCAAGAGTTGTCAGCCGTGAGGAGCTTCTCACGAAAGTGTGGGGCATAGATTTTGTCGGTGAAACAAGAACGCTCGATATGCACATAGGAACGCTCAGAAAAAAACTCAGCGATGATGCCGAGAACGCTCATCTTATCAAAACGGTAAGAGGAGTAGGCTACAGATTTATAGGAGAATAACAGGAGGACGTACAGATGAAAAAAAGCACTTATAGTACGTTTTCTTATAGTAATTGCGATAGTTATGTCGGTGTGCGTTGTATCCGCTACCGCACTTCTTTCAAGTACGGAGCAGAACGTCAGAAAAAGCGATATGCTGACTTCTCTCGGACTTATCCGTGTGATATATGAGGACGAAGCTAACCACGACTATGACCTTGCAAACAGATTAAGTTCACTTGTCGGCAACGCCAGAGGGAGCTTTATCAATAAGGACGGAACTGTATTTGTAGATACCTATATCGACGGTGAGCCGGACGATAACCACAGCACCCGTGAGGAGATAAAGCAGGCAGAACTTACAGGAAGCGGAGTAGCTGTAAGATATTCAAAGACGCTCGGCAAAAATCAGATTTATGCCGCTATGAAGGTTAAGGATGACGATATAATCAGAATAAGCTACAATATAAACAGCTATATGGATTTTGCGTCAATGTTCATAGCGCCCATGCTGATAGCCGCCGCAATAGGCATAATAGCAGGGCTTATAGCGGTAAGCAGTGTCGCCCGCCAGATAATGAAGCCGATAAACAGCATATCAAAGGCTATGAGCGGTATGAAATATGTCGGTGACGAAAAAATCTCTGCGGAACTTGAGGAGATACCGTCGCACAAATACCCAGAACTTGATGAATTTGTCACAATGTTCAATTTTATGCGTAAAAGCATACAGGATAATATGAAGACGCTTGAAAACGAGCGTGAAAAGGAACGCTTCATACTTGAAAGCCTTCAGGACGGCGTAATTCTTTACGATAACGATCTTTCGGTAATTTCAATAAACCGTGCCGGACTTAAGCTGCTCGGTGCTTCTGATGAAAGTGGTGCTTCGACCGTACCCGAGCTTGCAAGAAAGCCCGAGATAATCGGCGGAGCGGAAAAAGCGGCAAACGAAGACAGGACGGTAACTATAGAAAGCACCGTTGACGGCAGGATCTTGCTCGTGCAGGTATTCCCCGTATCCAAGAGCGGAATAGACGCAATGCACGGCGGACTTATGGTTATCCGTGACGTTACCGACAAGCGTATGTCCGAACAGCTAAAAGCCGACTTCTTCGCAAATGCCGGACACGAGCTGAAAACGCCTCTCACGGCAATTTCGGGCTTTGCCGAGCTTCTTGAAAACGGACTTGTGCCTAAGGATAAGAAGGATTATTACATCGGAAAAATTCTTACCGAAGCCAAGAGAATGTCAACAATAATCAGCGACATTCTTGAAATATCCTCCCTTGAAAATAAGACCACAGCCGAGGAAGTGACCGACTGTAAGCTGTCCGAGATATGCACAGCGGTAAAGGAATGTCTGGAGCCTGCGGCTTCTGCAAAGAACGTCACGATAGAACTGTCAGGCGACAGCTTTACCGTCCGTGCCGCATACAAGCACATATACGAGCTTGTCGAAAACATAGTCAGCAACGCTATAAAGTACAACAAGGATGGCGGCAGAGTAGAGATAACGCTTCACGATGTAGGCGAGATAGGCTGTATCTATGTAAGGGATAACGGCATAGGTATCCCTAAGGAATCGCTTAACCGTGTATTTGAGCGTTTCTACAGAGTGGATAAGGGCAGAAGCACCAAAGAGGGCAGTACCGGTCTGGGTCTTTCCATAGTAAAGCATATCGTCAACTGCTACGGCGGCACGGTGACGCTTGACAGCGAGCTTGGCAAGGGAACGCTTGTCTGCGTAAGACTGCCGATTGCAAAGAATATTTCGGAGTAATGCAACATACAAACTATACGCATATTCAGACCCCATTATTTTCTTTTGTTCAAAACGAAGAAAATAATGGGGCTGTTTTTTACATTTTAGCAAAATTAACAGAAATTTTGCAAAAATCAAATTGACATTGTATAATTTTGATGATATAATAATTACATTAAACTGTCTTTTTGTGTATAATTCTACAGTTTTACCGTAAATGCGACAGCTTATATAATTTAATATAATTCGTGGCTTCACACAAAAACGATGGTTTTATTGCACTGTTTCACAGTAATATAATATCATATGAATATCCGTTGCAAAATACAATTCATAAACGGATTTAAATAAAGGAGGAACCGTTATGGCATTTATTGACGTGGTGGAATGGTCCCCACAGGACAATGCGGAATTTGCATATCGCTTTCCGCATAGCAATCTCAGTACATATACTCAGCTTATAGTACATGAGTCGCAGGAGGCTGTACTTTTTTCAAAAGGACAGATACTCGGAAAATTCGGACCCGGAAAGCACACCCTTTCCACTCAGAACCTTCCGTTATTAAGAAATCTGTACGGCATACCCTTCGGCGGAAAGAATCCGTTCATGGCGGAGGTCTGGTTCGTAAACAAGGTAGCTCCGCTCAACATCGACTGGGAAACATCTTCGATGAGATTTATGGATCCAGACTACGGACAGATGCTGCCGCTTGTGGCAAAGGGAAGATACGGTCTTAAGGTGACCGATGCCGAGCGTTTTCTGGTAAAACTGGTGGGAACACTGCGTTCCTTCACCTCAGCAGAGCTTACCGATCATTTCAAAGGGAGCTATGATTTCCAAGACAAACTCGACTATCGTTGCATTTATGACAGCCAACCGTGTTGGCATAAATACAATAGCTATGCACCTTGACGATCTTTCAAGGTTCATAAAACAGCCTATGGCTGAGTTCTGGGAGGAATACGGCTTTGAGCTGGCAGGCTTCTATATCACTGAGGTAAATCTCGATACCTCGTCTGCCGAGGGACAGAAAATCGCAGAGGCTATGTCGGACCGTTCCGCTCAGGCTATCGCCGGCTATACTTGGCAGCAGAAACAGTCGTTTGACGTTGCCGGAAAAGCAATGGATAACAACTCTTCTATGGGTATTCTCGGTGTCGCCATGATGACAGGGGCGTTCTCAGGAAACAATTCTATGGGCAGTGCTATGATGCAACCTCAGCCCGTTCAGCAGTTCGGTGCTCCTCAGGGCATGGGCTACGGCGCTCCTCAGGGCATGGGCTACGGCGCACCTCAGGGACAGGGCGTGCAGAGAAGAGAGGTATTCTGCTCCAATTGCAGTAAGAAATTCTCCACCGAGTCCGCCTTCTGCCCTTATTGCGGCAACAAATACAATCCCTGCCCCATGTGCGGAGCCGATAATTCGCCCAACGCAACAAGATGTGTAACGTGCGGCTCGGTACTAAGTCAGAATGCCGTTAACGAAAACGTCTGCCCGAAGTGCCACAAGCCTGTTCAGCTCGGACAGAAGTTCTGCCCTGTCTGCGGAAATAAACTGCAGTAATTGTAGGGAGGTAATTATGAAAAAACGTAATTCGTCCGTATTCGGTTTGATCGCCTTTGTTTTCGGCACATTGATAATAGTGCTTGCCTATATACTTCTGATGCCGCTGTTCTCGTTCAATCCGGTGGCATATACCTTTTCATTCGTAAGCATTTTATTGACATATATTTTGTTTTTCCTGCCGATGTTTTTCGGCCCGTTCACAGGCGATGTCGCAGGCACTGTTCTCGGAGGAACGTTTTATTATCGTGGGTTGACGATATATGCGTTGCTTTCGGCTGTCAATATTGCGCTGGTATTTGTCTTTATGCCGCTTGCGGTTTCGATAATAATACAGTGCATAGCTCTGTTTGTTCTTCTCTTGTGGGCTTTTCTCGGACAGGTCACGAAGGAGCATATAGACGGCTCTCTCCGTAACGAAGAGGTAAAGAAGTCCGTTGTGACGGAGCTTCGTAACAGAGCTGCAAAGCTCACCGCAATGACATCTTCTCTCGAAAGCGAAAACAAGATCCGTGCAAATGCAAGAAAGATCGAAGAAAATATGCGTTACCTTTCTCCGAGCGATAACCCCGAGGCCCGTGAGATTGAGCTGCAGATGCTCGCAAAGCTGAATGCGATATTAAACGATCCGCTTCTTACATCGTCGGCAGGAGCCGAAAATGCGTCACTCAGCGGCAAGTTCAATGAGTTTGATGTTCTTTACAAAGAACGTAAAAGTATATTATAAGAAAAGAGGATTGAAGATATGACAGGCAAGGTATTCAATACATCTTCCAATATTTATCAGGATCAGGCTAAAATTCTTTTTGATTATTATAAATCCGCCGCAGAAACCATAGTAGCGGCGGAAATGCAGGAAGAGCAGAACATGAAGGATCTGGTCATGCAGAAGAATCAGATGATAGATGCTCGTGACAAGGCGAAGAAAATGTCAACGATTATGTTCTGTCTGCTCATCACCTTCCCCGTAGGCATAGCACAGCTTCTCTTAAAAGTAAGAAATATCAGCAGGAGGTAGACCGCTTTGACGGCCTTATTGCCGAATGCAACGAACGTCACCGCAATATACGCAGGGACTATAAGGTCGAAAAGATCGGCGTTGTTTATGTTCCTGTTGCGACAAAGGTTCCGTTCGAGGATAAAAGCATTGTGCTTGATCATACAGGCTGCGTGGAAGACACCGACTTCAAGCTCAATATTCTCAATCAGCCCGATGATTTTCAGGATTCCGTTCAGCAGCTTTCAGATGCACTTGAAACCATTCCCGTTGTCGAAAGCAACAGCTCGGCGGAAAGCGTCAACACCTCAGACTATTCCACGTCTATACAGAACGTTACACTGTACGACTATATGGGAAATATAGACCGTCAGGTAAGAAATATCAGCTTCCTGCTTTCCGACAGCAGCAACGCCTCCGTAAGACTTCCTATCGTCAGCCCCGACAGCAGGGATTCGGAATATCTGCATGAATATTCGACCACTGACATAGGCACACACGATTCGATCGACGTATTCGATGTTGACTTTGAAGAGCGCCTTGAAAAGTTTGCGTCGCTCAACGCTCTGAAGGATCAGATAAAATCGACCGGCGACTCCGACAGCAACGAGTACATCAAGCGCCTTATGAAGCGTCTTGCAGACTCTGTACAGATGCTTACAAAATCAAAGATTTCCTCGCAGAGCAAGCTTGCAAACTATACATCCTCCATATTCAACCTTGTTCTGAAGTCAGGATATACTCAGTACTCACCCACTCTTGAAGCGGAGGAGATCGAGAGAGCCAGAGCCGAGAGCTTTTTCGATTATCATACCGCTGTCAACGATTATGTTCCGTTTAACCTCAAGAAAAGCTCGCAGGTAAAATACGAGCTTTTCTCAGACAGCTGGATTGCCGAGGACGGCTCAAGAACTTCAATGCCGTTTGGTATGCACCAGATTGATGAAGAAATATTTATGCCTGTAATAGCCGCTCTTATGGAAGAAAACCGTGTAGAGCGTCTGAAGATATATAACAACATAGACGATCAGAAGAGAATGTATGTCGAAAGATGGAAGTCCGAGATAGGCAACTACTTCAGAGATAACCGTAAGACTGCGGACGATCTGATTACTCATATGCGTGAAACGTATGCAAGCTATATGAACGCATACAATATGTATCAGTCACTGGTTAAGACCAGCGATTCCATGAAGCAGGGCAAAAATATGGCTGAAAGCATCTCGAACAGCGAGGTTGCCGAAAACGATGCCCAGGCAGAGATGATTGCAGGATTTGAGGCACAGGCAAATCAGTGCAATCAGCAGCAGGAAGAATTTGCAGACTTTATGGATCGTGTAAACGAAAGCATAGACGAAAGCACAAAGCAGTTCGAATATATAGAATATTACGAAGGCTCTCTGAGAGATTCTATGGCGCATGATACGGCAATAGCTTTCTCCGACATCAATTCGCTCGATATGCGTCACAGAAATCTTGTCGGCGTAAGCCCGTTTGTTGCGGATAAGGCCGTACTCCTCCCCGAACCTGTTGTAAGTCCCGATGTATATGACAATCTCGGCAAGGATCTTGTCCGTATGGTCAACGATAATATCGGATCGCCTTATTCTTCCGCTCCGCTTTACGGCAATCCCTCCGATGACAGCGGTAACGCTGCTGAGGGCAGCAATATGTACGACTCACTGCTTGACGAAGCTTCCGTTGCACCCGGCTTTGCTCAGCCCGAGCAGAATGCTCAGCCCGAGCAGAACGCTCAGCCGGAGCAGGATACATCTTCCGCCGAAGCTCCGGTAAATGATGCTTCCGTTACCGAAGATACAAACGGCGCATCACAGGTGCAGGAAGGAACCGAAAACTCCGCCTCACAGCAAACAGATCCCTCAACGGATACAAATGAGGAGGGATAAGTATGGCTGAATTTGATTTTGTTGTTGATACAACACCAATGGCTGAAACAGTTTCGTCCGTCTCCAATCACGTTACGGCGACCACTGCGGCTGTTGTTGCGATGCAGACAGCGGTCATAGCCTCTGAAAAAGCGTCTGCCAAAAAAATATGCAACAACGTTGACGCAGGCTTCCACAGCATTATCCGTTCTCAGCTGTCTATGAAAATATCGGTTGCGTATACCGAAATGCAGGCAAAGCTGGCGTTACTTCTTGAATACAGCAAGACGCTCAGAAAAACAAGGGATCGTATGGAATCGGATTTCAACCGTGTAAAAAGACAGTATTCCCAGATTTTCAAAGGCCTTGACAAAGCACTGGCAAACCGCATATCACAGCTTGACAAGAATGCCGTTGCAATAAGCGGAACCAGACAGAAGACAATACTCGGTATGTTCGAGCATCACATCCCGGAGGTTATCGTAACGTCCGGCGAGGTAGATAATACGAAGCAGAAAATTGCGGTTTCCAGGATTAAGGAAAAGACCGCAGGATCGCTTGACAATCTTTCGGGAAAGGTGAGCGAGAATCAGCTGTACAGATCTCTTATGGATACAATGCTGGACGACAGCAGCACCGAAAAAATGACTCAGGAATATATACCCGTGATATATTCCTCAAAGCAAAGCTCGCTGGTAGAGGATTCGTATGTGCTTAGCCTGAACTTCCCCGACTATCTTTCCGAGCAGGCAAAGAACAGCATAAGCCTTAATATCCTTAATCGTGAAGACTTGTTTAAAGATGATAAGAAAAGCGATTTTGAAAAAAGCACCATATCCGATGAATTCCAGTCTCTTATTTCATCATCGGCGGTAGACCGCAGAGTTGCTGAGCAGATGATGAGGCTGTTCCGACAAGGAGGCTGCTGATGAGTTATATTCAGACTTTTTTCAAGTGTGCTAAACGTGTCGGGTTCGGTGACCGTACATTATCCGCCGAGCGAACACGGCGGCACGGTAACGGAATATTATCAACAGAACGTTCCGGTAAATATGAATGTCACAGTAAATACTGCGCCATTCGATCAGAGCGTTCTGTTCAGTCCGCAAATTATCACGTTGACGGTCTTACTGCGTCCGTTGCGGCAATGAATGCGGCAAATTGTGCGGCTATCGCAGAATGCTCCGAACAGGTTTCCGACGGCATAATAAGCGGATTCTATAATCTGATCCGTAATGATATTTCCACGAAGAAAGCCGAAACAAACACATTGCTCCAGACAAAGACGGCACTTTTGCTGGAACACTCAAAAGCTGTTACTTCTATGCACAGCAGAATGCTCAAGGATTTTGAACGTGAGAAGGCTAAATATAGTGCCGTTATTTCCGAGCTTGACAAAGAGCTTGAAAGACGTGTTACCGAGCTTAATAAGCCTGCGTTCAGAATAGGAAAAAAAGTAAAGCAGGAGCTTCTGGTAGCGCCATTCTTGTCGGCGGCTGCCGAAACCGCCGATTCGCTCGGCAGTCATGGCGGTTCGGGAGAAAAGATAGCGATAAGCGGCATAAGGGAAAAGGTTTCCGGAGTTTTGCAAAGACTCGGAGATCTGCTGTTCAATAATCTTCATTACCGTGAAGAAATGCGCAATGCCTTATGGAACAGGAGCGTTGAACAAGACGAACAGCAGGCTTATATACCTGTTGCATACTGCGTTTCGGAAGGTCTGGAAAACAGTCAGGTAGTCAGCAGATGCTTTTCGTCTGACGTTACCGGAAAAGAACGGATCCTTGAGGCGACAAGTACATATTTAAAGGAAAACGGCAATGTAAGCAGACCGATACCGGACGATGAGCTGAATCTGATAGAGCAGGCTTTTTCAAATATGGTACAGGATAATTACACAGGATTATCCGATCGTAATGAATTTCAGGAACGTGTTTATTCCGAAATGCTTAGAATGTGGAAATCAGACTGCCCTAACATCAAACAGGTTTAATACTTGATTCAGGAGGAACAAATGAATACTTTAAACGAGATCAGATTTGACGATAAGGATCTTTTCTTCAATGACAATATTGTGAAAACAAGCATTCTTCCGCAAGGCACAAAGGACTTGAAAAGAAATATAAAGGTACAGGCGAATTCTGTTTTTTGAAGGAAGCGTTTTCGGCAATAACGTTGAGATAGAAGACGGCGGCGTAATATTCAAGGGTGCGGTATTTGCTAACACCGAGCTTCATGTCGGCACCGATATATCCGGTACGGTAAAATTCAACAAGGCCGTTGCCGGTGCGCAAAGCATAGCGGCTCTTGTGGTGAAGGGCAGGGTGCTTTTCTGCTCCGATGTCAACGCACCGACCGTAAGGCTTAAAAACTGCTATATAGGCGGCAGCGTTTTCGGCAACGAGGTATATCTTGAAAACTGTGTTGTACTTGGCGGCGTGTTCGCAACAAAGAGTGTCAACATCATAAACAGTGTATTCGGCACATTCAATGCGCCCGGCATCGAGATTTCAGGCGTGAATTATATGCTGTATCCTGCGGCGTTTTCAATCGAGCCTCTTGCGTTTTTACCGCAGACAGAGCTTTATAATATTTCTATGGCACATCTCGGAGCCTTGTATAAAGGCGAGCCGGAAAATGAGAATACCGGCAAGATCCGTATGGATATTGACGACGATCATCAGCGTACAGTATTGCTTGACAATGATGACGGCTCGACAACGACCGTAAACAGCTACTCTGTTTCGGGCAGAGTGCTTGTAGCCGATCTTATAGATTTCGAGAAGCTCGAAAACCATTTCCTTATCGGTGCAGGAGCGCTTAACAGCCAGATTCTCAAAGCGTATTCGCTTACAAGGGCTGACGGCGAGAAAAAGGAGCTGACTGTAGAGAATATTGCCGACTTCTTCTTCAAGATAATTTCGGGTGCCGTTCAGATACAGGACATCAGCGGAGAAATCAGCTTCAACGATCTTAAAAAGGCATTTGAATAATAGAAAACGCCTGAAGGCGCAAAGATGCGTGTTTTCAGCGCTTTATAGCCTGTCTATGTGAAATTTACGGTTGCCGACGCTTGACACAGCGTTGCATTTATGATACACTAAACATATAATGAAGCATAAGTGCAAAGACCGTGTATGGCAAGAGTACCCGGAAAATGAAGTCTTACAGAGAGCCGTGTAAGGTGAAAGACGGCAGACGGATTTACGGTGAAGTGCGGCTGTACGGATTATTTATCCGGGTCGGCAGAGGGAACGTTAGACTTATCAGTATCTCTGCCCGTGTAGTCTGCGTTAAAGACATAAAGGGAGTGTAAGCTCCGAAGCGAAGTGGAACCGTGATAGAAATATCGCCTTCGTCTGTTATGCAGACGAGGGCGTTTTTTATTTTCGGAGAAGGGTAGGAAACATATGTTCGATAAAATTAAAGCGGATATAAAATCGGTCAGAGAACGAGATCCTGCCGTAAAGAGCGATCTCGAGGTGTTTTTCCTGTATCCCAGCTTCAAGGCTGTAAGGGCATACCGCAGGGCACATAAATGGTACCTTAAAAAGCACTATTTCATCGCAAGGTGGATATCACAGCGTGCTTTGCGGAAAACGGGTATAGAGATACACCCAGGCGCAACGATAGGAAAGGGCTTGTTCATCGATCACGGAAGCGGCGTTGTAATAGGCGAAACTACCGAGATAGGCGACTACTGCACGCTTTATCAGAACGTAACGCTCGGCGGTACGGGTAAAGATACCGGTAAACGTCACCCCACGCTCGGCAATAATGTAATGGTAGGCTCGGGAGCGAGGGTTCTCGGTCCTTTCAAGGTGGGCGATAACGCAAAGATAGCCGCAAATGCCGTTGTGCTGTCGGAGGTACCGCCTAACTCAACTGCGGTCGGCGTTCCTGCAAGGATAGTCCGCCGTGACGGTCAGAGGGTAAATGCCTGCGACCTTGACCAGATACACATTCCCGACCCTGTGGCACAGCAGATATGTGCCTTGCAGAGCAAGCTTGAAACAATGCAGAGCGAGATAGATCTGCTAAGAGAAGAACTTAAAGAAAACAATATTAAATAAAAGCGAGGATAAGAAAATGCAGTTATATAATTCATTGTCACACAAAAAGGAAGAATTTGTGCCGAATGTCGAGGGCAAGGTAAATATGTACACCTGCGGACCTACTGTGTACCACTTTGCCCATATCGGCAATCTGCGCACCTACATCATGGAGGATGTGCTGGAAAAGTACCTGCGGTACTGCGGCTACAATGTAAAGCGGGTCATGAACATCACCGATGTAGGGCATCTCTCAAGCGACGCCGATACCGGCGAGGACAAGATGCTGAAGGGCGCAAAGCGTGAGCATAAGACTGTTATGGAGATAGCAAAGTACTACACAGACGCTTTCTTCGAGGACTGCACGAAGCTCAACATCAAGCGTCCCGATGTTGTAGAGCCTGCAACGCACTGTATCGCAGATTTCATCAAGGTAATTTCTTCTCTTATCGAAAAGGGCTACGCTTACGAAGCAGGCGGAAATATCTATTTTGATACCTCCAAACTCGAAAAGTATTATGTTTTCAACGATTTCAAGGAGGAAGACCTTGCGGTTGGTGTCCGTGAAGGCGTTGAGGAGGACGGCAACAAGAGAAACAAGGCAGACTTCGTTCTGTGGTTCACAAAGTCAAAGTTTGACGCTCAGGAACTCAAGTGGGACAGCCCGTGGGGAGTAGGCTACCCCGGCTGGCATATCGAGTGCAGCTGCATAAGCATGAAGCATCTCGGTGAATATCTTGACATTCACTGCGGCGGCATTGACAACGCTTTCCCCCACCACACAAATGAAATTGCACAGAGTGAGGCTTTTCTCGGTCACAAGTGGTGCAACTACTGGTTCCACGTTCACCACCTCAATACAAACAGCGGCAAGATGAGCAAGTCAAAGGGCGAATTCCTTACGGTATCCCTGCTTGAGAGCAAGGGCTACGACCCCGTGATATACCGTTTCTTCTGCCTGCTGTCGCACTACAGAAAGTCGCTCGTATTCTCTTATGAAAATCTTGACAACGCAAAGGGCGCATGTACGAAAAGCTGGTCGTAAGAATAGCACAGCTTTTAAAGGCAGAGCAGGGCGAGGTCGACAAGGCGGCTTACGATAAGCTCCGTGAGGGGCTTTACCGCCGCTATGGACAACGATATAAACACATCGCTTGCAATCACTGCACTGTATGACGTATTGAAGGCTGACACAACACCCGCAACAAAGCTGGCACTTATCGCTGACTTCGACAAGGTGCTTTCGCTGTCGCTTATCGAAAAGGCAAAGGCGGTAAACGAAAAGCCTGCCGATACAGCCGAGGAGCTTCCTGCCGAAATTCTTGAGCTTGCCGAACAGAGAAAGCAGGCAAGAAAGGATAAGAACTTTGCACTTGCCGATGAACTGAGAGATAAGATAACCGCAATGGGCTACACCGTCGAGGAAACAAGACAGGGAACGGTTATAAAGAAGAAGTAAGCAGGTTAATATGGCAAAAACGAGAGGCTGTTCTTTATTCAGGAGCTTCCCCATTAACATTCACCGCAGTGTTTCCACTGCGGTGCTTTTTGCGTTTGTGGTTGCACTGTCGGGGCAGTTATGGTAAAATGTAAGTACAATATAATACGGGAGGCAGTTATGAATAATATTGATAAGCTCACGCAAAAAAAATATTCAGCAAATTCAATGACGATTCGTTATTCTATTGCAATATATATCTGACCGGAACGGAAGAAAAAAATGCGGTTGTTCTCTTTGATATGGAAGGTTTCATTTTAAAGGTTTGCCTTGACAAAGTTAAAACCGAATATACAATGCCTGAAGACAGCTATGTGCTTGTCTATGAGATGTGCATTGATGAAAATGAAAATGTGATTCATTTCTCAGTATGGAGCGAAGAACGAGGTGATGAAGATTTTGAACTGAAGTTTGATCGGGCAAATGCGGAAATGATGCCGTGCAGGAAAACATATAACTCCGATGGCGTATGGGCTATAGTAGTTTGTATGGCGGCTAATATATATGACAGATACAGCTTTGATGAAACTTTTATCAGCGAAGCTGAGCGTAATTACCTACCGCTTGTGCTTGAGCTTATGGAAATTACAGACAGCTCTAAAGTGAAACCTGAATTACCGGTTCTTACAGCTTATGCCGAAAAGTATGGCTTAAATGAGTTTACCGCAAGCATCTTAAAGAATGTCAGACGTGATAAAACAGGAATTTCAAATAAACGTTTCAGCGGGCTTGATGATGTGAAATATGAACCGCTCTGGCGTGAACTGTATATGATTTTTTTGGGGGCTTTGCAAGGATTATCCCACTATATCGGAAATAATTGGACTTGAACCCGAAAAACATTCGGATAAGAAAAAATATCACCGATACACTTTATAAAGCCGGCTATGAGGGCGTTTATCCCGATTTCAGAAAAACAGGTGAGCTTAAAGGCGTACATCTGACTCAGAGTTATGATAAGGCGTATTTGGTCGGTTGCGAGAAGAATGTCCTTTATATGGTACATTGCGATGAAATGTGTGCCGACGGAGAGCCTGTAATCATATTCAGAAGCGGCACTATTATAATGAAAGACGGCTTTGACAGTGACACCGCCGATATTTATTCGAGTATGTTCCGCAATGGCGGTTATCATATTTCAAACACTTTTTCGTGCTGCGCAGGAAACGAGGATATTTCGCAAGCTGCCGTAATAGCCGTAAAGAGAGCAGAGCTGAAAAAGCTTACACGAAAGGAACGTGAGGCGGCAGATGTTGATAAGAATTTTTTGTCATTCCTTCCTGTCGGAATGTTGGCGGGACTGCTTTTCGGCGTTTTATGGACGCTCGGTATGATGATTTTTGCGTTTCTGTTTGAAATATTTGTCGGGAGCAGTGCCGTTGAGGCGTTACAAGCGATAGTTGACAGTAGATGGCTCTGTGCGTTCGGGCTTGCGATGACGGTTGTAATGTATTTGGCTGGAAGAAAATAAGAGGTATAAATTATGCTTACTATGAGAAAAGGTTTTTCGATTTCCTTTGCCGATAAGCTCAGCGAAGGTTATAAAACGGACGGAAAATTATTCACCGCAAACGTATCGGCACAAAAAACTCTGCCGTTGCTTGAGGATTTCATAAAACTGCACGAAAACGAGAGGCTGTTCTTTATTCTGGAGCTTCCCACTCCCCAAACCGCTGAGCCTAAGGACGAAAACGGAAATATCATCGCTTTCCACAAGGATATTTATTATCTTGACGATTGCACCTCCGCTATGATAAGAGATGTGCTGGATATTGTCGGGAAATTACTTCTCGATGACGGAATATCACAGTTCGGTGTCGGCTCTCATATAACAAACGATGAAATGATGATATGCAAGTACAACATTGTCAATCTGTACCATAACGATGAGCAAAGCACCCTTTATGACGGATTTTTTGAAAAACACAGCATAAATAAGACTGACAACCTCGTCACCGCATGGGATATGCTTTCTCCCAAAACTCCGGGCGAATGCACAATGTGCGAACAGGACGGCAGGACAGTCTATGATATACCGCCCGTGTTTGCCGAGCTTGGAATGTATATGGCGGAAAGATGCGAGGAACAAGAATATTCACAGCGTGACATAAAAAGCATATAATACTAAAAAAGCGACAGAAGTTACGGTGGCTCCGCCCTTGAATTGCCGTACATGGCTTTACCTGTCGCTTTTTTGATTTCAGAACCCGTACAGGCGGTAGTTTTTACATAAATATTGCGAGAAATTTAAATTCATGTTGCAAAAATCTACCCGTTATTCAGGATAAACACCGAAAAATGAATTAATAATGCAGGAATTTGCAGTATGACGGATATTTACATTCATACGTCATAATTGGCAAAAAACGTCCCAATTCCGATAAAACTAAGTGAAAAGCCCAAAAATCAGTCATATACGCAATCCGATTTCCGATATACTGTTGGCACAACTGCATAACCTCTTTACGAAAAATTCATCAAGATATTATGCAGATTTCACAAAATGCAAGAAACAAATAAAAAACTTGCAAAAAAGCGTTGACAAATCGCCCCGCCGTCAGTATAATAATACTTGTAAGCAACGGAGCTACACGAACACAAAAAGTTCGTGCGGCTCCTTTTGCTTTAAGCGGGATTGCAAAAGTTCTGCAGTATCTGCAAAGGCGCAGAGGGGTGCAGATAGAATTTTTTCAGACCCGTTTCAAGAAAAAAGCGGCACAGCCGCAGTCAGAAAATTACCTATTGAAAGGGGCGGTTATCAATGGATTTCTTATCCACGCTAACTCTTGCTGCCGAGTCGGCAGACAAAATTCAGGAAACCGTTAACGCCACGATGTTCAACGTCGGCGACGGCAACGGTATATGGTACCTTATCGGTGCCGCATTGGTATTCTTTATGCAGTGCGGTTTCGCAATGGTTGAAACAGGTTTCACCAGAGCAAAGAATGCCGGCAACATTATAATGAAAAACTTAATGGACTTCTGCCTCGGTACGATTGCATTCGTACTTCTCGGCTTCGGTCTGATGCTTGGCGAAGATACATTCTTCGGACTTATCGGTGTTCCGAATCTTGACGTTCTGACTCAGCTTTCAGACTTCAACAGATGTGCAGAGTTCGTATTCAACTTAGTATTCTGCGCTACCGCAGCAACGATAGTTTCAGGTGCTATGGCAGAGCGTACAAAGTTCATCAGCTACTGCATCTACTCATTCGTTATCAGCCTTGTCGTTTATCCTATCGAGGCTCACTGGATCTGGGGCGGCGGCTGGCTCGCACAGCTTGGCTTCGTTGACTTTGCAGGTTCAACGGCAATACATATGGTCGGCGGTCTTACGGCTCTTATCGGTGCCGCAATGGTCGGACCCCGTATCGGCAAGTTCAGCAAGGACGGTAAGCCCAGAGCTATCTTAGGTCACTCTATCCCTCTCGGCGCACTCGGTGTATTCATCCTCTGGTTCGGTTGGTACGGATTCAACGGTGCCGCAGCTTCCAACGTAGATTACCTCGCAGATATATTCCTTACCACAACAATTGCTCCCGCAGTTGCAACGGTAGTAACGATGATTTTCACTTGGCTTAAAAACGGCAAGCCCGATGTTTCGATGTGCCTTAACGCATCGCTCGCAGGACTTGTAGCTATCACGGCTCCCTGTGCAGATACAGACGCACTCGGCGCAACAATAATCGGTATTGTTTCAGGCTTCCTGGTTTGCTTCGGTGTTTGGCTGCTCGACTACAAGCTCAGAGTTGATGACCCTGTCGGCGCAGTGGCAGTACACTTCTTCAACGGTGTATGGGGCTCTATCGCAGTAGGCTTATTCGCAACAGGTAAAGGTCAGAACGGCATCACGGGTCTGTTCTACGGCGGCGGTTTCAGCCAGCTTGGTATCCAGTTACTCGGTGTTGTTTCGGTTTGCGCATTCACAGCAGTAACGATGTTCCTGACATTCTATATCTTAAAGCACACGATCGGCCTGAGAGCTTCAAGAGAAGAAGAGCTCAAGGGTCTTGATACAACAGAACACGGTCTGCCCAGCTCCTACGCAGATTTCGTTATCGCAGGCGACAGCGTATACAGCGGTTCTTCCGCAGAAGATACAGCAGTTGTTACTACGGCTGCTCCTGTTGAAACCTCTGTACCCGTACAGCACGTTTCAAAGGCAAGAGCTCCTATCAGCGACAGCGATGTAAAGATGACAAAGGTAGACATTATCGCAAACCAGGAGAAGTTCGAAGTTCTCAAGCACGCACTTTCATCTATCGGCATCACCGGTATGACGGTATCTCATGTAATGGGCTGCGGTATGCAGAAGGGTTCAACTGAGTTCTATCGTGGTGTTCCCGTAGACGCAAGACTTCTTCCCAAGATGAAGGTCGAGATCGTAGTTTGCAAGGTTCCTGTTGAAAAGGTCGTAGAGGTTGCCAAGAATGCACTCTATACCGGTAAGATAGGCGACGGTAAGATTTTCGTATACGACGTTGAAAACGTAATCAAGGTTCGTACAGGCGAAGAGGGCTTACGAGGCTCTGCAGGATAACGATTAACGGTAATCTGGAATTTAACATTGGTTCTTCCTTGAATGTTTTGCACCGTCCTTTTATAAGGGCGGTGCATTTTTTGCGTTAAACACTTGCTTTTTTCTCCGAAATGTAGGATAATATACTATAGATATTTATGCCCCGTCGGCAAATAAAAAACAAGAGGTATTACTATGCAATTCAGACAGGTAGATGTATATACGAAAAGTGAAGCGATACAGGTGCTTGTAATGCGCCTGTCCGAGCTTGGACTTAACGGATTTATAATTCACGATCCCGCCGATTTTGAGGAGTTCCTCGAAAACAAGGAATATAACTGGGATTATGTAGATGACAGCCTTATGGGACTTAAAACCGTAGAACCGCACATAACCTGCTATGTGCAGGATAATGAGCAGGGTGCGGAAATGCTCTCTGCGCTCGGCGGCACTCTTGATGAACTTAAGGAAAACGATACGGATGATTTTTTACGGAAGCCCTTGACGTAACGATAGATTGCGTGCGTGAGGAGGACTGGGCAAATAACTGGAAACAGTATTACAAGCCATTCACGGTAGGCGAAAAGCTGATAGTAAAAGCCAAGCTGGGAAGAAGTAGAGAATACAGACGGCAGAAAGATACTTGAGATCGACCCCGCTTCGTCATTCGGAACAGGTCAGCACCACACCACACGTCTTGTAATGGAGCTTCTCGAAAAGCAGATACACGAGGGCGACAGAATGCTCGATCTCGGCACGGGAAGCGGCATACTGTCCATCGCAGGACTTCTGCTCGGCGCAAAGCAGGCGGTAATGGTGGATATATTCGAAAACTCGGTACGCACCGCAAAGGAAAATACCGAAAAGAACGGCTTCGGCAGTGATATGGTTTCCGCTTATATAGGAAATATCAGCGATGATGAGCCGCTCAGAGAGAAGATAGGCACAGGCTTTGATATAATTACCGCCAATATAGTAGCTGATGTAATCGTGTCAATGTCGCCCTATTTCAGCGGATTTTTTAAAGAAGAACGGCAAGCTGATAGTGTCGGGCATTATCACCGAGCGACTTGACGAGGTGCTGTCGGCACTGAAGGAAAACAATATAAAGGTTGAAAGCATATCGGAAAAAGAGGGCTGGAACGCTATTCTCTGCACCTGCAATCCGTAACGTAAAATGCGTATGCACCATATAATGAGATAAACTGTCAGAAGGAGTTGATCTTATGAGTGGTGCATACTTAATGCTTTTCGCTATGATTTTTCTCGGTATTATGGGGGCTGTTAACGTTATTCTTTTCATCGGAAATCTCGGCATGCCCGCCACTCCGCCTGTCAGCGTAACGCCCGACGGCTGTGACGATGTGGAGGGAAAGGTAAGAGCCGCCCTTAAAGCGACAGACGGCAAGGTTATAATAAATGCCGGCGAAGAATTGCTCAGCGACAGCGAGTTCGCTGTTATATGCCGTAATCTTATCGCTGACTGTCCGAGAGTGACACTTAGAGCGTCAAAGAAAAAACAGATATAGAATCTGAAGAACTGGAGGCTGCGTGTTGGATAATCAGAAGGTCGATATTTCTGTAGAGCTGAGCGGCTCTGTGGAGGACGTTATATATAAAAATGCCGATAACGGCTACACTGTCATAAATCTCGGCTGTGACGAAGGACTTATAGCGGTAGTCGGAAATCTGGGCGATGTGAACGAGGGCGAACGGCTTAGTCTGCGTGGCGGATGGATAACAAGCCCTAAGTACGGCAGACAGTTCAAGGCGGCAATGTGCGAGCGCTCAATGCCGGAAACGGAAAGCGAAATATCCGCCTATCTCGGCTCAGGCGTTATAAAAGGGCTTGGCCCCGCCATAGCAAAGAAAATAGTAAAAGCAGTTCGGTACGGAAGCACTGGATATAATAGATAACGATTGTATGCAGCTCACCGTGATAAAAGGCATAACCTCCGACAAGGCGCTGTACATATCAAACGAATATCACAAAGATAACAGGTGTAAACGAGGTCATAAAATTTCTCGGCGAATATAATTTCGGACCTGCCCACGCAATAAGCGTATGGTCTGCATTTGAGCACGACAGCATAAAGCAGATCAAGACAAACCCCTACATACTATGCACAAGCGGCATAGATATAGATTTCCGTTCGGTCGATCGTATGGCGGCAGATCTCGGCTTTGATGCGGAGAACAGCGATCGTGTACGGGCAGGTATAGTGTACGTTCTGCACGAAAACGCAAACGCAGGTCATACCTGCCTGCCGACTGAAAAGCTGCGTGAATCCGTCTGCGATAATCTCGGGATCGAACGCAGACAGTTTGAATCCTGCCTTGACGACTGCGAGGAGAAGGACTGGGTAGTAAGAATAACGCTCGGAAAGCGTGAGTTTGTGTATCTCCCCGAATACTACCTTGCCGAAACCTATATAGCGAAAAAACTTGCCTTTATGCTGAGAACCTCCGCACAGTACGAAAAGGATTATTCCGATGAGATAAGAGGAGTAGAGTTTTCGGAGAATATACAGTACGAGGATCTTCAGCGTGCGGCTATCAGCGCCTGCCTTACAGGCTCTGTATTTATTCTGACGGGCGGTCCCGGCACAGGTAAAACCACGACCTTGAACGGTGTTATCAAGATTCTTAAAGCGCAGAAGAAACGCATACTTCTGTGCGCCCCGACAGGCAGAGCGGCAAAGCGTATGTCCGATCTTACAGGCGAGCCTGCAAGGACTATCCACAGATTGCTTGAGGTCGATTTTACCGCAAAGGGCGAGCTTAAATTCAAGCGCAACGAAACAAATCCGCTCCCCTGCCGATGTAGTAATAGCCGATGAAATGTCGATGGTTGACGCACTTCTTATGTGTTCGCTTGTAAGAGCGATTAAGCCCACATCTAAATTCATTATGGTAGGCGACTCAAATCAGCTTCCGTCCGTAGGCGCAGGAAACGTGCTGAAGGATCTTATAGCGTCGCATTATATTCCGTCAGTGGAGCTTAAAGAGATATTCAGACAGGCGGCACAGAGCCTTATAGTAACAAATGCCCACAGGATAGTAAACGGTGAATTTCCCGTACTTGACGACAGACAGAATGACTTCTTCTTTATGAACAAGTCGCTTGAAAGCGATATTGCCGAACTTGTGATACAGCTTGCAAAACAGCGTCTGCCCGACACCTACGGATTTTCGCCGATAGACGATATACAGGTGCTTTGCCCCACAAAAATGGGTATGGCAGGAACAAAAAGAGCTTAATAAACAGCTTCAGTCAGCCCTGAACCCTCCGTCACAGAATAAGGCGGAGCTGAAATTCTTCGATGTTATTTTCAGAACAGGCGATAAGGTAATGCAGACGAAGAATGATTATGATGTGCTGTGGACAAAAAACAATGAAAAGGGAAGCGGAATTTTCAACGGAGATATAGGAATCATCCGCTCGGTAGACCGCTTTTCCCAGAACGTGACCATAGACTTTGAGGGCAGAGTAGCGATATACACCTCCGAAATGCTGAGAAGGCTCGAACACGCTTATGCCATCACGATACATAAAAGTCAGGGCAGCGAGTATGATGCGGTGATAATTCCGATAACCGCCTTCACGCACAACCTGCTTTTTACAGAAATCTGCTTTACACGGGAGTTACCCGTGCCAAGAAAATGATAATAGTTATCGGCACAAAGGAGCTTGTGAAAACAATGGTGGATAACAACAGGAAGATGCTGCGTTATTCGCTGTTAAGACCGCTGCTCGAAATAGAGATGAACCGCAAGGATACCGAAGAAACCGATGACGAAAAAACACAGAGCGATTAATATCTCCATGATATAAAAACAGGATGTGCTTACTTCCTACGGTCTGCTTGATGCAAATAAATACAATTATGCTGTCTTTTCATAAACCGATTCGACATTGGCATAGTATGTAATTCCTTCTCTTGAAATTAAATAATTTGTAACTCCGAAAAGCACCTTCTCGCCTTTAAGCAAGGTTCGCCTTACAAACTACTTTGAACATTTCATTTCCGCAATTCACCCAATAACGTATCCCTTTACATTCTATAACCACACCGATAAAAGTATCGTATTTTTCAAATAACATAATTCTGTTCCTCCTTGCAGAAAAATATACAATAAAAGCATAGCCGACCGGCTATGCTTTTATTGTACCGCCACCCGCATAAATATGCTAGGTTAACTTTTCTGAATTTTTGGAGTATTTTTAGCCTCGTTCAGCTAAATTCGGAACATTTAATTCGATTGAATATGATTGCTCTTTATTTGATTTCATATACCAGAAAATCTCTCACTGCAACTTTTTCGCTGATGTAATCATCATATGAAATCCGGTTTTCTTTCAGATAACTCTTAGTAATTTCATCTATGGAAGCTATGTATTCCTCTTTATGCTTTTCAATATATTGCTTATAATATGGACTTTCATCATTAAATGTGTAATAAGTTTTGCTCATGACTTCGTAGAAGTTGCTTATTTCGAAATTTCTATGACTGTAAAGATTTGAAGGGCTGACGGTAGCTGCTATAAAATTACTGCTGTCTTTTGAAAGATAATAGCACAATTTCAAAGTAAGTCTCTGAAAGCCAAGACCTCGATACGTCATTCCGCTTTCTCCCGGATTTACAATCACAGCATCATAAATCGAAAAGCTTGATGATTCATCGATCTCCTTTTTTTTCCATCCAATCAATTACAAGTTTACTTGTCTGATAATAATCACAAAGTTCCGTTTTGTCTTTTGTGATATTAGGTATGATTATAGCTTCACACACAAGTATATTTTCACCGTCTGAAACATCTTCGATCACCCAGATAAATCCATTATCTATTCCGTATTCTAATTCATTTTCTTCGCTTCTTATGAATATTTTTCTACTGAACGGCGAAGAAGGCGAATTTATCTTTATAAGCACCTCTAGATCATTTTCAGAAGCCGGTCTTAATCTGAATTTTGTTTTTACACTATTACGGTTTACCATAGAAAAATCCAATACCGCTTTTTTATTCTGTGAGTATTTTTTTGATAATAATCATATGCTATATGTGACAGCAACAGATCATTTTCAGGATGTACAATATATCTCTGATTTATTTTGTTTCTGACCTCAAAATCATAATAATCATATATTTTTTCGTATGCGTTGAAAATCGGTGTATAAATTTCTGAATCTTTAAAAATAATCTTTTTCCTGAATATACTTGTTATTGACTGCCGATGTAAAACTATTTGCGACAGAATTAAAAAATGATAAAAACTCATAAGTACCGTTTAAGAGATTTCTGGACAACTGATTTAAATAATCGATATAATCTTTCAGTTCTGTCTGAAGTGAATCATCATTCAAATCTTTTGTCATTTTCTATATACCGTCTGATTTTGTTAAAGCACGAATCTATATATTTTTTATTAGCCGGCAATTTATCATATAAGTCAAATGATATAGTTGCAGTCGGATCACCGTTTATCTGAATGCAAGCTGCAACTGTCTTAAGAAAATAGTTTGCAAGCCTCAACTTCAATTCGCTGATATCGCAATATAAAAAATATATACTATCAATATTTGTTTTCAGTTTTTTGACCTTAGTGTTAATCGGACAATCGAGTCGCAGCCATTTATCAAGAATTGTATCCAATATTTCTTTAAGTTTGTATGCTATATCCTCGTCTGTCGCATTGTCATTTCCGGATAATTCTTTAATCTCTTTGCATATATAACTGCAATCTTCTACTGAGAACTGACTGCTAACTCCATATTTACCGAACTTGTTGTTGTAGTATTCACGTATATAAGGAATTTTACAATTCAACGGATTCTCGGTTAAATCTTCCCATTTATACTCGGTCAAAATTTTTTTGAATGTTGCTTCGGATTTTGAATACTTGAATTCATCGCCATTATTGTTCATTTTATTATAATCGATAAAAACAAGTTTAATAATCATGCTGTTGTCGACTTTCAAAAAACATTTCCAATTGTAAAAATCAAGTATTGCAAATCAAATACAGGTACATACGATTCAAGTAATATTTTATGCCGTTCTTCCAGCAATTCCAAAAAAGGTTTCATCGACATGGAATTTTTCATATCGGCAGAAACAGTCTTTTTTGTTTGTTATGGGATTATCTTTATAAAGTTCATTTTCATCCTTGCAAACCGGAAACAGAGAAACAATCAAAAGGTACAGCAGAGCTTCAGCGAGAGTTTTTTCGTTTGATTTAAGCTCATTAATAAGATAAACCAGCTTATTTTTTTCATACCATTCGCAGCTTGCAAATTCAATCATTTCAAAGACGTCATGTTGTCTTTTATATTAATGTGCCATTTGGATCCTTGCCTATTTTCGATGATCTTTTTAAGGTGCTCTACCCACTTATCGATATTATCTTTCATGGCTTCTTTGAATTCAATTAAAGCTATCTTCTGCTCAAAACGTATATGGCCATCGTTATCTAAGTAATTTGCTATTTCTATTAAACAAACTTGTGCTTATTTTTTCATTAGCGTAATAACCGCATCCGTTATATAAATCTGTTTCAAAAATTTTGTTAAATATCGTTGTATAAGATAACTTTCCACGTACAGATACAAATATTGTCGGAGCTTTTCCGTTATCGTCGACGACTATTCGTCTGATAATGTTTCTAAAAGAAAATTCTTCTCTATTTTTCATATACCAATCTCCTTTTCAAAATTTAGTTCGTATTCAAACTACAGATACTCCAGATATAAGTATATCACCTTTATTTTTGAAAATCAATACAATGCAAAAAAACAGTGGTTTATGTTCCGAAAACCATGCCTTATATTCCGAAATGTACAAAAAATCAAAATTATATCTATTTTTCATCAAATTTATCTCGTTTGTGTTAATTGAGTACCGAAAATCGTCATGCTATAATAATCATAGCGAAAACGAAAGGAGCTGATTCCCATGAATAATACGTCTTAACTCAAACAGGCACCGCATCATAAAAACTCAAACCCAATTCAAGTAGGAGGAAAACAAAATGTCAAGATCAATAATAATGAAGAAGATCGCCACAATTGCAATGGCAATCCTGATGATGATAACTGCAACCTGCACAGGCACATTAAGTTCGATATCGCCCTCAGCTGATTTTTCTATCTCCGCCTCTGCTTCTGCGGCAAGCTACACTGTAAACGATGCAAGAAAAGACCTCGCAAAAGTGAAGAGCCATCCTTATGTCATATCATACTACCGCTCTACGAATAGAAAGCCTGTTGTGAAAGCCGTCCAGCGTCTCATAAACTACATCACCGGAAGCAAACTTGCTATTGATGGCATTTTCGGCGATGGTACACGCTCTGCTACCAAAACCTTACAGCGCCGTAACAATATAACCGCAGATGGTATAGTTGGAAGAGAATGGGAAAAGGCGGTTGAAAAGTGCCTTAATAAGCTTGCTTCAAAAAATACCGTCAAAAGCTCCAAAACTTCAGGCGTAAAGCTTGACCTTAATCGTGCAAGAGAATACGCAAAAGCCCATTGGAGTAAGAGCCGTAGAAACCCCCACTACAATTACTACGCAGGTAATAATTGTGCAAATTATGTCAGTCAGATCCTTGAGTATGCCGGACTTAAGACAGATTCAGGTTGGCACAACGCAAAATACAATTACATTAATTGTGGTGGTTTGCAGAATTACCTCTATAAGACATATAATGTAAAATATGATAGAAATTTAAATATAAAAGCCGGAGATATAATTGTCACGAACGGCGATCTTGGCCATGTGATGTTTGTGATGGAGGTAAAAAATGGAAAAATAATTGCCAATGCAAATACTAACGACCGAAATCAGACAACTGTCAATCGTTCTGTTATATATGGAGTGATACACACAAGCGTCCTTTTTTAACCACACAACATAGCAACGAAAGCCGGGCATCAGCCTGGCTTTTTTCGCATCATCACCCTAATTCTTGTCTTCTTCTTTTTCTTCTTCTCTTTTTCTGAACACAAACACCTTGCTGAAAACATAATTCAGCACCAGCACGACAATGTTCGAGAACACCTTAGCGCAGAACTCATAAAGCCCGTTCTCGATGCCCGGAAGATTTACAAGCAGGAACATTATTATAAGGTCAACAAACAGCGTGAACAGCCTTGCCGCATAGAATGACAGAGCCTGAAGGGTGTTTTTTGCAAAGCCCTTTACCTTGCTTTGAAATACCCATATCCTGTTTGTGATATACGCAAATGTCACCGACACTATCCACGATATGATGTTGGGCAATACCGTTGAAGAATCCCCTCCGCTGAAATTGAGCCTGTACGTCCATTTTAAAAACAGAGGTACACTTTCTTCACTCGGGAATATACAGCGGATTATAAAGTACGTCACTATCGACACAAGCGTTGTAAGCGCCCCGAAGATAACATACATTATTATCTCACGGTATCTTGTGAAAAGCTCCTTCCACTGTGACGGGTGCAGAGCCATTTTAAATATTTCCTTTATCTTGTCCAATTACATATCCGCCATTTCGTCAAAATCTTCGCTGTGCAGATTGTCCTCGCCCATATCGCCGTGACCGTGCAGGTTTGCACCGACCATATCTCTGCCTCTTACCATATACTTGTCACGCTCCAGCTTTACCGCCTCGTCAAGAATCTTCTTAACCTCTCTCGGCTTTTTGACGGATTTAAGCTCCTTGTTCGGAGTATCGCAATCCCTTGACGTTACCACGATAGTACCGCATCCGACCATCCTCTGACCCAGCGACAGCTTCATAGTCTTGTCGACTATCTTGTAAAGCTCGATTTCGTCCTCCTTGATATTGAGAAATCCCACCTTCGTATATAATACGCTTGACGTAATTATATATCTTGTAAATGAGATAGGCATACCCATTATGCACTTTTTGCCGGTCCACAGAATTTCGCCGTAATCACGCTCGAGTTTTTCCATTTTAGCCATTACATTTTTTTCCTTTCACTTACCAGAGCTTGTTTTCGTGCGGACATCGGCTGACAGCGAAAGCCGCCCTCATCTCCACAAAACAACCGCACTTACTGCACATACCGTTTATAAGGCAGTCGCACTCCGTACATATTTCAAGACGTTTTTTGTACAGCGCTTCATCAGCTTTTTTTCTCGTCGGGAATAAGCTCTATATTCTCTTTGATATTCTGAAACGCCTCGGCACTCATACGGCTCAGCAGACATCTTTTGCAGACGTTCATGAAAGAATTATCTCAGCAACACTGCAGGGCGGAAGCGTGAATGTTATTCCTTTGTCGCTCTTTGTTACCTTGTCAAATTCCGTGATTGTAACGTTTTCCGGCTCATCAAAGGTATTGTGAGCATCGCTCTTAGCACTCAGTATCCTTGCCCTTACAGAGTCAAAACTGAATCCGCATATATCCGCTTCGATCGTTCTGCATTCCGTAAGCGAGCAGTTTGAAACCGTTAAAGTCATTTCGTTGTCGCTGTTTACCGATACGCTCTGCGAAATAACGGGAAGATTATATCCCTCCTGCTTTTCGTCCGCTATACTGCTGTAGCACAGCTCTGCGTTCTGGTGGTTCTTGTACAGGTCGAACACATGATATGTAGGTGTCAGTATCATTCTCTCGCCTTCCGTAAGGATAAGTGCCTGAAGAACGTTCACCGCCTGCGCAAGATTTGCCATAGAGATCCTGTCGCAGTGGCTGTTGAAAATGTTCAGATTGATCGATGCCACCATAGCGTCACGCATCGTATTCTGCTGGAATAAAAATCCCGGGTTAGTGCCTTCCTCTACATTATACCACGTTCCCCCACTCATCTACAACCAGTTTTATGTTATTTTCGGGATTATTTACATTAAGAATATCGCAGTGACGCTTTACAAGCGTTTCCATATACCACGTTTTTTCAAGCGTTATGTAATATTCCTCGTCGGTAAATCCGGTAGCGTTGCCCTTATCTTCCCATTTTCCCGTAAGGCACAGTATAGTAGTGCAGGCTCACCGCATTCGTATGCCACGGCTTGATATTTTCTGTTATAACCTTCATCCAGTTGTAATCATCCGCACTCGGTCCGCAGGCGACCTTGTAAAGCTGATTTGCCCCGTAGTTTCTGCAATACGTCTGATACTGCCTGTAAAGTGCGGAATACTGCTCCGGCGACATATTTCCTCCACAGCCCCAGCTCTCGTTTCCGACTCCGAGATATTTCAGCTTCCACGGCTTTTCCCTGCCGTTCTTCTTTCTTAATTGCGTCATAGGCGAATCGCAGTCCGAGGTGATATATTCTATCCACTCTGACATTTCCTGCACTGTGCCCGAGCCGAGATTACCCGACAGATACGGCTCACAGCCCACCATCTCGCAGAAATCGAAGAATTCGTGCGTGCCGAAGCTGTTGTCCTCTGTCACTCCGCCCCAGTGGGTATTTATCATCTTCTTGCGCTGTGACTTTTTCCCCTATGCCGTCCTTCCAGTGATACTCGTCCGCAAAGCATCCGCCCGGCCAGCGCAGAACAGGCATCTTAATATTCTTAAACGCCTCGACTATATCGTTTCTGATACCTTTCGTGTTCGGAATACTGCTGTCCTCACCGACATAGATACCGTTATAGATACATCTGCCCAGATGCTCCGAAAAATGACCGTAGATCTCGGGTTTATATGCCCCTTTCTGTCACTGCCGTTTACGTACATTTTTATGCTCATATTCTTTTTTTCCTTTCGTGCTGTTTTGTGCAAGTAGCGTTTTACGGTTTTTTCTGCCGTATGGCTTAATTCTATCATAACGCCCCTCCTTTATCAATAACTTTTTGTGCAAATCTCCGCAATTTAATTTGTAAGCTCGGTTGACACAAACAGGGTAAAGCTATATAATATTTAAAGACAGTAGCAAGGAAAGAGGTATTTTTATGAGCTGTAAAGCACTTATTTTTGACCTTGATGGTACGCTTTTGAATACGATTGACGATCTGGGCGACAGCGCAAATCACGTTTTGTGCAAATTAGGATTTCCTACCCACACGATAGACGAATACAAATATTTTGTCGGAAACGGCATACCTAAGCTGATAGAGCGGTGCTTACCGCCCGACAGGCAGGAGTATAAGGAGCAGGCGCTCGCTATGTTTATGGAGTATTATGCCGCTCACAGCGAGGATAAGACCGCCGCTTATGACGGTATACCCGAGCTTTTGCGTTCCGCTCGTGAAAAAAAAGGTATGAAGCTCGGTGTCATAACCAACAAGGCACACGATATAGCACAGCAGGTCGTTCCGCATTTTTTAGGCGGCGGCGTGTTCGATTATATAAGAGGACTTGACGACAGAATAAAGGCGAAGCCCTGCCCCGATGGTGCGCTTGACGTAGCGAAAAATCTGGGCGTACAGCCCTGCGAGGTACTGTACATAGGTGACAGCGGAGTAGATATGCAAACCGCCGTAAATGCAGGCTTTACCTCCTGCGGAGTTTTGTGGGGCTTTCGCACCGAAAAGGAGCTTCGTGACAACGGTGCGAAGTATATCGCCCGTAAGCCCGCAGACATTCTTGAAATAATAAGCAAGTGAGGACAGTATGAGAAAACAGTTTCTTGAGATAGGTAAGATAGTAGCAACGCAAGGACTTGGCGGCGAAGTCAGAGTACAGTATTACTGCGACAGCGCCGATGTTATATGCAGCTTTGACAGGCTGTTTTTGGGAAAGGACAAGCAGGAGCTTGAGGTCGAAAAGGCACGTCCCCATAAAACTCTCGCCGTGCTTAAACTCGGCGGTATAGATAATGTTGACGAGGCTAAGACGATAGTCGGCAAAATGCTGTATATGGATCGTGACGATGTAGAACTGCCCGAGGGCGTAAACTTCATTCAGGATCTTATCGGCCTTGAAGTCCGTGACGCAGATACGGGCAAGGTTTACGGCAAGGTCACCGACATATACCAGCACGGTGCGGCGGATGTATACGAGCTTAAGACCCCCCGACGGCAAGGAACTGATGTTCCCTGCAATCCCTGAGGTTCTGCTCGAAAAGAATATAGATGACGGCTATCTTGTTATAAGACCGCTTGACGGCTTGTTTGACGAAGAATAAACGGAGAACCTATGATAAGGATTGATATAGCTACCCTCTTTCCCGATATGTGCGAATCGTACCTCTCGGAAAGTATAGTCGGCAGAGGAAGAAAAGCAGGCCATATAGATATACATTGTCACAATATCCGTGACTATGCCGGAAACAAGCATAACCGTGTCGATGACAAGGCTTACGGCGGCGGCACGGGTATGGTCATGCAGGCACAGCCTATATATGACTGCGTAACGGCAATAAAGCAGGAGTCGGACACTTCTCCCCGTGTGATATATATGTCGCCGCAGGGCAGAGTACTGACGCAGGATATTGTAAAGGAGCTTGCCGCAGAGGACAGCCTTATAATACTTTGCGGACATTATGAAGGTGTTGACCAGAGAGTGCTTGACGAGTTTGAATGCAGAAGAGATCTCGGTAGGAGATTACGTTCTGACCGGCGGCGAGCTTCCTGCGCTTATACTGACCGATGCGATAGCAAGACTTCAGGACGGAGTGCTACCCAACAGCGATGCCTACAGCATAGAGAGCCATTATAACGGCCTGCTTGAGCATCCGCAGTATACCCGTCCGGAGATATGGCACGACAGAGCCGTTCCCGCTGTTCTGCTGACAGGCGCACACGATGCCGTTGCAAAATGGCAGGAAGAAACCGCCCTTGAGGTTACCCGCAGAAAACGTCCGGATATGCTGTATGACCACCGTGTGAACGGCGAGCCTTACGCAAGATATATCCGTGTGTTCGTGCCGCATAAAGAACGTGAATACGATATAGTCGCCTTTATGAAGATGATATTCCACAGGCGCATTCTCACAAACCGTGAGCAGAAGATATTAAAGCGTATGATGCCCGTGCTTGATTCACTGCCGACACCGCCCGAATGCGAAGAAAACAGCCCGTATATGGCTGAATGCGAAAAACGCAGGACATATTCTTGATATGTACGCTCCGCTTTTTGATATGCTGAGAGAGCACGGTATAGATTACCGCATAGAGTACAGCGACACCCCCGACGGAAAGCCCGTCGCCGAAAACGAAAATGTCACCGTGTTCGCATAAAATCGTATACGAAAGCCGCCGATGAACTGCTCACCGGCGGATAGTTCGTCACATAATAATACAAAAAGCAGATGGATATTGAGGATTAAAAAGCATCTTGTACAATATGCTGTCCTTAAGAAATAATGTCGGCTTATTCTCTTTTCATCTTTAATAGCGGCACAAATTCATCTTCTGTGATTTTTTTTCGCCGGTAAGGCTGAATCCGTTGCGGCGATAAAAATCTATTCCACGCTTGTTGTATTCAAGCACCCACAGCTCATTGACGGCAAAATTGTTGATAGCGTAACCGAGAAGCACTGCACCTATGCCCTGATTCTGAAAAAGCGGCTCTACATACCGCTTTTTTCGACCTCGTTGCCCGAAATGCGTATAATGCCTTTTATTACACCATCGTCATAGACAAATGTGTTTTTAAGTGCGGCTGAGCCTGCTGAATATTCTTTGGCAGTGTCAAGGACGTTCAGTTCACCGAAATAAAAAGGCGTCATTTCTGAAAAACGGGTAGAAATTTACCCTGTAATTTGTGACGATTATTTCTGCGATGCGTGAAGCATCGGACTCGGTTGCGGGGCGTATATGTGTCATTTCTGTTCTCCGTTTGATTATGATTAAAGCCGTTGCGGTATTCCGTAACGGCTTTAGTGCTATATGCTGATTACTTTATATCAAGCGCTGATTTAAGCTCGTCAACCTTGTCTGTCTTTTCCCATGCAACGTCAAGGTCTGTACGTCCCATGTGACCGTAAGCGGCAAGAGGTCTGTACTTTGTATTTCTTAAATTCAGTGAGCTGATTATCGCACTGGGGCGAAGGTCGAACACCTTGCTTACAGCGCGGCTGAAATTTCGCTGTCGGGCTTTATGCCTGTGCCGAATGTATCAACAAAGACAGATACGGGCTGTGCAACGCCGATAGCATACGCAAGCTCAACCTCGCAACGCTTCGCTATGCCTGCGGCTACAATGTTCTTAGCAACGTGTCTTGCGGCGTAAGCGGCTGAACGGTCAACCTTTGTGGGATCTTTTCCTGAGAATGCGCCGCCGCCCGTGTCTGCCGACACCGCCGTATGTATCTACTATTATCTTTCTGCCTGTAAGACCGCTGTCGCCCTGAGGACCGCCTACTACAAAGCGTCCTGTGGGATTTATCAGCATCTTTGTATTTTCGTCAAGCAGAGAAGCGGGAACGGTAGTCTTTATAACCTTTTCGATAATATCGGCTCTGAGCTGTTCCTGCGTAACATCAGCCTTGTGCTGTGAGGAAACAACGACAGTGTCAATTCTTGATGGAGTGCCGTCCTCATTATATTCTACCGTTACCTGCGTCTTTCCGTCGGGGAGAAGATAGGGTATCTCGCCTGACTTTCTTACTGCTGTGAGCTTCTTTGAAAGTGCGTGAGCAAGGGAAATCGTAAGGGGCATAAGCTCCTCGGTTTCATCACACGCATAGCCGAACATCATACCCTGATCGCCTGCACCTGTGTCAAATTCATTGTTATCTCTGCCCTCGAGAGCGTTGTCAACGCCCATAGCTATATCGGGGCTCTGCTTGTCAAGCGTCGTGAGTATAGCGCAGGTCTTGTAGTCAAAGCCGTAGTCGCTGTTATCATAGCCTGTTTCCTTTATGACATCTCTTGCTATTGCAGGAATGTCAACGTTTGCCGTTGTCGTGATCTCGCCCATTATCAGAACCATACCTGTTGTGGCGCAGGTTTCGCAGGCTACACGGGCGTTCTTGTCCTGTGCTAATATCGCATCAAGCACACCATCTGAGATCCTGTCGCAGATCTTGTCGGGGTGACCCTCTGTTACGCTTTCGGAAGTGAATAAGTATATTTTGCCATTGATTTTTTTCCTTTCATATAGCGGTTTTAAACCGTATCCCATACGCATATACCTGCGTAAAACTGCATTAAAAAAGCCCCTTTCGGAGCTTGCTGACTGCCTGCTCCTCATCTTTCGGTCACAGCCCTTGCCGTGCCGTAGGAATTAGCACCATTTTTCGCAAAGAAAGCTCAAGCGAAACGGTTGCTGGGTTTACGGAGCCTGACTCCCGATCTGCATTTTAATGCAGAAAATGTAAACCGCTCTTGATAAGGGATTTTTCCGATTGATATTGTAGCATAAGCAAATGCGTTTGTCAAGTAAAATGAGAATAATTTTTGTTTTAACGGCATTGAAATTTATAGGGAGTTAAAAATGTCGGAATACACTATAAATAAATATAGAACGGCTGTTGAATTGTACCGTGAAAAATGGTATAATTTAATAGAGTAACGATTTCAGGAAACAACGGACGAAAGGGTGCAAGGAATTACAATGAGTTTTGTTACGCTGAGCGATATTACAAAGCAGTACCGTATGGGCGATATAATAATCAACGCAAACGATAAGGTCAGCTTTGACATTGAAAAGGGCGAATTTGCAATAATCGTAGGACCGAGCGGTTCGGGCAAGACTACGGTGCTTAATATACTGGGCGGTATGGATACCGCTACATCGGGAAGCTTTTATGTAGACGGAAGTAAGATAAGCGGTTACAGCAGAAAAGAGCTTATCGACTACAGAAGATACGATATAGGTTTTATATTCCAGTTCTATAATCTCATCCCGAACCTTACGGCAAAGGAGAATATTGAGCTGTCTACTCAGACGGTGGAGGACTATATCCCTGCTGTAGAGATACTGGAAAAGGTCGGACTTACCGACAGAATAAACAACTTCCCGGCTCAGCTTTCGGGCGGTGAACAGCAGAGAGTGGCTATAGCGAGAGCACTTGCGAAAAAGCCCAAGCTGTTGCTGTGCGACGAACCTACGGGTGCGCTTGATTACAACACCGGCAAGATGATACTGAAATTACTTCAGGACACCTGCCGCAGTGAAAATATGACTGTAATACTCGTAACGCATAATACGGCGATATGTCCTATGGCTGACAGGGTTATACACATGAAAAGCAGTAAGGTGAGCGAAATAGTCGTAAACGAGCATCCGACACCCGTTGAAGAAATAGAGTGGTAAGCGGGGAAAGGAAACGGATATGAAAAAATGCAATGCTGAAAAATGCGTTTGCCGAGATGAAGAAGACGAAAAGCCGTTTTCTTTCGATATTCGGTATAATCGCTATCGGCACAGGATTTTTTGCGGGACTTCTGCAGAGCGCTCCTGCGATGAAGGTATCGTCGGATCATTATTACGGCAGGACTTCCCTGTCGGATATCAGGCTGGTATCTACATACGGATTTGACGATAACGATATAGACGCTTTGAAAAAAAGGGCTTCCGGATGTTGATGTTTATCCCGGATATTTCACGGACGCATACGTCAACACGGATTCGGGCGAAAAGAAGGTCGCAAGGGTATATTCTCTTGACAAAACGGGCGAAAACAATCCGTACAGCTCTTTGCAGATAGTTGACGGCAGACTTCCCGAAAAAGAAAACGAGTGCGTTATCGACAGCGGTAAACTGCTTGCTCATTATAAAGTCGGGGACAAGCTGACGCTGTGTGGCGATGAAGACACGGATATAGACGGAACTTTGTCGGTCAAGGAATTTACTATAGTCGGAAAATTCGCATCACCTATGTATATATCTGATGCGGAGCGTGGAAACACGACCATAGGAAGCGGTTCTGTCTATATGATCTGTTACATACCGGAAAGCTGTTTCAAGACAGAGGTATATACTCAGGTTATGATAAACTCGGACGAGCTAAAGCAGTACAGCTGTTACAGCGATGAATATGAGGATGCCCGTGACGCTCTTGAAAAGAAGATACAGAAAATAGCGGATGTAAGAGAAGAAGAGCGTTTTGACGAAATAGCAGGCGATGCAAAGAAGGAACTTGACGACGGGCAGAAAGAGCTTGATAAAAAGAAGAGCGAAGCATACGCAGAAATAGAGAAAAACGAAAAGAAGCTGTCTGATGCAAAAAAAACAGCTTGACGAAGCAAAGCCTCAGCTTGAAAGCGGCAAGAAAACGCTTGATGAATCGAAAAACAGCTTGATGAGGCAAAAAAAGGAGCTTGACACGAACGGGGCTACCCTGACGGCGACGAAAGCGGTGCTTGACAGCACAAAGAAAAAACTGGACGAAACGAAGCTGCAGCTTGAAGCCGGAAAGAAAACGCTTGACGAAAGCTATATACAGCTTGTTACGGCTAAAATACAGCTTGAGAATGCGGATTCACAGCTAAAGTCGAGCAAGGCTCAGCTTGACGATGCAAACGCAAAGATAACAAGTCAGCAGGCGATGATAAATACGAGCCGTGAAACGCTGGAGGATTCCTACAAGAAGGGTAATATCACCAAAGAGGCGTATAAATGCCGGCATAAAACTGCTCGACAGCTCGCAGGCGGAGCTTGACAAGCAGAAGAAACAGTATGAAAGCGGACTTGCACAGTATAATTACGGGCTTAAGCAATATAATGACGGAAAGCTGCAGTACGAAATCGGTTATGCCAAATATGAGGACGGAAAAAAGCAGTACGAGGACGGATATTCTCAGTACACAAGCGGACTCGCACAGTATGAAAGCGCAAAGGCACAGTATGACGCAGGAAAGGCACAGTATGACGCAGGATACGCACAGTATGTTTCGGGCAAGGCAAAGTATGACAGCGGTAAAGCGGAGTATGACAAGAATTATGCCGATTATGAAAAGGGTCTGAAGGAGTATAACGAGGGCAAGACGGCTCTTGAAACGGCAAAAACCGATGCGGACAAGCAGTTTGCCGATGCTCAGAAGAAGATAGACGACGGCAGGGAAAAGCTCGAAAAGACGAGCAGACCTGAGTGGTATCTGTTTACCCGTGATGATAACCCGGGTTACAGTGAATACGGTCAGAATGCCGAAAGAATAGGCAATATAGCTATGGTGTTCCCCCTGTTCTTTGTAATGGTGGCGGCGCTTGTATGTCTTACCACGATGACACGAATGGTAGAGGAACAGCGTACCCAGATAGGAACGCTCAAGGCGCTTGGCTATAAAAACGGCGCTATTATATTCAAATATCTGCTTTATGCACTGACAGCGGCAACGGCTGGCGCTGTATCGGGTATGCTTGTGGGAATGAAGATATTCCGGCGATCATTATTACCGCATACGGAATGATGTATGTTATCCCCGATATTCTTCTGCCGTATGACTATATACTTATGATATGTACCACAGGGGTATCTGTACTGCTTACTGCTGTTACAGTTTATTTCTCGTGCGGTGGCATACTTCACGACTGCCCTGCGGCACTTATGCGGCCGAGAACACCAAAGAGCGGTAAGAAGATACTGCTTGAACGTATAGGCTTTATATGGAACAGGCTTTCGTTCAGCTATAAGGTAACGATGCGTAATATATTCCGTTACAAGAGAAGAATGCTTATGACGATAGTGGGCATTGTAGGCTGTACAGCGCTTGTGCTGACGGGCTTCGGCGTGTATGACAGCGTAAACGATATTCTGCAAAAAGCAGTTCGGCGAGATAAGCAATTATACCGGTATTACCGCTTATGACAATACAGTGACCGATGAACAAACGGCAAAGATAGAAAAGATGCTTGAACGTTATGACTGCGAGGGCAACAGGATATATCAAAAGCAGATAACGGTATATAACGGCAAGAAAAGTACAGAAGCGTATATATTCGGCGGAGCGGACAACGAAACCATCGCACAGTTTGTGACGGTAAAGGACAGACGGACAGGCGAACAGTACACGGTAACCGACGACGGCGTTATAATAAACGAGAAGCTGGCATCTTTGCTCGGGCGGTATAAAGAAGGGCGATACGGTAACGATAGCTTTGTCGGAAACGAAGCGAGTTACTGCTACGGTAACCGAGATATGCGAAAAACTACGCCCATCACTATGTGTATATCACGGAAAAGCTGTACAAGGAGCTTAGCGGCGAGGAAGGACTGCCGTATAACTGCTTCTTCTTCAACTCTGAAGACGGCGACGATATGACCGAAAGTGACAGGGACGAGCTTGCACAGGAGCTTATGAAGATAGACGGAGTTATGGGAGTAAGCTTCAAGACAAGCGTTGCGGGAACATTCAGTTCTATGCTCAAATCACTGCTTTTTGTAATAGTGGTTCTTATAGTGAGTGCAGGTGCGCTTGCGTTCATAGTGCTTTATAATCTTACGAACATCAATATAAACGAGCGTATAAGGGAGATCGCATCGCTCAAGGTGCTTGGCTTCTATGATAAGGAAGTATCAATGTATGTGTTCAGGGAAACGGTGATACTTACCCTTATAGGAACAGTGGCAGGTATGATATTCGGAAGATTCCTTGTTGACTTTGTTGTAAAGACGGCTGAAATTGATATGGTTATGTTCGGCAGAACAGTGCATCCGATGAGCTTTGTATTCTCGGGTCTTATAACGATATGCTTTGCCGTGATAGTAATGCTGTTTATGCACAGACGGCTTATGAAGGTCAATATGGTCGAGGCACTCAAGAGTGTTGAATAATATTTCGGCGTTAGCCGGGAGGTTGATAATATATGAAGATAAGTAAGGCGATTGTTGCCGCTGTAGGTGCGGCGGCTGCCGTAGGTGCGGCTGTATACGCCAAGAAAAAGCTGGAGGAAACGCAGACTCCGCTCAGAAAGAAAAGCCTGACCGTATGGAAAAACGGCGAGGTAACTCATAAGGAGATAATCAGAAAGCCTATAAGCGAGGAAGAACAGACCGATGCGATAAACAGCCGTATTGATGAGGCTGTACGCCGGTATAAGCCTATGTCCGAAAGGGATAGCGGCGAAACCGAAACCGAGCCTGAGATAGCGCCTGTCAATTTTACATTTACATCTCAGAGTGAAGATGACGGCGATCCCGGGGTCAGCTTTGAGCGTGTATTCGACCATTTCAACAGGCTTGAATCGTCTGTCGGTAATGAAGGCGAGGACGCAGGCGAAAGCGGCAAAAAAAGCCGAGGATAAAGCCGAAGAAGCCTTACCCGCAGTAACGGCAACAGTAACGGCAGTTGAGGAGAATTTTGACGAGCAAGCCGAAATGCCGAAACAGATGCTGCTTGAAAAGGGGATAATGACATCCGCTCCGATAGCTAATGCGGTTCAGGAGCTTGCAGAAATGCCGTCTGTTATACAGGATAATGAAGAAATTGAAGACGTAAATCTGCCTGTTGATGAGAGCATTTTCGATCTTTATGCAAGCGAGCCTGTCGAGGACGCAGTAAAGGCTTTTGAAGAAATCGCCGAGCAGGAAGAAACCGCCGATAGCGAAACTGAAATTGACAGCGAACAAAATGACACTGCCGCCGAAGAAGCCGTAAGCGAGCCTGTCGAGGACGCTGTAAAGGCTTTTGAGAAAATCGCCGAGCAGGAAGAACCCGCCGACATTGAAACTGAAAGCGAACAAAATGACACTGCCACCGAAGAAGCCGTAAGCGAGCCTGTCGAGGACGCAGTAAAGGCTTTTTGAAGAAATAGCCGAGCAGGAAGAAACCGCCGACAGCGAAGCTGAAAGCAAACAAAACGACACCGCCACCGAAGAAGCCGTAAGCGAGCCTGTTGAGGACGCAGTAAAGGCTTTTGAGGAAATCGCCGAGCAGGAAGAAACTGCTGACAGCGAAACTGAAAGCAAACAAAACGACACCGCCACCGAAGAAGCCGTAAGCGAGCCTGTCGAGGAGGCAGTAAAGGCTTTTGAAGAAATAGCCAAGCAGGAAGAAACCGCCGACAGCGAAGCTGAAAGCGAGCAAAATGACATCGCCACCGAAGAACCCGTAAGCGAGCCTGTTGAGGACGCAGTAAAGGCATTCGAAGAAATAGCCGAGCAGGAAGAAACCGCCGACATTGAAACCGAAAGCGAACAAAATGACACTGCTACCGAAGAACCCATAAGCGAGCCAGTCGAGGACGCAGTAAAGGCTTTTGAAGAAATCGCCGAGCAGGAAGAAACCGCCGACAGCAAAACTGAAAGCGAACAAAATGATATTGCTACCGAAGAAGCCGCAAGCGAGCCTGTCGAGGACGCAGTAAAGGCATTTGAGGAAATCACAGAGCAGGAAGAAACCGCCGACAGCGAAGCTGAAATTAGCGATGAGCAAAATTACACCGCCACCGAAGAACCCGTAAGCGAGCCTGTCGAGGACGCTGTAAAGGCTTTTGAGGAAATCGCAGAGCAGGAAGAAACTGCTGACAGCGAACAAAATGATATTGCTACCGAAGAAGCCGCAAGCGAGCCTGTCGAGGACGCAGTAAAGGCTCTTGAAGAAATAGCCGAGCAGGAAGAAACCGCCGACAGCGAAGCAGAAAGCGAGCAAAATGACATCGCCACCGAAAGAACCCGTAAGCGAGCCTGTCGAGGACGCAGTAAAGGCATTTGAAGAAATAGCCGAGCAGGAAGAAACCGCCGACAGCGAAGCTGAAATTAGCGATGAGCAAAATTACAGCGCCACCGAAGAACCCGTAAGCGAGCCTGTCGAGGACGCAGTAAAGGCTCTTGAAGAAATAGCCGAGCAGGAAGAAACTGCCGACAGCGAAGAAAAGTCGCTTGAAGAACAGTTCCACGCTATAATGGCAGAGGAAACCGCAAGCGAGCCTGTTTCTTCTGTTCGTACAGCTGAGTCTGTAGAGGACGCATTGAAAGAATTCGGCGACTTTATAGGAATATCCGAAATCGCTGACAGCACCGGAAGCACCGGAAGCTCCGAAGATATTTCGGACGATGATCTTGAACAGACAAGCGGTATTTTTGAGGAAAGTACATTATCCGATGAGCTGTCCGAAACTCCGGACGAGCCGATTGACGCTGACGAAAAGCCGAGAACTATGGACTTCTTCGATCTGCCGGACGAAGCATATACGCCTGTACAGCTTACCGAAGAAAAGCACGATGAGAATGTTGCCGAGGTAGAGGATCTGTTCGGAAATCTGCTTATGGATGACGAGCCTGAGGTAAAGAAAACATTTAACGATCCCTCAGAGGTATTTTCACTGTTCGATACGGCTGACGGTGGACAGGACGATTTCGATAAGTACAGCGATGAAAAAGATTGAGGAAGAAAACGAGAAAAAGAAGACCAGCGATACAAGAAAGTACATAGCGCAGGATATTGCGGATAATATCGCATCGTTTGCACAGCTGCTTGAACCGCTCAATGCCATCAAGGAGAACAAGATACGCAGTAAGAGCGGTATACTGTTCGACTGGGAAATGAGGATACAGGCGCTTATAGGCGATCTGCCGATAAAGACGTACTGGAGAAACAACTTCCGCAATTATGAGATATGGAGCGATGAAAAAGTGCATGGAAAAGGCAGGCGAGCTGCTCTCTATGCTTGAACTTGTCGGAATAGTGCGTGATAAGGCAAAAGAGGTCGTGATAGACAAGGATACGCTTGATTTCTATTCGGCGCAGAGCGAGCATCTCAACAATGATTTCCATATAGGAGAAACGGTCGTTGTTACACGTCCGTGCTGGAAAATAAACGGACACCCTGCAAGAAAGGGCGAAATTGCCAAGAAAGCTCCGTTTGCGGAATTCAGCCGTAAGAAAGTATCACCGCTTGAAACTATGCTGAGAGAAAACAGCTGTTCTGACGGGGATGTTAATATTCCCGTTACGGAGGACAATTTCTGTACATACGACCGTGATATACCTTATGTAAAGAGGGCAATCGCCGAAGGCTTCTGCAAGTGCGCCGTAAGACGTATGGAGGACGGAGGCGCTCTGGCATTCTTCTATGAGGTTATTTCAGAAGGCGAAAATGTTCACTATTCGCCGTGTACGCTGAATTCGAGGTCAACATTGACAAGAATGCAAATGTTGTCGGGAAGATTCAGAAGCGAAAAAGTGTAAAAAGGAAAAGTGATATGTATACAAAAGGCACTGCCAAAGCGGTGCTTTTTTCGTTTCACTTCACAATTGACTATGGGTACGGAATATGTTAAAATCTATAACGTAAAAAAGAATATTGGTCTAATTGGAAACGCACATCCCCGGATGATAACGAACAACACAATAAAGTGCAAAATGTTATTATCAGGAGGAATTTTTTATGCCAAAAAACTTATTTCAGGAAATCGTGTTTACCGTTATGATGTTGTTCGTTATGGTATACGCCATGATATGCTATAATATAGCACTTAATATCGGCGGCATGACAAACGAGGTCTTTTTACTTGCTTTCAAGGAGCTTGTGATAATGGGACCTATTGCTTTCGTGCTTGATATTTTTTTAGTCGGCAGGATAGCAAAGTACAAGACTTTTAAAATAATTGATCCTGAACGTGATAATCCGTTTTTCATAGTTCTCGGTATCTCGGTTATTTCAGTTATCTTTATGTGCCCGCTTATGAGCCTTGCCGCAACTCTTCTGTTCAAAAATGCAGGAAGCGAATTTATCGCAGTATGGTTGCAGACAACTATAGCTAATTTTCCTATGGCTCTGTGCTGGCAATTATTCTTTGCAGGTCCTGTTGTAAGAACTGTTTTCTCGCTTATATTCAGAGAGAAGAAAGCTTTACAGAAGGATGAAACGAAAGAAATGCCTGAGGTAGAGGTACAGTAATATCAAAGCCACGATTTTTTATCATCGTGGCTTTAGTTATATTTATTTGCCGGATTTATTTAATCAGTGAAAAACCGAGAACTACAATTCCAAGTATTACAAGGATAATGCCGGTCACACGGTTAAGCGTTTTTCGGACTTGCCTTATTCGCTATCTTTGCGGCAATTCTTGCAAAGATAAGCGTGAAGATTATGCAGAGGATGAACGGGAGCATATCCGGAAGGGCCGCCTATCGCAAAGTGCGAAACAGAGCCTGTAAGTGCAGTGAATGTCATAATAAATACGCTTGTGCCTACAGCGGTCTTAAGCTCATAGCCCATAACGCTTGTGAGCAGGAGGAGCATCATCATACCGCCACCCGCACCGATGAAGCCGCAGATGCAGCCGACTATAATACCGCAGATGATAGACTTTATCAATACCGATTTTGCGGATCTTGCGCTCATATCGGCTTTTGTGGTCATTACAGGCCTTACTATGAATTTAATGCCGAGCAAAAGCGTCATGAATACCGAGAAATTGCCCATTGTAACCGACGGCACAAGGCTTGAAACGAAACTGCCGACAACAGTGAAAATAAGCACTGTTATCATCATCACAAGCCCGTTTTTTAATATCAAGGTTTTTGTTCTTTCCGTATGTGTAAGCCGATACGGCACTTGCCAGAACATCTGAGGCAAGGGCGATTCCGACAGCGGTATACGGCTCTATACCGAGAAATGTAACAAGCATAGGCGTGATTACCGCCGCCGCACTCATACCGGCAAACCCTGTTCCAAGACCTGCGCCAAGACCTGCAAGCAGGCAAACGGCGGTCGTTATAAGATATTGCATTATTTGTCGCTCCTTTTTTTCTGTTTATATTGTCCAGTATTTTAATATGGTATCTTTCAAATGCGGCGATTTCGTCATCGGTAAATCCGTCAAACAGAACAGCCGCAAAATCGCTTTGTTCCTTTTTGCCGTATGTGACAACAGGTTTTGCCTTTGCCGTCAGTGAAAGATGCACGCTTTTTTTGTTTCCGTCCTTATAAGTACCTGTCAGCAAGCCCTTTTCGCACAGTGATTTTACAGAAACCGAAACCTGCGATTTCAGTATACGGCGGACCTTTGAAATATCCGCCGCCGTGTCATAGCCGGGGTTGTTCGCAAGGAACATAATTATATCCGTTTCTGCGGCTGAGAGAGAAAACTTTGCCATAATGCGCTTTCTGTACACGCTGTATTCGTCCTCTGCGGCAGAGATGAAATTCAGAAGCTGCTTGTAGTCATATGCCTGTCCTTTCTGTCAAAAGATAATATTGTTCATTTTCGAACAATATTATTATAGTTCAAAAAATGAACAATTGTCAATAGCCGATGTTAAAATTTCCGTTTGAAATCACGGATTTGTTTTAATTACAAACATTTTTAAAACACCTCTTGACAAATATAAAAATAGTGTTATAATATATTTTAGCACTCAGAGTGATAGAGTGCTAAACCGGTTGCGATCGGTGTAAATTCAGTATTATCGCCGCTATATAAGGCGCAGGCATAGAAAGGAAATGATTTTTATGGCAAAAAAGGCATTCAAGGCAGAATCAAAGCGTTTGCTTGATATGATGATCAATTCGATCTACACTCATAAGGAGATATTTCTGCGTGAGCTTATTTCAAATGCAAGCGATGCGCTTGACAAGCTGTATTTCAAGTCATTGACGGAGAATCTCGGCATAGAGAGAAAAGACCTCGGTATAGACCTTGCGGTTGGACAAGGAAAACCGTCTTATAACAATTACCGATAACGGTATCGGTATGACAAAGGACGAGCTTGAAAATAATCTCGGTGTTATCGCAAACAGCGGTTCATTCAAATTCAAGAACGACAATACCGATACAGAAAAGGATGATATAAACGTTATCGGTCAGTTCGGTGTAGGCTTCTACTCTGCTTTTATGGTAGCGTCTGAGGTTACTGTCGAGTCTAAGGCTTACGGCAGTGAGCAGGCATATAAGTGGTATTCGCAGGGTGTAGACGGTTATACTATCACAGACTGTGACAAGGAAGATGTCGGCACAAAGATAACCCTTAAGATAAAGGAAAATACCGAAGAAGAGGAGTACGACGAGTATCTGCAGGACTACAAGCTCCGTATGATAGTAAAGAAGTATTCCGACTATATCCGTTATCCTATCAGGATGGAGGTAAGCCATCAGCACCTCAAGGAAGGCACTGAGAACGAGTATGAAACACATACCGAGATAGAAACGCGCTCAACAGTATGGTACCCATCTGGAACAAGAGCAAGTCTGAGCTTAAAGACGAGGATTATAATCAGTTCTACAAGGAAAAGTTCTTCGACTATGACGATCCTATCGCACATATCCATACAAAGACAGAGGGTACCGCAACATATAATGCACTGATGTACATTCCGTCAAAAGCTCCCTTCGACTACTATTCAAAGGACTATGAAAAGGGCTTACAGCTTTATTCGAACGGCGTTCTTATAATGGATAAATGCCCCGATCTGCTCCCCGACTATTTCAGCTTTGTAAAGGGTCTTGTTGACTCTGCGGATCTGTCGCTCAATATCTCCCGTGAGATGATGCTGCAGCACGACAGACAGCTCAAGATAATCGAAAAGAGCCTTGAGCGTTCTATCAAGAACGAACTTACAAAGATGCTCCGCAACGACCGTGAGAGATACGAAAAGTTCTGGAAGGTGTTCGGACTTCAGATAAAGTTCGGCGTATACAACGGCTTCGGGCGCAGGCAAGGAATTGCTTAAGGATCTGCTGCTGTTCTATTCTTCATACGAAAAGAAGCTGGTAACTCTTGAAGAGTATGTTTCAAGAATGAAGGAAGATCAGAAGTACATCTACTTTGCAAGCGGCGAAACTGTAGACAAGATAGACAAGCTCCCCCAGACCGAGCTTGTAAAGGATAAGGGCTATGAGATACTTTATCTTATCGACAGCGTTGACGAGTTTGCTTTACAGATGATGGTCGACTATAACGAAAAGCAGTTCAAGTCAGTATCCGCAGGCGACCTTGACCTTGAAACTCCCGAAGAAAAAGGAAGAAATGAAGGCTAAGGCTGAGGAAAGCAAGGATATGTTTTCTTTCATGAAGGAATCGCTCGGCGGTAAGGTAAAGGATGTAAGACTGTCAAAGATACTGAAGTCCCACGCAGTATGCCTGACCAGTGACGGTCTGCTTTCAATAGAGATGGAGAAGGTGCTCAGCCAGATGCCCGCAGAGCATGACGCAAAGGCTGAAAAGGTGCTGGAGATCAATGCAGAGCATCCTATCTATGAAACGCTGAAAAAGCTGTATGAAACGGATAAGGACAAGCTGAAAACATACAGCGAGATTCTGTACGATCAGGCGCTTCTTGTTGAGGGTATGCCTATAGAAGACCCCGTTGAGTACAGCAACAAGATATGCTCGCTTATGGTATGATGATTATACCCAAAATATCGTAAGCCGGAAACGGTAATAAAAACGCTCCGACAGGTGTTCCTGTCGGAGCGTTTTCAGCTTATGTCAATAGATTTTCGGAAGCGATCCGAGAGTTAATGAATATTTGCTTGCGTACATTTTCTGTATAACCGATTTTTCAGTGTATTTTTTCACTGTAATTACTGCCGTTAACGGTAAACTCGCCGCCCCATGTCATGAACCAGCTCCACAGTGCGTTTATGCTCACGGCGGAATCTATATCAAAGATACAGCCGTTTTCTGTGAGAGCCGTTATCTTTGTTTTACTGCCGTAGTTTATCGCCTGTTTGAAACGGCTTACCTGAGGATCGTAAACGTGATTTCCGGGATAGATGTCCTCGCCTACAATATCAACATATTCGTCACCCGGATACCAGTCGGCGCTCTGACCGTTATAGACCCAGATAAGATTGTTACAGCCGTATGTATTTGTAAGCTCTTTATAAAGGTATTTCCACAGCTTTTTGTATGCGTCTGAGCCTTTTGCGCCCCACCAGAACCAGCCGCCGGAGCCTTCGTGAAGAGGTCGCCATATAACCGGTACGCCTGCTTTTTCAAGGCGCTTTAACTGCTTAGCTATTTCCTTGAAATCACGGTCAAGCAGTTTCTTTCCTTTTTGCGTCCTGACCGTTCATAACCTTTGCTATATCGAATTTACTACTTTGCGTATAGAAGCCGCCCCACCAGCCGTCAGGACTGTTGGCTGTGCTGTTAAGATATTCGGTCGGAGCGTTCCAGTGCCAGCAGAATGTTACGATACCACCCCCTTGTTGGCAAATTCTATCGCCTTTTCGACAGCGGAGGATGATGTGCCGAATGCCGTTCTTGACGGAGTGTAGTCCATCATATCGAGTCCGAGAAGTGCAGGGTAGTCGCCGGTAAGATTTTTTATCGCTTTGAATTCGTTGCCGTTTATTCCGCCGTCACACTGCTGACCTGTGATTACATATTTTCCGTAGCTGTCCTTAAGGAAACTGTACAGCTTCTTCGTGTTTGCGGTGGAGTTCTTGTTGACAAGAGATGATGTGATGTTATAGGTGCTGTTGCTTATTTTTGCACCCGTCTTTACTGTTATTTTATCAAGCTCTATCCAGCCCCATGACTTGATTATACGGATATTGTGGTCGCCTTTTGTAAGGCTTACCGCACTTACGGTGTAATCCGAGAATTTATTGTTCTCACTGGTGAAAGTGCCTACCTTCTTACCATCGGTATAAATGTCGTTTTCTTTGGGACCGCCGATGCCCATTGAGCGTATTACAATATCATAAATACCGTCTGACGGAACATTTATTTTAATCTGGCAGTAGGAGCGGTCATTTTCGAATTTACCTACCGACTTTCCGCCGGATGCGTTGCCGCCTGATATGACGGACATATCGTTTGACAGCTTTCCATTTTCCGCTTCATAGGTTTTCGAAAAGTTCAGCGGCTTGTCGTCAGTCTGCTTTAAGGTTGTTGTGGTAGTCGTTGCGGAAGGCTTTTTGGTGGTATCGGCGGCGGTTGCAGACGCAGGCTTGTTTGTTGCTGAACCTGTGTTGTTTGCGGGCTTGCTTGACGTAACGGCAGAAGAACCGGTTTCCTGCTTGTTTGTCGAAGGCTTTGACGTTTCAAAAGAAGCATCGGACGAGTTGTTTTGCTTGTCTGAACTGTCAGATGACGAACTGTTCTGCTTATCGGAGCTTGTTTTATCAGAAGCGTCTGACGAGGTATCGTAAGACGAACCGCTGTCTAAGGAGGTATCCTGCGATGCGGCTTCGGCAGAAGACACTGCCGAATCTGATGATGAACTGTCGGCTGACAAGGTGCCGTTATCGGCACTGCAGCCGCAGGCGGATATTATTACTGCCGCACATAAGATAAGGGAGATGATGCGTTTTTTCATTTTTCTTTTCCTTTTCCATTTCCGTTTGCCTGCCGTAAACGTGATAAGACAGGACTTGTATTCGATTACACAAAGATTATACTATATAAGCGCACAAAAGTCACGCCCATATTTTTTCTTGTTGCAAAATCCGTGATTATCACCAATAGTGGCTACGAGGATTTATCACATATTCACAAAATAGCAAAACAAGTCTTGCAAATTTAACTTAAATGGTGCATAATACTTGTGTAAAGGTTTACATGAAAATTAAGCAAGCGTGCTTTAACAAGAAAGGAACAAGGAATGAAGTACAGAAAAATAACAGCGGTCATACTTGCGGTAGCAACGGCGATATGTGCCGCAGGCTGTAACGGAAACGATAATTCGGGAACATCGTCAAGCGGCGACGTGACCTCATCGGGCAGTGGCGACAGCAGTATGACAAGCGATAATACAACATCTGGAGGCAATTCGGGAACGGCTCAGGCACAGTTTACGTTCAGCCAGGTAGCTATGGGCGGCGGCGGATTCGTAGGCGGCGTATTTGCAACAAGCGAGCAGGGCTTATATTATGCCCGTACAGATGTCGGCGGTGCATATCGTTATAATAAGGATACTCAGAAGTGGGAATCCATGTCTTACGATATAAGTGAGGAAGACAGAGGTCTGCTCGGTATAGACGGTCTTGCATTCGGAGAAAAAGATCCTAACAAGGTATATATGCTTGCAGGCACGGAGTATTTCAGCAACGGCAAAACCTGCCTTCTATACTCCGATGATTACGGCAAAACGTGGAACCGTACCGACCTTACGGATATGATAAAGGCACACGGAAACGGTATGGGCAGAGGAAACGGCGAGCGTATTGCGGTTGACCCCAAGAACAGCGATATAGTATATGTCGGCGGAAGAACAGGCGGTATGATAAAGTCGACTGACGGCGGAAAAACGTTCACTGCGCTTGATATGGGAACAAAGACGACAACATCAAATGGCAACGGTATATGCAGTATCATAATCGACCCCAAGTCGGGCGATGACAGTGCCTGCACAACTATATATGCGGCTGTTTCGAGAATACAGGAGGAAAACCTTTATAAATCGACCGACGGAGGCGTTACATGGAATTCTGTTGCAGACGCACCTAAGGGAATCATGGTTCAGAGAATGAAGTACAACGGTGACAGCAAGATCGTCATTACCTATGCCAATACCGAAGGGCCATGGAACAATAACAGAATTGCCGGCGGCGTAAGAATTCTCGATATGTCGAACGATTCGTTGACAGATATTTCTCCTGCAAAAAAGAGCTTCGGTGATGTGGTGATAGATCCTTCAAACCCCGACAGAATGGTTGCCTGCACAGAGAACATATATGTTCCTCAGCCTAACGGTCAGTACGGCGATGAATTCTATGTTACTACGGACGGCGGCAAGAACTGGACGCTTCTCAACGAAAAGATGAAGATGAGTGACGGCGGAGTAGAGTGGATCTCGACAGCGTCTATGCACTGGTGCATTTCAATGGCGATTGATCCCAATAACACAAATAAGATAATGGTGGAATCCGGTAACGGTGTGTTCACCTGCGATAATATATGGGATGAAAGCCCCGAATTCTACTTCTTCTCAAAGGGCATAGAAGAAACTGTTCCGTATGATATAATCAGCATACCCGGCGGTAAGCTGGTAAGCGTTATAGGCGACTATGACGGTTTTGTACAGGATAGTGCCGAAGAATACGGTATGGTACATAACAGCGTTGCAGGCTCAATGACCGGTCTTGCGATAGCGGCAAAGGCAACTGATATATGGGTAAAAGTGCGGCGGCAGTGAAGAAAAGCCGGGCTTCTGGTATACGCTTGACGCAGGCAAGAAATGGGGTGAATGTTACCGTTTCGCCGCTTGAGAGCGGAAAGATCGCTTACGGCGGCTATGTGGCAGTTTCTGCTGACGGAAAGAGATTCTTCTGGGCACCGGAAACGACAGCAGCATCTACTATTCCGACGATCAGGGCAAGACCTGGACAAAGAGCAATGGTGGAGTAGGCTCAAAGAAAATCATCTGCGACCCCGTAAACCCCGATTATGTATATGCCGCAAGCGGCGGTGCGTTCTTCTACAGCGAGGACGGCGGAAAGACATTTACTCAGAATATGACGCTTTCTGTATTCACTGCGGCAAGACCTGTGGTCGCACCCGGCAAGGAGGGCGTTGTATACTATCCTTCAATGGGACTTCAGGTATCAACAGATAACGGCAAAACATTCACAAGAATGGATTCTTTAGCCGCTTGTCTGGCGGTAGGTCTTGGCAAGGGCAAGACGGACAGCGATCCTTATACCATATTCGTATGGGGCAAGCCCGCAAACGATGATTCCATAGGCCTTTACTGGTCTGAGGACGAGGGTAAGACATGGAGCAAGGTAAGCGATGATCAGCATCAGTTCGGCGGCCCCGGCAACGGATATTTTGTCGTAGGCGATATGAACAAATACGGCAGAGTTTATATGAGCACAGTCGGACTCGGCGTTGTATACGGGGATCTTGTGCAGTAAGCAGAAAAAGATAAAATATAAGCGGAGCAGATTTTCTGAAGTGAACCCCAAAGTTTAGACAAAAAATGTATTAAGTATTTTGAGAATGAGTTCGGAATTGTACCGGGCTCATTCCTTTTAGTTTGAGAGAAATTCTTTCATTGTTGTAGTAATGAATGTATTTCTTCAATTCATCAATGAAAGCGTTAACGCTTTCAAATTTTTCGCCATAAAACATCTCAACCTTAAGCCTGCCGAAGAAGTTTTCCATTGCACCGTTGTCCATACAGTTTCCTTTTCTGGACATACTTTGCTTAATGTTGTGTTCAGCTAATAGGCGTTGGTATTCTGTGTGCTGATACTGCCACCCTTGATCTGAATGAAACAACGGAGTTGCACCATCAGGCAGTTTGCCAAACAAGCCATCGAGCATTTCTCTGACTTGTTCCAGATTAGGACTTAATGAAATGGAGTAGGAAATAACCTCTCGGTTGAATAGATCCATCACAGGAGACAGATAAACCTTTGTATCGCAAACCTTGAATTGAGTTACATCTGTCGTCAGTTTCTCAAATGGTTTTTCTGCCTTGAAATCTCGCTTTAAAAGATTTTCTGCAATCTTGCCAACCTCGCCTTTGTACGAATTGTATTTTCCGTTTTTGCGTTGTTTACCTTTCAGACCGAGCAACTTCATCAGCTTAAAAACGGTTTTGTGGTTGATCACATACCCCTTTTTACGCATTATCATCAGTACTCTACGGTAGCCATATCTGCCTTTGTTGGCGTTGAATATAGCTGTTATCTCCTGCTTTTCACATTCGTATTTATCCTTGATTGGATGACTCAGATAGTAATAGAATGTGCTACGAGCCATTCCCGATATTTGCAACAGGTCTTTCAACGGATATCTTTGCCTTAGTTCAGAAATTATTTCCGCCTTTTCCCGTTCTTTCGCTCGTCCGCAAGAACTAAGGCACTCAGTTTTTTTAAGTATTCTATCTCCATTCTCAAACGTTGATTTTCGGCGATTAAATCTTCCTCGACCTTTTTATCCAGCTTCGGCGGTCTTCCTTTCCTTGTTCCGCTAGCGGAACAAGCCTTGCCTCGTCTTTCTTTCATAAGACCTTCGGCTCCTTCTTCCAAAAATATGCGTTCCCATCTTTGGACCATATTGGCTGCTGAGGCTTCTGACTGCCGTACAAGGCTATACTTTCTTGCCGTTTCTCTATATCCCATATGATGTTCCCGCATATCCATTATAACATTGACTTTTAATTCTGTCGAGTACGTTTTGTTTTTTCTTCCTGTTTTGCCCATAAAAATATGCACCTCCAAATGTGTCTAACTTTTTTGGGGTGCATATCATTTCACCTGCTCCGCTTTTTGTTTATCGTTTATTTACTTTGCAGTCTTGCACGGATTCTTGCAAAGAGTGACTTTCTCGGCTCTTTATAGAGCTTTTTGTGCCTGCTCGGCTTCCTGATATGCACGTTCATAGAACAGCTTGTGTACCTCTATGTGTTCTTCACCGGGCATAGCTTTTTTATGGCGGTAGATTCCGTCGCTTCCCTGCACACGAGCCTTGACGTTATCCTTGAGCATTGTGTTGAATATATCAACCGCCTTATCGGAAATTATCTTATCCTTCAGCGGTACGGCAACCTCCACACGTCGCTCGGTATTTCTGGTCATAAAGTCTGCGGAGGAAATATATACCTTCCTGCGTTCGCCCTTGCCGAAAATATAGATACGGCTGTGTTCGAGGAAACGTCCGACTATCGAAATGACCGATATGTTTTCGGTGTAACCCGGCACTCCTGCGATAAGACAGCAGATACCCTCTTATTATCAGTTCTATTTTTACTCCCTGACAGCTTGCTTCTATCAGCTTGTCTATAATATCCTTGTCGGTGAGCGAGTTCATTTTAAGGCCGATATAGCCGTTAGTACCGTAGGTTATCTCGTTGTCGATCATTTCCACAATGCGTGACTTGAGGCATTTAGGTGCAACAAGCAGTGTTGTACTGCTCTCAACTGTCGTACCAAGCGACAGTGCATTGAACACGGTGCTTGCGTCCGCACCTATGTCCTTATCCGATGTCATCAGCGTAAGGTCGGTGTAAAGACGTGAGGTTTTCTCGTTATAGTTACCTGTGCCTATCTGAGTATAATATCTGATGTTGCTTCCCTGCTTGCGTGTTATCAGCAGCAGCTTTGAGTGTACCTTCAGAGCGTCAAGACCGTATATTATCTTAACACCTGCCTCCTCCATCTTCTTGCTCCAGCCGATGTTGTTTTCCTCGTCAAATCTGGCACGAAGCTCAACAAGCGCCATTACCTGTTTGCCGTTTTCGGCGGCTCTTATGAGAGCGCTTACGATTTCGCTGTTTCTTGCGACACGGTAAAGCGTTATCTTTATGGAAGAAACGTAAGGATCGTCAGCCGCCTCATCAAGCAGACGCAGGAAGTTCTTGAACTTGTTGTAGGGGTATGACAGAAGTATATCGTGCTGTGAAAGCTGGGCGAACATACTCTCATACGGGTTTACCATTATAGAATTCTGCGGAGAAACCTGATTGTAGAAAAGCTCGCTCCTGTTTTCAAGCTTATCCTCAAGTGCGGACATAAAGCCGAAATCAAGAGGACAGCTCTGCATAAACGAGAAGCTGTCTGACAGCTCAAGGTAATCAAGCATACGCTTTACAAGCTCCGGTGAAGCGTCGTATGAAAACTCGGCTCTTACCGGCATCAGCTTCTTTCTCTTGCGACACAGTTCTTCCATTACGTTTCTGAAGTCCATATCGTGATCGTAAAGAGCCTCGTTCACGTCAATGTCGGCGTTTCTCGTGACACGCATGATACAGCGGTTTTCAACGAAGAAATTCGGGAACAGGGTATCAATGTAATGCAATATCACATCCTCTGCCAGAACATATCTCAGATTCTGACCGGGCAGGAAAATAACACGGGGAAAATCCCTGTCGCATTCCGCACTCAATATTCCCACAAGCTGCTTTTTTCTTTTCCTCGTTTTTTGCTTTTGAGCAGAGTGCCGATATATATCGCTCTGTTCTTTAAGAACGGGAACGGGTGGTTCTTGTCTATAATGCTCGGAGAAAGCAAAGGGAGAATTTCTCTTTCGAAATACAGCCTTAAGAACAGCTTATCGTCGCCCTTAAGGTCGGCGGGCTTTTTAAGCTCGGCATACTCGCTGAGCTTTGCCGAAACCTCTGAAAAGGCGCAGTCCTTAATATAGAGCAGATCCTTTACCCTGCGTGCGATTTCCTTAAGCTGTCTTGCGGCAGTCATACCCGTCTTGTTATCGCACTTTTTGAGAGGGTATACCAGATCCTGATCATACAGTGAGCCGACACGGACCATAAAGAATTCGTCCAGGTTGCTTGTGAATATTGATATAAACCTCATTCTCTCAAAGAGCGGAACATTTACGTCCTGCGCTTCTTCGAGTACACGCTGATTGAATTTCAGCCACGATAATTCACGGTTATCATAAACGTTGCTGTCTGTCATAAATTACCTCTTTTAATGGATTAAATACGGTCTGAAGGTGTAAAGGGAATGTAAAATATCCCGTAATATGAATATAACCGCCCGCTTTCACGGGCAGTTATTGTTCGTTCTTTACTTGTTTGCCTGTTCAAGCGACGCTCTTATAAAGTCCTTGAATAAGGGGTGCGATCTGTTGGGACGTGACTTGAATTCGGGGTGGAACTGTACAGCCACGAACCAGGGGTGAACGCTTCTCTCGGAAGCTCAACTATTTCAACAAGCTTTCCGTCGGGCGACTGACCTGCGATAACAGGACCGCTCTCTGTCAGCTGCTTGCGGAATACGTTGTTGAACTCATAGCGGTGGCGGTGTCTTTCATAAATAAGCTCATCGCCGTAAACCTCACGGGAAATAGTACCTGCTTCAAGCTTGCAGGGATATAAGCCAAGACGCATTGTACCGCCCATATCAACATCCTTCTGGTCGGGCATAAGGTCGATAACGTTCTGCTCGCCTTCATGGAATTCGCTTGAATTTGCGTCTGTAAGACCTGCCACATGACGTGCAAATTCGATTGTAGCCATGTGCATACCAAGACAAAGACCGAGATAGGGCTTCTTATGCTCTCTTGCGTAGCGGACAGCCTCAATCTTGCCCTCGATGCCTCTGTCACCGAAGCCGCCCGGGAACGAGAATGCCGTCGCAATCATGCAGAAGCTCGTCTGCCGTTTCGGGAGTAACCTCTTCTGAATTGATGAGTTTTATTTCAACGTGTGATTCGTTCTCGAAGCCTGCGTGACGCAGGGATTCCATAACGGAAATATAATAAGCGTCGGGGAGTGCAACGTACTTGCCTACAAGACCGATTACGGTATTCTTTGTGGCGTTGTACTGACGCTGAACCATATCCTCCCATTCCTTGAGATCGGGAACACGGGGATCAAGTCCGAGATGATCGCATACTACCTTTGCAAGACCTTCCTTTTCAAGCATAAGAGGTACTTCATAAAGAGAAGGAGCGGTAAGGTTCTGGATAACGTCCTGCTTGCGAACGTTACAGAAGCTGGCAATCTTATCTCTCATATCCTGAGGAATCTCCATCTCGCTTCTGCAAACGAGAATGTCGGGCTGAATGCCGAGTGAGAGAAGCTCCTTTACACTGTGCTGTGTGGGCTTAGTCTTCATCTCGTTGCTGCCTGTGATGAAGGGGAGGAGAGTAACGTGGATATAAACAACGTTTTCTCTGCCTACATCCGAAACTACCTGACGGATAGCCTCAAGGAAGGGAGTGCTTTCAATATCTCCGACCGTACCGCCGATCTCGGTTATAACAACATCTGCGGTCGTTTCGGCTGAGTTTGCAACTCTGTATATTCTTGATTTGATTTCGTTTGTTATGTGGGGGATTACCTGAACCGTGCCGCCGAGATAGTCTCCGCGACGTTCCTTGTTAAGAACTGTCCAGTAGATCTTACCGGTGGTGACATTGCTGTTTTTTGAAAGGTTCTCGTCGATGAAACGCTCGTAGTGACCGAGGTCGAGGTCAGTTTCGGCGCCGTCGTCTGTTACGAAAACTTCGCCGTGCTGATACGGACTCATCGTACCGGGGTCAACATTGATATACGGGTCGAACTTCTGGATAGTTACCTTGTAACCTCTCATTTTGAGCAGTCTTCCGAGTGAAGCCGCCTTGATACCTTTTCCGAGTCCCGACACAACGCCGCCGGTGACGAATACATACTTTGTAGCCATTATTTTGTTCCTTCCCTTGAGCTTTTCCTGCCCGTCGTATTGATTTTATATGTCAATTTGAAAAATAAACACTACCTCACTATTATACTAAATCCGTTCGGCTTTTTCAAGTGCTTTTCGATTATTTAAAGTTGCTTTACGGTGTACAAAATAAACAAATAACCTTTTTTGGTATTTGTGCATATCGTTTAATTTTGAAAAAGTGTAGAAAATTTATGTGAAAAATGCTAAAATTAAAATAAGCATCTCTATAGTGTTTTTTAAATTTTGTACATATAAAGCCAGCAAAATCCTTGATTTTCTATAAACGGAAAAAGATGCAAAAATCCCTTTGTTCAAAGGAAAGGAAAGTAAAAATGAAAAAGACTGTTTTGCGTGCCGCCGCAATAGCTGTAGTGCTTGCTATGGCAGGCTCTGCTTCCGGATGCTATCTTTTTTCCCGGAGGAAGAAAAGCTGCTCGATCCGCCTGTGCTTAAGGTGGAGGATGTTACATATTCTACCTATAAGGCGGTAAAGAAGACTATAATAAACAAGGCGAGTGCGACCGGCTACTGCGTATCCGAGCTGCAGCAGGACTGTTCGTTTACAGAGCGTGACGGAACTCTTAAAACGATATATGTCAGAGCGGGAGATACGGTAAAGAAGGGCGACCTTATCGCCGAATACAACACCGGAGATCTTGAATACGAGATACGCACTCAGGAGCTTAAGGTCCAGCAGGCGCAGAATACATACGGCTCAAGCGGTGCGGAGAATGACCGTTTACAGCTTGAGATCGAGAAGAATACACTGGCACAGCTTCAGAACGAGTACGATACCTCCAAGCTGTATGCGCCGTGTGACGGACTTGTAAGCTTTGCGGAGCGTATGAATGCCGGCTCAAAGGTACAGGCGTACAAGGTTATCGCTACAATAATAGATCCCGATAAGATATATGTAAAGGCGACCGTCTACGATGATAAAAAATTCACAAAAGGTCAGGAAGTTACAATAACTATCGACGAGCAGGATTACAAGGGTACTATAGTAAAAACGCCTGTTGAGGCAAAGGAACAGGGTGACGAGGATACAAAAGCTCGATATATGCTGAGTTCAAGGGCAGTCTGCCCGGTTTCAGCAAGGTAGGAACGGTTGCGGATATAAGCTATATCAAGGAACAGGCGGATAATGCGATCGTAATACCGAAGTATCTTGTAAAGACGCTGTCGGGTAAGAACTATGTACAGGTCTATAAAGACGGTGTCAAGAAGGAAACGGATGTCGAAACAGGCATAAGCAATGCTACGGAGATCCAGATAGTATCGGGACTTTCCGAGGGTGACGAGGTTGTTGTCAAGTAAGACGGCAAACTGAACAGGCTTTACTTTCGGAAGGAATAATACAAGATGTTTACTTTATTATGGCGCAAAATGCGCAACACAAAATGGATGGTGCTGTGTCTTTTCATCGGCTTCCTGCTTGCCGCAGGTATGATGAGCACTATTCCGATATATATGGACGCATCCTTACAGCGTATGCTGATAAAGGATATGGAGCAGTACCAGATCGACAACAACAAATATCCCGGTCTGTATTCCGTTACAAAGACGCTTCAGATAACTGCCGATACGAATGCTCAGCAGGCAACGATAGACGATGTTGTATCAAAGTCTGATTCAAGGATAAATGCTATAGGAATCGCCTCGGAGAACAGCAAGACAACGCTTATTGACGATTGCCTTTATATCGTAAACGGCGAGCGTAACGGTTCGGAACTGTCTACAAGGCTGAAGCTAATAGGAATGACCGACAGTCTTGACCATATGAAGCTCGTCAGAGGCGAGCTGCCCTCAAAGACCTCTGTTGACGGCGTGTACGAGGGACTTGCTTCAGAAGATGCGCTCAAAACGCTCGGCATAAATATGGGCAATACATATAAGATAGTTTCGCTTGCGGCAGGTGTTGAGCCGTACTATGTGAAAATCACCGGCGTATATGAGCAGAAGACCGACAACGACAGCTACTGGGCAGAAACGCTCGACAGCTATCTCAATGCCATATTCGTTGATTACGATATGGTAAGAAACGACCCTTTATGCCCGCAGGCAGATTCAATGCGGTAAACATTGCAAGAAGATATTCTCTTGACTATCATACGCTTGATATGAACAGAATATCCGCTGTTACTGCGGAGCTTGAAAAGGACGATGCGTTCTATAAAGAGGCAGGATATGCACACGAATTCAACGTTGCGGATATAATCGGCAACTATACCGAGCGTGCGGAAAAGCTCACCCGTATACTGTGGATACTTCAGATACCCGCAATGGTAATGCTGGCATTCTATCTGTTCATGGTATCTCAGCTGAACGTTGACAGAGAGCGCAACGAGATTGCCGTATTCAAGAGCCGTGGTGCAAGCTCGTGGCAGATATTCGGTATGTATGCCGCAGAGTCGGGCATACTCGGTATTGTGACGCTTGTGGTTGCACCGTTTATCGGACTTATACTCTGTCAGTTCCTCGGAGTATCAAACGGATTTTTAGAGTTCGTAAACCGCACAGGAATTGCCGCAAAGATAACCGGAATAAGCATTATTTACGCACTGCTTGCGGTAGTGGTATTCTTCCTCACCACAATGATACCGATTATCCCTGCGTCAAAGCTGACTATCGTACAGTATAAGCAGAGCAGGACAAAGGTCGTAAAGATGTCGCTGTGGGAAAAGTGCGGTGTCGATATTGTACTTCTTGCGGTGTCATTCGGCTTCCTTTACTTCTACACAACCAATATCACAAATTCTATAGCTGAGGGTACTTTTGAAGCGACAGGCGAGCTTGACCCGCTTCTGTTCATATTCTCAACGCTTATGATACTGGGCTTCGGTCTGCTGTTTATCCGTATCTATCCGTATCTTTTAAGGATTGTGTATTATGTACTGCGTCCGTTCTGGACACCCTCACAGTATATGGCTATAACTACCGTTTGTCGTTCACAGGGCGGCAAGGAACGTTTCCTTATGCTGTTCCTTGTAATGACCTTCTCATTCGGTCTGTTCTCCGCAAATACAGCGAGAGCCATAAACAACAATATAAGCGACAGGATTTATTATGAGAACGGTGCAGATGTCGTAATGACGGAATACTCGCTTTCGACCTCGGAGGAGGGCGGCTCAAGCACCTATGTAGAAACCGACTTTTCACGTTATGAGGCGCTTGACGGCGTGGAGATCGCCACAAGAGTTCTTGTGAACGATAATGTGAAGCTGAGAATTGCAAACAAGAATGTTGCAGATCTTACGCTTATGGCAATAGAGCCTGATAAATTCGCACAGACGGCGTGGTTCAGAAACGATCTTCTGCCTATCCACTGGTGGAACTACTGCAATGCTCTTGTAGAGAGCCGTTCGGTGTTATAATCTCAAGAGGACTTGCGGAAAAGTCGAATGTTTCGCAGGGCGATGTAATCTCGTTCAAGTGGGGCGGAAACGACAGCCTTGATACCACTGTTATGGCTATAGTTGACTACTGGCCCGGACTTAACCCCAACGAGTGTGACTTTGCGGTAATGAATTATAATTATGTAAGGGGCGAGAACAGAGCTTGAGCCTTATCAGATATGGCTGAAGATGAAAGACGGCGCAACAAGCGAGGCTCTTTACAAGAGTATAGAGGAGTCTATGCTGCCGCTCGGAAGCGTGAAGGACAGCTCACAGATGCTGATAAGCGAAAAAAGACGGATCCTTCACTGCAGGGTATGAACGGTGCGCTGACGCTCGGATTTATAATTATAATGGTAATGACTATAATCGGCTTCCTTATTTACTGGATACTGTCCATAAAGGGCAGGACGCTGCAGTTCGGTATTTTAAGGGCTATGGGCGTTTCGTTCGGTGAGATAATAGGAATACTGGGATATGAACAGCTTCTGGTATCGGGTGTTTCAATAATCTGCGCATTTATCATAGGCGGAGTTACAAGCGACCTGTTTGTACCGCTGTTCCAGTATATGTATAATGTAAACGAGCAGATACCGCCGTACAGAGTAGCGGCAATGCAGGCAGACTACATTAAGATGTATATACTTAATTGCGATAATGCTTCTCGGAGGATTTGCGATACTCGGTGCTATTATCAGAAAGATAAATATCAACAAGGCACTGAAGCTCGGCGAGGATTAATGCCGGTATAAAGGAGGAGTGTTTTTTGGAGCTTGCTCTGGGAATATTCAAGAAAACACGTTTTTTGTTTGCACTGATCGCCGCAGGAGCGGGAGGTGTAGCAATAGTTGCAAATAATAATACGGCTTATGTTATCTGCATAATCTTCATTGCGCTGACCATCGCTTCGGACGCAACCGTAATGGTGCTGAGCAGAAAGCTGAATATCCCGATAAAGTACCGTGAGAATTATTTCAGATTCGGCAAGAACAAAAAAGGATAAGAAATAATGCAGAAGATACTGGGATATATAAGAAAAGCCGTACAGGATTTCGACCTAATACAAAAGGGTGACAAAATCGCAGTGGGAGTATCCGGCGGCAAGGACAGCCTTGTTCTGCTTGCCGGACTTGCGCAAATGAGAAGGTTTTGCGGAGTTTGATTATGACATAACGGCTGTCACGATTGACCCCGGTTTCAACGGTGTGCCGAATAACTATGATGCGGTGGCAAGGCTTTGCGAAAAGCTGGACGTGCCTTTCAGCCTTGTTCATACGCAGATAGGCGAGATAGTATTCGACATAAGAAAAGAGCCTAACCCCTGTTCGCTGTGTGCGAATATGAGGAGAGGTGCGCTTCACGATGCGGCAAAGGCGGCAGGCTGTAACAAGCTGGCGCTCGGACATAACAATGACGATGTTATTGAAACATTTATAATGAATCTGTTCAACGAGGGCAGGATAGGATGTTTTTCGCCTAAGACCCACCTTGACCGCAAGGGATATAACGGTCATCCGACCGCTTGTGCTTGCGCCTGAGTCGCAGGTGTTATCCGCCTGCAATCGTAATAATCTTGAAATCGTGAAGTCGGTCTGCCCTGCGGATAAGACAACGTCAAGGCAGAAGACAAAAAGAGTTTTTAAGGGATATGGAGCATAAGGACAAGGGCTTCAAGCTCAGAATGTTCACGGCACTCAGAAAGAGCGGCGTGGACGGCTGGGGATACCCCGATAAATAAACAACAAGAGGTGACCGTACTTGGCTGTTAAAAGACAGACGCTGAATATTCCCGAGCAGGCATTGCAGGTGCTGAAAATGCTTGAACGTGCAGGTAACAAGGCGTATTTTGTCGGACAGTGCGTAGCTGAACTGCTGAGAGGCGGCTCGCCTATGGATTATGATATTATAACTACGGCGGACTTTGCTGAAATGCTGTATGTGTTCCGTGATATGCGGATAGTTTCGCAAAACGAGGATATGAGCAGTGTTATGGTGTCGTCACTGGGACTTGTAATACAGGTGTCAAGCTATTGCGGCGAAATAAAGGACGGAAAAGCAGTCTATACCGATAATTATATTTTCGACCTTGTTCACCGTGATTTTTCTGCATTTGCAATCGCATACCATCCAAGAAAAAGGATTCAGAGATCCGTTTGACGGTATGCCGTGTATAAAGGACGGCGTGATAACGCTGAAAGCGATAGGCGAATATCCCGTTGTAATGTGGCACGAAAAACGATCTTGACGAAAAACGAGTTGACGCTTAAACTCGAACCCAAGTCGAGCCTTGTTACAAACCCGTTCAATATGCTGACAGCACTTGAACTGCTCGGCGCAGAGAATTATGAGATCGACAGCGTTACAGCCGACGCAATAAAGGCGGACGCACCGCTTCTGCGTGATGCGGATAAGCACGAGTTGTCAAGACGCTTTACAAGGATTCTTCTTACAAGAAATATTTCGGGCGTGATGGCTCGGTTTCCGGAGGTATTTTCCGCAATAGAGCCTGAACTGCTGAAAGCGCAGAGATATAAGGAAAGATATTATGACAGCACGCTGTGGGAGCATATTTCCAAAAGTGTTGAGTTTGCGCCTCCGCAGGCTGATATACGGTATGCTATGCTGTTCCACAATGTCGGTATTCCCGATTGCAGATGCTGTGATTCGCACGGCAACACATTCTTTTTACGGTCACGGGGAGTACGGCAGGATAACAGCGGCGAATTTCTTCGAAAAGTACAGGGCGGAGCTTAAACTTCGCAGTGACACGGATATGTTGATAGAATCACACGACATAAGTATCACGGAGGACAGGACGGCTGTTAAAAGGCTGCTTTGCGAGTATTCTCACGAGGAGCTTAAAAAGCTGATAAAGCTCCGTATAGCCGATGATACGGCGAAGCCTACGGTGCATGAGGGCGTTATAGCAATGTACCGCAGAACATTGACAATGCTTGATGATATAATTGCGTCGGGCGAATGCTACAGTATATCACAGCTTGCCATAAAAAGAAAACGATCTTATCACGCATCGCCTTGTCGCAAACAAGGCACAGGCGAGAGCTGTTATAGAGTCGCTGTATGAAGCGGTGCTGGCTGAGCCGTCGCTGAACGTTGCTCCGATACTGCTTGATATGGTGAGAAAAATGCGTGCGCCGCTGAAAAAGGTACGCTTACGAAAGGATTGATGTTATGCAGAACTGTTGCCTCTGGATAGTCGGAGTAAAGGTATCCGACCTTGACGGTATCAGGGACAATTTCAATATAACCGATGTTAAAGGCTATTATCTCGGCGGCAGACTTGCTGACTGGCTAAGGCTCGGAGGCTATGATAACGAAGCGGCAAGAATTGATAACATCGACAGAAACGGCGACGTGGACAAGGCTCTTGAGGATATATTCACAGGAACAAATGAAGAAGCTGAATGCGAAAATAACAGCGGCGAATACGGCGGTTATTATTTCAAGACGGTGACACCTCCGTTTTTAAAGCGTGAAGCAGGAACAGTTGTTTTATCGGCAGATGGTTCGTTCAGATTTCCCGTTATGACGGGAAGCGGTTCTTTTACGGCATCTTCGTTTGCAGGTTCGTTCGGTTCTTATAAACATCAATATGAATACGAATATGAGTACGGCTCGGGTAAAAACGAGCTTCGGGTCGTTCAATATCGGCAGTTTTGATATAACAAGTTTTCTTTCGGGCAGTTTTTCCTATGACGAGCTGTGCGTGGGCGGCAGCTTTACGCCTAAGGCGCTTATGCTTTTCTTCTCATCTGAACCGCTTAACCGCTACGGATACGGGATACACCTTATATGAACGGATTTCATTCATTTTCATCGGCGGCTTTTTTCGCCAAGAATCCGGGTAAGAAGCTCACTATGAGCCTACCCGACATATACTGCACAGTGATTTCGGCTTTGCAATGGCGCAAGAACGGCAACAGCATAACTATGCTTACCGACAGCGCAGGAGCAGAGCTTTTTTCCGCTCTCGGCATAAACGATATATGGAACGATATAAAGGTTGTCATTCCCGATGATCTTGACGGGATAGACCCCGTTATGTTCTGGGCGGGAGGAAAGTTGATTGCTTTACAGCAGTTTTCCGCACCGTGCACTATGATAGATACGGATTTTATCGTGTGGGAGGATCCGCCGTTTGAGGATAAGATAATTGCGGCACACGAGGAGGAGCTTATGCCGTCCGTCTACCCCGATGTTTCATCGTTCAGGCTGAAAGGCAAGGTGCTTGACGAGGGACTTGATTATACAACGTTACCGCTCAATACGGCATTTTTTTGTATATTCCCGATGAGGATTTCAAGCAGTATTACACATCACGCTCCATAGCATTTATGAAGTCGGCGGTGTACGGCGGAGATTATCTTACCTATATGGTATTCGCAGAACAGAGATTGCTCCCCTATGCTTGCGAAAAGGTGCGGCATCGGATACACCACGCTTCTTGACAAGGACAGGCTTTTTTTTGCCGCAGAATAAGTTTACTCACCTTTGGGGCGCAAAACAGAAAATGCGTGATGACAAGGTACAGCTTGACAAGTTCTGCGAGCGGTGCAGGGAAAGGATAAGAAAATCATACCCCGAGTATGAATATATTATCGGGAATATCGAAAGAGCAGAAAAAATAAGCTGTATACTACGGGCATCCGCAGTATACAGCTTTTATCATTTATCATTATATCCGATTATCTTTATCAGCCTTATATCCGTATATCCGTATGCACTCATAGGATAATCAACTCTGTCGGTTGTATTGCTGTTGATGAGAAGATCGACAACGTTGCCGCCATCGTCATATATTACCTTTGTTACTATCACGCTGTGGTGTGCCCAGCCGTCAACTACATACTGGATAATATCACCGAGCTGTGCGGAGAAAATATTACCGTCTGTTTCGGCTACGATGCCCTTGCCCGTATTCTTGTTGCAGTATTCGTAAAAATATTCCGTACCCGACCACGACCCCGACCTTCCTGTAGGAAGCTCGGAAAGGTCGCTTTCATCGTCAAACCATTTCCACTGCTCACTGCCGCTCCAGTCCATAGGTATCCCCGAAGCAAACAGCGACTGCGAAACGTAGTTCTGGCAATTTCCGCCGTATATGGCATAGTCGCTGTAAGCAGGGTTTCTGACTACGCTTTCGCCGTTTACCCATTTGTAAGAATAAGCAACGGCTTTGTCACGGTCGTAGCTGTGCTTTGCGGTCTTTGAGGCTTTGAAGCTGTCGGGATCGGCGTTATAGTCCGCAAGCATCTGCTCCTGCTTGTTTATGTTGCTTTCCGCTTCCGCCTTGAGCTTTTTGAGAATGCCCGAATACATTTTATCGTAATCGAGGTTGTCGGGTATTTTCATATCCTTGAGATAATATTCTTCATAATCATACCCGAGATAACTCATTACACGTTTTTCTATGAGCAGGTTTACATCGGTATCCTCCGCCAGAATGTCAAACTTGTATTTCCCGTCTGTGCCTTTGGAAATCTGCGCCTCGACTTCCATGCCGCAGGACTCGGCAGGGGCATCGCATATTGCGAACGCAACCTTTTCGCTTATGGTATAGTTTATCGTGTAAACGCCCTTTTTCACGGTCGCACTTTCTACGTTTATCACAAACGAAGCCTCGTCATAGCGAAGATCGGCAGAGCGGCACTGCCTTGCATATATCAGATATTGAAGCGAGGTATTGCAGAAACCTGCGTACAGCCTGCCGTATGTACTGTCAGTATTGAAATACTGCGACAGCGGGCTGTATTTCAGTTCACCTGCGTATTCGTATTTGTCCGAGGTGTAGTTGAGCAACAGTTGTTTTATCTCATCGGGGAGCTTTACGCTGTCGGCTGTTGTGACATTTCCGCTTATAAGAGCAATTTTTTCGGGCTCGGAAATGTCAGTTACAGCAACGGCATCGGCAGTAATGGCGGTAGTTTCACTTTCCTGCACCGATGAAGTGCTGTCTGTGTCAATTTGCTTTTCGATATTCAATAAGGTCAAAAAACGCACCGATCGTGACCGCCGCCGCAATTCCTATCAAGGCGAGCTTTTGCGGCTTCGAGCTTTTGCGCCTGTATCGTCTTTTTTTCTGTACAATGTATATTCTCCGTTTCTGTTCTTCCGTCATATTTATTATATCCTTTGAAACGCAGGTTTGCAATAGCAGCATCTCCGTTTTTAATATGATACATCTGCAACCTTAAACAAACCTTAGCCCCGCCTTTCTCTGATATTTGTCAAAGTGCATAGGTATAAACTGCGTTTTTGATGAACTGTGCACAAAAAGCACGATATTTAATTGACTTTGATATGCAATTGTGATAAAATCAATAGTATAAACAGCAGAATAACGTTTTGCTGTCTTAAAATTGCATATTACATAAAACAGGAGCAGACAAATGAATTACTGGAACAAAGAAATCGAATGTGCGCCAAGAAGCGAAATAGAGGCGTTACAATCCTACAGACTTTCACGCACAATAAGACGTGTATATGAAAATGTTGCACCTTATCGTAAGAAGATGGACGAGTCAGGAGTAAGACCCGAGGATATAAAATCTATCGCAGATCTTTCAAAGCTGCCTTTTACGACAAAGCAGGACCTTAGAAACAATTACCCCTACGGAATGTTTGCCGTACCAAGCTCAGAGGTCGTAAGAATACACGCATCATCGGGTACAACAGGCAAGCAGACAGTTGTCGGCTATACGGCTCATGATATTGACGTGTGGGCTGAATGTGCCGCAAGAGCGCTTACCAATATCGGCGGAACAAAGGACGATTATGTTCAGGTCTGCTACGGTTACGGATTGTTCACAGGCGGTCTTGGTATGCACTACGGTACAGAAAAGCTTGGTGCTACCGTTATTCCCGCATCGGCAGGAAACAGCCTGCGTCAGCTTGAAATGTTCAGGGATTTTGGTACTTCTATAATCTGTATGACCCCTTCATACGCTATAAGCCTTATAGAACTTATGCACGAAAAAGGCTTCAAAAAAAGAGGACTTCAATCTCAAGGCAGGTCTGTTCGGCGCAGAGCCGTGGACAGACGAGATGAGAAAGCAGATTGAGGACGGACTTGGGATCAATGCCTACGACATCTATGGACTGTCGGAAGTAATGGGTCCCCAGCGTGTCTGCCGAATGTCAGTATAAATGCGGTATGCACATCTGCGAGGATCACTTCATAGCAGAGGTCATTGACCCCGATACGCTTGAGGTATTACCTGCAGGTCAGCAGGGCGAGCTTGTATTTACCTGTATAACAAAGGAAGCACTGCCTCTTATCAGATACAGGACAAGAGATATAGCTACTCTCATCTATGATAAGTGCGAGTGCGGAAGAACCCATGTGAGAATGCTGAAGCCACAGGGCAGAACAGACGATATGCTTATCATCAGAGGCGTAAACGTATTCCCGTCACAGATCGAATCCGCACTGCTGTCGGTTGACGAAAAGGCTACCAACTACATGCTGGTCGTTGACAGAGTGAATAATCTTGATACCCTTGAAATTCAGCTTGAAACACGTCCGGATATGTTCGGTGACGGTGTAAAGACGCTTGAAAACTACACAAGAAGGGTAAAAACGGCGATAGATTCCGCTATCGGCGTAGGAATCAATGTAAAAAGCTGCTTGAACCGAAGACCCTTGCACGCTCAATGGGCAAGGCTGTAAGAGTTCAGGATAACAGGGCTATAAAGAACAAGTTTGAAAAGAAATAATTTGGAGGAGGTACAGTATGTATATTGATCAGATTTCGGTTTTCGTTGAAAACAAGACAGGCAGACTTGCAGGTATTATGGAGGTGCTCAATAAGGCAGGCATCGACATAAGAGCAATGACTATTGCGGATACGGCGGACTTCGGCATACTGCGTATGATAGTAGATGATACCGACAAGGCGCTTGAGGCACTTAAGGCTGACGGCTGTACAGCGGCTGTTACAAAGGTCATCGCATTCACTATCCCAGATGTATCGGGCGCATTATATAACGTTATGGGCAAGATAAATGCCTGCGGAATAAACGTTGAGTATATGTACTCCGTAATGGGTAAGGTCGCAGGCAGAGCGGATATTGTTATCCGTGTCGAAGATGTTGAGAAGGCATCTAAGGTGCTTATCGACAACGGTGTAACTCTTATCGAAAAGAAGGATCTCTGTAAGTAAGCGATAAGCGAATATTTTCCGCTCGGTGCGTTGTCCGGGGCGGATTTTTTTTGTATACGACATAACGGCTTCCGACCGAGTTAAAGACAATTATGCCACAGTCTGTCGAAAAACCTATATAATTATTGAAAATGGGGTTTGGGGCGTAGCCCCAAGCGGGGTGAGGGCGGCAGCCCCACTCAGCCCCTTTCCTGGGGAAAGGGGTTTGGGGATAGGGATTGAGGATAAGCACTTTTTTTAAAACCAGACTTTTTCTATAATCTGAAACAATTATGCCTTGCGTTGCGGCAAAAACTGTTATATAAATTTTACATTTCCGCTATTGACAAAAACATATAGCTGTGCTATACTCAAACCATAGGAAACGGCAGTTACCGCTGACGGATAACCGTGAATCAACACGGGTGCTGTAACTGCCTGCCCGCCGAATCAAGCGGACACCTTATGCCGACCGTCTGGGCCAGTCCGAAAAGGGCTGCTTTTTGTTTTGTATGCGGAAAAATATTCCGCTGAAAAGCAGCAAACGTGTATTGCGATTATTCGCAGGAAGGAAAGGTAAAATTATGGGAAACACAACTGACCTCAGCGTTCGCTTCAAGGATTACTGGGACGGATTCAAGCCCGGTGAATGGCAGGAGGGTATTAATACCCGTGACTTTATAATGACAAACTTCACGCCTTACTCAGGCGGACCGGAGTTTCTATGCGGTCCTACCGAGCGCACAAAAGCGCTTAACGCAAAGCTTGGAGAGCTTTTCAAAAAAGAGCGTGAAAACGGCGGTGTACTGGATATAAACACAGAGGTGGTATCATCTCTGCAATTATCCTGCGGCATATCTTGACAAGGAAAACGAGCTTATAGTAGGCTATCAGACAGACGCTCCGCTTCGCAGAGGTGTAAATCCTTTCGGCGGTATCAGAATGGCGAGAGGTGCGTGCGAGGCTTACGGCTACAAGCTGTCGCAGAGCGTTGAAGAACACTTCGAGTACCGTACAACACATAATGACGGCGTATTCAGAGTATATACAGACGAGATGAAGCTTGCACGTCATATAGGCATAATCACAGGTCTGCCCGACGCATACGGCAGAGGAAGAATAATCGGCGACTACCGCAGGGTAGCGCTTTACGGTGTTGACTATCTTATAGAGCAGAAACAGCTTGACAAGAAAAAAGGTCGGAGAAAACATAATGGACGTAGATACGATCCGTCTTTCCGAGGAGCTTTTCCAGCAGATTAGCTTCCTGAAGAAGATGAAGGAAATGGCGGCTATGTACGGCTATGACATCAGTATGCCCGCAAGAAACACTAGAGAAGCTATCCAGTGGACATACTTTGCGTACCTTGCGTCAATCAAGGAGCAGAACGGTGCGGCAATGTCGCTCGGCAGAACATCGACCTTCTTTGATATTTACGTTGAGCGTGATATGAAAAGAGGCATTCTTACAGAAGAGCAGGCTCAGGAGCTTATAGACGATTTCGTAATGAAGCTGCGCAGTGCAAGACATCTGCGTACTCCCGAATATAACGAGCTTTTCGGCGGCGACCCGATGTGGATAACAGAGAGCGTCGGCGGTGTGAACAACAGCGGTGTTCCTCTGGTCACAAAGGGCAGCTACAGAATGCTGAACACCCTTTATAACCTCGGTTCTTCACCCGAGCCGAACCTTACTATACTGTGGTCTGAAAGACTTCCCGAACCTTTCAAGAAGTTCTGCGCAAAGCTGTCTGTTGACACAGATTCAATCCAGTACGAGAATGACGACCTTATGCGTATGGAATACGGCGATGATTACGCTATCGCCTGCTGTGTATCGGCTATGAAGGTCGGCAAGCAGATGCAGTTCTTCGGTGCAAGATTCAACCTTCCCAAACTCCTGCTCCTCGCCATAAACGGCGGCTATGATAATGTTACGGGAATGAAGATAGGTCCTCAGATGGAGCCTTTACAGGGCGACAAGCTTGACTATTACGAGGTAAGAGGCAGACTTGATATTTACCGTGAGTGGCTGTGCAAGCTGTATGTGAATACGATGAACGTCATCCATTACATGCACGATAAATATGCTTATGAAAAAACGCAGATGGCTCTGCACGATACAGACGTTGACAGAATGATGGCATTCGGCATTGCGGGACTGTCTGTAATGGCTGACTCGCTCAGTGCCATAAAATATGCCGATGTAAAGCCTATCCGTGACGAAAACAATTATATAATTGACTTTGACACAAAGGGTGACTTCCCGAAGTTCGGCAATGACGACAACAGAGTTGATAAAATAGCTCAGAACATTATCCAGAGAGTGTCTACCGAGCTTCGCAAGAACCCGACCTACAGAAACGCACGTCACACGCTTTCCGCACTTACGATCACATCAAACGTAGTATACGGCAAGAAAAACAGGCTCAACTCCCGACGGAAGAAAGAAGGGCGAGCCTTTCGCACCCGGTGCAAACCCGATGCACAACCGTGAAACAAACGGTGCTATAGCATCGCTGAATTCCGTTTCAAAGCTCCAGTACGATTACTGCCGTGACGGTATTTCAAATACATTCTCTATAGTTCCCGATGCGCTCGGAAAGACGGACGAGCAGAGAGTGGAAAACCTTGTTGCCGTGCTTGACGGTTACTTCTCAAATTATGCGCATCACCTCAACGTAAATGTTCTCAACAAGGAGATGCTTATTGAGGCATATGAAAATCCTGAGGCTTATCCCAATCTTACCATCCGTGTATCAGGCTACGCTGTCAACTTCCACAAGCTGACAAAGGAACAGCAGAGAGAGGTCATTAGCAGAACGTTCCACACGGTGATGTAATATGGAGTGCAGATACAGTGCAATACAGACGCTCGGCACGCTTGACGGTCGGGAGTGCGGTTTGTATTGTTCCTGCAGGGGTGTCCGCTCCGTTGCGGATACTGTCACAATCCCGAAACAAGAGATGCAAGCGGCGGAAAAACAGCCACCGTCAAAGATGTAATGCAAAAGGTGCTGAGATGCCGTAATTATTTCGGTAAGGACGGCGGTATCACGGTATCGGGCGGAGAGCCGCTTATGCAGGCAAAATTCGTAACCGAGCTTTTTAAGGAATGTAAAAGGCAGGGTATAAATACCTGTCTTGATACATCGGGCTGTATAATGAACGATGACGTTACGGAACTTCTCAAGGTCACCGACCTTTGTATGCTTGACATAAAGATGACAAATGACGAGGACTACAGGAAGTATATCGGTTGCTCCCTTGACGCACCGCTGAAATTTCTTGACAAGCTGACCGAAATGAACGTTGAAACGTGGATAAGACAGGTGACGGTATGCGGCGTAAATGACAATGATACGAATATCAAACTGCTTAATGATATAGCAAATAAGCACGAAAATGTCACTTTCGCGGAGCTTCTCCCGTTCAGAAAGCTGTGTAAGACGAAATACGACGATATGGGCATCGAGTTCCCGTTTGACATATACCCCGAAACTTCTCAGGATGTCATCGAGAAGCTTAAACCCGGTCTTGATAAATTTGTATTCTGAATAATTTGTGTCCCCCGACAGTACGGCTGTCGGGGATTTCATCTGTCGAATGACAGCCGACACAATAACCACCTGCTTTTTTTGCGTAATATGATCAATTTTTGCTCACAGAGTGCATTTCTCCCAAATAATATTGACTTTTGCCTGATGATATAGTAAAATAAAAGCAGTATGTATGATTGAATAGCTGTATTTCGGTTTTTATTTATTTTTCAGATAGGGGCTGTATTTATGAGTAAGACCGTGTTGTTTGTTGCGTCTGTTACCAAAAAGCATATTATACAGTTCCATCTGCCGTATATGAAGTGGTTCAAGGAACACGGATACAAGGTTCATGTATGCGCAGGCGATGACTTTGAACCGGAAGAAGCAAGACATATACCCTATTGCGATGAATATTACATAGTGCCCTTTTACCGTTCGCCGTTTGCTACGCAGAATTTCCGCTCATATAAGGAATTACGCAAGCTGATAGAAGAAAACGAGTACGAGCTTGTGCATTGCCATACTCCCGTGGCGGCGGCTATCGCACGTTACGCTTTCAGGAATGCAAGAAAAAAGCATAACACAAAGGTGCTTTATACCGCTCACGGCTTTCATTTCTATAAGGGCGCACCTAAGATAAGCCGTTTATACTATAGCGTAGAAAAGGCTATGATTCGTTACACCGACGGAATTATCACGATAAACGAAGAGGACTATCTTGCGGCAAAGAAAATGTGCCGCAACAAAAAATGCGATGCTTATAAAATTTCCGGTATCGGCATTGATTTAAGCCGTGTCAGAAATTCTACCCGTACAAGAGAAGACATCAGAGATGAATTCGGAATACCGCACGACGCTTTTCTCGTTATGTCAAACTCGGAAATCAACGAGAACAAGAATGTTGAATGCTCTATAACTGCGGTTGCCGCCAAACAAGGGCGTATATATGCTTATCTGCGGTACGGGCAAAAAAATATGGATAAGTGCAGAGATCTTGTAAAGGAGCTTGGCTGCACAGAAAGAATCATATTCGCAGGCTACCGTTATGACGCAAAGGAGCTTCTGCACGGTGCGGATGCGTTTATTTTTCCGAGCTACCGTGAGGGACTCGGACTTGCGGCTATCGAGGCTATGGGAGCAGGACTTCCGCTTATAGTTTCGGATAACAGAGGAACGAGAGAATATGCGGTAAACGGTGAGAATGCGATTGTATGCGAGTGCAACAATACATCGCAGTTTATTGATGCGATACAGCTTCTGAGTTCGGATAAGGAATTATGTAAAAAGCTCGGCAGAAACGGATATTCCTGCGCCGATAAATACGGAATCGAAAATTCGCTTGCCGAAATGGCTGAGATTTACGGAAAATACGTTGATATACAAACGTCAGAAATTGAAACGGAAGTGTTGTCGGGTGAAAACAGATAAATACAGAAGGCTGTTATCCTGCTGTCCGTCACTTCTTGATGCGGCAGATAAGACAGCAAATGATATGAATGAAGACTTGCAGAATAATATTCGGCACAGGTCACGGCATACGTTACCGCACCTGTGCTGTTTTGTTATGTCAGCTACATTCTTGACAGCGCAAAAAAAAGAATAATATAAACAGAATATTTTTCCTTTCCCGTGACGGATATATTTTAAAACAGATAGCGGATATAATAATAGAAAGAAAGAAACTCGAAATACAGACGAGCTATCTTTATGTTTCACGCTATTCGCTCCGCAATGCGCTTTATTACAAGTGTGAAACGGCGGAGGATTTCGAAAACGCAGGATTATTTACAGGCTATACATTAAAGAGTGCAAAGAATTTTTTTAAAGAGGGCAGGGCTGGATAATCGTCAACGTGCAGAGGTTTACGAAAAAATCGGTTTTTTTGAAGACGAAAATAAAGACCTCAGCGACAGCGAATATTCCGCATTTTTGCGAGAAAATAAAAAACGATTCCGCTTTGCTTTGTGAAATTAAAAATAATTCCGAAAACAATTATCATAATATAATGAAATATTTTGAGCAAAGCGGTCTGTTCGAAAAAAGGAAAAATCGCCGTTGTTGACAGCGGCTGGATGGGTACTGTACAGAAAACGCTGACAGCACTTTTAAACGGCAGGACGGACGATAATATTATCGGATATTATTTCGGGCTTTACAGACGTGAGGACGATAATTATAAGGCATTTCTGTTTGACGTGACCGATGCATATAAATATGTGCCGACCTTCTGCAACAATCTGTTCGAGTGCTTTTGCAGTGCGCCGCACGGTATGACTACAGGGTACAGTGAATGCGACGGAAAAATCATTCCCTGTGCTGTCGGGCGCAAACGCAGAAATGGTAAAAATGGCGGAAATACAGACGAAAACAGCCGTCGGATTTACGGAATATGCGTGCGAAAATGAAAATTATATCCCGATATGCAAAATGAGAGATATATCCGCCAGACTTCTAAAGGCTCTTATGTACAAGCCCGATAAACAGGAGGCTGAAATTCTGGGAGCGTTCCCGTTCAGCGATGATGTGACCGAAGCAAAAATTCAGCGCCTTGCGGGAAACTGTAAAGGCAGTATTTCAAATATTCTTCTGCCTGTCAGAATTATCAGAAAGAAAAAAAGGAAAAAGCATTTATCCCGATAAATATATTTACTGGCTGTACGGCAGTATTGTGCTGACAGGTTGTAAGCCTGCGTGGGTTTACAGACTAAGCGTGCGGGAGTGGGAAAGGCTAAGACTGCTCAGGGAGAGAAAAAAAAACTATGCCGTTAATATCTGTAATAATGGGAGTGCATAACAGCGATTCCGATATGCTCTTAAGTGCTGTACGCTCGGTCTTGTCGCAATCGGTATCCGATATTGAGCTTATAATATGCGATGACGGGTCCGAAAAACGACATAGAAAAAAATGCTTGACGGTATTAAAGACAGCCCGTGTGAAGCTGATTTCCTTCAAGGAAAACAAAGGACTTGCGGCGGCTCTGAATGCCTGTATTGATGTAGCAAGCGGGAAATATATCGCAAGGCAGGACGATGACGATATCAGCCTTCCTGGAAGGTTTGAAAAACAGACCGAGTACCTTGAAAATCACGGTGATACTTTATTTCATCGGAACAGATTGCGAGCTTTATTCGCAGGGAGAAGGCGTATACGGCGAGCGTATAATGCCTGAAACCGTTGACAAGCGGAGCTTTCTGTTCAATTCGCCGTTTATTCACGGCAGTATGATGTTCAGGCGTGAGGTTTTTGATAAAGAGCGTTACAGAACGCTCGGCAAAAACCGCAAATACGAAGATTACGATTTATTTATGAGACTTTGTGCAGACGGCTTCAAGTCCGCAAATCTGCCCGAGAAGCTGTACAGATTCCATTACGATAGATCAACAAGACGTGTTTCGTTTTCGATGAGGTGCGATGAATTCAAAGTGAGAACAGAGGGCTTCAAAAGGCTCGGCCTTATGCCCGTGGGATTCCTTTATGCACTGAAACCGATTTTACTCGGATTTATACCTCGTAAAGCAATGATTAAGCTTAAAGAAAAGACTACCGAGAGTATAGTCGGGCTGTACCGCATTTTGCATAATGCGGTACTTTTTGAATTTTTTTTCTTTGTTGCAATTGCATATTGTAATATACAGGTGAATGTGGTAAAATTGAATTATATTTTGATGTTTGGAATAACTATGCTGATAAGCTAATATTAAGGGAGTTGAATTACAATTGAGCGATAAATTCAGTATCGATGATATACTGGCTGAAATCGGCAGCGACAAGGACGTAAGCAAAGGAAACCGCAAAAAAGTGCTGGCACTGCGGATAAGAAAGCACCGTCACAGTCAACGCCGGTGCGACCATGATACTTAATTCTATAGATGAAAAAAAACACAGGGTAAAGAAAATACCATTGAAATATCCGCAAAGAACCTTCAGCATCTGAAGGGTGTTGTCGGAGAAGGACAGAGAAGGCCGAAAGAACCTGCACAGCAGGCACCGAAAGCGGCAGAGTCCCAAAAGCAAAAAAAAAAACGGACAGTGATGCACATTACAAAAGCCTTTCGGAGTTTGAAGATGATGAAAAGCCTGTAAAGCATAGATTGAATGCATCGCATGACAGCGTTGCAACCGTCAAAACCGGCAAAGGAAAATCCTGCGTTAAAGGCAGAGAAAAAGTCTAAGAAACCGCCTCAGACCATATTCGGAAACGCAGATGAAAAGCCTAAGGAAAAAGCCGAAAAGGTAAGTGTATCTATCAATACAAGTGCGAATATGACCTTCAAGCAAAAGGTGAAGCAGTACAGATTTTCTTTTTGAAGAGCTGACAAAGCGTGATTTCAAGAAGAAATATAAAAGAACGCTTCTCGGTGTGCTGTGGAGCATAATTTCACCGTTTCTGACGTTCTTGGTTCAGTATTTTGTGTTCGGATATATATTCCACCGTCTTGATTCGGGATTTGTGATCTACCTGCTCACAGGTACGCTGATGTTCAACTTTTTCACCAATGCGACTACTAACGGTATGTTCTCGATGTATTCAAACGGGGCGATATTGTCAAAAAGTCAAAGTACCTAAAAGCCTTTTTGTGCTGTCGTCAAACTCTGCGGCAACCTTTAATTTCCTTCTTACACTGATTGTTTATTTTGCATTTATGATATTCTGCAAGATAACCTTTGGCTTACATCTTTTATTGATAATCTACCCGATACTTTGTCTGATTATTTTCAATATAGGAATGAGCTATATCCTGTCCGCACTTTTCGGGTTCTTCAGGGATATGCAGTATCTTTACCAGATATTCACAATGCTTCTGATGTATATGTCGGCTATCTTCTATGAAGTCAAGCACTTCCCCCGAGGAGCTGAGATTCATATTCAATGTAAACCCGGTATATCATTATATATCATATATGCGTCAGCTTGTTATGCAGGCATCCGTTCCGAGTTTAACGGAGCATATTATCTGTCTGTCGTTTGCGCTTGGTATGCTCGGCATCGGATATTTCATCCACAGCAAGACAGAGCAGAAGTTCGTATATTATTATTGATGAGGAATATAAATGGTAATTGATGTAAAAAAAACGTTACAGTTCAGTATACAATAAGCAATTTCAGAGAAATCGGACTTAAGGAATACCTTATCAAAAAAAGGTAAAGAGGGACATAAAGACCGAGCAGTTTACTGCTGTAGACAATGTTTCGTTCAGCCTTGACGAAGGCGATTTTCTCGGGATAATCGGCACGAACGGCGCAGGAAAATCGACCCTCCTGAAAGTAATATCAGGCATTATGAAGCCTGCAAAGGGCAGTGTTACCGTAAACGGAAAGATAGCGGCACTGCTGGAGCTTGGCTCGGGCTTTGACCCTGACCTTACAATAAAGGAAAACGTTTTTCTGCGTGGAGCGATGCTCGGTTATACAAAGGAATTCGTTACCGAAAAGTACAAGGATATACTTGAATATGCGGAGCTTACCGAGTTTGAAAACAGAGCCTTCAAACAGTTATCTTCCGGCATGAAGTCACGTCTTGCTTTTTCAATATCCTGCCTTATGGAGCCCGAGATTCTGATACTTGATGAGGTTCTTTCCGTAGGCGATGCGGCTTTCAGGGCAAAGAGCGAGGCGACTATGATGAATATTATCAAGGGCGGTTGCTGTACCCTGTTTGTTTCACATTCGCTTCCGCAGGTACGCAGGCTTTGCAATAAGGTGCTGTGGCTTGATAAGGGAAAGCAGATAGCCTTCGGCGATGTGGATGCCGTGTGCGACAAATACGACAGATATATCCGCACCGTAACCAATATGCAGAATATAAAAATGTAAACCGACAGGAGCATTTATGATATATCTTATTGACTTTGAAAATGTTCACTCAGACGGGCTTAAAGGTATCGAACAGCTTGGTGAGAAGGATAAGTGCTATATCTTTTACAGTGAGCACGCAGGTGTGCTGACATTCAATATGCACAAAAGAATAACCGAGAGCAAAGCCGATATATTTTATGTCGAGGCGCAGGTGGGAATGAAAAATGCGCTTGATTTTCAGCTTGTTTCCTATCTCGGATATATGATACGGGAGGCTCCCGAGGAGAATTATTGCATTATTTCAAACGATAAGGCATTCGAGCTTGTGGGAAGGTTCTGGCAGGAGAAGAACGTGAACGTTTGCTGTGCCGTTTCACTTGAGCAGGCTGAAGAATCCGGAGAACACAGCAGGCTTCATTCCGAGCTTGAAAAGCTGATAACAAACAGTGATGAACTTGAGTTTGTCGAGAAGTGCATCAATGAGCTTACTACCAAGTCGGGCATAAATAACCGTATCGTGAAAAAATACGGCACCACCCGTGCAGGTGAGATATACAGACTGATAAAGCCTCTGCTGACCGATAAAAAAGGGCGATAAGAGGCAGAAATAAAAAACAAGGCGGGTCATTGCTGTTACGCAGTGACCGCCTCAATTTATACGGTATTGAATTTTCCTGTCAGTCCTGATACTGTGACGTTATCCCGAAATATTCTTCAAGCGAAAGACCGCTCTGCGTTACCTTTGTGGCAAGGTCTACGCCGATGTATCTGACGTGCCACGGCTCATACATATAGCCTGTGGAACTTTCTTTGCCTTTAGGATAACGGATGATAAAGCCGTACTTGTAGCAAAGTTCTTGTCAAGCCACTTGCCTGCGGGATCGTACTGGAAGTCCTGTTCGAGAGAATTAAGATCGAATGTGTATCCTGTCTGGTGATCCGAATGACCCGGACGTGAAGAATATGTATCTGCGGCATCTCTGCCGTCCTGCGCAACATAGCGGTTGTATATAACGTCCTGATCCTCATAGGAACGGAAGCTGGATAAGATCCACAGCGAAATGCCGTCAGCGGCGGCGGCAGCCTGCATATCGTAGAAAGCGTCCATAGCGACAGGCTGAACAACCGGGGTTATAGCTTGCAGGCAGAGTGTATGTCTTGTTTGCTATCATAACGCCGTCAAAATAAGTGATACCGTCTATAACCTCCATTTTGTGCGAGCCGTTATATGACGGGGTCTGCGGTTCGGATGCCTGCGGTTTTGATGTTTCGGGCTTCGGCGTTTCGGGAACTGTTGTTTCGGGCTGTGTTATTACATACGGATCTATGATATTCACCTCCATAGTAGCAACAAGTCGGAAATCATTTTCGTAGTACGCTTCAATAGTACAGTTACCCTCGCTTTTTGCGGTGATAACACCCTCGTTTGTTACCGAGGCTATAGTTGCGTCACTGGTATAGTATATGGCGCTTGTGTGTGTAATATCCTCAGGCGAGAATTTTAAAACGGAATTATATACCTCTCCGACCTCAAGAGTAACGCTCTTTTTTGTCAAATTCCATCGAATCGGGCAGTTCAAGTCCGTTCACAGTGACGCTTATATCCTTTGAAAGTCCGGTTACGGAGTCGGTAACGGTGACGGTGGTTTCGCCTGTGTTCACGCCCTTTATATTTCCGTCCTTGTCAACGGTTGCAACTTCTGTGTCGGCACTTTTCCAGCTGAGCGAAACATCCTTTGCGTCAGAGGGAGTCAGCTTTGCAGTAACCTTCTGTTCCTCTCCGCCGTTAAGCGACAGAGCCGCAAGAGATACATCGAGCTTTTCGATTATATCCTTCTTTACAATAACGATAATGCTGTCGGAAAGCTCTCCGCTGCTTACCGTAATTTCGGTTTTTCCGTCCGACACACCTGTGATTTTTCCGTCAAGCGAAACGGTCGCAACAGACGTATCCGCACTGACATATGACAGCGCATATTCCGTGTCTGACGGCTCGGTTTTCACTTTGAGTTTTTCGGAATGACCGATACGCAGTGTAATATCACCGCTGTTTGTTATCTCAAGCCCTTTTATGCTGTCGCCGTTATTGCCTGTGAAAATCAGCGTTACAAGTATGGCACACATTATTATCAGCAGGGCTATACCGCTGTATATCATAATATTCGCTATCAGGCGGTTACGTTTTTTCTGCGCTGAGGTTTTCCTTTTCGGATATTGTGGTGAGGACGCTTTGACGGGTGTTGCGGCAGGCTTTGGCTTGAATTTGCCGTCAAGCTCGTCAAGCGGAATTATATTATCGTCCGTTCTGCTTTCAAACAGCGCCTTTATATCGTCGATACTGCTTGTTTCGTACTTCTTTTCAGGCTCCATATTTTTTATATCCTTTCAAATAAACCGTACAGACGGTAAGCCCCGTTTTGATGTACGGCAATACTTATATAAACGTTACAATTAATGTAATTATATCATAAAATCCGTATTTTTGCAAGTGCTGTTGCGGTTGACAAAACCGTACAGTTGTTGTAAAATTAGAATATGGATGTGAATACAGGATTTGACTTTTTCACAAGGCATTGTGCAAAGGAGGATCATATGAAATACAAAAGATCGGCATCGGTTTTTTTCTTGCTGTTTTGGCACTGATTCCGGCAATGATGACAGCAGGCTGTTCCGAAGAGAGCCATATTATAACTCAACACACCTCACGTCCGGACGGTACGGCAACGTCAAAGCCGTATGCCACCAATGACAGTCTGACAAAGGACGATATAACGCTTACGGTATGGGAGTCAAAGGACGGCCCCGATGAATTTATCAGAAAAGCGGGAGACAGCTTTCACAAGCTTTACCCTAACATAACTATCGAATATGTCAACGTAGAGATACCCGACGCTATAATAAATCTTAAGGATAAGAACAGTACGATAAAAAGACCTGATCTGTTTGCATCTCCCTGCGACATGGCAGGGGAGCTTATCGCCAATGATCTTATACTTCCGACGATCGACACATCGTTTGTAAATACAGTGGCAATGACTTTCGCAAAGGGATTCCGTGATGTACGGCGATACTATGTACGGCTACCCGGTTTCCTGCGAAACGTATGCCCTTTTCTACAATAAGAAGTTCGTAGATCTGAATGATATTCCGTCAACTTGGGAAGGCATGATAGGCTGGAGCAAAGGGCTTCAATACGCTCTATCCCGGTAAATACGGCTTTATTTTCCACGCAGATACGGTATATTATCTTGCTATGCTGATGAGCAGGGACGGGAATAAGCTGATGAGCGGCAATGACTACGGCTTGCTTAACGAATCTGCAAAATACGGCATGGATCTTTCTCGGGCAGATGAAGGAAATATTGCCGCAGAACGTTACGGATTTTGAATATGACGATTATGACAACCTGTTTCTTAACGGCGAGGCGGCTTTCCTTGTGAACGGACCGTGGTTTGTAAGCAAGGCCGATGCCTCCGGCGTAGATTACGGCATAGTAAACCTTCCGTCTTTTGAAAGCGGAAGCAATACATATTCCATTGCAGGTGTCAGAGTTATGTATGTGTACTCAAAAAGCGAGCATCCGAAAGAGGCGGACGAGTTCGCACGCTATCTTCTCAGCGAGGATATGCAGAGGCTCAGAGTAAAGATGACAGGAACCCTGCCTGCCGCTAACGTTGACATAGATGAAAAGCTGGACGGATTTGTAGATCAGCTGGCATTCTCCTATGCTATGCCGAACACACCTCAGACGGCTCGGTTCTGGGAATACGGGATAACTGTTACCAAAAAAACGTTTATGCCGGCAAGGACCCCGACGAAGAGCTTAAGGATTATGTCGATTATCTGAACGGTACAGGCGCTCCCGATAATGAAAGCAATATCACCGACAGCACGGACAGCAGCAACACCGAATAATTTTATTTTAACGGAAGGATATAACCTATATTATGCCAAATGCCGAAAAAAGCATATCACTTGAAAATGTAACAGATGTCGGTGCGGGACTTACCTCAAAAGAGGTAAGCGACCGCATCGCACAGGGAAAAGTAAACGGAGATTTCAATATACCGAGCAAATCGGTAAAGCAGATATTCAAGGATAACTGCCTTACATTCTTCAACCTTATCAACATAATACTGGCGGCTTTTGTCGTTGCGGTAGGCTCGTTCAAGAACTGCCTGTTCTTAGGCGTTATCATATGCAACACGGCAATAGGTATATTCCAGGAAATACGCTCAAAAAAGAGCCATCGACAAGCTGGCTCTTATTTCTGCGCCTAAAGCGGATGTGCTGAGAAACGGCGAAATACAGACTATACCCGTAAAGGATATTGTTCTTGACGATATAATGATTTTGTCGGCAGGCAGACAGGTCTGCTCGGACTGCATAGCGGTAGAGGGCGACTGCGAGGTAAACGAGAGCCTTATAACAGGCGAAAGCGACCCTATCGTAAAGCACAAGGGCGATGAGATACTGTCCGGTTCGTTTCTGATAAGCGGAAATGCAAAGGCGCAGGTTATCCGCATAGGCGCAGACAATTACGCCAATAAGATAACAAGCGGCGCAAAATATATCAAGAAGAATAACTCAAAGATGCTCGCAAGCATAAACTATATACTGAAGATGATTTCCGTATGCATTATACCGATGATACTGCTGATGTTCGGTAAGGAAATGCTTCTTGCACACAACACGTTCACCGATGCCGTTGTAAACACGGTTTCGGCTATAATCGGTATGATACCCGAGGGTCTTGTGCTTATGGCAAGTATGGTGCTTGCGGTAAGCGTTATCAGACTTGCAACGAACAAAACGCTTGCGCAGGATCTGTACTGCGTGGAAACCCTTGCAAGAGTTGACGTTCTCTGCCTTGATAAAACAGGTACGATAACCGAGGGCAGAATGGAGGTATCCGACGTTATCTCTCTTGACGGAAACGATCACGAAAAAGCTCTTTGCGAGATGATATATGCGCTCGGCGATAATAACCCCACTGCGCTTGCCGTAATGGACAGATACAAAAAAGACGGTTTCCTGCCCGAAAGAGAATGGTCGGCAAGTACTGTGGTGCATTTCTCAAGTGCGAAAAAGTGGAGCCTTGCGGCTTTCGAGGATAAAAGGAACATATATTCTCGGTGCGGCTGAATTTATACTGGGCGATGCTATGACAGACGCTCTTAGAGAACAGATAAAGACGCTGTCGGAGGGCGGATACAGAGTTGTATTGTTTGCGCACAGCGACAATATGCCTCCCGAAGTTGAGGGCGGCGCATTGCCCGAAAATATAACTCCTGTGGCGCTTGTAAGAATCACCGACTGCATAAGAAAAAGAAGCCCCTGCAACGCTTAAATATTTTGCGGAGCAGGACGTTGACATAAGAATTATTTCGGGCGACAGCCCCGTTACCGTTTCGGGAGTAGCTCAGCGTGCAGGGCTTGAGCATTATGAAAATTACGTTGACGCATCGACATTAACAACCGATGAAGAACTGTGGGAGGCGGCTGACAAGTATAAGATATTCGGCCGTGTAACGCCGTATCAGAAGCTGGAGCTTGTAAAGGCACTTAAAGCCAAAGGTCATACCGTTGCTATGACGGGCGACGGTGTAAACGATGTTCCTTGCACTGAAAGAATCCGACTGCTCTATAGCTATGCAATCCGGAAGCGATGCGGCACGAAACGTATCCAACATCGTCCTTCTCGACAGCAATTTTGCGTCAATGCCGAAGATAGTAGGCGAGGGCAGACGCTCTATAAACAATATCGAACGTTCGAGCGTGCTGTTCCTTTACAAAACCGTATACTCGTTTTTAGCGGCGCTTATGTTCTGCTTTGTGCCTATGGGCTATCCCCTTCAGGCAATACAGCTTACGCAGATCAATATGTTCACAAACGGAATACCCTCGTTCTTACTTGCTATGGAGCCTAACTTCAAGCGTGTAAAGGGCGAATTTATAGAAAATGTCCTGCCGAGATCCATAATGCACGGACTGCTGATAACGTTCAATTTTGTCGGAATAGTGCTTATGCGCTATATTTCGGGCTGGATGGATATAATTCCGAGAGAAACCTTCGATTACAGCATCGAAACAATGTCAACCATATGCATAGGATTTTGCGGCGTTCGTGATACTGTTCAAGGTTTGTATGCCCTTCAAGCCGTGGAAAATAGGTCTGTTTATTTTCCTGATAGGAGGATTTACGGCTGATATATTCATATTGCGTGATTTCCTGCTCGACCTTAAGCCTATGTGCTTTGAAATGATAGTTATGACAGGGATCCTTATGGGCGCAACCGTTCTTATAGAGGCTCTGTCCTCGTTCTTTGAACGGCATATAACCGATAATCTGCTGGCGTTCCAGCGGTACTGGAAAGATGTGTTTATAAAAATGTCGGCAAAAAAGAAAAGCCGGAAAGGAAAATAAAAATGCCTGAAACGACAGTTGAGATATTCAGCGACGGGCGTGCAGCGGCAATCCGGGTCCCGGAGGTTACGGTGCGATTCTCCGTTGGAACGGAAAAGAAAAGGAACTGAGCGGCGGCGAAAAGCATACCACCAATAACCGTATGGAGCTTACCGGAGTTATCGAGGCGCTGACGGCGCTGAAATATCCGTGCAAGGTGATACTTACCACCGACAGCAAATATGTTGTGGATTCGGTCACAAAGGGTTGGGTGAACGGCTGGAAACGCAGAGGCTGGAAAAAGTCCGACAATACACCCGCACTTAATGTCGATTTGTGGGAGCGGCTACTTCCGCTGCTCGATACGCATGATGTAGAATTCCGCTGGATAAAAGGCCACGCAGGACACACCGAAAATGAACGTTGCGACAGGCTCGCAGTAAAAATGCGTGATTACTACAGCGCATTATAATAAGCCGAAAAGAAGGCGTTTTTATGAAAAATGAAATTAAAGAATATAAGGAATATATAAAAATGCAGGCGGCAGACCCTGACGTTGACAAGAAAGTGCTTGCACAGCAGCTTCTTGTAAGGATAGGCTTCTATCAGCACGAAAGGCTTATCCACCTCATAGTAACGATGAGCTTTGCGATATTCTTCCTGCTGTCGCTGATACTGGTGTCGATAAATGCTTATTTTCTTGCACTGTCGGTTCTTCTGCTTGTACTTCTTGTTCCGTACATAGCACACTATTATTTTCTTGAGAATTCAACGCAGGAGCTTTACAAAGTGTATTACTCGCTTATTTCGGGGCAATAATTCTTGCAGACGAAAAATAGTTGTAATTGTTTAAGCAAAAATCACACAAAACCGTGAATTTATTACCAAGTTTCGTTTAATCCTACAAAATTATCTTGCAAATATGGATTTTTTCGGCTTTCTGTAGTATAATTATAGCATTAATCTGCAGAATCAGTCGAATTAAGTTAGCTTTTTTTCAATGTAATAAGAGGGGTGAGCCGATGAAAAAAGATATATTTTCAATTCCGAACATACTGAGCTTTGTGCGAATATTGCTTATCCCGATATTTGTATGGTTATATGTCACCGCAGGAACGAGCGGAGAGTATTATCTTGCCGCCGCAGTTGTCGTAGCGTCGGGAATTACCGATTTCCTTGACGGACAGATAGCACGGCGATGCAATAATGATAACCGAGTTCGGCAAATTCCTCGATCCGCTTGCCGACAAGCTGACGCAGGGAACGTTGTTCCTTTGCATAGCGATAAATTATCCGCTGATGTGGATACTGCTTGCTATATGGCTTTTGAAGGACGGCTTTATGGCAATCATGGGACTTGTGCTTTTTAAAGACAAAGCAGACAAAGCTTGACGGCGCACGCTGGTACGGCAAAGTCTGCACGGCTATTATCTATATCGCAGTACTGGCTCTGCTTTTCTTCCCCGGAGTATTCCCGGAGGGTTCGCCTGCATCATCCTTACTCATTCTTATCTGTATAGGTGTAATGCTTCTTTCCGGTATTCTTTATTCGGTAGCACTTATAAAGATGTGGCTTCACAATGAAACGATAGCCAAAGAGAACAGAATGAAGCTCAGGGAGATTGCTAAGGAAAGCACCCACGAGCATAGCAATATCAAAAGTGAATAAAAATGCGACCTGCAGGATAAAACCTGCAGGTCGTTTTTTGTTTTCAACGGTGTTGGATATGTCTTTTATGCTCTGATAATTTAATAAAAGATTACACGCTTTGCCAAGCACTGATTTTAGCTCCCTTTACACAAGGGAGCTAAATTGTGATACTTCTGTTTTTTATATCTATACAACATTCTCAATTTCGTTTTCTACTATGTTGAAGCGCTTGAACTCCGGTATGGATTCATCAAAACTTTTTATCAATATGCTTTCGTCGCCCGAAAGACTGTACATTGCCATTATTCCCGAGGGATAAAGCACTTTGTCGAGCTTGCCCGTTCTCAGCTTATCATATCCGTTATAAAGTGGGATATCGTTCTTGCGGCTGAGGTAATCGATCATAGCAAGCAGGTAAAGACATTCGGCGTACCACTTGCGTTCGTACAGTTTGCTTACTTCGTCACTGCACAGCATATCACGGATAAAGGAAAGCTCGCCCTTGTCTTTTACAAGGTGGCAGATGTTGCTTTTGAATATTTCAAACGAGCTTCTTTTCCATGTGGGTTTCCTCCGTTTCGCTGTTTTTCTGATTTTAGCACAGTATTTTTATGCTGTCAAGAAGACTTTTTCCAATCATAGCAATTACAGGCTTATGAAAATGCCGTTTATTATTTCGTTGCGTTGAATTATGCTGTTTTTTTATGTTATTATAAGGCAGACGGTTTTAATGCGGTCAATTGACGTTATAGGTTCAATTAATGCCGGAATTTTTTCTGTGTACTATAACAATACAATGATAACGTCAACGCCGAATTTAAATATTTGAACATAAGGGATTGAAAAAAATGACAGAAATTTCGGAGAAATTAAAATGACTGAATTAAGTATTAAAGATTATATTCGCAACGGGCTTTTCTTTGAAGCGCAAAGCGTGGCGTTGGATTTTGTTTCATTTCTTGAAGAAAAAAAGGCGTAGACTTTTACAAGGACAACTGCGATTGTTGGAAAGATAAAATCTACTATCAGTGTAAATTCAACAATTGTTGTGTATGCTTTATTTCAATCAAAGACCCCGATGAGCCGCAAGATCTATGGACTGTATGGTCTGATGATATAAAATCGGAATGGCTTGATAAATGTGATGTTGATGATGAAATAAAAAAAGCTTGCGTGGAAGTATGTAGATAACTGCGGTCATTGCGGCTCATGCAAAGGCGGACGTCGTAAAGTCATCTTCGGACGGGAGTTTGAAGCTGTCTGCGGTTGTACATTCAGGGTCGATAATCCGACTATTGAAGATCTACCGTTTCTGAAGGAAATAATCAGGCTGTGCATAATAAACTTTGAAAAGGAAACAAAACAGTGAATATCAGAACTTTGAACACAGGCGAATTAAATCTGCTGTTTCAGCTCTTTGACTACAACGATCCCGATGAAATGATAGCAGAAAATACAGTAGATATTAACGAGAGAAAAATCGATATATTCGGCTTGTTCCAAGAGGACAGACTGATAGGAGAGATACGCGCCGCTTATGTCCATAACGATGAAAGGCATGCCGTAAGAAATAAGCGTGTTTATCTCTTTGCTTTCCGTATTCATAAGGATTTTCAAGGCAGGGGATACGGACAATTTTTGTTGAAAGAGGTAATTTCCACGCTTATGCAAAAAAAGGTTATTCTGAATTTACGATCGGCGTTGAAGATGATAATGAAACGGCTGTACACATATATTCAAAGCTTGGATTTACGCAGTTGGTCGGTAAAATCAGCGAAGAATATCAAGGGGATAGTTATAAATATGGGTTGTACCTGAAAGCATTAGGAGTAAATATGCTCTGATTTACAGCGAGATCTGATATTATCGAAAGTTACAGGCTCCTTTTCGAACAGGAAATGTTCGGAAAAGAGCTTTTATATTTTGAATATCTCACTTAAAATTTACCCGATGTGAACAAATCTTTGTTGAGTTTTGATATATACAAATATCTCTTTCGGGTATAGAATATAGAGGTTGCTGTTTGTCCGCAGGACAAAGGAACAGAAAGAGGGAGAGAAATGATAAAGCGTTATTTCAAACGTTTAAAGACAGAATTCAAAGGCTATAATGCAGGAAAATTCGGAAAAGATGTGCTCGCCGGTATTACGGTAGCGGCTGTGGCACTTCCGCTTGCGCTTGCATTCGGTATATCGAGCGGTGCGACTGCCGCCGCAGGACTTATCACGGCACTTATCGCAGGTGTTGTAATAGGACTGCTTTCGGGTGCTTCATATCAGATATCAGGACCTACTGGCGCTATGGCGGCTATCCTTTGCTCGCTTGTGGCTACATATCAGATACAGGGTGTATTCATTGCCTGCTTTATGTCGGGTGCTATACTTCTGCTGTGCGGAATATTCAAGCTTGGCGGACTGGTACAGTTTATACCCACACCTGTTATCACAGGCTTTACATCGGGTATAGCAATAATAATCGCATTCGGTCAGATAAACAACCTTACGGGACTTAAATGCGAGGGTGCTTCTACTATAGATAAAATAGTAAGCTACTTCAACACGCCTCAGACGCTGAATTTCGAGGCAATAGCAATCGGCGTATGCGTTATAGTGTTTATGCTTATTTATCCCAAAAAGCTCAATGCTATCATTCCGTCGTCACTTATGTCTATTATAATAGCAACTGCGCTGAACTTCATATTCAATTTCAACATTGGTATTGTCGGCGAGATACCGCAGACGCTTTTGCTTAACGACAGGCTTGATATTACGGCGATAGATTTTGACACGGTCAAGAATCTTATATTCCCTGCAATCAGTATTGCGGCACTCGGACTTATCGAGAGCCTTTTTGTGCGGTGCGAGCGCAGGCAGAATGAAGAATGAAAAGCTTGACAGCGATCAGGAGCTTGTAGCACAGGGGCATAGGCAATATGCTGATACCCTTTTTCGGCGGTGTGCCTGCGACAGCGGCAATAGCAAGAACGAGCGTTGCCATAAAGAGCGGCGCACAGACAAGAATTGCAGGTGTAATACATTCACTGGTGCTTTTAGCGTCAATGTTCCTGCTCGGTGGCGTAATGTCAAAGATACCTATGGCGGCGCTTGCAGGCGTACTTATCGTAACTGCGTGGAGAATGAATGAGTTTGCGGTAATAAAGGACATTTTCGGCAGAAAAATAAAGACTGCAATGTTCCAGTATCTTATCACAATGGCGGCAACGGTTATATTCGACCTCACTGTCGCAATTATAATCGGTATACTTTTCTCGGTCATCATGTTCGTGCTTAAGGTTTCGGATATGACGGTTAATGTTGCGGATGTTGACCCTGCTAAGATAGATATAGCCGACAAGGACGGAAAGCTCTGCGGCACAAAGGTCGTATATGTCACAGGTCCGCTTTATTTCGGAACATCAAACAAGCTGTCAGAGAAGCTGTCACATCTTGAGGTCGATGACGGCGGAAAGCTGATATTCTCAATGCGTGGCGTGCCTATAGCGGATATTTCCGTGTACAGGCCATGAAGGAGCTTTTTGCGACAGCCTTTCCGCAAGGAAGATAGAAATATACTTCTCGTGCGTACAGCCTGCCGTTGACGAAATGTTCCACCGTTGCGGCCTTATCGAAACCTACGGCGAGGAGCGCTTCTTCTGGAGCACCGACAAGGCAATGAAATTCATTGCAGGCGAAACCGCAAACGTCTGCCCCGTCTGCTCTGCAAACACATCTAATACAGCCGTAACCGCAGAAACGGCAAGCGTATAAATCTAAAAAAAAAATCAGCCCGCAGGAAGATAAAACTCCTTCGGGCTGTTACTTTATGCTAAGCGTTTTAGTCGTCGTTGCCTTGCGACGCTACGATAAAGCCTACTATCACTGTAACGAGCAGAGCGAGTATGAAAAGCAGCTGGTTTTCAATAAAACAAACCGTCAGTGCAACACCGCCGATTAAAATAGCAATTCCGAAAAGTATCCACAAGCATTTTACTGCTTCACTGCGGTTATCGGTTTTGTTCTTATCGTGGTCATAGTGACGATAAATTCCCCTGCGATTATTCTGTACAGGCGGCTGTTCATTTTTCTTGCTGTCCTCGATTATATGATGAACAAGCCCGAAGGTGACAAAATCATCAAAGGCATCGTGCTTACCGTTTCCGTTCCAGTCAAACATAATACCACTCCTTCTCAGATGTGACTTTTGTTTATGTCGTTATTGTAGCATAAGGATTGTACGATAAAAAGGACAAATAACGTCTGCTTACCGCTATAGCCTTTCGGACTATTGCCGTATGCTAATCATCTTTGTCAAAGCCCCGTGACATTACAGCATAGCTGATAAATACTAAGCCTAATATAGAAAGTGCTATCAGAAGTTGATTTTTGATATTGCAGATTATCAGAATAAAACCGACAATAAGAATTATCAATCCTAAAACAAGCCAGAAGGTTGTTATTGCATTCTTGCGGGCACCGTTAGTGTCCTGATAGATATCATAGCGATGATGATTTCTCCTGTTACGATTTCTTGCAGAGGGCTTTTCATCCTCCCCTCGTTTATCATATCTTCAAGAAGCCCGAAGGTGACAAAGTCATCGAAGGGATCGTGCTCACCGTTTCCGTTCCAGTCAAACATAATATCCGCCCCTTTCGCAAGCGCCTTGTTTTTGTTGTTATTGTAGCATAGACAGTGTACAATAAAAAGGATAAATATCTCAAAATCAGAATAACGCTGTGTATTTGTTGCTGACAATTTCAAATAAAACGAGTATAATATTACTGATATCAAAAAAGCGTAAGCTTTTGTAAGGGTGGAGTTGCTGACGTTGCCCTTATTTTGTTTTATTAAGTAAATTTATAATTTTGTGCGTTCTCCTCGCAAGGCTGACAGCAAAAAACAAACACCACAATCAAATACGGTTGATTGTGACTTCAGTATGTTAAATTTCATTCAATACGGCAAATAGGACGAATCATCTCCCATAGCATCAAAGTGTTGCCTGTAACGGCGAGGGATAGTGAGGTCTGAGAAATATCCTATATCAGACAGGACGTGCGAAATAGCCGTAAATCCATCGTTATAGAAGCGTGTTATACGTTTCTTCCTGTCGGTAATTCCGCAGTAGTCATGCGGGCATACGAATGTCCATTCGGCAGAGCGGTCGTCAACTATTACTCTGAAATATTTATCAATATCATTCTGGCTTATGCCGAAGTTTGCAAGCAGTATGTGATGCTCAAAGCTGTCGTCAAGCCGTGACATAAGTACTGTTTCACCGTCAGATGAGATGGCGAAAGTCAACGGTTCTTTTTTAGCAATATATTCATTTACCGTTTTTTCGTCCGGGTATTTACGATATGTCATAAATTCACCTGATTTCCGTATTTAAAAACTGATTCCGAATCTTATATATTAATTATAGCATTTCCGCCGGCAAATTGCAAATCCTGCCTGGGTGCGTTCTCCTCGCAAGGCTGACAACAAAAAACAAGCACCGCAATCAAATACGGTTGATTGCGATGCAGTTTTTGGCACGCCTGATGCGATTCGGAACGCACGACACATAGCGTCGGAGGCTTAGGCTCTATAGTCTGTGTAATGGCTCTACAACTGGTTTTATAAGCTGTTTGACTTACAATTTGACTAGTGTTTGACTAGTGTTTTTATATGCTCTTACGTTGCTTGTCGCAATTTTGCGTTCAAATGTTCGTTAAATTTATCAATATTTTTTTTGCCTTGTAAGTCTTGTCTAAGTGCGTGTAAATTTTGAGGGTTGTGGATATATCCTTGTGGCCTGCCTGCTCTTTTTGCTGTCATAATATCCACCCCTGCAAGATACATCAAGGTTATAAATGTATGACGTAAGCAGTGGGCTGTGAAAGGTTCAATCACGAACGGAACACCACCGGGCTGAAAACGGCTTGTCGGTTTGTCGGATAATGTGTTATCAAAATTGCCGTGCTCATAGTTCAGGACGGACATATAACTTTCCCACATTCTGCGCCAGGACGTGTTGCTGTGCATTTTGTCATTTGCAGTCCGGCATACGAGAGAAAGCCGTCATGCTTCGCACCTTTCAGATAGTCAACGAGCACATCGGGAATATAGACAATTCGTTTTGCGCTTTCGGACTTGCCGTAGTTTTTGACTTTAGCCTGATTGCCTGAGAACTCTACAAATCGTGCTACCTTGATAGTTTTGCCGCTAAGGTCAATATCGGTCCATTGAAGCGGTATGAGCTCGCTCTTTCGCAATCCGGCATACATCATAATCATAGCGGCTGTCTGGGCTCTGTGAGGCGTAGTTCTTACCCACTCCTGCTCTTCATCGGTCAGAGCACGGCGCTCCTCCGCAGGCTTTACCTTTGCAGGAAGTTTTACATTCCGAAAACGTTATAGTCTGTGGCTCGGTTCTCAATAGCCAGGTCAATGACACTTACCGATATTTCATACACCGCTTTAATTGTTCTCTTGGAATAGTCCTCCTGAGCCATGTCTATGAGAATATCACGCAAATCCGATGAGGACAGTTTTGCTATCGGAAGATTATACAACGGTTCAAGGTGCTTGTAGTAGCTCTGCGTATTTTTATACCACTGTTCCGAAACGTCGGCTTGCTTGTATTTTATCCACTTTTTGCCCCAGTAGTCGAAGGTTTCACGGCAAGCATCAAGATCTATACCTTTACCGAGCTTGATTTTAAGCGAGTTGGACTTTTCTTCGACTTCTTTCTTTGTGCTTCCGTAAACAACACGGTATTTCTGCTTGCCGTTGTTATCGGTACCGATATAAACCGATTGCTGATAACGGCCGTCCGCACGTTTTTTCATATTTGCACCTCCTATAATATTTCCCCGTCAGCAGAAGTTGACGGGGAATTGAATTATCTTTCGTATCCTTTTGATTTTTTCTTTTTAGGTTTTGCTTCCTGCGGTTGCGGATAACCCGATACTAAATCTGCATGACAGTTTTCACATGTTTTGGCGCAAGCGTCATTTATGTGTGCACAGTTCGGACAACATATTTTTTCGCTCATTTTCACTTCCTCCTTTCTGTTGGGATGTGTATTATATAAAAATATAATAATCTTTTAGTCAGCTATAGTTGATAAGAAGGCGTTGTATACTTTATATTTCTTTACCCAGATTTGCTATCTCTCTGTCAAGCTCCTCCTCACTTGGAACATTGTCATATTTTTTCATCGTTCTTTGTGATACAAAATCTGTTACAAGAGTATTATTGCCTGCAAGAATGTCTGCAACAATTTTCTTGAATGTCGCAAAACTGACGATAGAATCAGGAATTTCGAGCTTTTGACAAGCAATAAGCATTTTAGGTACATAATAGTCTTTGTATTCATAAATAGCTTTTTTTGACAGCCGGAGCGATGATAAGCTGATAAGAAGCTAAATTTCCGCCATCTTCTAATCCTGACAAATCTATGCGAAGAGTGTAAAAGATAATACTGTAAACTTTCCTCGTAATTCTTAGAACTTTTAGACAGTTCAGCTAAAGAAAGCAGTATGTTACGATAAGCACAGTATTGTTGCTCTTGCAAAGCGTCGTTAAGTCTTCGGCTGAGTACAGCTTTCGCTACTTCATCAGGCACAGTATCGCCAAGATTTCTTTTCTCTGAAATGTACTCGTCAACTGTAATACCGTATCTCTGGTACTCTATAGCTGTCAGCAATTCGGCGTGCTCTTTGATAAAATCATTTCCTGCGTCCGTAAGAATACAGTCGGTAACGCCCTTTATTGTTCGAATGCTGTAATAAACCTCTGCCTATCATCTGTTCTTCCTTTGAACGAGGATCGTCTATTTTGCATTCATAGTGCATCCATTTTGGAAAAGAACTGTGCTTTCCTTTAACATACCAGTTAAGAAAACGAGTATTAGCAAGATCATCATCTGCATTTGTTGGTTCGGCAAGAGGCTCTGCAGAGGTCGGGTTGTTTTCTACAGGCTGTTTTTTCTTACCGAAGAATAAATTAAATAGGCTCATTCGTCACCTCAGACCGTTTTTATTATCTGTTTTACAAGTCCAAGCACTCTCAGTCTGTTAACTTCTTCTTTTTCAAAGTGCCTTGTTTTGTATTCGGGATTTATGGAAATAAGGTCAACCCACGATTTGTCATACTTGACTTTTTTCACAACGGCATCTTCACCGTCTATCAGAACGACAGCTATCTGTCCACTGTCAACGCTATCCTGCTTGTGGATTACTATGGTGTCGCCGTCTTCTATTTTAGGATACATACTATCGCCGGCGACCTTTATTGCTATGGTTTCTTTAGCTTCATACGGATTACGGATAACTGTAGGTATATAATCTATAATACAGTCCTGAGCAGTAGCACCGAAACCTGCTGAAACGCTTTCATAAAGTGGAATGTTATATATCCCGTCTTTTATAACATAAGCTATGTTGCTTTTTTCGGATTGTTTTTTTCTTCGTCATCCCAACCCATCAGAGTGCTGGGGGTAACTCCTAACGCTTTGGCAAGAGCAACAATGGTTGATTGATTTACATCCAATACATCAGATTCGATTTTTGAGATGCTCGCTTTTGTGGAATAACCGATTCTTTCCGCAAGCTCAGATTGAGTTAAACCGGCTTTTCTGCGAAGTTCTCGGATTCGTCCGCCTAGTGTCATAATATCGCATCCTTTCTACTTTTAATTATATAGCTAAGTTGCGATATTGTCAACTAAAATTTACACATTGGTTTCTAAAATGTAAACAATAATTCACTACGTTTTTTGTGCATAATGCAGAAAAGTGTTAATATGGGTTGACATTTTGGAAACTTAGTGCTATTATTGCATTGTGACAGAAAGGAGGTTAAAAGTGACAAATAGCGAACTGTTAAAGGCAATTGCAAAAAAGAAGCATATTACGCTACAAAAGCTAGCAGAGATTTCAGGATTAACACGTCAGGGATTGTATAAGAAACTCGATAATGAAAGCGAGTTTAAAGCAAGTGAAATACAGAAAATTTCCGCTTGTCTCGGACTGTCGAATAGCGAGAAAAATGCTATTTTTTTTGCATGTTAAGTTTCCAAAACGGAAACAAACGCAACAACCGGAGGAGGTGAGAAAATGCAATTACTTATAAAAAAGACTAATATCGGCTATATCGCAAAAATTGGAGAAGCCGATATTAGTGATTGTCTGACTAAAATTAAGTTTGAGTTAAAAGCGAATAGAGGAAAACTTACCTTGACATTCGATGCCAAGCAGATTCCAAGTGCAGAAGGGTTATTGCTTGAACTGGGCTGTAATTAGGGCACTGATTACGCTAACAGCGATTTTTGAAAGGGCATCTATTGAAAAAGAACCGATTTTTAGTTGCTTTTTTTCCTTGACTTTTTCCCCACACACCGTCTGTACGAATATTGTTTATGAATTCATGAGCTTGTGGGGAAATATCAAGCAGCGTTGCATTACCACTCATATAGTGATTTACGTTAATAAACATACCACTATATTCGCATTGACGAAAATGATAATACAGTTCGTCTGCGGTGTATTTGCTCAAATTTTTGTCTTTTAATAATACATCTGTATCAAAACGGACAAATCGTTGACCGTTAGTGATGCTTTTCGTAGTATAGTAATAAATCACGAATACAGTCGGGGTTAAGTTTCATCATTAACACATCCTTTCAAGATGATTATAGAGCAAAAAGTAAAGAAATGTCAAATAAAAGAGGTGAGGAAGCTGGACAAGCTGAGATTTATCGCCGACAGCGGAACAGAGTACCGTGTAATGGTTTCGGAATCCGCATACAAGACGGTGCAGGACATAGCCAAACAACAGGCTTATCCGCTAAGGCGGTAGCAACAAAAATGATAAATTTCGCCGCACGGAATGTAGAGATCGTGTACGGCGAAGAAGAGTAATCGCTATGTGGCACAATAGCCATAGATAAGGAGGTACACAATGTACAGAAAGACACAGTTTCCTGAGATGATGAATACGGAACAGGCGGCAAGGTACATCGGAATAGACACGGGTACCTTGCGTAAATGGGCAAGCAGCGAACGGAGATATTCCTGCTCACAAGGTAGGACCTAAGCTCTGGCGGTTTTTCAAGTCAGAGCTCGCAGAAAGGATGGAGATGAATGAAAATAGCTAAGATAATCGCCTACGTTGTTGCGCAGTTGTTGCGAATATGGGTGACAGCATTTGCAGGCATAGCGGTATATGTTCCGCTGTCAGCGTTAGCATACGCCGAGCGTGGCTACAAGGCTATCGGCGGTGAAATGCTCCCCGTTGCAATAGTCGCTGTTGCGGTGTGGTGTCTGATGGGACTGCTCCTCAAAGAGTGGTATAAGGGCGCACTGGCAATGTTACGGCTCAGGAAGGAGCACAACGATGGCAAATAAACTGTTACCGTGCATCTGCGGTGGCATCGGTATTACAATTGAAGCAAAACCGCTTGAGGAAGAGCTTGAACGATGGGAAAGACACGGTTTAAGACCGAGGACACGTTATGCAGTTCGCTGTGACAAATGCGGAAAACAGACACAGTCGTATACGATTAAAACGCCTGCTTGGAAAGAATGGAACAGGTCGAACCGAGAAAAGTGCAAGTACAAGCTGTTTAGCAGCAGACAGAAAGCTATGGTAATGCGGCGAATCGTCAGAATGCTAAAGGACGCAAGGGACGAAAGTCCGAGCAATGAAGCAATCAAAGGCTATGCAGAAGATCTGTACGACGAAATTTTGATAGCCGCCGAGAAAGGAGCTGACAATGCCTGAGAAGCTCATCAAAAGCAAACAGCGTGTCAAAGACTTCGCCGAAGTCTTCACACCGCAGCATATCGTCAAGGATATGTGCGATTTAGTGCCGCAGGAGATGTGGACGACCGTTGAAACAACGTTCCTTGAGCCTGCTTGCGGAAATGGAAACTTCTTGGCCGAGATACTCAGCAGGAAGTTCAGGCTGTGCAAGGATTGGCAGGACGGCTTAAAGGCACTGAACAGTGTGTACGGTATAGATATACAGGCTGATAACGTCGAAGAGACGAAAATAAGGCTGTTTGATATGTACATAGCGGCGTTCCCAAAAGCTCCGCACTGTCGAGTATAATCGCTGTGTGTATGTTGGAAAAGCACATAATACAGGGTGATTTTATCCCAGATGTCACACGGAAAATCAATGAAAAAAGGAGAAAAGCGAATGAAAGCAAACAACCCCAATGCACCCCTCGAGCGTGATGTCGACGAAGCGGCGAGAGCCACAATTGAACAACAGCAAAACTACCGCCGGGCAAGGCAGGTGGCGGAGATACAGAGAAAGAGGGGAAGAAACATGTATAAATGTGAGCGTTGTGACTGGACGGGCAACGAGCCCGGGTACAGAATGGAATATCGTGGTGAGTGTCACGGCACACCGGCATTTGAACGTGAGCGTTATTGCCCTGCGTGTGAGCGTGGAGATGTGATACATATATCAGATGAAGACGAAGAATAAAAAAAGAGCTCCCGTAAGGGGAGCAAAACAAATATTCAATTCACATTAAGTATAGCACGACAGCTATAATTTGTCAACTAATCAAACAAAAAGGCGCACAGCGTCTTAAATAAACAGGAGGATTTCAAAATGACAGAATTTAAGATCACAGTCGAGGCAACAGCCCTCGCTAACGCAATCGAGAACCTTGCCAGAGCAATATCGGCAAACGGAATGGGTAACACCATCGCTGCGGTTACGGCATCCGTTCCTAAAGTTGCTACGACTCCGGTGTCCACATCTGCACCTGTACAGCAGTTTGTTTCTGCTCCGACAGTTCCGACAGCAACAGCGCCCGTAGTGCCGGTAGCCGCACAGGTACCGGTTACTGTGTCGGCACCCGTGACCGGTCCGGTTCAGCAGCCCGCAAAAGCCGCATCAACACCTATTCCCACTGCCGCACCTACCTATACACTTGATATGCTTGCGGCGGCGGGCTCGGCGTTAATAGACGCAGGTAAGATGAATGATTTGCTGGGCATTCTCAGTCGCTATGGTGTTAATGCGCTAACGGAGTTACAGCCCGCCGTTTATGGAGCGGTAGCCGCAGAACTCAGAAATCTCGGCGCAAATATATAAGGAGGTAGCAATATGCGTAATAAAATCCAGATTAGAATTCCCCGTTCAGCAGAAGGTCGCGTGATCAGAATATCTCCTGCGGCGGAAGCTGTTCTCGCAGAATTACAGCGCACTACGAGATTGCCAATATCTCAGATTGCGTCACAGATGATAATACAGGGTGCAGATTTTGTTGAAATAATCGAGGAGGATGACAATGCCAACACCTGAAAAACACGCACTGCTTTCTGCGTCAGCGTCATCAAGGTGGCTAAATTGTACTGCCGCACCGAGATTTGAAGAACAGTTTCCCGAAACCACATCACAGTATGCAGAAGAAGGAAGAATAGCTCACGCAATGTGCGAATTAAAGGTACTCAAAACCTTTACTGCGGAATTAAGCCCAGAAGCTATACCGCACGAATAAACAAAATAAAGGAGATGCCCGGTTACAGTTCTTGAGATGGACAGAACCTCAGACCTTTATATCGAGCACCTCAGTCAGTTAGCACTTTCGTATAAGGCAAAACCCAACATATCCCCGGAAGTGCAGGTAGATCTTACAGGCTACATACCCGGCGGCTTCGGCACTTGCGACTGCATTATGATAGGCGGTGATACACTTAGCATAGTGGATTACAAGCACGGTAAAGGCGTACCAGTATCGTCAGAGGGAAACACGCAGATGCGGTTGTATGCTCTCGGTGCTCTCAAGCGTTATTCACCTGTTTACGGGAACAGCATAAAGAGCATAAGAATGACGATTGATCAGCCTCGTATCAGTGATGAAGTCAGTACCGAAACAATATCTGTAGAGGAACTGCTCGCTTGGGGTGAAAGCATAAAGCCGATAGCACAGGCGGCCTATACCGGTCCCGGCGAGTTTGTGCCGGGTGAGCATTGCAGATTTTGCAGAGGAAAGGGACACTGTCGTGCCAGAGCCGAACAGTATACAGCCCCTTGAAGAATTTAAGGATTGCGTACTACCCGGTACTTCCGGTGATCAGGACAAGCATACTCTTTCCGACAGCGAAATAGGTGGTCTGCTTACAAAAAAGGCGCTGAACTCGTGAAATGGTATAAGGATCTCGAGGAATATGCACTCGGTGCAATCCTTAAAGGCGTTAACATACCCGGTTGGAAAGCAGTCCAGGGGCGCAGTAACAGAACCTTTTCCGATCAGGATAAAGCTATTGAAGCAGTTATCAAAGCAGGTTATGATGAAGCCCTGGTGTATGAGAGAAAACCCAAAACTCTTACCGAGCTTGAAAAGCTTATGGGTAAAGCTGATTTTACCGAAAAGGTCGGCGCTTATGTTATCAAGCCGCCCGGCAAACCTACTCTTGCGCCCTTATCGGATAAAAAAGAGAGACGTACAGTCCTGCGGCCGCCGATTTTGCGGAGGTGGTCAAGTGAACGAACAGCATCTTGTAACTATATCGTTTCGGAAGGTTATTTTTTTTAAGATTCTTTATGAGGACTATCTTAAACAGCGACCGTTGTCGGTTATAAAAAAGCTGATGCGGATCGCGTATGATAACTTTTTCGCTGAATTCGCACGATATACGCAAAATATGGCATTACGTATTATCGGAGCAGGACACTAAAAGGCAGAAATGGCACGAAGAAAGCAAAACATACAGGGAAGAATATGTTGCTCTGCAGTTCCTGTTTGATTTAACCGAAAAGGAAATCAAAGAAATCAAGGCTAAAAATAAAAAATTGCTCTCGAACGTGATTAAAGCAAAGCGTGATTTCGAGCGCTGGTGCAAGATTGTTGCACTAATGGAAGAATTAAACGTCAAAATGGGCATTGCCCTTTAAGAAAGGAAAATATTATGTACCAGAACATAGCAACCAAAGTTTTAACCGGAGAATAAGGCTGTCTTACACGAATCTCACAGCCCCTGTTCCCTCGAAAAGTGATCCTAACGGCAAACCTAAATATTCGGTTACCATACTCATCCCCAAGTCAGACACCGCTACTAAAGCGGACCTTGACGCCAGCTTTATGGCGGCGTATAACGAGGGCATAACTACAAAATGGGGCGGAGCAAGACCGCAGGCTCAGTCGGTAATCCATGACGGTGACGGTCTCCGACAGAGTGGTACTCCTTATGGGGAGGAATGCAAAGGACACTGGGTGCTTACCGCAAGCAGTATAAATAAACCTCAGGTTGTCGGTATAGATAATATCAACTGTGAATTGGCTCCGTCTGATATCTACAGCGGAATGTACGGAAGGGTCACGATTAACTTCTACCCCTATAATGCCGGCGTTAATAAAGGTGTCGGTTGTGGGCTCGGAAACGTACTTAAAACCCGTGACGGTGAAGTGCTTTCGGGCGGTGCTACAGCGGCAAGCGACTTCAACGGTTTAGGGCAGAGTGTACAGGTATACCCGCAGACCGCTCCTATTCAGGGTACGCCTGTGTATCAGCAACCTGTAGCGCCTGTTTCAGCCGACGGGTGTCAATCCTATAACAGGGCTTCCTTTCTGATAAAGGAGGCCAAATGCACCACTTAAATATTGACCTTGAAACATTTTCAAGCGAACCTATCGGAGAAACGGGGGCTTTTAAATACATAGAAAGCCCTGACTTTGAAATCCTGTTATTCGCATACTCTTTAAATGGTGCGCCTGTTACGGTAATAGATCTTGCGCAGGGAGAGACAATACCGCCCGAGATAACAGCGGCGGTTTTCTCTCCCGATTGTATAAAACACGCATATAATGCCGCTTTTGAGTGGGGGTGCCTATCAAAGTATTTCGGTAAGGCACTTCCGCTTGAGCAGTGGCGGTGCACAATGTTGCACGGATTGTATGCCGGTTATACAAAAAGGTCTTGATGCAACCGGCAGAGCTTTAGGGCTTCCTGAAGACAGGCGCAAACTTAACACCGGAAAGGCCCTTATCAGATATTTTTGTTGCCCGTGTAAAGCAACAAAGGCAAACGGTATGCGCACAAGAAATATGCCGTCACACGACCTCGAAAAATGGAAGCTGTTTAAAGAATATAACCGCAGAGATGTAGAAGCCGAAATAGAAATAGAACACAGATTATCAGCTGTCACGGTCCCTGACTTCGTTCAGAGAGAATGGGAAACTGATCTCGAGATAAACCACAGAGGAGTTGCGGTAGACATGGATTTTGTAAACGGTGCGCTTGAAATAGGAAGCACCACACGAAATGCGCTCATAGAAGAAGCCGTGAAGATAACCGCCTTGATAATCCGAACAGCGTTGCACAGTTGCAAGGGTGGCTGGAAAACGAAACAGGTGAAGAAATAGAATCTTTACGCAAGGACACCGTAGCAAAAATGCTGACGGCGAATGATAGCAGTGCCGAAGTACAGCGTATGCTCGAAATACGTCAGGAACTCGGCAAGACAAGCACTAAAAAAATACAACGCTATAGAAAAAAGCGGTTTGTCGTGATAACAGAGTACGAGGGCTTTTGCAATTCTACGGAGCAAACAGAACAGGAAGGTGGGCGGGTCGTCTTGTACAGGTGCAGAACCTGCCGAGAACTTATATTGAGCCTTTGCCGTTTGCAAGAACTCTTGTTAAAGACCGAAAAGCAGACGCTCTCAGATTTGTTTACGGAAGTGTTCGGACACGCTTTCACAACTCATACGAACCGCTTTTGTTGCCGCAGAGGGTAATGTTCTTATAGATGCTGATTTCTCGGCCATTGAAGCCCGTGTTATATCATGGCTCGCCGGCGAAGAATGGCGGCTTGAGGTATTCCGCACTCACGGAAAAATCTATGAAGCGTCTGCTTCACAGATGTTCGGCGTTCCGATTGAGCTTAAAAAAAAGGCAATCCGAATATGCTTTGCGTCAGAAAGGCAAGGTAGCGGAGCTTGCTCTCGGCTATCAGGGCGGTACTTCTGCACTTATTACTATGGGCGCACTTAATATGGGTATACCTGAAAGTGACCTGCCCGATATAGTGCATCGGTGGCGAGATGCCAACAGACGTATAAGAGACTTATGGTATGCCGTGGATAATGCAGCGGTTCAGGCGGTCACGAACGGCGGAGCTGTCGGTGTGCGTAACATTATAGTTTCCAAAGAATACAACGCCGCCTTGAATACAGACAGTCTGACAATTACTCTACCGAGTGGCAGAAAGCTCTATTATATATCTCCTCAGATCTATGAGAATCAGTGGGGATCGCCGTCGATTGCTTATATGGGTATGGATCAGAAAACAAAAAAGTGGAAACGGCTCGAAACATACGGCGGAAAGCTCGTTGAGAATTGTGTTCAGGCTATAGCACGAGATTGTCTCGCCGAGCAATAACACGCCTGGAAGAAGCCGGACTTTCTGTTGTGTTTCATATTCATGACGAAGTAGTAATCGATTGTCGTAAAGATACGGCAAGCCTTGAAGATGTTATAAGAATAATGACCGAACCTATACCGTGGGCACCGGGATTACCTCCTTGGCGCTGACGGTTGGGTCGGCGACTTCTTCAGAAAGGATTAAGAGAACAGTTTATGTTATTTGACCGAAAAATAACTATTTCCTGCGGGTCAAGCAGAAAAGCGACTGTGTGGAAAGCACAGACACTTATGCTGTCGGAACTGTGGGAGAAATTGAAAATCCCGGCAAGAAGCACGGAAACGCTTGCTGATTATATGAATATGAAAAAGGCTCAGCAGGATGATCTTAAAGATGTCGGCGGATATGTTGGCGGTACTCTTAACGGAACCAGGCGTAAGGCAAATAACGTTATTGGCAGGGACATAGTTACCCTCGACCTTGACAGTATTCCGGCAGGATATAAAGATGATATTCTGCGGAGAGTTGAAGCTCTCGGTTGCGGATACTGCGTTTACAGCACAAGAAAGCATCAGCCTTCCGCACCGAGACTGCGTGTAATACTTCCACTTGATCGCACTGTCACTGCCGATGAGTATGAGCCTATAGCACGAAAACTTGCTGAGTATATAGGTATCGAATTTGCTGATCCGTCTACTTTTGAAGCCTGCCGCTTAATGTACTGGCCGAGCTGTTGCTCAGACGGAGAATATGTGTATATAGTAGGCGATAAGCCTTTCACTTGCGCCGACGGTATTTTGGCCTTATATGCCGACTGGAGAGATGTCTCGACCTGGCCGAGCATACCGGGGCAGCAGGCTGTTAAGAAGCTGGCTGTAAAGCAGGGTGATCCTGATGCTAAGAATGGCGTTGTCGGCGCTTTCTGCCGTACTTACGATGTATATCGTGCAATGTCAGAATTGTTACCGGGAATATACGAGCCGGTTGATGATTCTTCAGAACGTTTCACCTATCTTGGCGGATCAACCACCGGCGGCGCTGTTGTCTACGAAAACGGCAAGTATTTATACAGCCATCATGCTACAGATCCGTGCAGCGGCAGGCTTGTAAATGCTTTCGACCTTGTACGGCTGCACAAGTTTGCGGATAAAGATGACGAGGCTTCAATAGGTACTCCGACAAACAGACTGCCTTCATTCAGTGCAATGTGTGAATTTGCGTGCGGAATAAATGAAGTTTCGGCACTGCTCAGTAAAGAACGGTATGATTCGGCGGTAAAAGATTTTGAGAGTGTAAGCGGTAGTACAGCAGATTGTGTTGAAGATGAAAACTGGATGCAGTTGCTTGAGAAAAGCACGCAGACGGGCGCAATACGCTCTACTATAGATAATGTGAAAATAATACTTGAGCACGATCCTTTGCTTAAAGGAAAGTTTGCTTTGAATGAATTTGCAGGCAGGGGCGAGGTGCTGGCGGCGTTACCGTGGGACAAGAACAATAAACGCAGGCTGTGGGACGATAATGATATAGCAGGGCTATATTGGTATCTCGAACGTGTATATAAAATTACCGGCAACGGAAAGATAGACGGGGCGTTATCACTCCATTCACACGCACACGCATTCAATCTTGTAAAAAACTATCTTACGGGGCTTTTAACGGTAAATGGGACGGAGTGCCCCGTCTTGATACGGTTTTCATTGATTATCTGGGTGCGCAGGATAACCCGTACAACAGGGCTGTTACCCGTAAAGGCATTCACGGCCGCTGTTGCCAGAGCAATGGCGCCCGGTTGTAAGTTTGATAATATGCTTATCCTGACAGGTTCTCAGGGCATAGGAAAATCAACTTTACTTGATAAAATAAGCCGAGGGTGGTTCAATGACAGCATAAGGACGTTTGAGGGCAAAGAAGCAAGCGAGCTTCTTCAGGGCGTATGGCTCGTTGAAATAAGCGAGCTTGACGCATTCAGACAGTCAGATGTAAGCAGAATCAAGCAATTTCTCAGCTTACGGGCAGACCGCTTTCGAGCGGCTTACGGAAGAAATGTTAAGGAACTGCCCAGGTCGTGCGTGTTCTTCGGTACTACCAATAATACTGAGTTCTTACGGGATACAACAGGAAACCGCCGCTTCTGGCCCGTTGATACAGGAGAGAACAAAAGGCTGTAAAGAGCGTATGGCACGATCTTGATAACGAAATAGACATGATATGGGCGGAGGCTCTGGTGAGATGGCAAGGCGGAGAACCGTTGTATCTCAGCGGTGAAATAGAAAGCATCGCTAAGGACAAGCAGGAAGAACACAGAGAAGTATCAAGCAGAGAAAGTATAGTGCGTGCTTTCGTAGAAAAACAGATACCGAGCGATTGGCAGAAGTGGCCGCTTGACCGTAGAAGAATGTACTGGGGCGGTGCTGTTACCGGTGCAGAAAATCTGGTACTTATGGAACGCAGAAGCGTATGTGCCGCTGAGATATGGTGCGAGGCTTTAGGCGGGAACATCAAAGATATGAAAAATACGGACACCCGTGAGCTTAATGCTATCGTAGCTATGATGCCAGAATGGAAGAGAACCGAAAAATCCATACGTCAAAGGGCCTTATGGTGTAGTCAGAGGATTCAGAAAAACGTAACAATTTGCCGTAACAAACATGAAAACAAAATAGGTTTTCGGTCAAAAAACGTTACAAACGTTTGTAACAATTTGTAACAATTAAAAAGCAATTGTTACGAGAATTGTTACGAGAATTGTTACACTATAAACCGCAGGGTTAAGCGAAAAATCTTAAAATGTAACAATTGTAACAATTATTCTATATAGAGTAGTATAAATAGAGGATTAGAGGGTATATATACGTTCTAATCCGCCTGTATGCACACGCATATAGGAAAAACGCTGAAATTGTTACAGCCGAAAAGGAAAAAAAAGAGGAATTAAAATGCTTGAAAGTAATATTGAAAAATATCTCGTATCCAGAATTAAGCAGGAATGTGATGGTATGGCACTGAAGTTTGTATCGCCGGGGTTTAACGGGGTGCCTGACAGGATCATATTTCTTCCCGGAGGAAAAATAGTTCTGGCGGAGCTTAAAGCACCGCAGAAAAAGCTGAAAGCCTTACAGACTTATGTTTGTGATCTTCTTGAAGCAACAGGCGTAAAAGTGTTCAGAGCGGTCGATTCAAGAGAAAAAGGTTGATAGCCTGATAGAGGAGCTGAAAAGAAATGATATATAAACCGCACAATTACCAGGCATATTGCATTGACAGGATAGTAAAAGATCCTGCGGTAGGCTTGTTTTTACGCCCTGGACTTGGTAAAACCTCAATCACTCTGTCGGCGATAAACACTCTGAAATATTATCACTGGAGTATCGGCAAGGCGCTTGTGGTAGCACCGAAAAAAAGTTGCCGAGGGTACATGGAGTAAAGAGGCCGGCAAGTGGGATCACCTGAAGCATCTCAGAGTAGTTACGGTTCTCGGTCCTTTGGCCAAACGTATACGAGCTCTTAATACCCCGGTGATGTGTATGTTATCAACCGTGAGAACGTCCCCTGGCTTGTCGAGTATTACCGACAGGAATGGCCGTTTGATATGGTTTGTGCTTGACGAAAGTACAAGTTTCAAGAATAGCAGCAGTAAGCGGTTTAAAGCAATGAAACTTATACGTCCGCTGTGCAAAAAAGGTTATACTGCTTACAGGAACACCTTCATCAAAGGGACTTATGGATCTGTGGGCGCAGATATATCTTCTCGATGAGGGGGCGAGGCTCGGAAAAAACATCACGCAATTCAGAGAGCGTTATTTCATAGCAAATACGCACGGAGGGCATTTTACGGATTACAAACCTAAAGACGACGCAGAGCCTGCCGTACTGAAAGCCATAAGCGATATCTGCATCAGTATGAAAGCAGAGGATTATCTGGAGCTGCCGCAGTGTATCGAGCATGAAATCCCGGTTATACTTGACGATAAGGTCAGAAAGGAATACGCACAGTTCGAGAGAGATTTACTGCTTCAGATAGACGAAAACACGATAACAGCACAATCGGCAGGTGTGCTTACGGGAAAGCTGCTTCAGTTTTGCAGTGGGGCCATCTATGATAATGATCACAAAGTTGTCAAGCTTCACGATTGCAAGATAGACGCATATATGGAGTACATAGAACGCCTTAACGGCGAACCGTGCATAACCTTTTACGGATTTCAGCATGACAAGGAGCGTATTCTTCAGGCACTTGCAAAGACAAAGCTTAACGTGAGGGGGTATATAACGGACCTGATGACGAAGATCTGTGGAATGCAGGCAGGATTGATGTTTTGCTTTTGTACATCCGTCAAGCTGTGCCTACGGACTTAATCTCCAGGCAGGCGGACGGCATATTGTCTGGTTTACACCTAACTGGAGCTTTGAGCTTAACGATCAGGGCAAGTGCCGGTTATGGCGTCAGGGTTCGCCGTACGATAAGGTTTATGTGGCGTATCTGGTTGTTCAGGGCTGTGTTGACGAGGATGTTATGGCGGCTATAAAGGACAGAACCGATACACATGAGACGGTTATGAGAGTGCTTAAAGCGAGAATACAGAAGCTGAAAGGAGAAATTTAAATGAGTAGTTTTTACGAGTGCGAAATGAGACCGGTTGCGTTGCCAGCCACAATAGGTATGGCAGTGTTACGCTTGTCACAGCTCTTGTGACGGAAGATTATCCTCAGCTGTGGGCTGTAGAGGCAAGAGATGGTGAGTTAAAAATTGTGCGTGAGGATGATTTGTACGATTTCGGATACTATGGGGAGTGATAGAATGACAAAGCAGAAACTTAAAGATTACCGTTACACCTGCAAGTGTATCAAGCAGCTTGAATCAGAGTTGAACGATGCGGCAGTAACCGACAGCACGCAGGGCTCGCAGAGCGAGTACCCCTATGTCAAACATAGCGTCACGATTTCCGGCGTTCCGGATAACGATACACACCTTGCCAAGAAAAGAAGACTGTCCGAACTTAAAGCACAGAAAGCAGAAGTAGAACGCTTCATCGGCAATATTGCGGACAATCAGACAAGGGATATGTTCTACTACAGGTACATACAAGGCTATACAATGGTGAGAACTGCGGTAGAAATCGGCGGAGATAACACACCCGACAGTGTGAGAATGCGAATAAATCGGTATTTGCGTTAATGTTGTTCGTTTTGTTCGTTTTAAGGGTGTTATAATTCAAAATGACAAAATATAAATAAATTGTTGACACCTCCAAAATAATCGGTTATAATGTAGAAAACTGGTGATTTTTTGGAGGTGTCAATGATGAGTGAACAAAATGTAAAACAATCAAAAAGTGGTTCTGAAGTCCAAAATAATAAAAAATGTTTTATAATCATGCCTATATCTACACCAGAGGGCTATACAGAGAATCATTTTAAGCAAGTTTATGATACGATAATAGCGCCAGCTGTAGTAAAAAGCTGGTTATGAGCCTTATAGAGTGGATAATGATCGTATTTGTGATAGCATAATCGATAAAATATTGAGAAATCTTGTCGAATGCGAAATGGCAGTATGTGATTTAAGCTCAAGAAATCCTAATGTCATGTATGAATTAGGCATAAGACAGGCTTACGGCAAAAAAAGTTGTTTTAATACAAGATGAGAAATCTCAGCCTATATTTGATGTGTCTGCAATCAATACTGTGTTTCTATAATAGTAGACGCATCTATGAAGACGTTATTGCGTCCCAAAACAATATTTCAGAAGCAATAATATCAACAGCTAAAGAAGATAGTATTTCATTAATGTCGATTGCGAATATGCGTCCTGCTACTATTGAAGTGCAGAGTGAAAATGATGATAAGCAGATTTCAGAAAAGTTGTTACTTTCAATTTTAAGCGCAGTAAGAAGATTGGAACAATCACAAGTGATGCAAAGTAGAAAATTGAATGTTCTATTACGTCTAACGATTACATACTTGCTAGATATTTCGATTTGCAAAATGATATTGATAAAGCAATTAGCCGTCAAAAAGTTAATAAAGATGAGTTAGATTACTATCGCAGAAAGATATCATTTTTTATTAGAGAATTGCTACATGATTCAAATATGTTGTCTGATGAACAAAAAGACATTTTAGCTTCAGCTATCAATATTAGAAATAAATTACAAACTACGATTGATGAAATATAAAATATAACCGCTCCGGCTAACGGAGCGGCTATATTTTTATACCCAAAAGAAAGGACGGTGTTACCGTGACCGAAAGACAGAAGAAATTCGCCGAATACTACGCTCAGTGCGGTAACGCCGCCCAGAGTGCAATACAGGCAGGATACAGCGAGAAATACGCAGGTCAGAACGCTGACAAATTACTAAAAAATACTAACATAGCGGATTATATCCGTGAATTAACCGAAGCCGCACAGACTGCCCGAATAATGACGGCAAGAGAACGGCAGGCGATACTTTCCGATATAGCAAAAGATGCGCAGAACGAGCTGTCGGACAGGATACGGGCAATAGACACGCTGAATAAGAT
>VOFJ01003409.1_pt1 | contig 126815 bp, 141 predicted proteins | sample 5384081 | NCBI WGS metagenome assembly VOFJ01 (sample SAMN12384729, study PRJNA508395) | human gut metagenome | isolation source: healthy gut I | host: Homo sapiens
ACTGCTTTTTCAATAATCCTTTTGCTTTTCCTCTCTCCCTGCCTGCGGGCAGGAGAGTGGCAATGGTCTGTGACTCTTGACGGATTCGTCTCCAACGAAACGAACCGGAATCCTACGGTTTTCTTGTGGATACCCGCTGACTGTATGCAGATAAAAGCAATTATTGTAGGACAACACAATATGAGCGAAGAAACTCTTTTTGATAATCCCCTTTTCCGCGAAAAGATGCAGAAGCTGGGAATCGGCTTTGTATGGATAACTCCCGGTATCGATCAGCAATGGGATGTATCGAAAGGCACACAACAGATATTTGAGAAAATGATGGTCGACCTGGCAGACGTCAGCGGATATAGCGAACTGAAAAATGTCCCCATCGTTCCCATAGGCCATTCGGCCATGGCTACTTATCCCTGGAACTTTGCCGCATGGAATGCGGAACGCACCTTGGCCGTCATTTCCCTGCACGGCGATGCTCCGCGTACGAACCTTACCGGCTACGGGCGTGAGAATCTGGAATGGGGACGTACCCGTAATATAGACGGAATACCCGGACTGATGATTGAAGGAGAATATGAATGGTGGGAAGCCCGGGTAAATCCGGCACTGGCCTTCCGCATGATGTATCCTGAAAGTTGCATTTCGTTTCTGTGTGATGCAGGACGGGGACATTTTGATGTGGCAGATGAAACAGCCGCATACATTGCTCTATTTCTGGAAAAGGCTGTCAGCCTGCGATTGACGGATGAAGTGACGAAAGACGGTAAAGTAAAACTGAATCCGGTAAACCCAACCAAAGGCTGGCTGGCAGAACGCTGGCATCCCGATCAGAAGAAGCGAGTCAAAGCTGCCCCCTATTCACAATATAAAGGTGATCCGCATGACGCCTTCTGGTATTTTGACCGTGAAATAGCGGAAGCGACTGAAGCACGGTATACGCAAAGCCGCGGAAAGAAAGAACAGTATCTGGGTTTTGAGCAAAACGGCAGTTTACTGGCATACGACAAGAAGCAGCATGTACGTGTACAGCCCCGCTTCAATCCGGAAGCCGATGGAATCACTTTCCATCTGAAAGCCGTATGTACGGATTCCCTGAGAACCAAACTGTCTGACGAACACGCAGATGCAACACCGGTAATCAGCCGCATCTGTGGACCAGTAGAAAAGGTAAATGACACCACATTCATGGTATCTTTCTATCGGATGGGTATGAATAATCCACGCCGCACCGGTGATATATGCCTGCTGGCAAGCCAGACAGGAGACCGGAGGTATAAAAGTGCTGTTCAGGAAGTCAGTATCCGCATCCCTTACCGGAATACGGAAGGACAAAGGCAGCATATACTGTTTCCGGGACTGCCCGATGTGGAAACAGGAAGCGGGTCTCTATCTTTAAAAGCCACAAGTGATTGTGGACTGCCCGTCTCTTACTACATCAAAGAAGGTCCGGCTGAGATAGAAAAAGAGCAAATTGTATTCACTCCTATCCCACCCCGCAGTAAATTTCCGGTAAAAGTAACGGTAGTTGCCTGGCAATACGGTATTGCAGGCAAAGTACAAACGGCCGAGCCGGTGGAACGCAGTTTTTATATAAAGAAAGAACTAACAAAAGAATTATGAGAAATAAGAGTTTGATCCTAATGACAATCTGTGCGGCTCTATCAACCGGTCTTTCCGCCCAATCCGTTTATCCCGGACAGCATGCCGGAAAAATGAAAAAAGTGACGACCGCACCGATGCAGGTAGAAAGTTTCGACTTAAAGGACGTGCGTTTATTACCAAGCCGCTTTCGCGACAATATGACACGTGATTCTGCTTGGATGACTTCCATAGCAACCAATCGTTTGCTGCACAGTTTCCGCAACAACGCCGGAGTATTTGCCGGACGTGAAGGCGGATATATGACCGTAAAGAAACTGGGTGGCTGGGAATCACTGGACTGCGAACTGCGCGGACATACAACAGGGCATTTACTATCAGCCTATGCACTCATGTACGCATCTACCGGAAGCGAAATATTCAAGCTGAAAGGTGACAGTCTTGTTACAGGTCTGGCAGAAGTACAGGCAGCTTTGGGAAACGGGTATCTCAGTGCATATCCGGAAGAATTGATCAACCGGAACATACGTGGGACAAGTGTATGGGCACCCTGGTATACATTGCACAAACTCTTCTCCGGATTGATCGACCAATACCTCTATGCAGATAACAAACAGGCATTGGAAGTCGTTACCCGCATGGGTGACTGGGCTTATAATAAACTTAAACCGCTGGATGAATCCACCCGGAAAAGAATGATACGGAATGAATTCGGTGGTGTGAACGAATCTTTCTATAATCTCTACGCCATCACCGGTGACGAACGTTATCAATGGCTCGCAGAGTTCTTCTATCACAATGACGTTATCGATCCGCTGAAAGAACAACGCGATGATTTAGGAACCAAGCACACGAATACCTTTATCCCAAAAGTTCTTGCCGAAGCACGCAACTACGAGCTGACGCAGGATAATGACAGTCGGAAACTGACTGATTTCTTCTGGCATACCATGATAGACCACCATACCTTTGCACCGGGATGCAGCAGTGATAAAGAGCATTATTTCGATCCACAACAATTATCCAAACATCTGACCGGATATACCGGTGAGACTTGTTGTACATACAATATGCTGAAACTCAGTCGCCACCTGTTTTGCTGGACAGGAGATGCCAAAGTTGCCGATTACTACGAACGTGCACTCTATAATCATATTCTTGGACAACAAGATCCTGAAACGGGAATGGTAGCCTATTTCTTGCCTTTGCTCTCCGGCTCGCACAAAGTTTATAGTACCCGGGAGAATTCCTTCTGGTGCTGCGTAGGCAGCGGCTTCGAAAACCATGCTAAATATGGAGAAGCTATCTATTATCACAATGAAAAAGGAATTTACGTGAATCTCTTTATTCCGTCAGAAGTAAACTGGAAAGCAAAAGGAATAACTCTGCGTCAGGAAACAGGTTTCCCAGCAGAAGAGAACACTGCATTGACCATCCAAACGGACAAACCTGTCACCACTACGATTTATCTGCGCTATCCCTCATGGAGTAAAAATGTGAAAGTAAACGTCAACGGGAAAAAAGTATCGGTAAAACAGAAACCGGGATCATACATTGCTGTAACCCGCCAATGGAAAGACGGTGATCGCATTGAAGCCAATTATCCGATGAGCCTGCAACTGGAAACAACGCCGGACAATCCACAAAAGGGAGCCCTGCTATACGGACCGCTGGTATTGGCCGGTGAATCGGGAACAGAAGGTATGCAATCTCCGGCACCATTCTCTGATCCGGCATTATACAATGATTATTATACTTACGATTATCATATCCCGGCAGGATTGAATACGACATTGCAAGTAGACTTAAAACATCCGGAACGCAACCTGCAACGTACAGGTAAAGGACTGGAATTCAAAAATGCGGAAGGTACTATATTGAAACCTCTGTACGATGTGTGCACCATCAACGTTATGTTATATATTGGGATTTAAAAACAAAGTAGATGAAAAAGAATCTTCTTACAGTTTCTCTTTGGGGAATTTATCTTTTATTCCTGTCATGCCGCCCTGCCAGTAATAGGCAGGCGGTTTATAATTTTGCACCACTCGATTCCATTATTACCGGTTGGATAGACAAAGAGTATTATCCCGGTGCAGCCATTTGCGTAGTTAGAGATGACAGCATTATCTTTTGGAAAAACTATAAAGAATTCACTCCCGATACCAAAGTCTATGTAGCCTCTGCCGGAAAATGGGTGGCAGCTGCAGTCATCGGAGCGGTAGTAGACCGTACCGATTTGGATTGGAATGATAATGTAAAGAAATGGATTCCTGAATTTAAAAACGACATAAAAGGAATGATTACTTTACGTCAGTTGCTTTCGCACACATCAGGCGTCCGCCCTTATCTGCCGGAACCACGCGTAGACAATTACAATCAGCTGGATTCGGCAGTCATGGAGATTCTTCCGCTTGACACGGTTTTCACTCCCGGTACTCGCTTTAAATATGGTGGACTTGCCATGCAGATAGCCGGCCGGATGGCAGAAAAAGCAATGAATAAAGAATTTGAGGAATTATTCCAGAAATTAATTGCCCGACCTTTAGGAATGAAAAGCTCTCACTTCACGCCCGTGAATACGGATGGCGGACACGCTCCCATGCTGGGTGGAGGTCTCTGTACCACTTTGCACGACTACATGCGTTTTCTTGATATGATCTACCACAATGGCGTATTTGAAGAAAAGCAAATACTGAAACCCGAAACCATACATGAAATGCAGGCAGACCAAGTGGGAAATGCGGAAGTTCACCCGGGTGAATATGTAGAACGTGCACTGAAAAAATATCATACCGGCATATACGGTTTGGGAGAATGGCGGGAACTTATTGATAAAGCAACAGGAGAAGCCTATCAGATCAGTTCACCGGGTTGGGCCGGCGCCTATCCATGGATCAATAAACAGGACCGGGTATATGGATTCTTCATAGCCCATGTACAGGGAAGTTCACAAAAGGAAGATGGTTTCTCGTCATTTTTATGGAAGTCCCGTCATTTCACAAACTGTCTCGAACATTATTTCCCTAAAAAGATAGAACACATTGAGTATCCCCATATCTTAAATCGTATTTATATAAAAACAATAAATACGAAGATATGAAGACTATCGGCTCAACAATTATTATGTTAGCTCTCGTTCCTTCCCTTTTTGCGGACAATAGCAGGAACTGAAGCTGGCATCTCCTGACGGAACACATGAAATAGCATTTTACCAGAAGCAGGTTTCACCTGCGGTAAACGAACTTTGTTATCGGGTAGATTACAAATCACAACCTGTAGTCAATGAATCGCGTGCCGGACTGGAACTGGACAACCGGATATGGGAAATGGCTCTGGGAGCACGAAATCTGAAACAACCTGCCTGCTGGATGGACAATCTGGAAGTGGACTCTGTGACCTACCAACCCGAAACAGACATCACCTGGCAGCCGCTTTACGGTGAACGTAGCAGTGTACGCGATCATTACCGGGCTGGCACCCTTTATCTCTCCAAGAAAGATAACTCCGGTTATCGGCTCAACATAGAGGTGCGTGCCTATAATGAAGGAGTAGCTTTCCGCTATTTCTTCCCGGAACACCCAAAGGCTATCTTTCATAAAGTAGTAGGTGATCTCACAGAATACGCCTTACCGGCAGGTACAAAAGCATGGACCGAACAATGGGCACAGGCTTTCTTTGAGTACCTGAACATTGATGATATCAAACATCCGGTAGAACGTGCCCTTACGCTGGAACTCCCGAATGGCAAATGGGCCGCACTGGCAGATGCTGATGTAGACGACTGGTGCCTGACCAAATACCTTGTCTCCACAGACAAGAAGAATACACTGACTTCTGTAATGTATAGCCCCGTGGATGTAGTGACCTATTATGCCACTCCCTGGAAGATAGTCATGGCAACCGACAAACCGGGTGAATTGCTGGAACACAATGATATCATCCAGAATCTGAATCCGCCGTGTGAAATTGCCGATGCCGCCGCATGGGTAAAACCAGGCAAGATTATGCGCGAAACAACTATCACCACCGAAGGAGCTATTGCAACCATCGACTTCTGTGCAGCACATAATATCCCGTATATGCTTTTGACTGGCAATGGTATATGCCCTGTACTTCACATGACGGGGATGCTACAAAAGTGGTTGACAAACTGGATATGCCCCGCGTAGTAGCATACGGTAAGGAGAAAGGAGTTGGCATCTGGGTGTACGTCAACCAGCATGCACTCATGAAACAAATGCGTGAACTCTTCCCATTGCTACGCCAATGGGGAATTGTCGGAGTGAAATCCGGTTTCGTACAATACGCCAGCCATCGCTGGGCTACTGGTTGCACGACATGGTCCGCTTGGCAGCAGAGAATCATCTGCTGATGAATATCCATGATGAGTATCGCCCTTCAGGCTTCAGTCGTACTTATCCGAATTTATTGACTCAGGAAGGTATTTGCGGAAACGAAGAGTTTCCCGATGCAACTCATAATGTCACGCTTCCCTTCACTCGCATGATAAACGGTGCAGCCGACTATACGATCTGTTATTTCGACAAACGGCTGAAAACGACTCATGCTCACCAACTGGCAGCATCACTCGTGTTCTACAGCCCTCTGCAAACTATCTTCTGGTATGACAAACCATCGTTCTATCACGGAGAACCGGAAATGGAATGGTTTGAGAACTTGCAAACTGTATTCGACGATACGAAAGTATTGGATGGCGCTCCCGGCAAAAACATAACGATGGCCCGTCGTAAAGGGCAGGAATGGTTCTTGGGGGCGATGACCAATAATGAAGGTTCCGAAGAAGAAATACCTCTCACATTCCTCGATAAAGAAAAAGAATTACCTCGCCTGCATCTATACGGATGGGGGAGAAAAGATAAAAACAAGTACACAGGTGAAATGTACTTATCTGCTTGTCAACGCTTCACAAACTATGAAGTTCCAGCTGAAACCCAGTGGTGGAGCTGCCATAAGACTGGTACCTATAGACAGGCAGGAAATGAAGAAATATAAAAAGTACAAAGGAGAAAGATTATAAAATATGATATGCCATTGAGTGAATAAACAGATTCGCTCGTATTAATAGGCAAATAACACATTAAGGTTATTTTCAGTAGATAAAGGTAAGAGTTTGTTTAGGTAAAATCTTTGTTTTCAGGATATTTTTAAAGGTAAATAAAAAGATGAAAAAGATATTTCTGCTTACTACATTGCTATGCACTGCCTGTTGGCAGGCGGAAGCCCAATATGTATCCAAAGCCTGGGTATCTGACCAGAAGGATGGCACATACATCAATCCGGTGCTGCATGCCGATTATTCCGATCCGGATGTCTGTGCGGTAGGAGAAGATTTTTATATGACGGCTTCCAGCTTTCCCGGATGTGCTCCCGGTTTGCCCATTCTCCATTCCAAAGATCTGGTTAACTGGAAATATGCAGGCTATGCGCTGAAGCAAATAGAACCCATCGAGTTCTTCAATGCTCCCCAGCATGGAAAAGGTGTCTGGGCACCATCCATCCGCCATCATAATGGAGAGTTTTATATCTATTGGGGAGATCCGGATCATGGCATCTTCATGGTAAAGACCAAAGACCCGGCTGGAGAATGGGAGAAACCGATATTGGTAAAAAGCCGGCCGTGGCATGATAGACCCTGCTCCACTATGGGATGAAGATGGAAAAGTATATCTGGTACACGCATGGGCAGGAAGTCGTGCCGCACTGAACAGTGTTATCACAATTTGTGAGATGAATGCAGAAGGAACAAAAGTGATCAGTGATCCGGTACTGGTCTTTGATGGTAATGATGGAATCAACCATACGGTTGAAGGCCCCAAACTCTATAAGCGGAACGGCTACTACTACATTTTTGCCCCGGCAGGAGGAGTAGTAACCGGATGGCAGTTAGTATTGCGTTCACGGAATATATACGGCCCTTATGAAAAGAAGATTGTCATGGCACAAGGTTCTACCGACATCAATGGTCCCCACCAAGGCGCATGGGTTGATACGCAGACAGGGGAATCCTGGTTCGTTCACTTTCAGGATAAAGCCATATATGGGCGTGTCGTTCACCTGAACCCGATGAAGTGGGTAAACAACTGGCCTGTAATTGGAGAAGATAAGGACGGCGATGGTTGTGGCGAACCAGTAACCCGTTATAAAAAGCCCAATGTAGGCAAGAATTACCCGGTAGAAACACCTGCGGACAGTGACGAGTTCAATACCCGTCAATTGGGAATGCAATGGGAATGGCATGCCAATTATCAGGATACATTCGGATATACTTCTGACTTGGGATTCATCCGTATTTACGGACATATTCTCTCCGAGAACTTTGTGAATTTCTGGGAAGTTCCTAACCTTTATTGCAGAAGTTCATGGCAGAAGAGTTCACAGCAACTACCAAACTAAAAGTTTCCGCCAAAATGGACGGACAGCAATCCGGATTGATTGTGATGGGCTGGGACTATTGCTACCTGGGAGTAGAGAAAGAAGGTGATAAATTTATATTGAAACAAGTGACCTGCAAGGATGCAGAGCAAAAGACACCCGAAACAGTCAATCGCCTGGCAGAATTACCTGCCAGCAGAAAGTACGAAGCAGGTTTGTTTCCCAACTACGAAAGAGATATCTATCTACAGGTAAAAATAGAGAAAGGCGGTATCTGCCACTTCTATTACAGCCTGGATGGTAAGAAATATAAAGCAATAGGTATGCCTTTCACAGCTCGTCAGGGAAAATGGATAGGTGCCAAAGTAGGGCTATTCAGTACCACTCCTTATGGTAAGGAACGGGGATGGGTAGATGCCGACTGGTTTCGCATAGATAAATAAAAAGACTGATTATATGAAAACAAAAGAACTACTGTTCGGTGTGCATGCTTGTGCATGTTTACAGCTTGCAACATGCCCGAGAAAGGAATGGATGTAGATGTATATGAGGCGCTGGATTACTGTGACGCCCAGGTACAACGCACTTTAACAGAACTAAAAGCGGCAGAAGGTACTATCGATTACTCGATGATGCCGCGTAATATCATGGACAGCCTCAACACCTGGCATTGCCGAAAAGCAACAAAGGATGAATGGTGCAGTGGTTTCTGGCCGAGGAGTTTTATGGTATGATTACGAATATACCGGTAAAGCAACCATAAAGGAAGAAGCTGAGAAATTCACCGAACCGTTGAAGTTCCTGTCACAAATTCCGGCATACGACCATGACCTGGGTTTTCTGATCTTTTGCAGCTACGGTAATGGATATCGGTTGACACATAATCCGGAATACAAACAAGTGATTCTGGATACAGCAGATTCACTGGCAACTTTGTTCAGACCTCGTGTAGGCACCATACTTTCATGGCCACGCAATGTAGAAACAATGTTCGGTGGACACAATACGATCATGGATAATATGATAAACCTGGAAATGCTTTTCTGGGCCGCCAAGAACGGAGGAAACCCATATCTGGCAGATATAGCCGTCTCGCACGCCGATAAGACTATGAAATATCAGTTCCGTCCCGACTACACTTCCTATCACGTAGCGGTTTATGATACTTTGACGGGCGACTTCATAAAAGGAGTTACACATCAGGGATATGCAGACAATACCATGTGGGCACGCGGACAGGCGTGGGCTATCTATGGGTATACAGTGGTTTACCGGGAAACGTTAGATCCGCGGTATCTGGATTTCGTACAGAAAATAGCAGATGTATATTTAGAAAGATTGCCGGAAGACTATGTGCCTTACTGGGATTTTGATGACCCCAATATCCCGAATGTCCCACGTGATGCCTCCGCTGCAAGTGTAACCGCATCGGCTTTACTGGAACTCTCCACTTACCTGCCCGGCCAAAAAGGAGAAGAATATAAGAATGCAGCTATAAAAATGTTGGCAAGCCTGAGTTCGGATAAGTATCAATGCGGCAAAAGCAAGCCGGCATTCCTCCTCCACTCCACCGGACACTTGCCGAATAATTCAGAAATAGATGCCGCCATCATTTATGCAGACTATTATTATATCGAAGCCTTGGTTCGATTGAAGAACTTAATTGAAAATAAAGCTGTCATATAGAAGCAACGCTATCCCCTCTTACTGTTTTGGTTTGAGGGGAAGCGTAAACCAAAACGTAGAACCGTCTCCCAATTTAGAATTCACTCCGATTTCTCCTCCCATATTCTGAATAATAAGCTGACAAATAGGCAAACCCTAAACCGGTGCCTTGCTTGAAACTATCCAACTTGATGAAACGTTCGAATATGAGATGAAGCTTATCTTCCGGAATGCCAGTTCCCGTATCAGTTACATAATAATAGATGGCTTTTTCACGTACTTCATAGCCATAACGAATGCTGCCGGTTGATGTGAATTTACAGGCATTAGTCAGAAAATTCAAGACCAATTGCTGAAACCTGTTTTTCTCTGAATAAACAACGTAATCATCCGGCATCCCCGGCTCAAAAATAAACTCAACACTACTCTGTAAACGTGACTCAACAACTCCTTTCAAAGTTGTTAGCACCCCATTTAGGGCAAATTCCGAGTAATACAAATCAAGAACTCCGGCTTCTATCTTAGACAAGTCCAGAACATCATTGATAAGTTGCAGCAAAATGCCATTATTCTTCTCTATGATGCTGACATACTCCTTCTTCTCTTTTTCATCTTCAGTCATAGCCAATATACTGGAGAAGCCAATAATTGCATTCAACGGAGTGCGGATTTCATGACTGATATTAGCAAGGAAGGCGGATTTAAGACGATTAGATTCTTCTGCACGTTCTTTAGCAGCAATCAGTTCACGTTCCACCGCTTTACGTTCTGTTATAAATAATGATGAGCCCACCACTACCAAAGGTTTTCCCTCTTCATCATATTGTTCTACAAAGGCACGCACTTCCATCCAGTCCTCTGAGCCATCTGATTTATCAGGCCGATGAACACGGTACTCTTCTTTTATTTTATCAATTTTATTAGTATGCACATCCTCAAAAGCCTGCTGGATACGCTCTCTATCCTCTTCACAAACAAAGGTAAGATAGTCGTCTATATTGGTGGTATAAGTCATTTCTGAAACTTCTTCTTTACCCGGCTCTATCGGCTTATAAGAGCTATATGTAATTTCATCTGTCCGTAAATCCCATTGCCACGGCAACAAATCAACTACCTCTAATGCCATAGCCATCTTAGAATGGGTAAAACGCTGATTCTGTTCTACCTGCCGAAGCCGTTCCAGAATTTTATTCCTACGAAGCTGGAAAAAGAGAACAACCAACAATAAAACAATGCTTCCTACTACCAAAGCAGACTGATATTTTCCAAAGAAAGTAGGAGGTGCATTCAAATAAACAGTTCCCGGAGGGCAATTTTTTAGGAGACAGGCCAAAATCCACTATATAAGGATAGTTAAAAAGAACTATAGGCTCCGGATCATAAGACGGTATATCCCGTGCCTGTTTTCCATCGGCTACGGCATTAATTATCTTCACAATAGCCTCACAGTACAGGTTCATATCATATACACACCCTCCTATTATAGTTCCATCCTCTTCAATACTTGAAATAGACGAAGATAATGCAAAAAACGGACAAGGCAATGTAGAGTTGGCAATCACCTTATAAGAGTTCGCCATCATAAGCGTATTACCGGCAAACATACGTTTGTGAAACCATGAAGCGAATAAAATACCGGTTTCCTCTGGAACCACCCTCCGCAATGTATCCAGTAACTGATCTGGACTCCATGTACCAGCTGACAGAAACTTGTAATCAAGATCCGGGTGCTCTATCTTAATCAGTTCAGAGAGTTGCTGGTCATAATCAATATCCCGGTCAGTCTGGTCGCCAATTAACAGTAAACTCTTCATCTCCGGGATCATACGACGCATCAGCTGAACACTTTCGGGGATAAAAGCACGTGCACTCAGAAAAGTCATATTGTACTCGTCACGCAATTTATTCAAGTAAATACGATCCTCTTGTGGAACAACCTGATTATACATATAGGTGGAATCCGGTCCTATATATCTACTTTCGGCACATACGATCAAAGGTATATCCCCCAATGTTTACGCATTTCATCCCGTAATATCAGAGGAGCATTACCCAACATCAGCACTGCTTTAGGCGGATTATTACCACATGTTGAAAAAAGATTATCTTTATATAGATTCAGTATTTCAGGAGTCTCTATCGTCAGAATATTCATATATTCTACTTTCATGCTCACATCTTTCCGTTCATATTCCTTCTGCATGATATGCGAAATAATTGTCTGACTCCATGGAGCACCTGATACATAACTGCTGATAATCAACAAATCCGTACCGGAATTTTCTTTCCTGTCTTCAGCCGATACCGGAGAAGAAAAATATAATAAGAAGAAACACAAAAGACACTTTGTATACAGAAGTATTCTCATGATTGCATAATTAGTCTTTTAGACTAACAAGTCAAGCCCCACCTTTGTTCAGAAATGGCAATTTTTTCCTTAGGAAATCAATTTTATGTAAGAAAAACATTTATATTTGTATTCTATAACAATCACAAAATTATATATTATGAAAAGGTTAACCTACTTAATTGTTTGCTCACTTGCAATAGGAAGCATTGCCGCCTGTAAACAAGAATCTAAATTCCAAGTTATCAACGGAATAGTATATGACGCTACTATGAATAACATTACCTTGATAACCTGCAAAGGAGATACAGTCAATATTAGTACAATGGATGCCAATAGAGATAAAGTATGCGGAGTATTGTTGGAAGACAGTGTAGAAGTGGTTTGTATTAAAGAAAAGATTGAAGGAAAAGAAATCTTAAAAGTTGCTGAACTGACAATCATCAAAAAATAATCCAATAAACAGCAATGGGAGTGTTTCTTATCACTCCCATTGCTGTTTTATTCTCTATTCATCAACCGATGTTCCGCCATGTTTTCATACTTTGTATCCGGACGCCCGTAGTTAGCATAAGGGTAAATAGAAATACCACCGCGTGGAGTAAAAATACCTGTAACCTCAATATATTTAGGATTCGTCAGGCGAATCAAGTCTTTCATTATAATATTCACACAATCTTCGTGAAAAGCACCATGATTACGAAAACTGAAAAGGTATAGTTTCAGGCTCTTGCTTTCCACCATTTTTATATCGGGAATATAACTGATACGGATTTTTGCAAAATCCGGCTGCCCTGTTATAGGACACAAACTGGTGAACTCCGGACAGTTGAAACGTACCCAGTAATCATTTTCCGGATGCTTATTATCAAAAGCTTCCAGTACTTCAGGAGCATAATCTTGTTTATACTCGGTCTTTCTTCCCAAAAGGGATAGTTGGTCCTTTAATTCACTCATAATATAAAGTTTTAGCATTTACGACTTAAATACTTCTCCAATCCTTCACGGCGTAACTTACATGCCGGACAATGCCCGCAGCCATCCCCCGGAATACCATTATAACAAGTCAGGGTCTTATTGCGTATCAAATCAAGTACTCCCAATTTATCTGCCAGCGCCCAGGTTTCAGCTTTATCAATCCACATCAGCGGAGTATGAATGACAAACTGTTCATCCATAGCCAGGTTCAAGGTTACGTTGAGCGACTTGATAAAGGCATCCCGGCAATCGGGATATCCACTGAAGTCTGTTTGTGACACTCCTGTCACAATATGATTGATACCATGCTCACGAGCATACACGGCGGCAATACTCAAGAAGAATAAATTACGTCCCGGCACAAAAGTATTAGGATAACTGTCTGCCGGTTTTTCCTGATCCATTACCATGGCAGTATCTGTCAATGAATTATGCCCTAATTTACCAATGAACGACACATCCATTACTTCAAACTGCACATCGGCCTCACGAGCTATCTTTCGTGCCAACTCCACTTCTTTCCTATGTTTCTGCCCATATAAAAAACTCAGGGCAACCACTTTTTTGAACTTACGTTTCGCCCAAAACAGACAAGTGCTAGAATCTTGTCCACCACTAAAAACAACTAATGCAACTCCTTTATTCACGTTATCTTAAATATCTTTGATTTTCAATATATTATAAGAAATATCCTGATCGTACACATCACTGCCGTCTATACGTTTAATGGCTGCTACTACACGGATAGTGACCGGAAGAATCAGAACTTCATACAAGGATTTCAATACGATTTGAATACACATCATCACAAGCAATTCACGCCAAGCAATAATACCGCCAAAAGCTACTGGGAAAAATATAAGAGAATCCGCCGTCTCTCCTACTATTGTCGACCAAATGGCACGGACAGAAAAGTTTCGTCCACCACTTGCCACTTTCATACGACTCATGACATAAGCGTTGAGAAATGAACCTACCAAAAACGCAGTCAGGCTTGCTACAACAATACGCGGTGCCATCCCAAAAACAAAATTAAAATGGGCTTCTCCTTCCCAAAACGGTGCAGCCGGCAGTGCCACAGCTATCAAGCCAAGCATTACCACGAAGAAATTCATGGCAAAACCGCTCCAGATAATCAGGCGGGCTTTACGAAAGCCCCAAACCTCGGCAATGCAATCGTTGATAATATAAGAAATCGGGAAGACCAGCAATCCGGCTGTTACGGTAATACCAAAAACCTGGATAACTTTAGTCTCAAGAAGATTGGCTGCAATCAGGCATACATTAAATAAAATACCCAGCAACATAAAAGGTACAGATACTTTTTGTTTCATACTCCTGTTTTTTACGTGGTGTTCTAGAATACACGACCGCTATTCACGGCATCATACATTTTAATTCGGGTGCAAAGATACAATAAGTTTCTAAAACAGACAAACATTCCCCATTTCCGGAATAAATACGTTCACTTTAGTATCCATTATATTCGGATAGGACTGTAACACCCAAAAGAATTAAGCTAAGAAAATCACTGATCCGCCAATTCCACCAATGAGTAAACATTATACTTTTTTAACTAAAAGTAGAGAAAAGCATAACCCATTCATCTCATCATTCACTTCTATTTGAAGAGCCAAAACAGTTAACGAACTTTAAATACAAAGCTAAAATAAAGAAATATACGAACATAAAATCGCAAAACAAACAATACAATAGACTAATTACCAGATATATAACATTAAAATAACACATCTTTTTCAAATATGCAAGCAAGTTGTATCTAAATCAATATTTTATTCACGCAAATTTCTTAAGCAAATAAAACGACATATAACAGTTATTAATATAGTTCACCGTTTATTTTAAATAATGAAAATACGAATTATATTTGGAGTAGCAAGATCAGATAAGACATAAAATAACTTCTGATTCAAAATGCTGCAACACCTTAATTTATAATATCAACCTAAGAAAAACAAATGCTTATGAAAAAGAAAACAATGCACTCAGACATTCTATTGTCCATCTCATTTTCTATCTAGTTTATTTTATATTCCAATTTAGCTTTTAAACAAAAATCATCAAATCATGAATGAAAATCGCGAACGAGGAACACTACATTACAAATTCCTCACCACTATTGCCATTGTAGCTTTACTAATAGGAAGCAATACCGCCCTGGCAATCGGTACTAATTCAGAAGGCTTATCTGAAGTTGCAGAACAGCTACAATCACAAGTCGTCAATGGCACGGTAACAGATCAGACAGGCGAGCCTGTTATCGGAGCAAGTGTTCTGGAAAAAGGAACAAACAATGGTATTATTACCAATATAGATGGTAAATTCTCTCTTACCGTAAAAAGAGGTGCTACTTTGATAATCTCTTTCGTCGGATATAAGACACTGGAGGTAAAAGCAACACCCAAAATGGAGATCACGCTAGCAGAAGATTCCGAATTACTGGAAGAGGTAGTAAGTAGTTGGCTATGGAGTTCAAAAAAAAGAAACTAGTAACCGGAGCTACAGTGCAAGTGAAAGGTACTGATATCGCAAAGCTAAATACAACGGATGTTCTGGGCGGTCTGCAAAGCCAGGCACCGGTATAAATATCACATCAAACGGTGGTTTCCTCGGACAGGGATTTAAAGTCAATATTCGTGGCCTCGGAACCAATGGTAATTTTTTCTCCTTTATATGTAGTAGACGGAGTGGTCAACGGCAGTATAGATGGGCTAAGCCCTGCTGACGTGGAATCCATCGATGTACTTAAAGATGCTGCATCTGCCGCTATCTATGGTTCACGTGCCGCCAATGGCGTTATTCTCATCACTACCAAGCAAGGCAAAACAGGTAACTTTGAAGTTACTTACGATGGTTACTATGGTATTCAAAATCTTCCCTAAAATCGCCACCCTATTGAATGCTAAGGAATATATGATGATAGAAGATGAAATGCACATGATGGATGGTACTTCACTTCTAAACTGGGAAAAATGGTTACCGGCAGCTGATTATAAAGCTATTCAGGAAGGAACATGGAATGGTACCAACTGGATAAAAGAGATCTTAAATAATGATGCGCCCATCCAAAGCCATTCATTGAACTTCACTGGAGGTACAGAACGTTCCAACTTCTCCGTCGGTTTTACCTACTTCAATCAAGAAGCTACCATGGGAGCTCCTGGTCGCATTGCCAGTATGGACAGATACAATGCACGCATCAACTCCAATCACATTGTCAAAAAGATAGGAAATCTCGATGTCCTCAAAATTGGTCAGACTCTTAATTATAAGTATCAGCAGACTGCAGGTTCTTTTGCTACCAGCGACATTTATTGGAATGGTACTCGTGATATGTTAACCACTCCCCCATTGATGCATGCCTATAACAGTAAAGGAGAGTACTATTTATATGACGATGCACAAGAAGAAGGATATGGGGAAAATACCACAAATCCAATAGCGTATATGGATTACTACACAAGTCATGCCTTAAGCAAAAAGCCATTACTTACAATCCAGTTTTTATGCAGAGCTGCAACCCATCAAGAATTTACGAATCAAATCACAATTCGGATACATCTTGTCAGCTTCAAGTTATCGTTCTTATATCCCCAGCTATCGTCAACTAAGTCAAAGCCTGACGACACAAGAAGACAGGGTAACTCAGTCCATGTCACTCAACCACCGTTGGTCCTGGGAAAACACAGCCAGTTATAATTTCACCATAAAAAGACCATCATTTTGACGCAGTAATCGGGCAGAGTCTTGAAAAATACGGAATGGGGGACTCCATGAGTGCCAATGCAGAAGGTTCTGAATTCTCAGACTTTAAACATGCATATCTGAGTAACATAAAGTACGATGATAAAAAATAAAATTAAAACTTTAACAGGAGCTCCCGGTGCAGCAGGGCAAATGGCTTCCTTCTTTGGTCGTATAAACTACAACTATAAAGAAAAGTACATGGCAACTGCCATTATGCGTGCGGATGGTTCCTCTATTTTTGCCCGTGGTCATCGATGGGGATATTTCCCGTCTTTCTCGGCAGGCTGGGTCATTACAAACGAAAGTTTCATGCCAGATCTCAATTGGCTGGATTTCTTAAAACTACGTGCATCCTGGGGACAGAATGGTAATAACGCCGTGAACACCTTCGAATATATATCACGTATCACTGCCAACAACGGCAATGGAGGTTATTCATTCGGAGACTCCATGGATCAGGTCTCGATTGGTTCCTACGCATATAAGCTGACAAATCCGGACCTTTCATGGGAAACTCAAGAACAACTCAATATAGGTCTTGATGCACGATTCTTCAATGGACGTCTGGCGCTCGAATTCGACTGGTATAGAAGGTTAACCAACGACTGGCTTATTACCCCACCCGTACTCTATTCATTCGGTTCAAGTCCGGCTGCCATCAATGGCGGAGTTATTCGGAATACCGGATTTGAAATCGGCCTCCCACTGGAACGACAACATAGGTAAAGACTGGAATTATGGTATCAATCTGGCTCCTGCATTCAATAAAAAAAATAGAATTACCGAACTTCCCAATGAAGATGGTATTCTCCATGGGCCGTCGGGTAATTTATGGAATGCATCCGATGAATGTGCACGCGGAGAAATTGGAAAACCTTTAGGATATTTCTATGGCTACAAGAGTCTCGGTATTTTCCAGAACCAAAAACAGATAGACGAATACAAAGGTGCCAAAGAAAATGGTGCTCAAACACAACCGGGAGATGTAATCTGGGCAGATGTCGATAAGAATGGAGTCATTGACTCAAATGACCGTACAGAAATTGGTAATCCCCACCCAGATATGACACTTGGATTCTCTTTCAATGTCAGCTGGAAAATGATTGACCTATCAGTTACTACTTATGGAGCCTTCGGCCAGCAAATACTTAAATGCTACAGAGATTATGCTAGTTCTCCATTACAGAACTTTACCACAGACATCCTAGAACGTTGGCACGGAGAAGGAACTTCCAACAAGTTACCACGCCTGGCAAGCACTGGTGGAAGCAACTGGTCTAAAGTTTCCGATATTTATGTAGAGAATGGAGATTATCTCAAAATCAAGAATATTACTATTGAGTTGATATCAAGAAGATTTTCAAGAAAATCCCTCTGCAGCAGCTCAGACTTTATGCTACAGTCCAGAACTTATACACCTTTACCGGATATTCAGGTATGGACCCCGAAATCGGTTATGGTAGTGATTTTGGCTGGGTACAAGGCATAGATTTAGGATACTATCCGGAAGCCCGCACATGTATGCTTGGTTTTAAATGTCAAATTCTAATTATATGAAAATATGAAAAAACTAATATATATACTATCTGCACTTTTCATACTCACGTCATGTGAAAGTTTCCTTGACACTGAGTTGCTTACAGATAAAACAACAGAGAACTTTCCGGAAACGGAGAAAGATGCCAACCAAATGTTGACGTCTATCTATGCAAAGTTATTGTTTGAAGATCCTGAAACATCTTCAGAATACTATACAGCCCAATTAGCCAGTGATGATTGCTTAGGCGGCAACCTCTCTTATTCCGGCAATTGCGCCACGAACTTCTTGCTTTATCAAGGAAACTTGAACAGCAGACTTGGCATCTGGGATCGTTGTTATCAACTCATAAATCGTGCCAACAATACGATTAACACGCTCGATAACGTAAAAAGCTGGTCAAGTGAATCTGAACGTTTACGTCACTTCGGCGAAGCTTATTTCCTCCGGGCATGGACCTACTATGAATTAGTAAAGATATTCGGCGGCGTTCCCCTTCGTACCACGATTGAAGCTGTAAACCTCCCGCGGGCATCCGTTGATGAAGTATATGCCTTGATTGCCTCTGATATAAAGAATGCAATTGAGATGATGCCTAACCAGATATATCCGGCCGGAAATGCCATGGCAGGCCATGCTACCAAGTATGCAGCCGAAGCACTTGCAGCACGAGTATTTCTATTCTATACCGGACGTTATGACAAGAAGACTTTTACCTCTGACACCTGAAGGCGAAATTACAAAAGAACAAGTCATCAGTTGGCTGGAAGACTGTATAGATCATTCCGGACACAACCTCATTTCTGACCAACGTAACCTATGGGGATACACGAACTCTGCCACTAACAGCACCAGTTCCAAGAAGCAATATGCATACGCAGTGAAACATAAACTCGCCTGGGATGGCAATTCTTCCATTGAAACACTCTTTGCCAATAAGCACAATCTGACCTCTACATGGACCTACACATGGTTTGCCAATACTTGTGCAATGTTCTACTCCCCTTCCGGTGATGATGCCGACTGGAAAGAAGAAAGTTATCCGTTCAACTTTGGCTGGGGCGCAGGCCCGGTATCTCCCAGTATGGTTCAAGACTGGAAAGAGTGGTCTAAACAACAAACATTCCTAGATGGGTACACTGAAGACCCGCGTATTTCCGGTTCTATTTGGTCATACAAGGCTATGGACCCCAACAATGAAGGAAATGTTTTGGGAGACTTCCGTTTAGATGATTCGGAACCCGCATATACCGTTTCTTACCGCTATTACGAGCAGACCGGATATTTCAACAAGAAATACATCAATATCAATGCATATAATAGTAACGGAGTACTTGAAGCTTTTGGAAAAACATTACATCCGGGCATATCCAGCCAAACCTCCCCACAGTTACTGAATATTACCGACCTTATTCATATCCGCTTTGCCGATGTACTGCTGATGCATTCCGAACTAAAAGGAGATGCAACCGGTTTGAACAGAGTACGCCAACGTTCCCACTTAGCCCCTATCTCATACACATTGGATGCACTTAAACAGGAACGCCGTTGGGAGTTTGCTTTCGAATCCATCCGTTGGTGGGATCTGCTCCGCTGGTCTGGCCCAAGTCTGGAAGAGGCAGGAAATGCACTAAACCGCCAGACAGGCTTTGAAGTTATCAAAATGCCGCTGCTCTTACGCCTATGGTCAAGTACGATTATAAAAAACGTCTACAGCAAACCCAGGGTTACTGGCCTATACCTCAAATAGAAATAGACCGTTCCAATGGTGTACTCGAGCAAAATCCGGGTTGGGGACCTGATGCACAATTCAGTGATTGGACAAAAATGTAATGCCATTTAAAATCTCAATGATATGAAAACATTAAAAGCAATACTATTATTATTCGCGGCAATGGCTATAGTCACAGCCTGCGACCCTATGGAAGATGAATCCTTACGCGATAAATACATTACTAATGCCGGAGACCCTATCAGCAAGGAAGAACTGAACAACATGTTATCCGTTACCCAGCCTATTCCCAACCAGGATGACGCTGTAGAAGGAGATCAATATGTAGTACTCAAAAACAACCGTCCTGAATTAGGAGGTATCTGGCATTATGGAGTCGGCACAAAGATTACCGGTAGCGATAATGATACGATCATATATGGTGCCAACGGGAACTTATGAGATATATTATGAAGCTATTTCTAATGGTAAAATTGTAACCAGTGATATCTTTACCGTGACAGTCACCAATGTATTTGACGAATGGATGGGGCTATTTACCGGAGCCAAAGACAAAGCTGATGCCGATGCAACCAAAGCATGGGGATTCCGCGAAGTAAAATGGGGATCAGTCTGCAACATGGGAGCACACGGTGGATGGAAATATACCAGTTCAGGATATACTCCGGAATCTAATTTTGCATGGTGGGGATCAGTAAACCTTGCACAGGCAGGAGATCAGAAGATAGTATTCGAAATTCAAGGAACCAAAGTGAAGACTTATGACAAGAGCGGCAATCTGATGAATGAAGGAACTTTCGGATTCGACCGTGACCAACCGGAAGACTTGGTTCAGGGCAGACTGACTACCAATATTCCTGTTATCGGCAGCAATTATGATGACCTAGGCCAGAGCAAAGGAAAAGACAATGTTTTCTGGATACTTACACTGACTGATGAATATATCACCCTGTATCACCCACAAAAATACACAGGTGGGGGCGACTGGGACGACTATGGTTGGTATGTGTATTATGAATCCAAAGAATAATGCCTTATGAAAAAAGATTATATTTATTGTAATAGCTATTATATTAGGACTGAGTTCCTGTCACGATGACGACTACATCACAGGTGTACCCAGTTTCGGACCTCCGGAAGTGAACAACATGGCAGAGAGAGTTAACGGACGCGTCGCATTAGGTTATGTGACCTACTATGGCAAAATGCTTCCTGACCCCACTTACATGACGCATATCAATTATGCTTTCGCCGAACTTTATGTTAAGAACAATGTCTATCAGAAGTTTGACTTGCAAGGTGACAAGGAACGTTTCAATCAAGTGAAGAAGTTAAAAAAGAAAGAAATAGCAATTTAAAGATATTACTCTCTTTTACAAATAGTGTCTCTAATACCGGTAATTCCCAAGACGGTGGTTTCTCCGCCCTGGCAAAAAGTCGCGAGATGCGTAAACAGTTCGCACAAGATTGCAAAAAGTTCGTTCAGCAGGAAGGCATAGACGGCATTGATATCGACTGGGAATTTCCCGGCATGACTTTCGGCAGTAACGCCTACGACCCGTTGGTTGACGTAGAGAATTTTACTCTGTTAATGAAAGATTTACGCGAAACACTATCAAGTTCCACTTTACTGACCTACGCCGGATATTGCAAGAACAAGCAACCGCAAGGAGCAGGATGGAAGTATATCGATGTGAAAGCTGTAGACCCCTATGTGGATTTCGTCAACATTATGACGTACGACTTGGTGGGTGCCCCCGGCCACCAATCACCATTAAGCAAACCAAGTGCCACCTGGGATTGCCAGCGTTCTGTCAACGAATATCTGAGTGCCGGTGTACCTGCCAATAAATTAGTCCTGGGTATTCCATTCTATGGAAGAGCACATTTCAACTCCGGTGGTTCTATCAATTACAGAGACATTGTCGACTTAAGCGCAGGCGAAGGCTATGTCATTGATAATTGGGATGAAGAGGGCAGCGTTCCGTACGTTACCAAGAACGGAGTATTCTATTGTGGTTATGACAATCCCCGAAGCATTGCCGCAAAAGGTACATGGCTTTTAGGATTAGGCATGAAAGGTATGATGTTCTGGGATTACGATGGTGATGATAACCAGGGAACACTACGCAATGCACTCTGGAATGCCGTAATGCAGGAAGACAAAGACGCCCAATTACATGACTTCATAAACAATTCGGATGGTTACAAAGCACTCGTCACCAGTTGCGACAAGATAATCAGCACCGGTCAATACATGGCGGGAACACTGATAGAGGAAACGACCACCTATCCTAATTATGAAGGATACCCGGTTAAGCTTTACGAATATTCAACCGGCAAGGACGTGCAAACCGGCGTTCAGAAAAAAAGGCAAGGTATACATGCTCAATCCTACAGCCGAAAAACTTGCAACCTGGATTGCAACTGCCGTATGGAAAGCAAAAGGTGATACCGATACGGATGCGATGGCAGCTGTATTGAAGCATATACAATTGCAATCGGGAGCTCAGTTCCCGGTATGCGGCATTGTATATGAAGACATGGATAACTCAGGATATTATCCTTATCTCTTCAAGGACGGAGTCACCGTGTATGCAGCAGACCGTTCCAAGTGGGCTACCGAAGATTCTGCCCATCCGGGAAATTACAGTTGCACGGACGATCAACTCAACTACGATGTTAAGATAACCAACAATGACCTGAACACATATACCGGGACCTATGCCCGCATTTGCGGTACCCTGCGTGAAGATTATAAAGCATACGGCGGCACCATTGATGTAGGAACAAGTGATTCTAAAGAGACCCGCAGCATTAAGTGGCTCGATGTAGTACGCGACCTTTATAAGGAAGCTTGGAACTCCAATGAAAACAAACTGATTACAGCATGGGCCAAAGCAAACTTGTAATACTCTAACTTAAACACGGATACAGGAGGTTGTTCCACCCACCGGATGATTTTGCGATCTTCATTCATGAGTGAAAAATATATAAATGGAGCAACCTCCTTTTTCTAAAGATAACAGAAAAGGCAAACCGATATGAATAAACATTTCTTTTATCTTATCTTACTATTTTGCATCAGCAGTTGTCAGCCGATAACGAAGAAAATGATGAATATCGAAGGAGTGGTATCTTCGGAATACAACGGGCAAATCATATATTTGGTCCCACGTCCCCATCCCACTCCGGAAACTGTAGATTCTGCCTATATTGTAAACGGAACTTTCTCCTTTTCCATTCCGGCAGATTCCGCTATTTACGATATTGTTATCAGCAGGCGGGCAAATGCACCTATACAACGTCTACTCATTGTGGCAGAAGAAGGAACGCTGCATACCACCATAGGGATGAATAGTTCCAGCACCGGCACCCCACTCAATAACCAACTGCAACACTGGAAAGAACAAATGGAATCTGCTGGTGAGAAAGCAGCCTTACTATCGCAGAAAATCAATAAAAATAAGAAAGATAATACCATTACAGCAATCCTGAGAGGACAAAGAGACAGCATCTACGAAAGTTTTGGTGACTCTACGTTCTGTTTCATTAAACAGAATTTGAATCCATTAGGAGGATACTTATTCATGACGCTTGAGCACATGTTCAATGAGCAGCAAGCCAATGATTTAAAAAAGACTTGGAATAGAAAAATGGAAACCCGAACCATGAGAAAACAAATAGACAGTATCTTCGTCTCCCTGTTCTTTATAGCCTGTTGGATATTCTTCTTTTACTTCTATCCATATCATCTGCACTATAAAGAACAGATAACACTATGCGTACTCCAACCGGACTTTCTACAAACGTACTTACAGAAACCGGCATTCCTGACCGAAATCTGTGGCGATTATCTTACTCAGTTTTTCCTGTGGACAGGTGGTGGAAGCAGTATATTAACCCTCACTTTTATGCTCACCTGGCTGGGGTTTCGGATAGCATTACTTAAGACCGGTATCAGCAGCCATACATCCCTCTGGGCATTACTGCCCATAGTTGCCGAATGGGCATTATCCTGCCATTTGGAATATCCCCTGTCCATGTCACTTGGACTAATGTGCAGCGTCTGGGCATTCTTACTGTCAATATTGAGCACATCAACACGGATGAGGGAAATACTCCACGTAATTATGCTTACCATTCTCTATTGCGCCATAGGAGCACACTTCTTTGCATATGTCATTTTAGTCGTAGTTTATGAGTGCAAGCACTTCAACAATTACAAGTTATCCTTCTTTTTGCTACTCATCTCCCTCTTCATACCTATTGGAGGCAGTTATTTCTATTTTTTAACTCCTCGCCAATCATACTTCTATCCATTGATAAGCGGATACATGCTGCGTCAGCCTTTTGTCTTTCTCCTGACAGAAGGTTTTCTGCTACTCTCCCTCCTGCCGGCCCTTATTTTCCGGCAAGTGTAAGCAATGGATTGCATTATTTGCAGTCCTTGCCCTGGGTACAATTACCATAACCAAAGCATACAACGCCCCCGAAGAAAAGACACTCGCCTTTTCATCCGAAGCCTACTTCGGACACTGGAATAAGGTGATCCGGCTCAACGAGGATAATCCCTACCCGACCTATCTCAGTGCCTATTATACCAATCTCGCCTATGCCCGTCAAGACAAACTTTGCGATGAACTCATGCTACATTATCAGCCGGCTTTTCATGGGCTTTTACTACAAATCAACGAATCAACAGGCTATATATATGCCATGGCAAGCCCCGATGCCCTTATGGAATGCGGTGATATGGCACAAGCCCAGCACTCTGCCATGCTTGCTATGACATTTACCCCGCATCAGCGCTCTTCTCGCATGGTACGGAAACTGGCGGAAATTGCCATAATCAACGAAGATTATTCAGTTGCCCAAAAGTATCTGCGCATGTTGTCCCATACTTCCTTGCACCGGAGCTGGGCAAAGGAACGATTGGAACTTATTAAATCCAGCCAATGTGATTCCATCCCTTACTGGAGCCATAAACGCCGGATGCTTCCACAACAAGATACGTTGTTCTCCGCCAATCAATGGCGTACCTCACTGGCTAATTTAATCGAAAGCAATCCTCAAAATAAGATGGCTGCCGACTACCTCTTATGCTTCCACCTATTGAATAAAGATCTGCAGCTTTTCAAGAAGGATTATGACCGTTACTATTATCCGACATTCGGTTCGTTTCCATCCCGTCTCTATCAGGAAGCATTGATACCATGTATGAATGAGAAAGAAAACCCGCAGAAACAACTGAAGCATTATCGCATCTCTGCTAAAGTTTACAAAGATTGCCTGCAATACCTCTCCATATACGAAGATGCCAAAGGAGACGGGCGGGCTTTGGAAAAGTTATTCGGAAAAACATATTGGTTCTATTACTATTATGCACAACTGAAACCATGAAAAGAACTATCATCCCTGTTCATTACAACCCTGACGCTTTTCTCCTGTGGAAAACGTTCACTTCAGGATTACACCGACTGTCCTGAACAGCCGCTCCTGTTTCCTGACTATACAGATATCACCGTACCCTGCAACATCGCCCCGCTGAACTTCCAACTGGAAGGCGCGGCAAACCTCTCCGTTATTATCCGGGGAAAGAAAGAGTATCAATTCGACAGCCAGTCCTACAGGCTCCAGTTCCCCATAAAGAAATGGAAAAAGATGCTTGCGGATGAAAAAGGGGATACACTGTCTGTGTCTGTCTATGCCCATATCTCGCAGCAAAAGATACATTACAAAGACTTCCACTGGTACATCTCACCTGACAGCATAGACCGATACCTCAGCTACCGCTTGATAGAACCAGCTTATGAGATATGGAACATGCTGCAAATTTGCGAACGTAACCTTGAGAATTTCGATACCCGCCTTCTGGCCGATAACAATATTACAGATCATAGCTGTATCAATTGCCATACATCCAATCGTGCAGCCAATCCCACTACATTTATGCATGTGCGTGGCAGTAAGGGAGGTACAATTTATAGTCGTGACGAGCAATTACGAAAAATCAACACCAAAACAGATCATACAGCCGGTGCTGTCTATGGGGAGATTTCCCAAGACGGGCGTTTCGGTATATTCACCACAGCCGAAATTATCCCCATTCTGCACAGCTATCGCACCGAACGTCTGGAAGTTTTCGATAAATGCAGTGATCTTATCCTGATAGATTTTGAACAGGGAACGGTTACCGATAACCCCGATATCAGCGGAACGGAATATCAGGAAACCTTCCCTTGTTTCTCTGCGGATAACTATACCATCTATTTCTGTCGGGCACCCTATATCCCTCAGCCGGACAGTACCCGTCGTATGCGCTATGATCTCTACTCCATCTCCTTTAATCCTCAAACTGGACAATTGGGTGATAGTATTCACGAAGTCTTCAGAGCTTCATCCGAAGGGAAATCCGTAAGTTTTCCTAAATGCTCACCGGACGGTAAATACCTGCTGTTCTCCGTATCCGATTATGGTACTTTCCCCATCTGGCATCCGGAAACGGATCTCTGGATGCTGGAGCTTTCTACCGGAAAGATTGATAAAATGGAAGAAACAAACGGACGGTACTCTGATTCCTATCATTCCTGGAACAGTAATTCCCAATGGATAGCTTTCGCCTCCAAACGAGACGACCGGGTATATGGGCGTCCTTACTTTGCCCATGTATCCCAAGATGGAAGCGTTAGTAAAGCGTTTCTTCTTCCACAAGAAAATCCGGAAACTTATTTGAATACGTTCAAGTCTTCTAATATACCAGAACTTTTACAATACAGGCGAAACGTATGATGCCCATGAATTGCAAAAAGCCTATTTCGGTAAAGAAGCGGAGAACCTCCGCTACAAGTCAATCAAAAAAATAGCATATCCGTCATTCTCCTGCGTCTTCACTGCTATACATTCCATTTCCACCAACCAGTGGGGACGGCATACCGGTCCATGTACAATGACCTTTGGTATATCGGGAAACTGTTGGTCATGCATTTCCCTGACCACTGCATAGTCAGCCGTATCACGCAGGTAAATAATCATTTGACCTACCTCTTCAAAACCACATCCAGCTTCCTCTAACAGAGTTTCTACATTCTCCCACATTCGTTCGGTCTGTTTTCTGACATCTCCGCAATGAACGATTTCCCCTTTATTGTTGATACTTGCAGTACCCGAGATAAAGACATGTCGACGGTCACCATAATCAATAGAAGTACCTCGTTCGAAGCTAACGCCATATTCGTAAGTAGGATTCAAATGGGTAGGTGCATAAAGATGATGAATCTGCCCGGGTGTTAACCCTTCTACTGCATATGTATCCATTTGTACCAATACTTTCGGATCGGCATGGCGTCCTTCTATCCCCGTACTTGCAATATAGTGAGTTTGAGGAGTCAGACTCTGCTCTGTAAAAACTTCGTTCCGAGCCTTTACCAGTCCGGCATAATTGACATCTACATTTTGCACGAAGAACCAGGTACGGATACAGTCATCCGCCAGCTTGCAACCTTGTTCCACAAGTTGCCGGATATACTCATCCAGTAATTGTCTCGTTTGAGATTCGGAATCAGCGGAGCGCTTGAACGCTCCCCCGCCCCATAAATGGCGGTATACGCTATGTTTCACTTCAAAAAGCCCGTCAGGCAACCTTCGGGTTTCCACTCCTTTTGCAGATAAACCCACAGAGCTATTTTTGTTCCATTCAATGGGGCTTGTTGTACAATAGACAAAGCACAATCAGGCTCTTCAGCAGAAATCGCCGACAGCATATCGACCTGATTGGCAGCATCACTCAGGAAATAACGCTTGAAGACAGCAACTGCTCCTTGCAGTTCTGTTTCCAACAAAGCACGATAGGCATCCGATACTGCCTCCAACTGTTCTTTGTAAGTTTGCATAGGGACAGTGGCATGTATCATCACATGATATTCTGAAACACCATTCTCTACATCATATCCGGAGACTTCAACTAAAGCGTTTTTAAATACTCTCTGTTGTTTATTCATAGTTATTTTCTCTCTTTTAAGGACATAGCACAAAAATAAGAAACATTCCCCCTCCTGCCAAATTTATTTCACAAAAGGATTCTCTAAATCTGAAACGAGCCTGTATTTTCGACTTTCCGCTCAACCTTTTTTTCATTTAAGTTGTTCAAAGGGCATTCACCAAAACCTAACTTAATAATGAAGACAATCTTAAAAGTAATGTTTCTGTTGTGCGGTATCGGTCTCGTTCCGTCTATGGCCAACGCACAAGAAAAAGTGATTATTGACGACGAGGCATCTAACGGCATCGTCATGGTTACCATCGACAAAGCAGGCGACGAGATCGTCCGTATCATGAACGAATCACAGTTCAGGTACATCCACGATCCACAGGCACCCCGCTTCCTGTTGATGGATAAAAAAGGAAAATTCGCCCTTTGGTATCGGAGGATATGTACGTGCCACTGCCGAATATGACTTCGGTGGCATTGTAGACAACATGGACTTCATCCCTGCCTACATTCCGAATGCCAGCAAAGTAAAGAACCAGTTCCAGATGGATGCAAGTACTTCCACCATCTTCCTGAAACTGGTAGGACACACAAAACTACTGGGTGATTTCGTAGTGTACACTGCCGGTAACTTCCGTGGCGGAGACAAAGTATTCCAGTTGCGAAATGCGTATATGTCATTCCGCAATGTGACAGTAGGTTATACCTACGGAGGTTTCATGGATTTGGCAGCATTACCTTCTACTATCGACTTCCAAGGTCCTAACGGCGCAACTTTCTATCGTTCCACTCAACTGGCTTACACTTACAAAGGCCTGAAGAACTGGCGTTTCCATGCATCTATAGAGGTACCTAGTGTAGATGGTACAACAAACGATCAACTCAGCGTAGCCCAACAACGCATGCCGGACTTCACCGCTTACGCCCAATATGGTTGGGGAGCCAACAGTCATCTTCGTGTAGGTGGCCTCGTTCGCAGCATGACATACACCAGCACGCTCAGCGATCATGCATCCGACGTTACCGGATGGGGTATACAGGCATCTACCTCATTCAATCTCAGTAAGAAATGGGAAATCTTCGGACAAGCTACTTATGGAAAAGGTATCGGACAATATCTGAATGACATAAGCAATCTGAATGTAGACATCGTTCCCAATCCCGAAAAAGAAGGAAAGATGCAAGCATTGCCTATGCTGGGCTGGTTTGCCGGGGCACAGTATAACATCTGCCCGAAAGTGTTTGTATCCACTACTTACAGTATGTCCAGATTGTATTCGGAGAACGGTTATCCCAACGATCAACCCAGCAGTTACCGTTACGGACAATATCTCGTAACCAATGTATTCTGGAATATTACTCCGAATATGCAGATAGGTGCTGAATACCTTCGCGGCTGGCGTACAGATTTCAATAATTCCACGCAATCATGCAAACCGAATGAATTTGTTGGTACAATATTCTTTCTAAATCAGATACATAAATCAAGGAAGCCGCCTCAAAACAATGTTTCGAGACGGCTTCTGCTATATATAAAGTAATTATGAAATCAGAATCTGTAGTTGATACTAGCACCAAATACCTTGTTTGTACGGCTATAGATATTTGTACCGCTCAACCCGGTATTATTATAATTCTGAGATTTTTTAGTATAATCTTCGTAGGTAGTCCACATGTAGCCAACGTTCAGGGCAGCTCTTGCTGTTAAATTCAACTTGGCACCAAAACCCAGAGTATAAGAATCACAAGAGAAACTGGTGTCACTCTGGTAATTGTCAGACAATCCATAGTCTGTGATCTGACCTCCACAACTCAAAGTCAAATGCTTGGTTACATCCCACTCAATACCGGCCAGATACTCGTTTGTTCCCTTTGTCAGAAACTTCTGCTTGCCACCAGCCATTCCTGCACTTTTATCATCAAAGAAAGTGGTATTCTACAGATGCACGCAATACCGGAAGAAACTCATAAGAAGCAGCTATAGAAAGCATGGAAGGGATATCATTCGGAGTATTCACACCATGCTTGTAATCCGCCAATTCACTTTCAGCAGCACCAATCATACGAAGCGAGTTAGCTTTAGTGGAATTTTCAATATTCAGGTTAGTCATGAACTCATACTTTGCACCAATATTCAACTTGCCCCACTTGGCATCCAAGCCGATAACCGGGGTAAATCCCCATCCGGTCTGACTGCAATCCAAGTCGATGCCGATAAGTTCTGTGCCGGCAGGTATCGTTCCCCCCGGTAGGCAAAGGCAAATTAGTGGCGGCACTAGCATTCGATGCACCTTGATAGCCACCAGTGAAGTAGTTCATACGACCACCCGCAAAGGCAGAAAGCCAGTCCGTTACCTTATAAGTCAAGCCCAATTGTACTGAGTAGATGTACTGCTTGCCATCCATATAGCTTTTCAGCGAATAAGCCTTGCTCGGAATATTTTGAGCACCCAATCCGCCTATTACCATAGCATCAAACATGGGAAGACCGTCGTCAAACGAAGCCTTTCCTCCGCCACCGGTAATTCCGAAAAAGCCGGAAAGTGTCCAGTCACCCATCTTATAAGCAGCAAACAAACTGGGAATAACAGGCGCAGATGCCTTACCCTCATAATACTTATTCAGCCCCAGACCTTCGCACGAGGCATCGATATTCCTTGTTTGGAAAGCACTCTGAATACTCAAAGACATGTGAAAACCGTCATTCGGCAAAAATGCCAGACCTGCCGGATTAGACAAAGCAGCGTCTATTTCAGTGGTAGCACCGCGGGATAGCATACGAAGAAAAGCGGCATGCTGATTTGTATTCGTAAGGAGACCTCCTGCAAAAGTTGAAATTGAAACGATTAGCAACATAAGACTAATCAACGAAAATTTTCTCATCTAAATCTTTTTTTAATTGTTAGCGGGCACAAAGTTACAATAATATTGCACGCTAAAAAGTCTTTTTTGTGCAAAAATATCAGATTAAGCCCATAATTAATTGAAAACAAAAACTGTTTCGAATGAAACTGATATAAATAAAACGCACCACCTATCAACGAAAAGAACCATATCCCTACCCTTCCGCTAATACCCATAAAGCAGTACCTATGTTTCTGAACCTTATTATCTATATGCGTGTTATATTAATAAAATAACCCGTTGGCGGAATTAGAGGCTGTTCAGCATCCTGTCAGAGTCGTACCAAAGAGGGCTCAAATCCCTATTTGCTCCGTACCATCTCCGGATAGAGGTACTTCTAACCGAATTTACTACGGAGTTGGTACGGATCAAGTACTGCCCAACCCCGGTCTTGGTCTCTATTCGGACACGTGGAGAAGGCCATTAATTCCACCAACGGGTTAAAATAAATTCTAAAAACTCCAGAAGTTATGGCATATACAATTGCTTTTTTCGGCACCAAACCTTATGACGAGGCTTCGTTCAATGAGAAGAATAAAGAGTACGATTTTGAACTTCGTTATTATAAAGGTCATCTGAACAAACACAATGTGATACTGACACAGGGCGTAGACGCTGTCTGTATATTTGTAAACGACACCGCAGATGCGGAAGTGCTTCGCATGATGGCTGATAATGGTGTTAAACTATTGGCACTGCGTTGTGCCGGATATAATAATGTAGACCTGAAAGCTGCTGCCGATTGTGGTATAACAGTGGTACGCGTACCTGCCTACTCTCCGTATGCCGTAGCAGAATACACCGTTGCCCTTATGCTATCGCTGAACCGGAAAATACCCCGTGCTACCTGGCGTACCCGTGACGGTAATTTCTCTCTCCACGGATTGCTCGGCTTTGACATGTATGGAAAGACAGCCGGCATTATCGGTACCGGAAAGATTGCCAAGAAACTGATTATGATTTTGCGAGGTTTCGGTATGAACATACTGGCATATGACCTATATCCTGACTATAACTTTGCCCGCGCGAACACCGGTGGTATATACCACACTCGATGAGCTCTACCACAATTCAGACATCATTTCCCTGCACTGTCCTCTCACCGAACAGACCAAATATCTCATTAACGACTACTCCATCAGCAAGATGAAAGAGGGCGTAATGATTATCAATACCGGACGCGGACAACTGATACATACCAACGCACTGATAGAAGGATTGAAAAACAAGAAGATCGGCTCTGCCGGCCTGGATGTGTACGAAGAGGAAAGCGAATACTTCTATGAAGACCAATCCGACCGCATCATTGATGATGATGTACTGGCACGCCTGCTCTCTTTCAACAACGTGATTGTAACTTCGCACCAAGCTTTCTTCACCCGCGAAGCACTGGAGAACATTGCCACCACCACCCTGCAGAACATCAAAGACTTCAAAAGTGGAAAGGTATCGGAGAATGAAGTAAAAATTCAGAATTAGCAATAAAGATATTCAATAAATAAATGCTAACATTCGACTATAAACATTTTCATAGTCAGTTTGTTATTTATGTATATCAAACATTTAAAGAAAGGAATAAATTATGAAAAAAGTTATAGACAAATCAGACAGCAGAGGTCATTCCCTATATGATTGGCTTGACAGCCACCACACCTTCAGTTTCGATACATATTACAATCCCCGCCGCATGAATTTCGGTGCATTGCGCGTATTGAACGACGACCGTGTAGAAGCAGGTAAAGGCTTCGGTATCCACCCACATAAAAACATGGAAATTATCTCCATCCCCCTGAAAGGAAAGCTGAAACATGGTGACAGTAATAAAAACAGTCGCACCATCACCATAGGAGATATACAAACCATGAGTGCCGGCACCGGCATCTACCACAGCGAAATGAACGGCAGTGACACTGAAGCGGTAGAATTCCTGCAAATCTGGGTGATGCCCGAAAAGCTGAACACACCACCCGCCTATCAGGATTACGACATCCGTCCGTTCTTGCGGAAGAATGAACTGGCACTGATCGTTTCGCCGGATGGCGATGCCCCTGCCAAGATGCTGCAACAGACATGGTTCTCTATCGGAGAAATAGAGGCGGGAAAGAAGATCGGCTATCACATGCACCAATCCCACGCAGGTGTGTATATCTTCGTGATTGAAGGTGAGGTGAAGGTGGATGATACCGTACTTTCACGCCGTGACGGAATGGGAGTATACGATACCCACAGCTTTGAGCTGGAAACCCTGAAAGACTCGCACATTCTACTGATGGAAGTGCCGATGTAAGTCTTTTAGATAAAAATAACAGCAAAAACCAAAGGTTTGTGTAGCGTTTTTTGTAATATTGCGCTATAATTCAATCCGTAAATGAAACTTGATTACATCTACCATAGCGGCTTCGCGATTGAAGCGGACGGAGTGACGGTCATTATCGATTACTATAAAGATTCCTCTGAAACGGAATATAATAAAGGTATCGTTCATGACTATCTATTGGGAAGACCCGGAGAACTATATGTGCTCTCTTCCCATTTTCACCCCGACCACTTCAATCGCGAAGTCCTTTTATGGAAAGCCGAGCGCCCGGATATTCACTATATCTTCTCCAAGGACATCCTGAAACATCGTCGTGCCACGCGCGAGGATGCCACCTATATTAATAAAGGGGATGTGTACGAAGACCCGAATATCCGTATCGAAGCATTCGGTTCCACGGATGTAGGTATCTCTTTTCTCATTGACCTGCAAGGTGTCCGGCTCTTCCATGCCGGAGACTTGAATAACTGGCACTGGAGCGAGGAATCCACTCCGCAGGAAATCCGGAAAGCGGAAGGTGACTTCCTTGCCGAAGTGAAATGCCTTCAGCAAACCGCCCCATCGGTAGATGTAGCCATGTTTCCGGTGGACAGCCGTATCGGAAAAGATTATATGCGTGGAGCAGAACAATTCGTGGAACGAATAAAAATCACTATATTTGTACCGATGCACTTCAGCGAGGAATACAAAGGCGTAAATGCTTTCCGGGAGTTTGCCGAAAGCAAAGGTTGCCGTTTCTTGTCCATAACCCACCGGGGTGAAAGTTTTGATATTAATCAATAAAACATACGCATTATGAAAAATTTGACACACCTCCTTTTTTGTACTCTTATGTATTTGCCTGCCTGTTGCAGTACATGCTCAAAAAAAAGACAAGGACAAAGACGATGACGACAGCAAGTACCTGGCGGGAGCAGTACCCGAAGTAGATGGAAAAGTGGTATTCACCAAAGAATTCAGCATTCCCCGGCATGTCGCAGGAAGAAATCTTCAAACGCATGCAGGCTTGGATGGAAGCGCGGCTGAAAAAGAATGAGAATAACAGCCGCGTAGTCTATACGAACCCGGAAGAAGGGCAAATAGTAGGTACGGGAGAAGAATGGATTGTATTCAGCTCAAGTGCACTCTCACTGGACCGTACAAAGATACTCTACCAACTGTCCGTGGTTTGTGTGCACCCGAGAAGTGTACAATGAAAGTTGAAAAAGATTCGTTTCAATTACCGTGAAGGAAAAGAGAAGTATACAGCAGAGGAATGGATCGTAGACAAATATGCACTGAATAAGGCTCAAACCAAATTGGTGCGCGGACTTGCTAAATGGCGCAGAAAAACAGTCAACTTTGTAGATGACCTCGCTCTTGGAGCAGCAGAAGCCCTTAGTGCAAGTACTGCCAAGAAAGCAGCCGAAACAGAACAACCGGAAGCTAAGAAAGAGGAAAAGAGTGCTGTTAGCTCAGGTCCGATAGTGATTACTCCTAAAGCTGAAGTGGAAGTGAAAACCCCGGCTGAAACAGCCAAAGCAACCGTTGTACCTGCTACTCCGCTTACTCCGGCCACTCCTGTTGCTTCTGGTACAATGCCCGGCTATAAAGAAGTAGCTCCGGATCAACTGCCGACAAATGCTATCCAAATGGGTGCAGGCAAATTAGTACTTGTAATTGGTACAGATGCTTTCAATATGACCATGATGACAGCTAATGCAGGGTGGGTCATTGGGCAAATCCTCAGGTAAGCCTGTTATCTTCAGTTTCCTTTCACCTGATCAACCTTACGAACAGATGGAAGCTGCTGAAACTTACACCGTTCGCTTCTATCCGGCAAACCAGACAGAACCTTCAGTTGTTCTGGAATGTAAGAAGATGCCTTCACAGGCTCCTATGGAAGGTCAGCCACGCATGTATGTAGGCGAAATTCTAAAGGCATTCGTAAAATAACAACTAATTACTTAATTACGTGGAAATAAAAGCTAAATTCGATCATTTTAATATCAACGTCACCGATCTGGAACGTAGTATTGCTTTCTATGAAAAAGCATTGGGATTGAAAGAACATCACCGTAAAGAAGCCTTGAACGGCTCTTTCACGCTGGTTTACCTGACAGACAACAGCACAGGTTTCCTTCTGGAACTGACTTGTCTGAAAGATCATCCTCAAGCTTATGAACTTGGAGAGAACGAAAGCCATTTATGCTTCCGTGTTGCCGGGTGATTATGAGGCTATTCACCAATACCATAAAGAAATGGGTTGGGTATGCTTTGAAAATACAGCTATGGGATTATACTTCATCCATGATCCGGACGATTACTGGATAGAAGTACTTCCAGCAAAATAGAGTATAAAATGATAGGGTGATAAGGTGATAGGGTGATAAAGTGATGAGCATACATTCCCCTATCATCTTATCACTTTATCACCCTATCACCTTATCACTTTCTATTTATGACGATTCGCCCTTTTCTTCCGTATATCCGCCTTCATCTTGGCAGCACCGGAACCATGTTTCCCGGTAATATACGATTTCTTCTTGGCTTTAGTCTTTACCTTTCCATCTTCCTTGGGCTTGTCTTTCTTTCCTTTAAAGACGATACCGCCCATTATTGCATCTTCTATACTCATATTCGGTTTCTATTACTATATATATTTATAAGCCGACACAAAGATAGTTTTTTTCTACCAATAGACTGCATTTTTCGTATCTTTGCGGACAACTTTTAGAGATTGAATAGAATGAACACTACGCTGCTTACTGCTGATAAAGACCCGATGGGTGCTGCTATTGCCGATTATTATAAACGACACAAGGCCGAACGGCTACGGGTTTTCTCCTCACAGTTCGATGAGGATGAAATTCCGGTAAAGGAACTTTTTCGTACGGAAAAGCAGATGCCTCTTCTGGAACGTACCGCCCTGCAACTGGCTACGGGAAAGATTCTGGATGTGGGTGCCGGTAGCGGTTGCCATAGCCTTGCCCTGCAAGAAGCCGGAAAAGAGGTCCATGCCATCGACATTTCGCCGCTTTCAGTAGAAGTTATGCAACAACGCGGCGTACGGCATGCCATGCCATTGCTCAATCTGTTCGATGAGCATTTCCGTGAGACATACGACACGATATTAATGTTGATGAACGGTTCGGGAATCATCGGCAAACTGGAAAATCTGCCTGCCTTCTTCAAAAGGATGAAGCAATTGCTACAACCCGGTGGCTGTATCTTTATGGATTCCAGTGATCTGCGCTATCTGTTTGAGGAAGAAGACGGAAGTTTTGTGATCGACCTGGCAGGTGACTATTATGGAGAAGTAGACTTCCAGATGCAATATAAGGATATCTTGGGAGAGCCATTCGACTGGCTTTACATTGATTTCCAGACACTCAGTCTTTATGCAGCCGAAAATGGTTTCCAAGCGGAGTTGATAAAAGAAGGAAAGCACTACAATTATTTAGCCAAGTTGACCTTAAAATAAGGCCAACCCGGACTTTCTGGTTATTATTTCTTTAACAGCATTTCGTCAATCTTCTTCGTTAATGCAGCAAATTCCTTCTCATTGTACAGGCGGGTCAACATTACGATGCGTCCGTCTTTATCAATCAGTACATTGCGGGTAATTCCGGCATTGCGAAGCGCATATTTGGCAAAAATATCTGCACCTGGATCTAAGCCCAAGGGATAAGTAATGCCAGTCGACTTACCGAATGCAATCACTTTGTCCAACGGTTCATCACGGTCTATACCGATAAGGGCAAATGCAGAATTATCTTTGTGTTTCAACCAGATATCCTTTTCTATAAAAGGCATTTCTTTGCGGCATACGCCACACCAACTGGCAGTGAATTGTAACATCACCACTTTTCCACGGAGTTCGGAAAGGGTAACTTTCTTACCATCTGTCAGGGTAATGGTAAAGTTGGGAGCCATCTCCCCTACTCTTACAATGTAACCGGTGCTATCGGCAGCTACTTCCTGCGCTTTGCCCGATAAACCACAAAGGACAAACAGGATAAACATCAAACTCTTTACTACTTTCATCAATCTTATACTTTTTAAGTTATTCTTAAAACGGGAACAATAACGGAAGCACAAAGATCATCACAATTCCCATAATTATCTGTAAAGGCAAACCAACTTTAACATAATCCATGAATGTATAACGTCCCGCAGGCATCACCAACGCGTTGGGCGGAGTAGAAAACGGAGAAGCAAAACACATGCTGGCTGCCACGGTTACGGCAAACAGGAATGGATATGGACTCAAATCCAACTGTATGGCGGCCTGGAGGGCAATCGGAGCCAAAAGTACCGCCGTAGCCGTATTACTAATAAACATAGTCATCAGCGAAGTGGTGAAATAGATACCCGCCAACAATATATAAGGTCCGTAACTACCTAATCCGTTGACTAATGATTGAGATACCAAATTGGATGCTCCGGTCTTTTCAATGCCAGTGACATGGGCATCATTGCGGCAATCAATACGATACTTTCCCAATTAATGGTTTTATATGCTGCTTCTACATTCCGGAAGCAGCCGGTGAGCACCATCAGCAGACCTGCAATCATTACTGCCGTTACCGGAGCAATAGGGATGAAGTCGAACATCATCATTACCACCATTCCCAACATGATTATGGCAGCAACAGGTGCTTTATGATTCAATGTTACTTTAGCAGCCTCAGCAAGCGGTTGTCCAAGTACTACCCAATCGGAGGGATCTTCACTCAAACGCGCTATATTCTCCCATGTTCCCTGCACCAACAGCACATCTCCCGAATGCATCTTTTCATCTTTTAGATTTTTCAGAATATACTGGCGCTTGCGTTGGATACCCAAGATATTCACACCATATTTTTCCCTGAAACCTGAATCTTTTACCGGCTTATTTACCAGATTGGAGGCAGGCATCAATACAATTTCAGCAATACCGATTTCTGTAAATTCCAGTTCTTCACTTTTTGCTTCTACCGTACCTTCCGCTGCATGGGTATCCAACAACTTTAATGTATTTTCTTCGGCAAAATGTTCTACATTCGTAAAATCACCCAATACATACAGAATATCATTCTCTTGAATAACTGTATCAGCAGCAGCCATTTCCTGGCTCATCGTCTTAAAAAGTGACGACGAGAAGAGGATGACTGACGGCGAACCTCCATTATACCCACATTATAACGTTGTGGAATACTCAGTTCCTGTATGGTCTTTCCAGTTAAAGGCGATTTACTTTCGACCTGCACCCGACACAAATTCTGAAATAGTTGGTACTCTCCCGCCAGTTCTTTCAGCGATTTGTTCTTTTTACCCTTACGATCCTTGTCACCTTTCTTAGTCAGGAAAATTTTACTCAATGGAATTAAGATTATCAATCCGACAGCCACACAAACCAATCCTACAGGAGTAAACGAAAAAAATGTAAGAGGTGTATATCCTGCAGAGGTCAATGCTTCTTGAATTACAAGGTTCGGCGGTGTACCGATAAGCGTCATCATACCTCCCATGCTACTGGCAAACGCAAGCGGCATCAACAGGCGACTGACATTGATCTGCGTCCCCATAGCCATACTGACTACAATGGGAAGCATCAAAGCTACCGTTCCGGTATTGCTGACAAAAGCACCGATGAAGGCAGTCACCAATACAATAAGAACGAAAAGTTTCAACTCACTGTCACCAGCCAACTTCAGGATACGACTACTTATCATCTTTGCCAATCCCGTCTGAAAGATAGCACCGCCCACAACGAACAATCCTATCATCATTATAACAACGGAGTTAGAGAAGCCTGTCAATGCTTCTTCCGGGGTCAGAATACCGAATATAATTAGTAACACCAGAGCACAAAGCGCAACTAAATCCGAACGCACTTTGCCACTCATAAAGAATATCGCAGATAGGAATAAAATAATAGGAGTAATATACATAAAGATATAAAATTTATCAGTTATTAAACAATTCAACAGTGATTTTTGTTCTAAGGCGTTGCAAATATCACAAAAATCAGCACAATGAACAATAGGGTGAATCCTTTTTGAACTAAATAAGCGACAAATATCTCACTAAATTATAAATAAAGTATAGATTATTAGCATTATATTTATAACTTTGAATCCGGGAATGATAGTATGGGATCCCCCCTTTTATCAGTTAAATTCTATAACAGCAATGGGAAACGACAACACAATTACAGGCACCTTCAATGGAACAGCGTCCATCTGGAATACCTACCATGTATTAATTATGCAATGATACACAATCATGTGCCTTCATGCAATTTCTGCGAACTCATGAATAGTGATGAAGTCGACTGGAACAATATCAAAGTATCGATAGATGGAGAACTAATTAATGACTCAGAAAGCATTCTTGAGATAATTCCACGGACAAAACATACAAATCAACAACTTGGAAATATCACCTGAAAGTGAAAAGCTAATCGAACTCACAGAAGGTATCGAAACTAATTTTCATCTGACTATTACGATTTCCGGTGAGATAGCCCATCAGCAAACATTTCCCATCAAACTGATGACATACGATCAGTGGACTGGTTCCAGGATCATGCCCGAACTCTTAGCGACATTTGTGACTCCCAATCACCCTATACTTTCAAGAATTAGTGTAAAAGCCTCACAATTCCTTGAAAAGTGGACCGGAAACTCTGCCTTAGACGAGTATCAGACACAGGATCCCAACCGAGTGCGTGCACAGGTACCTGCTATTTATGAAGCTCTCCGGTCTGAGTCTTTAATATATTCTACGGTTCCGGCCAGCTTTGAAACTTCGGGGCAGCGTGTCCGCTTGGTAGATAATGTACTCACCAGTAAGCTGGGTACATGTATAGACCTGACTTTACTCTATGCTTCCTGTCTGGAAGCAAATGGCATTCATCCTCTTTTAATCTTATTGAAAGGACATATATTGGTAGGTGCATGGCTTACAGAAGATATTTATCATCAAACCGTAGGCGATGATGCCTCCTTTCTACTCAAAGGAAGTGCAAATGGTATCAGCGACATTGTATTAGTAGAGACAACCGCACTGGCATCTTCACAGAATATTTCATTTGAAGAAGCCGCTACAATGGCTCAGAGAGAAATCAAAGAAGAAAACAGATTCGAGCTGTTTATCGATGTATATAGGTGCAGACTGGATAAAATCCGCCCATTGCCGCAACGCATAAACCATAACGGTGAATGGCAAATAGAAAACAGCGGAATAGAGCATGAGAATGTAACCCAAAGAATACACCAACTGGACCGGTATGAAATAAAGCTGGAGGACGGCAAGGATGAAATAACCAAGCAGATTATTTGGGAAAGAAAATTACTGGACTTTTCTTTACGCAATAATCTGATCAACATCCGGCTTGGCAGAAGAGTTATACCATTCATATCTTTTTCGAAATTGACCATCTGGAAGATCATCTGCAAGCCGGAGAAAACTACCAGATATTACCCAGTCCCGCTAAAAGTAAAATAGAACCTGGTGAGACTGGTCTCTATGATTCTTCTTTATGGAAAGAGAATTTGGAAGAATTAGTAATCAGCGAGTTGAGAAACAAAAAACTTCGTTCTTATCTGACAGAAAGCGAACTACAGAATTCACTCAAATTTGTATACCGTACATCGCGAACTGCCATCGAAGAAAATGGTGCCAATTCACTGTTCCTCGTTTTAGGAATCCTGAAATGGTACGAGTCTCCTAAGAGTGTAAAACCACGCTTTGCTCCTATTTTACTGTTACCGGTAGACATTGTGCGCCGTGGAGGCTCAAGCGGATATATCATCCGCACCAGAGACGAAGAAATTATATTGAACATAACGCTCGTCGAACTATTGAAACAACAGTTCAGTGTTAATCTTTCCGGGTTGAATCCGTTGCCAAAAGATGATAGTGGCGTAGACGTGAAAAAGATATTCGCAACGATTCGTACCTGCATTCGTAATATGAAAGGTTGGGATGTAGTGGAAGAATCCATGTTGGGGTTATTCTCATTCAACAAGTTTGTCATGTGGAATGACATTCATACCAATGCAGACAAATTGAAAAAGAACGCCATTATAGCCAGTCTGATGGAAAATCGTATTCAATGGCAGGATACGACTCCGGAAATTGACGCCAGAGAAATAGATAGAAATCTTGAACCTATCCATTTTTCCATTCCCGTTGATGTCGATTCTTCGCAGTTGGAAGCCGTTATTGAATCAGGAGAAGGAAAGAGCTTCATATTGCATGGCCCTCCGGGAACCGGTAAATCACAGACCATTACCAATATGATAGCCAATGCCCTGTACAAAGGAAAACGTGTGCTGTTTGTAGCAGAAAAGATGGCGGCACTTTCTGTAGTACAAAACCGTCTGACTAAGATAGGATTAGATCCGTTCTGTCTGGAACTACATTCCAATAAAGTTACTAAATCCCATTTCTTAGCCCAGCTTCAGAAAGCTATAGAAGTCATTCACATTCAGTCTCCAGCTGAGTTTGAAAGTACTTCAAAGCAATTATTCGAGCGTAGAAAGAAATTAATCAATTATATGGAAGCGTTGCATCATCCCCATGCTTCCGGCTTCTCTCTGTACGATTGTATAACAAATTATTTGTCGATACAGGGAGATGAATTGTCTATCGACTTTTCTCTATTACCCTCCATCACCAAGAATCAACTGACAGACTTTTCCGAAAAGATCCAGGAACTGGATACAGTTTTTTCAGATAACAGGGCATCCGCAAGACCACCCATTAAAGGGTCTGGAACCATACGATACTTCCATAGAAAACTCTCAGAAACTACAAGCCGGCATCAGACGCTTTATTAATTTATTCACCTCGATTACCGCTAACAGAAAGTTGCTTTCAAATAGTCTGGGAATCTCGATGCCTGATAATTGGGATGGGATCAACTGGATGGGAAAGATATGTAACCAACTTCTATCCATCCCATATCTGAATAAAACGTTATTGGAAATGGGTGGTAATACCGACTTGATAGAAGAATGGAAAGATATTGTCCTGTCCGGTCGTAAACGAGATCAGTTACAAGCTGAACTGGGTAAAGAGTATGCACCTCAAATTCTGGGAGAAAATGCATTTGCCCTCCAACAAGAATGGAAAGCTATCGAATTGAAATGGTTCTTACCTAAATTCTTTTGCCAAACGTTCTTATCTGAAAAAGCTCAGACTTTACAATACGAGTTTGCAGGCAGCACAAATACCAAGCCTGTTAGAAAAGTTAAATGCTTATCAAAAGAATAATAAGATCATTCAGGAGCAAGCTTCCGAATTATCATCTTCTTTCGGCTTCTTAGGAAGGAAAAAAATAAAGAGAAATGGGATGATATTGATTCTATACTTAAGAGTATTCCGATGATTTACAACATTTTATCGGAATATACAGTAATCGTTCAACAACCATTTGCAGAAGTTCTGAATCAATTTGCAAATAAAATCAGTATTGACTGGAACGCATTCCAGCAGTCTAATGAAAATACATTCAGGCAACTAATCGATACATCCAACGAATTGGATACGGTCCTCAATGAAATAAAAGGTTTATGCTACATACAACTGCCGGATAATAATCTTGAAATGAAACTACCGGTTCTACTGAATACCTGGTTAACTCACTTCAATAAGATTAAAGATTGGGGACAATGGTGCATCCGTAAGAGAGAATTGGAATCTCTGCATTTAACCGTAGTTATCAACTATATAACAGATAAGCATAAAAGCGGATCGGAAGCTTCTAATGCGTATATGAAAGGCGTTTATCACCAATTAGCTCTAAAAACCGTTGATGCAGACGAAACTTTACGTCTTTTCAACGGGTTGCTATTTGAGGAAATGATCAGTAAATACAAACAGTTGACTATAGATTTTCAGGAATTGAGTAAAAAAAAGAACTATATTGTAGATTAGCAGCCAAAATACCATCACTGACAATGGAAGCCGCCTCCAGTTCCGAAATAGGAATTCTAAAAAAAGGAACATTTCAAATGGAGGACGCGGCACATCTATCCGGAGAATTATAGACCAGATACCAACTCTGTTACCCAAGCTATGTCCATGCATGTTAATGAGTCCGATATCAGTGGCTCAGTATATCGATCTGGATGCAGAGAAGTTCGATCTTGTTATCTTCGATGAAGCATCACAGATGCCTACCAGCGAGGCAGTCGGCGCAATAGCCCGCGGCAACGCATTAGTCGTAGTAGGTGATCCCAAGCAAATGCCTCCGACAAGTTTCTTCTCCTCTTCACAAGTAGATGAGGAAGAAGCTGAATTTGACGATATGGAAAGCATCCTGGATGATTGTATCTCGTTATCCATTCCATCCCGTTATCTGACTTGGCACTATCGGAGCAAACACGAAAGTCTGATTGCTTTCAGTAATTCTCAGTATTACAATGGAAAGCTATATACTTTTCCTTCCGTGGATGACAGAGTTTCAAAAGTACGCTTAGTTCAGGTAGATGGTACGTATGATAAAGGACGTACACGCAGCAATCATGCCGAAGCGGAAGCCATTGTGAAAGAAATACTGAACCGGCTACGTACATCTGAAGTTCCTGAAAAAAGCATAGGTGTCGTGTCTTTCAGCCAGGTACAGCAAAACCTGATAGAAGATATGCTCATTGAGGAGCTGAACAAATATCCTGAATTGGAAGAAAAAGCTTTCCAAAGTAATGAACCTATTTTCATCAAGAATCTGGAGAATGTGCAAGGTGATGAGCGGGATATTATTCTTTTCTCTATAGGATACGGTCCGGACAGGAATGGCAATGTATCCATGAATTTCGGACCATTGAATAATCAAGGCGGCGAGCGTCGTCTGAATGTAGCCGTATCGCGTGCACGTTATGAAATGATTATCTTCTCAACCTTACGCTCCGAACAAATAGATTTGAAACGTACAAAGTCCAAAGGTGTGGAAGGCTTAAAGAGATTTCTTGAATTTGCAGAACGCGGTACCTCACCTATTCCGGCCATCCAACTACAGAACCTGCAACAAAGTAATCTTATTACTTTAATTGCACAGGAACTCACTCAGCGTGGTTATAAAGTGGACACTCTGGTAGGACGGTCAAACTTTTAAGGTGGATTTAGCGATTGTCAATCCGTTGCAACCGGATACATATATTTTGGGAATATTGTGTGACGGCAGAAACTATTATGAAACCAAGACTACAAGGGACCGTGAAATAGTACAACCGAATGTTTTGCAGATGCTCCACTGGAATGTAATGCGTGTATGGTCCGTCGACTGGTTTGAACATAAAGAGAACGTCATGGAGCGCATTATCAAAAAGCTGGAATATTTAAAAACACAAAAGCAGAAGAACAGCCTCCTCTTCCGACAGAGAATAATGTTCTGAAAACATTCAGTATAGAAAACGAACCTGTTGTAGAGTTAGTGAACAATAGAGAAAGAGAGTATATATTCGCTGACTTGCCTGATATAGGCTACAGTACAGATATCGATACCGTAATGGCTTCCTCCTATCAGGTTAAAAAACAACTTCAACAAATAGTCAGGATTGAACAACCCATAACAAATACTCTGCTGTATAAAAGAATATTACGAATTTGGAATTTGACAAGAGTTACCACCCGTTTGCAGGTATTTATAGACAGCCTTCTTGAAGATGCATATAAAGACCCCCTATCGGGAGATACTATAATTTACTGGGAGAATAAAGAGAAAGCCTAAAGACTGCGACTTTTACCGCATCAACTCCAAACGCGACATTCTGGATATTCCAATCCTAGAAGTTATGAGTGCCGCCCGTTATGCCATAGAGCAACAGATATCTATGCCGACTGAAGATCTGAAACGGCTGACTTCCCAGCTTCTCGGTTTCAGTAGGAAAGGAAACAATTTAGATATGGTAACGGAACAGACTATACAATTGCTGATTGATCAAGGAATATTCAGCCATGCGAACGGAATGGTATCCATGAGTAATTAGGGTTCATGGATACTTTCTTCCGAAAGGAAAAACAGAATGAAAAATAATATCTACCTAATAGTCTTCGATAGTAGAATTTCCGAATATATCTTTTTTGATTGTAATCTTATTACCATTATCATCTTCAATAATCGTATTGCCTAAAATGTCTTTTTTGACTGTCTTCTTTTCTTGATTGACTATCGAATATTCGTAACTATCCTCGATAAAATTAACACTATAGCTCTTCGTTATATGGGGAGCTAAAACAAACTGAACTGCAAATAGGATAAATAGAATCTTTTTCATGGCGTATTTTTTTGGTTTGTAACAAAAGTAATATGGGAAAATAATAACAACTGGTGAATTCTATAATTATTGATAGGGAAAAAACTAAAATTAATATTTTTCATGTGCTACAATCGTATCGTTTTAGAAAGCTCGGGCTACATGCGGTCTACACTTGCACGATTTTCCATCCAAATGGCAGGGGAGCTAAATTACTGAAGGTCAATAAACAACAAGAGGTTGTGTCGAAACTCTGACAAGCGTATCATTTTGTCATCCTGAGCGTAGTCGAAGGATCTCTTCTCTGTGCATTCAGGGGAGTAGATCCTTCACTACGCTCAGGATGACAGAGCGAAATGATAGTGATTCTTACTTTTGACACAACCTCTTTGTTTATTTAGAGGTTCCTGGCAGATTTTAAACCGTCAAGATAATCCTTTTATTTCCAATTGATTAAAATCTCTTTAGTTCCGCTACTGTAAAACAATTGTAAAACAAATATTCTGTTTAAATCGTTTATTAATAGTCACAATGATAAACTGATAATTTTGATTTGCAAAGAAAAAATGGAAAGAATTATTCTATTTCTTCTTTTATAGTGAGCCTAAGCCATGATAGACAAATACTTCTGCAAAGCCATTATCTCCGCTTCAATAACCAGCTTTTTGAAAGTCTTCCGGCAACTGTTCCGTATGTGACTTTTCCAAAGCCTTGTAATAGTTTACTTTTGCATCATTACTACCTTTCAGGGGTAATAATAACATAGCCATGACGAAGAAGATACAAGTTCATCAACAAACGAGAGGTACGCCCGTTACCATCTATAAACGGATGAATCCGCACCAATTCATCATGTAGATAGGCAGCAATAAGAACAGGATGTACCTTTTCTTTTTCCATTTGCTTGAAACGGAGAATAAAATCTTCCATTTGCTTCTCTATCAGATACGGTTGTGGTGGAATATGTGTACTACCTGAAATCATAACAGGAACGGTGCGGTATCTCCCGGCATTCTCACGGTCTATCCCATGAAGAATAAGGGCGTGTATTTCTTTGATGGTACGTTCGCTTATCTCTATATCTTGTTTAGCTATATCTTTAATATAGCTGATAGCTTCCGTATGATTGATTGCTTCCAAATGTTCACGCATGGACTTTCCGGAAATGGTAACGCCTTCGTTTACTATAAGGGCTGTTTCCTGCAAAGTGAGTGTATTGCCTTCTATACGATTACTTTCGTAGGTGTATTCAATATCCAAAGCATCCTGAATCTTTTTTCAAAGCTTCTTCGGGCAATGGACGCAAAGCCAATAGCTGTTCTTTAAGAACATCTGCCTCTTTCAGCATAACATTTATATCTTCACTCATGGCTATTCTATTTCTTTAATTCGTTCTACTTGCTTATTCAGGAAATAATCGGCATACGGAGAATAATTTCCTGTTTCATAAAAGCCAATCAGTCCTTTCCTGTAGTTCAGTATATCGGCATCCCTTGAAGAATAAACTGGGATAATATCAGCGTTCATCAATACAATGCTTTCCATCATTCGGGAGGTACGTTTGTTCCCGTCTATAAAAGGTTGTAATTTGGCAATGTTGCAATGAAGATAAACGGCTCGCTCAATGGGTTTGTTAATTGCTCTTGCTGATAAAGTATTTCATTCAACTTTGCCCGAATATCATGCAAATCCTTTGGCGGTATATATTCCGTGCCGCTAATACGGACAGCCCTTGTTCTTAAAAAGCCTGATTCTTCATCAGAAACCAATCCTGTAGATATAGATTGATGCACTCTGAATAAAGTACGCTCATTTATCACTTCCTGATTTTTCCCTTTATTGATATATTCCAATTCAGAGATAAAAGTATTATATAAATTTTTTCAACATCTTGGCATCCTCATATTTCTTTTCAGAGGTGATGCCATCTTTAAGCAATGCTTCTGTTTCTACATAAGTATAGGTATTGCCTTCTATCTTACCGGAATAGTAGCACCATACAATGGCTAAGTCCTTTATTTCATTTGAGCGCAAATCCGATAGCTTTGCCAAAGGATGATTCAAAATGAATTGCGCTTTTTCCTGTTGCTCTTTATTAAATATATGTTCCATAGTTTATGGTCAAATCTTGTTATTTCCTATAATACTCTTATTTTCATAATACTTAATCCTGCCTTTAAGTTCATCAATATCTTTCTTAATGGAATCAGAGATAGGAATATTATGCTTATCCAAAAAGGCTGTGAGCTTTTGAAGTTCTTCCTGTACTTCCATTTTTCGGATGCCGTAATAATAGGTAGAAGTGAAATCAAATTCATCTTTAGTCATCAATACCCGTGCCACATCTTTAGGAGTAGTCTTGTCGGTGATATGAATATCTGTTTCAAGCATCGAAGATATATATTTTAAATCGAAGCATCAGGACTATACTGTTTTTTTTAGTACATCGAAATAGGAAATTAAACTTTTGTTTCATAGTATCCCATTCAAGTTTTACCATTCCGAAGCCATGAATCGAGTAAGCTATCACCTTTTTTAATAAGTCCTTCCAGTTCTTCCTTACTGATGCAAACACCATCTGATGCCCCGGCAGAATAGTTATCGAAAGAAAATAGGCTGGTTCTACATTAAAATATTGAGCCATACTTAATAATGTGTCTATTTTAGTAGAGTTAGCCTTGATGATTTTATGCAAACTCTGCTCCGTCATACCTAACTCAATGGCAGCCTGTTTCATTGTTACGTTTTTCTTTTCGCACAACTCTTTTATTCTTTCAAGATGAACCATATAAGTGTATTTTAAAAGTCAAATGCTAAACTATTAGTTTAGCATTTAATATGTTATTTCTATATTTGCAGTATCAAAGATAAGAAATAAAATTTAGTGTTCAAATAATAAACAGATTTTCTAACTAAAAAAGTAGAAGTATGGAAACAGTAATTGTAACTACAGAATCCGCTATCGAAAAGATAATGGAAAGAGTACTGGATAAGAAGTTGCCAAGGCCTCCTGAATCGGATGTCGAAAAGACTTATAGTATTAATCAAGTAGCCAGAATGATGGGACATTCGCACAAAAAGATTTCAGATCTTGTGGCGGCAGGCGTACTAAAAGCTACTGCCGATAACCGAGTTTTTGAGAGTTCTATTAAAGAGTACAATAACAAGTAAAGCCAATTACTAAACAAAAAGTCGAACTAAAATTTCTTTTTCATCCACCACCTGAAAGAGTAAGGTAGCGTTTCCGCAAGGAGCGCTACCCAACAAAAGAACTGAAATGACAATATCCAAAGAAACATCACAGCAGCAAGAAATTGGTTTCCCTATATCTGTTTTCCCTGAACCCATAAGGGAAATTATTAACGAAACCAGATCGAGCCTGAACTATCCGACTTACTTTATTACTTCTACTATCTGTTTTACCCTATCCATAGGTATAGGCAACAACTTTGTAGCGAAAGTTAAGGAAGGCTGGGACGAGAGTGCTATATTGTATATGGCAATTATCGGGCGTTCGGGCGTGAATAAAAGCCATCCGCTTAGCTTTGCCATGCAGCCCTTGTTTGAATTGGATATAAAATCATCCGTAAAATATCAGAAAGAACAAAAAGAGTACGAAAAGCTACTCTTTGCCAGTAAAAAAAGCAAAAGAGGATAAAGAACCGAAAGATCAGGTAACAGAGCCCAACTTGAAGAAGTTCATTGTGTCGGATATTACCCCCGAACGGCTTATCACCATCCATCAGGATAATAAAAAAGAAGAATCTGTTTGTATGTAAACGAACTCATGTCGTGGCTCAAAAATTTCAATCGCTACAACAGCGGTTCAGAAGAACTGTTTTGGCTATCCGTATTTAGTGGCAAACCTATTATATTGGATAGGCAGGGAAATAAGAGTTCTGCTTTTTATCAGGCACTCTTTCATTTCTGTGATTGGTACGATACAAAATATAAGTCAACTTTTTATTGCATTATAGATATTAGTTTTACCTACGTGCATAACAGAACTATGTGTAAAATTGCTAACGTTGCGTATATCTTACGAATATGGAAAAACTGAATACATATATCAACCATACAGATTACTCAGGAATCAAAAACTTCTTTCTTGAAAAAGGGAAAAAGCAGATTTTCCGGAGAAAGGACTACTTTGTGCAACAAAACTCGATTTCACTTTATGCCGGTTATATTGAACAGGGTATATTTCATTATACTCGTGTTGACAGCAGTGGAAAAGAACATGTTGTGGGATATTCATTTGAAAATGAATTTATTTGCGACTATTCTTCTTTCATCAAAAAAACAGAATCGTTGGTTAGTATCTGTGCACTGACGGAGTGTACGGTGTATCTTATTTCCCTGAACGAGTATTTGGAATATGCCAATACATTCCAGAATGGAGTGCATTTTGGCTTTCAAGTAGCCAATGAACTATTCGAAATGTATTATAAAAAGACTATTGGCTCTATATTGCGAAAGTCCCGAACAACGCTATATCAACCTGATGAGACAATGTCCGGAGTTGAAAGAAAAAGTTCCATTGAAAGAAATTGCCTCTTTTCTTGGAATTAGCCCGGAAACCGTTAGCCATATCAGAAGAAAATTGCTTTTTTGAGTAAAAGTCTTGAAGTTCTCCAAGATTTTTCTCCTTTATATTGCCGTATTTTGTACCATTATAAAGAGGAACATCATGAAAAAGCACAGTTTAATCTTATCCATTTTATGTATAGCGTTCAGCTTGAAGGCGCACGCACAAGTTAGTATAGATAGCTTGTTGGCTCATGCTGCAAAGCAGTGGGCAGGATTTCCAATGGAATCAATCTATCTCCAAACAAGCAAAGATACGTACGAAACCGGAGAAGACCTGTGGTTTAAAGCCTACCAACTGGATGCACAATCTTTTGGATTGTCCGATAAAAAAGTAAAACACTCTATTTGCAGATGATAAGCCCCGAAAGATAGCGTGGTGTGGCAAGAGAAATATCCGGTTGAAAACGGTATAGTATCCGGTCATGTGTATGTAGATGAAAAATTATCCGAAGGAGATTATTCATTACAAGCCTATACAAAGCATTCTTTCTACCAAAACGATACAACAGGAATAATCTCTGCCCGAAAGGTAAAGATAGTGAAGAACATAGCTCATTTAGCAACATCAGAGGCTATCAAAGATAGTACTTTCCGCTTTGAAGTGTTTCCCGAAGGTGGCAACCTTGTTTCTGGTATTCCTACTCAATTGGCATTTAAAGCGACCGATGGCAAAGGAAATCCAGTGTTTATAGAAGGAACTATTTATCAAGATGATGAAGTATTGAATCGTCTGAAAAGTGTACATAATGGGATGGGAAGTGTTTTATTCACTCCGTACCATGACAAAGCCTATAAAATTGTACTAAGCAATGGCAAAAGCTATTTATTACCTAAGATTCATCCGGCAGGAATGGTCTTGCGGGCTGACTAAACAAGATAAAAAGCAGTTGAGTTTCCTTGTTTCCCAAAGTAACAATCTGCCCAATCAAGAGGTTTACCTTGTAGGACAAATGCGAGGAATGGTGTGTTGTATGGCGAAAGGTGTTTTGAAAGACAACCTGAAAATTTCTATTCCAACGGACAACTTTTTCTATCAGGGAATAGCAGAGTTTACCTTGTTCGATACTTCCATGCAGCCCATTGCGGAAAGATTAGTATATGTTCACCCCGAAAAGAAGCTATATATCACAGCCGAACCTAAAAAAAAGAGCTATGCAATTCGTGAGAAGGCAAGTATCAAAATTAAAGTAACCGATAATGAGGGTAAACCAATCCGGGCAAATCTTGGTATAAGTGTGTACGACCAGGCTTATAATAATCCTGCCAATCCTACGAATATAGTATCTTACTCTTATATGTCCTCCCAAATAAGAGGTAAAATTTACGATCCAACGTATTATTTTGATGAAAGAAATAACGGGACGAACAGAAGGTATGGAGTTATTGTTGCTTACACAAGGGTGGCGGCGCTATGTATGGGGGATGAAGCAACCTACCTATCCAGGGAAACCTTTTCTGAATGACGAAATAAAAAGGTATTCAAACCCTCAAAAAGTAAAAAGAAGAGTGAGCAGAATCAACGGACAGAGCAGCTTATTCAGATTTCCGGTGCAGAGGGAAACTCTCTATTCATTTGGGCAGATTCTACAGGGCGCTTTACAGTGGGTACGGAAGTGATGAAAGGGTTACGGGGAGGATATGTGTACTTAAAACCTATGCTGTCGAAAGAGTTTAAGCCTATATTGGAACTAACAGATTATTTTCCTCTGATAGATAGCATGAAAAGGTATAGACCGGATTATTATCCAATTGCAAATTTATCCCAATCAAAGAATAAACAGGAACTTGATTTGCCTGTGATAAGTAGTGACAGCACGATATTACTGAATGAAGTGACAGTAACAGCAAAAGGATATAGGCCATTTAGGGATAAGATGATGGGACGGTTGGATAGCTTGGCAAAAATAGTGAATAATGCTTATGTATGTACAACTTGTAACTATCTAATAAACTACAAAACTGATTACAGTGCACATCATAACGAATTTGGACATTGCCCTGCCAAAGGGCGGAAACAACCGATTAATGGAGAGAAATATGAAATTGCAAAATTCAAATACTATAAAGATAATTTTTTATGGTTGAAGATCGACAGACTATTATTTACCAAGGTCCTCTTTTCACTGAAGAAGAACTCCTCCGTATGAACAACCTTTGGCGTACCAAAAGCTATTACCCAGTACGCGAATTTTACCAACCCGACGAAACAGATATGCAACTATCTATACCTGACGCTCGCAATACCCTGCTTTGGCAACCCTCCATTATTACCGATGAAAAAAAGGTGAAGCTACAGTCTCTTTCTATTGTTCAGACGTAAACACCGGATTTTTTAGGAGTAGTAGAAGGTGTCGACGGTTCTGGATTATTGGGAAATACGAATTGTGAATTTAGAGTAATAAGAAAATAAACACAAAATAGATTTATTCAGGAAACGAAACAAAAAACTGACGAAAAAAAGAAAGTATTTTTCCTTTCGCCAGCTTTTTGCTTCATTCGCATTTTATTTGCATTTATAGTTTATTATAAATCAAATATTTAAGTACCAGAATGCGGAAAGTGTGGAAAATGCGCCCATATTATACCACCCACTTATCCCGCACCTCCTTCACAATATCCTCATCATGCAAGTGCGTATAAATATCCTTGATGTCATTACCCTCTGCGTGCCCCATGATTCGCCCGGCTATCCCGTCACGAACACCTTTTTTCGTTGCTATCGTTCGAAAACTGTGGCGGGCTCGATGAAAGGTCAAAAAAATTCTCCATAACAATCGTGTCTGCCTTCTGATAAACTTCACTGATGGCTTTGTTGTAGTAGTAACAACGAGGTTCGGAAGCACATACCGTATTCGATATTTTATTCCAATGCTTAGGTAATACCGCTATGTTCATGCTGATTAAAGTAGAACGACGGTAGGCAGTGTAACGCAAACAAACCATTTGTTTGCCATCTTTGGTTGCGTAGTCTTTGCGCAACTCAATTTTAATCGTAGCTTTCATTACAATTTTTCGCTGTTTTACTGTAAAACAATTGTAAAATAAAAGCTGAAAACTATGAAATTTCTTCTTCCAATCCTTCCACCACAGAGGACGTAAGTTACTGAAAAACAAAAGGATTAGAAATTTCCATTCTAATCCTTTCTTGCTTTTGGAGGTTCCCTGGCGGATTCGAACCGCCGTACACGGTTTTGCAGACCGCTGACTAAGCCACTCATCCAAGGAACCAGTCTTTTCTCATTTGCGGTTGCAAAGGTAGCACATTTTTTGAAAATACCAACTATCCGCAGCATTTTTTCTTCTTTTCTTTTTTTCGTAGCACTACACTCTGCACGCTTCTCATCCATCAATCGCTTTAAGTCACAACCGGTTACGCAATTTGCACATGGATTACCATTTTCTTTTGTCCGGCGGAAAAAAGCATAAATTCCCCATCCGATCCGGACAATACACAACAGTAACAGGATTACAACCGCCCATTGTTGCCAATTCATCATACAAATAATCCTCCTATTCTATAAATAGCAAATGCCATTATCCAAGCGAGCAGCGTAGTATACACTGCCGTAAATAACGCCCATTTCCAGCCACCAGATTCTTGCTTGATTGCTACAATCGTAGCTATACATGGGAAATAGATCAATACAAACACCATATAGCAGAAAGCTACCAACGGTGTAATCGGAATACGTTCGGCAAGACTTACGGCATCTGCTTCAGCGTCATTCGTATAAAGCACACCCAGTGTACTTACCACTAATTCCTTAGCGCCCACACCTGAAAGTATACCGATACCAAGTTTCCAGTCAAAACCCAAAGGTTCAATCATTGGCTCCATAGCCTTTCCTATCTCTGTCCGATGTAGGAATTCTCCTGCTGTTCAGCAACCGTTTCATACGCATCATGGCCAGGATAATATCCCAATGCCCATATCACGATGGAAGCTATCATGATAATACCTCCCATTTTACGCAGATATTGTGCACCTTTCTCCCACGTATGTCGGAAAATGACTTTTGCCGTCGGTAAACGGTAAGGTGGAAGTTCCATAACGAACGGAGTATCATCTCCCTTCACCAAAAAACGGCTGAACAAACGCGCCATCAACACCGCCAATAGGATACCCATTGAATATATTAATAACAGTATCAAGCTACCATTGTTCGGGAAAAATGCACCTACCAGCAACAAATAAATAGGCAGACGGGCACTACATGACATCAACGGATTGACGAGCATGGTAATAAGTCGGCTTTTACGATTCTCAATAGTGCGCGAAGCCATAATAGCAGGTACATTACATCCGAAACCCATAATCAGAGGAATGAAGGATTTACCATGCAGCCCCATCTTATGCATAATCTTATCCATGATAAACGCAGCACGTGCCATATAACCGGAATCTTCCATCAGTGATATGCAGAAATAAAGAATAAGGATGTTCGGCAGGAAAACAATCACACCACCAACACCGCCTACAATACCGTCTACTAACAAATCTTTCAACGGTCCGTCCGCCATATTGGCATGTATAAAGTTACCGAGAGTTTCTACCAGCCATTCGATACCCATCATCGGATATTCACCGAGCACAAACGTACCTTCGAACATGAGATACATGAACAGGAAGAAAATGGGGAATCCCCACACACGATGCGTTACAATGGAGTCTATCACACGGGTAGTATGTTCCTTATCCAGATGATTATCCACAAAGGTTTCTTTTAGTGCACCGGATATAAAACCGTATTTTGCATCGGTAATTGCCTGATCACAATCCTCATTCAGCACATCTCGGATACGGCGACTTTCCTGATCACGGACAGCAATGATTTCTTTACCATTGGGTAAAGTTTTAATCAACGTTTCCAAATCCGGATCATTCTCCAGAAGTTTGATGGCAAGAAAGCGAGTGGAGTACTTATGACGGATATCCTCATTCTCACTAATCACCCGCTTCACCTCTTCAATGCTGCGTTCCAGTTCGGGACCGTGATTAATGTGAATATGACGATAGAATCCATGATGACGCACCTCTTCCTCTTTATGAGCTCCACCGGTATAGCCGGGCACATACTCGCGATGCCATTCGCGCAGGTCATTTAACACTTCGGTACGTACCTTGCCTTTCTTATCGAGGAAGTCGGCACCTTCGTAAATACTGATAACAACGTGAAAAAGATCTTCGATGCCTTTGCCCGTACGCGAAACGGTAGGAACCATAGGAACACCAAAGAGTTCACTCAGTTTCATGTAATCCAGCGTGTTGCCACTGGCTTCCAATTCATCGTACATATTGAGAGCCATCACCATACGTACGTTCATGTCAATCAACTGGGTGGTGAGGTAGGGTATAGATTACGTTCCAGATTAGATGAATCTACCACATTGATAACAATGTCCGGAGTTTCATCAATAATATGATGACGGACATACATTTCTTCAGGACTATATGCCGATAGCGAATATGTACCGGGCAAATCGACTATGCGGAAATGATAACCTTGAAAATTAAAGTAGCCCTCCTTGGCATCCACTGTAACCCCACTGTAATTACCAACATGTTCATGTGAACCGGAAGCAATATTAAACAGAGAAGTTTTTCCACAATTAGGATTACCCACTAATGCAACATTAATGGTGCGGCGTTTACCGAGGGCGATACGTTTCAGTTCTTCTTCCCCCGGATAAATATCTTCACTCATTCCTGGATGATAGTCCGGTTTTGTAACTTGCTCTTTCGCCTCATGTTCGCTGAGTACTTCAATCATCCCTGCCTCCTGGCGGCGCAAAGAGATTTCATACCCCATTACTTTGTATTTTATTGGGTCTTTCAGCGGGGCATTCAGCAAAACCTCTACAGTCTTGCCTTTAATAAAACCCATTTCTACAATCCGTTTGCGGAAACCGCCATGCCCCAGTACTTTAACGATTACACCTTTTTCTCCAGTTTTTAATTCGGATAAACGCATAGCCTACTCTCTTTCTTTTTATTTGGATGCAAAGATAAATGATTTGTATTTAGCCTACAAATTATTTAGATTGTTTTTAAATAAGGAGAAATATTCTACACTTTGTTCCGAAGAATTAGAAAGAATTCAATTCGTTAATATTATCTTTGCACCATTATGAATAAAAAAGAAAATAGCGCAATACATTCATCAGGAGAAACTTTTCACACGAGAAGACAAAATACTGGTAACACTGAGTGGTGGAGCGGACTCAGTAGCTTTGTTGCGTCTACTTCTTGATATGGAGTACACCTGCGAGGCGGCACATTGCAATTTCCATCTGCGGGGAGATGAGTCAGTTCGAGATGAAATGTTTGTCCGCGAACTATGCTTGCAACTGGAAGTTCCGTTATATGTCCAACATTTCCAAACTACAGAAGAAGCGGAAAAACGCCACATATCCATTGAAATAGCAGCGCGGGAATTACGTTATGCCCTGGTTTGAACAGCTCCGTTTACAACAAGGTGCCGACGTTATCGCCGTGGCCCATCATAAAGATGACAGCGTAGAAACTCTCCTGCTCAACCTTATCCGTGGAACAGGCATCAACGGGCTATTGGGTATCCGCCCCAAAAACGGAAACATTGTCCGTCCCTTGTTATGCCTCGACCGGAAAGAAATAACCGAGTACCTACAAGAAATCGGGCAATCTTACGTAACGGACAGCACCAACCTGCAAGACGAATATACACGCAACAAGATACGCCTCAGCCTATTGCCTCTAATGCAGGAAATCAATCCCTCTGTAAAAGAAAGCCTTCTCCGCACTGCAGAACATCTGAATGATGCAGCTCTCTTATATAAAAAAGGAATAGAAGAAGGTAAACAGAAAGTGCAAACCGAACAAGGTATCCTAATCAGTGCTTTGCTCCGGGAGCCTGCACCGGAAACTTTATTATTTGAGATCTTATCTCCATTAGGATTTAACAGTGCACAGATCAAAGATATTTTCACCTCCCTGAACGGACAACCGGGGAAGATATTCCTTAGCGGAGAATGGCGTGTAATTAAAGATCGGGAGCTTCTGCTGATAGAACCAGTCTGTTCAGAAGATGCTTCAACTGTCTTCTCTCCAGATGACCCTACCCTACCCTTCCGTCTGACAATGGAAGAATTAGAAGTCACGGATGATTTCATCATTCCCTGCGACCGAAGCACTGCTTGCTTCGATGCAGACAAACTAAAACAACCTCTCACAGTCAGACACTGCCGACAAGGCGACACATTCGTTCCCTTTGGTATGACCGGACGAAAAAAGATCAGCGATTACCTTACTGATCGGAAATTCTCCCTTTCCCGCAAAGAACAACAATGGGTGCTTTGCAGTGGTTCCCATATCATTTGGTTGATAGGCGAACGTACTGATAATCGTTTCAAAATAGACACCCAAACACGGAAAGTTGTTATTCTGAAGTTTATTCCTTATTGAATCAGATATGAACAAAGTGCGATAATGTGGTAGGGTGATAAAGTGATAGCGGGATAACGCTCTGTGATATATAGCGCAGCTACTTTATCACTCTATCATCTTACCGCCTTATCACTCTTTCATCCATTTCTGCACGGTTATGAACAAAACACAAATTACGCGAATTACACAAATAAAGGCCTGCACTGCAATCAGCTATTACTAAGCAATTTTTCTCCAGTTGGGAAAATAAAACGCCCATTTATACCGTGTGTATTGTCTTTTTAAGCGTTACTGACGAGTTTTGAGGTACCGCCTTGATAATATAAATACAGACACAAATGTATCGGAGAATTCTATAGAAATTCTGAATAAAAAAGGAGTTTATTGCATGTAGGATTAAAGCTATAAAATAATCCGGTCCTCTCTTCTGCCGCACAAAGCAGTCTGAAAGCAATGAAGCAAACGGAGTATCATACGTCCGCGCCTTGAACGAACATCCTTTGACGCATGCGCAACACTTGATACACTTTTCGGCAATCGTATTACATTCATCACCTTTCAGAATAGCTCCCGAAGGACAATGTACAGCGCAAACACCACAATGCGTGCAAAGTTCCGCATTCACTTCCGGTACACGCGGCAAAGGAACACCACTTTTACGCAACTTTATTACCCGGCGCAGAAATTTGAATAAAGGCAGAAAAGGCTGGCGTGGGCGCTGAATACGGTTCACATCCACCGGATACAAGTGCTCCATATCAACGGCGGCATTTATTTTCGTCCGTATCTTCGCACCAAATTCCTCCGCATATTGCAAATCATTTGTATCCGGACGCCCTGGGGCTATTGGATTTTGTTCCGTACTATACGAATGTTCTCCCACAAAAGTAGCCCCGGCAATAACTTTGAAGCCCTGGGCAGAAGCAAATGCATCCAATTCTATCAAAGCCTTTTCATACGCGCGGTTACCATAAACTACTACCAGCACAACCGGAGATCCCGATCCACGAATACCCTGCAACCGCTCCATAGCCAAAGGAGCTACCTTGCCGCCATACACCGGCACAGCAATAACAGTCAGTATATTCTCCGGAATATCTACCTCAGCAGCATGTAGTGTTAAATTCGTAATAACAACATTTGTTAGTCCTGTTCCGCGAACAATTGCCTCACCAACTTGTTTAGAAGTACGAGTAGGCGAAAAATAGATGAAATGAACTTCGTTTATATCCATAAATATATGCGCTTTTTCTTGGTTTATCAAGCAAAGATAAAGTTTTAAAATTAAAAAAAAGACGAATTGTTTATGAAACCAAAAATATTTATTACCTTTGCACCGTTGAAACATTCTGTAAACTCCTAAGTGCGGGTAGCTAACAGTTTTCCGGTTCAATAATAAATATCCCATAATCATTATATTAAATAAAGGTATATTTGCCATGTTGCTTGTGACGACAACCGCAACCGTGTGAACATATCTGTCCAATAACAAAAGAAATTTTAAACCATTCACATATATACTGTATGTATAATATCATTCAATTGAACGACAAAAATTTGTCGGAACTTCAATCTATTGCCCAAGAACTGGGTATTAAAAAGACAGACTCACTAAAAAAAAAGAAGAACTTGTTTACAAGATACTTGATGAACAAGCCATCGCAGGTGCTACCAAAAAAGTTGCTGCTGAAAAGCTGAAAGAAGAGCGTAAAGTGGACAGACAACAGAAACGTACCCGCGTAACCGTAAAAAAGAGAGTACTGACAAAGTCTTTACCGCCAACAAAAAAACGGCGATCTCACTAAGGCAAAAGCTGAAGCTTCAGTAGCAGTCGCTAAAGTACAACCGGTAGCAGAAGCAGTAAAAACACCGGTAGCAGAGGCACCTAAAGCGCCGGTAGCGGAAAAAGAAGTAGCTGTAGCAGCTACAGCAGCTCCTGAAAATACTGAAACGCCTAACTCAACAAAGCGTAAACCAGGACGTCCGCGTAAAGCTAAGGTAGAAGAAAAAACTCCCATACCCGCACCCGTACCTGTTGCAAAAGAAGGAAGAACCTAAGAAAGCTGAGCCCGAATTGAATTTTGAAACAGAAGTGCCTAAAAGTTATCAAGAAAGTCGTAGTGGAAGACAGCCCTATCCTGGCTGAACCCGAAGATGACTTCATCCCTATCGAAGACCTTCCGACCGAAAAAGTAGAACTGCCTTCTGAACTTCTCGGTAAGTTTGAAGCAACTAAAGCTGAAACACCCGCAGTTCCTGTAGTTGAATCTATTCCTGCTAATCAACGTCCACGCCTTCGTCCCCGAGACAATAATAATACTCCTTACAATAATAACAACAATAATAATAACCGGAACAACAACCCACGTCCCGTACAACAGCAGCGTCCGGCACAACCGAATGCCAACAATGAGAATTATTCTCCTGTCCCCGAACGCAGACCTGTAATTGAACGTGAAAAAAGTATACGAATTCGACGATATCCTGACCGGTACAGGCGTACTGGAAATCATGCAGGATGGTTACGGATTCCTTCGTTCTTCCGACTATAATTACCTTTCTTCACCAGATGATATTTATGTATCGCAATCTCAAATCAAACTGTTTGGCCTGAAAACCGGTGATGTTGTAGAAGGTGTAATCCGTCCTCCTAAAGAAGGTGAGAAATATTTCCCACTAGTAAAAGTGGAAAAAAAATCAATGGACGTGACCCGGCTTTCGTACGTGACCGCGTACCATTTGAGCATCTCACACCATTATTCCCCGACGAAAAATTCAGATTGTGCAAAGGTGGCTATTCAGACTCTATGTCAGCTCGTGTAGTAGACCTCTTTGCTCCTATCGGTAAAGGTCAGCGTGCATTGATCGTGGCACAACCTAAAACCGGTAAGACCATCTTGATGAAAGATATAGCCAATGCCATCGCAGCAAATCATCCGGAAGTCTACATGATTATGTTACTTATCGACGAACGCCCGGAAGAAGTAACTGACATGGCACGCACCGTAAATGCTGAAGTCATTGCTTCTACTTTTGACGAACCTGCCGAACGCCATGTGAAAATCGCCGGTATTGTGCTGGAAAAAGCCAAGAGACTGGTAGAATGCGGTCATGACGTAGTGATCTTCCTGGACTCAATTACACGTTTGGCACGTGCTTACAATACAGTATCTCCGGCTTCCGGTAAAGTACTTTCCGGTGGTGTGGACGCAAATGCACTTCATAAGCCCAAACGTTTCTTCGGAGCTGCCCGTAATATTGAAAACGGTGGTTCGCTCACTATTCTTGCTACTGCCTTGATTGATACAGGTTCCAAGATGGATGAAGTTATCTTCGAAGAATTCAAGGGTACAGGTAACATGGAATTGCAGCTCGACCGCAACCTGTCTAACAAACGTATCTTCCCAGCTGTCAATATTGTTGCTTCCAGCACCCGTCGTGACGACTTGCTGCAAGACAAGCAAACTTTGGATCGTATGTGGATACTCCGCAAATATCTGGCTGACATGAATCCGATTGAAGCTATGGATTTTGTGAAAGACCGCATGGAAAAAACCAAAGATAACGATGAGTTCCTAATGAGCATGAATAGCTAAAACCATAGCTAAAAAGACAAAATCAACAATAAATAGGATTATATATACAAAAAGGGCGGGACATTTTCGGATATCTCGCCCTTTTTATTTATTTTTGTCGCAAGTAATCAGATTTCATTATATAAACATTTAATTAATCAGGTGAGGCTCAGTAAAACGATCATACTATTTTTTTGTTGATGCTATTTTACAGTACTTCCTACATCCAATCGACAAATCTGGATTTGGTAGATGAGCGTATACACCTGATGGAGTACCTGATGGATAACAATCTGGCCTATTCTCAAGAAGTCAGATTACATGATATCGCCCAGTGGGAAGATGAGCTTGTTGACGCATTTCGTAACAAGAAGGATTATAAACACATGTTCCTCATGCAGCAAATGGCTGCTTATGCACTTGTATCTGATGGACACATCAATGAAGCATTGGAAAAAGCAAATGCCATGCTACAGCAAGCTACCTTAATGAGATATGATATAGGAATAGCCATATCACACTATGCCATTGGCGATACTTACCTCAATGCCAACATGACTAATGAAGCTATCGAGGAATATGAAATAGCCATGCAGAAGCTATATAAAATTGCAGACTCCGAAAAATTACAGGAAAAAGTACTTATCCAATTAATCCCCACACTTATCAGACTGGGACGATTAAATGAAGCTAAAGACTATTTGGAACAGATAGAACAAGTAAAAGACTATCGACATAGCCGCTTCATAGAAAATATCTTTCAAGCCTACTATTATCTTCATACTAATAACCTGGAACAAGCCCGGGAATATATTCAGGAAGCAGAAGAATGGTATGAGTATTATCCTTTCTTTTTTCACAGTTCTATTTTGAAATATATCCAAGCCGAATATGCCAAGCAAATCGAAGATGACGAGCAAGCCATAAAATTATATAATGAACTGACCGTTAGCACCAGTAGCGCCAATGTCTACAATAGATATCTGAAAATGAAAAATTCATTGGCACGGCTGTATACCAAACGTGGAAGAGCCAAAGAGGCATGCGAAATATTTCAAGATATCAATGCTGCACGAGATTCTATCAATGCACGCAACTACTCCTCGCAAATTAATCTGCTGCGAACCATATATCAGGTAGACCGCCTTGAAATGGATAATCAAAATGAACGTAACCGATTATTGTTTTATTCTATCATGGGGTGCATCCTTATTTTAAGCATATCCATTGCATCGGTACTCTATATCCGTAAGATCAATAAACGACTGATAGCATCCAGGCTAAAACTGGAAAAAGCACGGCAAATTGCAGAAAATTCCATCCGTACCAAGAGCATTTTTCTATCGAATATGAGTCATGAAATACGCACGCCTCTAAATGCCTTGTCCGGTTTCTCTGCTATTCTGACGGATGCAAATATTGATATCAGCACCCGGCAACAATGCAATGAAATCATTCAGCAGAATTCAGATTTACTGTTGAAACTCATAGATGATGTCGTAGATCTTTCTAGTCTGGAAATCGGCAAAATGCAATTTCTTTTCGCTAACAATAATGCTGTGGCTATATGCCGGAATGTAGTGGATACGGTAGAAAAGATAAAACAAACATCCGCTTCTGTACTGTTCCAAACTTCTTTAGAGAACTTGGAAATCTATACAGATGAAGCACGTCTTCAACAATTACTAATTAACTTACTGATTAATGCCACTAAATTTACCACAGAAGGAAGTATTACTCTTTCATTAGAAAAACAGCCAGAAGGAGTTGCTCTGTTTGCTGTATCAGATACAGGTTGTGGCATAGCCCCAGAAAAGCAGGGTGCAATATTCAATCGTTTCGAAAAGCTGAATGAAAATGCACAAGGTAGTGGATTGGGACTTTCCATTTGCCAACTGATTGTGGAACGTTTCGGTGGAAAAATATGGATTGACCCCGAATACAAGAATGGTTCCCGTTTCCTGTTTACCCATCCTATTGTCTCAACTAGCAGAAAGGAGGTATCAGAATGAAACGTCTCTTATTTATAGTAGTTCTTTTACTTCAAATCTTTTTCATATTTGCAAACAGACCCATCAAACGGTCACCTGTTACCGATAGTCTTATAACAGAGTTGCAAACACTTCCACATGACACCACCAGACTAAAACTACTCGAAAAGCTTGTGCTTACGGAGCAGAATTCTCCGCATTACATAGAATATGCAGAAGAAATGTTCAACGAAGCTCAGCGTCAAAAAAATGCTAAATACATCTGCAGCAGTACCTATTTTAAAATTCTATATTACTATAATAAAGAAAAAATAGACAGCGTCAGTAAATTGGTCGATTATGTAAAACCCATTGTTGCTGAACGCATGAAATACTACCGTTTGTACTTCAACGTACAAAAACTGCTCATATATACCTATATTTATAGCGAAAAATATGAATATGCCATCAATGAAGCATTGGAAATGCTCAAGATAGCAGAAGAGTTGGATAATGTAGATGGATGCATAGCTGCATATTCATGCTTGGCAAGTGCCTATCATGAAACCAATCGCAAGAAAGAAGAAGGAGAAGCGCTACGTAAGGCCCATGAATATGCTTCCGAGCAAAAGACAAGCAGTACGCAAATCAATGTTTTGGAACAACTGATCATGTTCAGCAATGACCAAAATGATTATAAAAACCTGAAAGTATATTTAGATGAGAATAAGCAGCTTATAGAGGAAATGTTAGCCTGGGACCCTGACATGTATGAGTCTTATTTCAACCTCTACCTATTTTCAACAGTATTCCAGTCCTACTACTATACAGGTATAGGAAAAACTGACTCTGCACAATATTATATAAAGAAGGCACAAGATTTCATAACTCCTCAAAGCTATCTCCCTTACATAACCATGTATCATGATGCCTATGCCAAATACTATCACCACACTAAAAATTATCAAAATGCATTAGTACACATGGATTCTGCCCTGATATATATGCAACAATCTAAGTCAGCATTAACGGAGTACGCCAAACAATTATCCCGCAAAGCTGACATCCTGCTGGAAATTGGTCAATATGCAGAAGCATTACCACTATACGAAAAATCTAATCACATTCAAGATTCATTGACTGCTGCCATATCAGCCAAACAATTGGAAGAAATCAAAGAAATATACCATCTTAATCAGCTAGTATGGGAACGCGGGAAACTCAGGAATCGTGTACAAACCAGTATTCTCCTGAGCCTTGGAATCATACTAGTGCTATGTATCACTTATATGCTTCGCATCAACCGGATACGAAAAGCATTGAAAATTTCAAAAAAAGAGACCCAGAAAGCTACTCGTCAAACAGAGCGGGCCAATGAAATGAAAAACCGTTTCTTGTCCAACATGAGTCATGCCATCCGAGTTCCTCTGAACGGAGTATTAGGTTTCTCACAAATCATAGCAAACGAAGTGGAAATTGACGAACCTACTCGCAAAGAGTATGCAGACATCATTCAACAAAACACTGAACAATTAATGCGCCTGGTAAACAATGTCCTTGATCTATCCCGTTTGGAGGCTGGTATGATGAGGTTCCAATTAAGTGACTATGACATTGTACAACTTTGCAAAGATGCCGTAGGAATGGCACAAATGCAGAATCCAACCTTGCATATTCATTTCTACAGTGACATTGACGAGTATATTGTTTATACTGATACAAACCGGATGATGCAACTCATCGTCAGTATTCTTACTTGCCCCTCTCCATCTTTCAAAGAAGAACGTGATCTCCTATTCACTTTAGATAAAAATGGAGAAATATTATGCTTCAAAGTTACGAACGCTCCATTGGCAGACCTCAATTATGCTAATCAGGACTCTGCTTTGCGTAACGATGTCAACCTTTTATTACTGAAACACTTCGGCGGTACTTATCAGGTAATTCATGACGGTAAGGAAGGACCGACTATTCTTTTCACTTATCCTGCTACCTCAACTGAATAATATTCTTGCCTCAAAAGAAGGTAGATACAGGGATTTTTTTGTACTTTTGCGCCTCAATAAGAGTAATTTGTAATTTATAAATAGTAATTATATCATCATGTTCGATAATTTAAGCGAAAGACTAGAAAGGTCGTTTAAAATTCTGAAAGGTGAAGGAAAAATCACCGAGATCAATGTTGCGGAAACCCTGAAAGATGTGCGCAAAGCACTGTTGGACGCCGACGTTAACTACAAAGTAGCCAAAACTTTTACAGATACGGTTAAGGAAAAGGCATTGGGACAAAACGTATTGACAGCCGTAAAGCCCAGCCAATTAATGGTGAAGATCGTGCACGACGAGCTAACTCAATTAATGGGTGGCGAAACTGCAGAAATTGATTTGGAAGGAAAACCTGCTGTCATCTTAATGTCTGGTCTGCAAGGTTCCGGTAAGACTACTTTCTCCGGTAAGTTGGCACGAATGCTAAAAACGAAAAAAGAACAAGAAACCGTTGTTGGTGGCTTGTGACGTATACCGCCCTGCCGCTGTCGAACAGTTGCGCGTATTAGCAGAGCAAATAGGAGTTCCAATGTACTCTGAACCGGATAGTAAGAATCCGGTGAAAATTGCAGAAAATGCAATTCAGGAAGCAAAAGCCAAAGGATATGATGTTGTAATCGTGGATACCGCCGGACGTCTGGCTGTGGATGAAGAGATGATGAATGAGATTGCTGCTATTAAAAAAGCAATCAATCCGAACGAAATTCTTTTCGTTGTAGACTCTATGACCGGTCAGGATGCTGTAAACACAGCAAAAAGAGTTTAACGAACGTCTTGACTTTAACGGTGTTGTCCTGACTAAGTTGGATGGTGATACCCGGGGTGGTGCCGCTCTTTCTATCCGTTCAGTAGTAAACAAACCGATCAAATTTGTGGGTACAGGTGAGAAACTGGATGCCATCGACCAATTCCACCCGTCGCGTATGTCAGACCGTATCCTCGGTATGGGTGATATTGTTTCACTGGTGGAACGTGCCCAAGAGCAATATGACGAAGAAGAGGCCAAACGCCTGCAAAAGAAGATTGCCAAGAACCAGTTCGACTTCAATGATTTCTTGAGTCAGATAGCGCAAATCAAAAAGATGGGTAACCTGAAAGATCTGGCTTCTATGATTCCGGGTGTAGGTAAGGCTATAAAGGACATCGATATTGACGACAATGCTTTCAAGAGTATTGAAGCTATTATTTATTCTATGACCCCTGCAGAACGTAGTAATCCGGCCCTTCTGAACGGTTCACGCAGACAACGTATTGCTAAAGGTAGTGGTACGAATATTCAGGAAGTAAACCGCTTATTAAAACAATTCGATCAAACTCGTAAGATGATGAAGATGGTAACAGGTAGCAAGATGGGTAAAATGATGCCTAAGATGAAATAATAAAAATACTGATATGACACTAATTGATGGAAAAGCAATTTCGGAACAAGTAAAACAGGAAATTGCTGCAGAAGTAGCAGAAATTGTGGCGAAAGGTGGTAAACGTCCTCATCTTGCAGCAATTCTCGTAGGCCACGATGGTGGTAGTGAAACGTATGTTGCTGCAAAAGTAAAAGCATGCGAAGTTTGCGGATTCAAATCCAGTCTCATCCGTTACGAGGCAGATGTGAGTGAAGAAGAACTTCTTGCTAAAGTACATGAACTAAACGAAGATGCAGACGTAGACGGGTTCATAGTACAGCTTCCATTACCCAAGCACATCTCCGAACAGAAAGTGATCGAGACCATTGATTATCGCAAAGATGTAGATGGTTTCCATCCCATCAACGTAGGACGCATGTCCATAGGATTGCCTTGCTATGTATCAGCAACTCCCAACGGAATTCTAGAACTGTTAAAACGCTACCAAATAGAGACTTCTGGTAAGAAGTGCGTAGTATTGGGACGTAGTAACATTGTCGGCAAACCAATGGCTGCTTTAATGATGCAAAAAGCCTATCCGGGAGATGCAACTGTAACTGTATGTCATAGCCGCAGTAAAGATCTCGTAAAAGAGTGCCAAGAAGCTGACATCATCATCGCTGCACTGGGACAACCTAACTTTGTTAAAGCTGAGATGGTGAAAGAAGGTGCGGTGGTTATTGATGTAGGTACTACCCGCGTACCGGATGCCACTAAGAAATCAGGATTTAAACTGACCGGTGACGTAAAGTTCGACGAAGTGGCTCTTAAGTGTTCATTCATCACTCCCGTACCGGGTGGCGTAGGACCGATGACTATCGTTTCTTTAATGAAGAATACATTACTGGCTGGTAAGAAAGCAATTTACCAATAATCCCGAATACCGGAAGAAGACAATTATCTCCATTAGGCTTCTTCCGGTATTTAGTTTAATCTATAATACTCATGAACACACAGCTAAAAACAATTTTTGTTTTTGTTTTCCTTTTTCTTGTCTGTACCATACGGGGAACTGCGCAGAACTTTTCAATCGACTATCCATCCTATCAATACAGAAATAGCGATGCACTTGAAATCAGCCGGATCGTCCGTAATGATACAGCCACTATTTTATATATGGATGCCTATTCGCGCCCTAACTATTGGATACGTCTGGCTTCGGGTCTATCACTCCATGGAAATCAAACCGGAAAGAACTATCCTATCATCCGTTCACAAGGTTTCGAGTTGGACAAAGAAGTCTATATGCCTGCCTCGGGAAATGTAACTTTCAGCCTTCAATTTGCTCCTCTTGCCCCCCAAGAAAAGATGATTGATTTCATAGAGGGAGCCAATAAAGGAGATTTTCAAATTAAAAGCATAAGCCTCAACGAGCAAGAAAAGAAAGGAAAGATTCATTGTCACATTTCAGGCAAAGTAATCGATAGTCCGCAATCCAGCCGACTCGTATTGATGAAAGCCCATAAGAATCCCAGTAGCAGCCCATGGCTATCAATACCTATACGCAATGGAGAATTTCAATATGATTTCTACGCTGATCATGAAGAAGTATACGAAGTCTTTATCTGGAATGATATGCTTACCGGTAGCTGGCTCCCCTTCTCTCTTCTTTGCAGAAAATGGTCCTGTTTCTTTCACCCTATACCCGGCTAGTACCAGAAAACCGGGACTAGTGAGCACAAGTAATCCATTAACCTGTGAGTTACAACAATTGGAGAGTGAAAGAAAAGCCAAATTCAATTTTGACTCTTTATACGCTCAAATGAATAAATTATACGAAGAAAACCGTTTCGAAAGTGAAGCACTGCAAACTCTTTGGAAAAAAAATCGAGCAGGTTAAGGACAACAATGAAGAGCGAAATAATATCTACAGAGAAAGAGACCGTCTTGAGGAGAGCGGAGAAGCATACACAGAAGAAGGGAAAAGCTCTTTTGGCGAAAATTAAGCAATTAAACGAAGAAATGAATCAATGGACTATAAAGCATATAAAACAGAACCCTTCCTTACCCGGACTATATGTTCTGACAAGTAAGACAGAAATGGCACGCAAAGGTGAAGACGTTACTCCATTTCTGAATGCCTATCAGGAAACTTTTGCCTCTCTCTATCCGGAACACCCTTATGGTCAGCAAATGCAAATGCTCATTAAAAACGGGCAACCGGAAATTGGAAAACCATATGTTGATTTTTCAGCTCCTGACCTAAATGGGAACAAAGTACAAATATCAAAATATATTCAGGGAAAGGTAGCGTTAATTGATTTATGGGCTTCTTGGTGCGGTCCATGTCGTGTAAACTCCAAACAAGTTATTCCCATATATGAAAAATATAAGAATAAGGGATTCACTGTCATCGGTGTGGCACGTGAGCAAGGAAGTGATGCCCGCATGAAAGAAGCTATCAAAAAAGACGGCTATCCTTGGTTAAACCTCATTGAGCTCAATGACACCAATCAGATATGGACGAAATACCGGATACCGAATGCTGCCGGAGGTACTTTTCTTGTTAATGCTGAGGGAATTATTCTTGCTATAAATCCCACAGTTGAAGAAATAGAAAGTATTCTCCAAAAGGAACTTTTAACTCCTTAAACATTTATGAGAAGAATATCTCCCCTCACACTACTTTTTTTTTTTCTTGTATCATGCAACAGTGCGGCACAAGAACAAGTAGTAGCTGAAGCATCTGACACTGTTCCTTCTGCTAAAGTCACATTATTATTTGTCGGTGACTTGATGCAACACAAGGCACAACTTGAAGCTGCGCGTACAAGTCAGGGGACTCATGATTACTCTCTTTGTTTCTCTCTTGTGAAAGAGCAAATAAGTAGAGCAGACATTGCTATTGGAAATCTTGAAGTCACCCTCGGCGGAAAACCATATACAGGTTATCCTGCATTCTCAGCCCCAGATGAGTTCTTATATGCTATTCGAGATGCTGGATTCGACATACTATTAACAGCAAACAACCATTGTCTTGACCGCGGAAAGAAAGGTCTGGAACGCACCATCCTTATGCTGGATTCTCTACATATTCCGTACACAGGCACCTATCGGAACAAAGAAGAGCGCTCCCAGCGTTATCCTTTACTTATTGATAAGAACGGATTTCGTATCGCCCTTCTCAACTATACCTATGATACTAACGGAGTCAAGCCCACCTCTCCCAACATAGTGAACTATATAGATAAAAAAAATCATACAACAGGATATTGACACTGCCCGAACATGGCAACCCGATGCTATCATAGCCTGTATGCATTGGGGAAATGAGTACCAGTCTCTTCCCAGCCGGGAACAGCGGCAATTAGTAGATTGGTTATTAAAACAAGGGGTAACGCATATCGTCGGTTCACATCCACATGTCATACAGCCAATGGAATTACGCACTGATACTCTGACCGGAATGCAGCATGCCGTAGTTTATTCTTTAGGGAATTTTATATCCAATATGAGTAAGGTAAATACTGATGGTGGCCTTATTTTCACGTTAGAGTTGGAAAAAGATACAGTTATTTCCTCCACACCAAGTGTCCATATTAGTCATTGCGGATATAATCTGGTATGGACAGCACGGCCTACCCTTACCAAAGAAAAAAATTATGTCCTTTATCCGACCGATTCCACATCCGTTTCAAAGCTGCCGGAAGTAGCACGTAACCATCTGAATATCTTTACTAAAAACTCTCGAAAGCTCCTTCAGCAACACAATGTAGGCATCAAAGAGAATAAAAAATAATGCAGATTCTCACAAAAAATATTCCTCCAAACATTTGCAGTATCAAAGATTATATCTATCTTTGCACCGCGTTTGAGAAATGACGCAAACATGGTGACTGTAGTTCAGTTGGTTAGAGCGTCAGATTGTGGTTCTGAATGTCGAGGGTTCGAGTCCCTTCAGTCACCCTAAAAGAAAGAGGAATTTCAGTAATGATTTTCCTCTTTCTTTGTTATATTATATATCAGACTTTTGGCAAGATTATTTTCTCCGATATTGCTGTGGAGATACTCCTGTTTGTTTCCTGAAAAACGTACCAAAATAGGAAGCATTAGGAAAGTTGAAGTAATCAGATATTTCCTGTATGCTCTTCTGCGTGTTCTTAAGCAACGAAATGCTCTTACGGATAATGGCTTTGAACACCAGCTCCTGCACCGTATATCCACAAATCGACTTGGACAGTACAGAGAGATACTTAGGCGACAAACAAAGTTTATCTGCATAAAACTCCACGCCACGCTGCTCCATATAATGCATTTCAATCAACTGAATCAACCGTATGAAAATATCGTGCTTATGTCCTACCGAGGCTCTTTGAGTGATAAGTTTACGATTATAAATGGAGCAAAGCCGATACGTCAGTCCCAACAATAACAACTTCTGTTCATAGTGATTGAATGTATTTTCCTCTATCCCGTAAAGTATTGTCCAGAAGAGACATATATTTCAGGACTTCATTCTCTTCACCTGTGCTCCATACGTAGCATGGCTCCGTGGCAAGCTGCGAATAGAGATGCATAGAAGTCACACAATTACCTATAATGTCACGTATCGGATCTGTCTGGTAGACAAGAATAAAAACTTCCGCATCTTCCGACTGACGGGCAACCTGAAAGACAGAACCACCGGGAATAAAGAGAGTCTCATTCGCTTTGGCCGAAAAATCCTTCTGATTCAGAGTAAACATAAAACTTCCCTGACGGCAAACCACCAGCCCTACTCCATTTACTTGAAACGGTTTCTTCAATGACTCAGGAAAATCATGAAGCATACCTTCCGAACTACAAACATCCTCTCCACTTAACAATGCATGGTTAAGACGAGACAAACGTTCCTGCTGAGTATCCATAATATCACGGGTTATATTGAAAAACAGCGCTAAGTTAGCAATTTCCGTTTAGGATAAGGAATAACTCAATACAAATATCATGCAAATAAGGCAACCGTATATAGTCCAGCCAGCCATTTCCTTTACAGCCGACAGGGTGGCCTGCACCTGAATCCGCCCTTTGGTAGACATTGCCGCCATATTGATTGCATCCTGCTTACTCTTTCCCTGATATTGCATGCCTTGAACAGTCTGAGTAAACGAAGCGGAAGCCTCGGGATGAAGCATATCCACATTTTGTGCATAGCGAGTGACATAATGCTGCTGACGCTCCTGCAATATATTCGAGTAAAGAGCGCCTCCGATGCCGGGTCCCAACACCATACGCACGGTAAGCATGACGCAAATCCAGGTAGAAAGGTACTTATAGGGCATGCGTTGCGTAGCATAGGCAGCCGTCAAGGCATAAAGGAACATCATGCCGGTGGCACGGATAATGACCGGATACTTCATCCGCTCGTATAATCCGGCACTCTGCACTTCGAAATACATGAATACTGCCGACAATCCGAGAAACAGGAAACCGGCTGCAAACAGATACTTGAAATGCACTCCCTTGGAACCCAATATCATAGAAGAGATAGCACCAATCGCATAACCTGCCATACACCAGTTGCCCAATGTCGCATTCTGGTAATTATCCAGTTTCATCCCGATGCCCGTAAATACATTGACAAACATGGCACTTGAATTGAATATCATCAGTAACAGATAAAGCAAAATGCCCATACGAATGGTACGTAACTTAAAGACATCCAACAGGAAGTAATGTGAATGGCGGTTCTTCTCCATATAGAAAAAGATACAGGCAGATATAGCCGCAACCAATGTGGCAGTGCGGATGGACGCATCATCATACCAATCCAGGACCTTGCCATAAACCAGCACATAAGTGATGCACACCAATGTAATGCAGAACACCGCCACATTGCCGAACTGCCTGAAGTTGATAGGAAAACGGCGCGTAGCAAACTTATGATAAGGCATTGTGATAAAGATAACCAAAATGGAAAGCAACACAGTACCCATCATAAAATAATACACATACTGCCATTCATACTCAAAAGCCAGCCATGCCGTTAGCGATGTGCCCAATTGCCCTAAAATCATAAAGAACAGGTAAATACCCGGTTGGCTGACGCATCGGTCAATATCCAGTTTATTCCAACCCTTATCATCATCAGGTTCCAGTCCCGGAGTGATGTTACGGGTAGCTTCCATTCCGGCAGCGTACTTGATAAGCGTAAACAGATTGACCATCATCAACACCATCCGCAGGAAGCCCATGAGCAGACTGCAAAGCGCCAGAATAAATATGCTGTCCGTCTCCGCACAGATATAGCTAAAGACATACATGAGCGAGAACCCCGCCAGACACATCATCTTCTCCCGGCGGATACACATCAAGCGATACAGGAAAGGAGCGAAAGCCGCCATTCCGATGGAAGTGACGAAATTAGTGAACTGAATATGCTCGGAGATGATGCCCAGTCCACTCATCATCTCGGTGCTGTTGACAGAGTAAACGCCACCCACCGTAAGGATGGGGATAAAGAGCAACAACATGATGATGATGCCTACCGGTTTAGGCACCCAGTTGTAGAAGGGATAGTTTTTTAGGGTACGAGGGCATGGCGTCAGACTTTAGCTTTCACAACTACCATCATACCTGCCGCCAGTTTCCCATTATCTTCTTTGGAGAGATTGGTGAAATCGATACGAACCGGTATGCGCTGTTGTATCTTCACAAAGTTTCCGGCAGAATTATCGGTGGGAACCAACGAATATTTAGAACCCGTAGCCCCCGAAATAGCCGTAACAGTTCCTGTGAATTCTCTATCGCTGATGGCATCCACCGTGATAGTCACCTCCTGCCCAAGATGCAGATTCTCAATCTGGGTTTCTTTATAATTGGCAACAATCCACTTCTGCGTATCGGGCAAGATGTAAGTGATGGTCTGCCCTGCCGAGATGAATTGACCTTCCTCCAGGGCACGGCGTCCCAACTTTCCGTCGCAAGGGGCTACGACCACTGTATAAGACAGGTTCAGCTTAGCCATTTCCAAGGCAGCCGTTGCCCGTTGGATAGCAGCCTCGGTACTCTCACGGCGATGAGACACTTCGTTCACTCCCCGAGAGAGCCGCCTTCCGTTGACGCCTCACGGCTTCCAGTTTCTTGTGTGTGGCTTCATATTCCGTTTCTATCTGCTCTAACTGAATGGGAGTTGCAGCATTCCGTTTCACCAGATTTTCATAACGCTGGCGGTCTTTCTCCAGTTTGGCCAAACGGATTTCTATTTCAGAGATGGAAGCATCGTAGACGGATGCGGTGGTTTGCGTAGTCTGCAAGGTGGCTCCAATGACGGTGGCACCTGCCTGTGCATCCTTCAGGGCGGCTTCGGCTTCCATAACGCGGATTTTATATTCACGGTCGTCCAATACAAGCAAGGTGTCTCCCTTGCGAACTTCCTGATGTTCGGTGAAATAAATCTTCCTGATATAACCCGAGGCACGCAGGTTGACAGGAGATATATACTGTTCTATCTGGGCATCGTTGCTGGTTTCGGTCTGCTTGTAATCCGAGGAAGAGACAGACCACTTGTATTACTCCCCAAATCATGACACCTATTCCCAACAGGCTGATTACGACTTGCCAACGGCGTAATTTTCTCAACTTCTTTGCTTTCTCCTGATGCGTACTGGATGCGCTATTGTTTTCTACTGTTTCCATATTCGGATGTTATTGATTAACTTGTTATTTGACTAATGATTCTATTTGCCCGGTCAGTTTCAGCAACATAAGGTTGGTCACCCGATAGTTGTAGTGGGCGCTGATGTAGTTGTTCTGGGCTTCGCTCATCCGCATTTCGTCTTGCAGCACTTCGGTCATCGAGGTGATGCCTTCGCGGTATCGGTCCATAGTGACGGTATACACATCTTCGGCGAGCAAATAATTATCTTTCTGCTTTTTGAAATTCCGCTGGTTGTTCATCAGGTCGTTGGTGGCATTCAGGTATTGGGTCTGCAAATTCTTGCGGGTGTTCTCCTGTGCCAGTTTGATGTTTTCGATATCAATGACGGCCTTACGGGTTTTATAGCGTTTGTCCAGACCATCGAAAATGGGAACACGCAGCGAGAGGCCCAGGCCATAGGAACGATACCAATGACCGGAAGGACCGGAATGAAACCAGTGGTAAGCCTTATCGGTGTAAGCGGAAAACATCCAGTTGCCCGTCAGATTCAGGGAAGGGATGTATCCGTAACCAATCATCTTCTTTTGCTGCTCGGCCAGTTGCCGTTGCGATTGCAGCAGTTGGAGTTCGTATAGGCTCTCCGAGAGTCCGGTCAATGCTACGGGAGTGATAGTTTCGGTATTCACCGGCACTAAGGCTATTTGCTTTTCTGCGGGATAATCGATAATGTATTTCAGCAGGTTCAGTTGCTGTTCCAGCATGGCCTGTGCATTGTCATACTGTACTTTCAGGTTTTCGAGATTGATGTTCACCCGTTTCACATCGACTTCCATTGCCATTCCGTTGTCATAGAAGGCCTGCGTGATGTTCTGCAATTCTTCAAGACGGGTGATATTGGCTTTTATCAGTGCGATTTGCTCGGCGGTGACCTGCCCCAGGTAATACATTTTGCAGACTTGCAGGATGAGGTCTTCCCTCGCCTTTTCGTAGGTGAGGCGGTTCATCTCGTCCATCGTCCGCGCAATGGAGATGCTGGTGTAGAGGGTTTGGTTATAGAGTGGCATTTGGAGCTGCAATCCTGCGTTGGCACTGTATTGCAGGGTATGAGTCACATTGTAGGGATTGCCGTAAGCTGAGCCGTCGGTGACGGAGACAGGTGGGTCGATGTTATCATTATAATTGGCAAAACCATTGATTTGGGGCAACAATCGTGCCCGGTTCTCGGAGATGCCATACCTTCCCTTTTGTATCTCTTTCCGTTTACTTTGCAGGGACAGGTTGTTCTCGATGCCTATCTTCAGACAGTCTTCCAATGCCAGGGTATCTTTGTGCGCCTGCACTCGCAACGGGCAGGCAGAAAAAGGAAAAAATGAACAGTAACCTTCTCATAACAATTATTTGATATTTGGAAGCAAAGTTAGCGGGTTAGTGCAAAAGGATGCTGTCTATATATCGACTGTTTATGTTCACATTTTCCCTTTTTATAGGGAGATATTAGTTCACATAATAACAGAGGGCTAAATTATTATGCATAATGCAAGCTAATCAAGAACATCTACTTATGTAAAAAAAGGTAAATGCAGGAAACCATAAAAACGTTTCAATTGTTACTTAAAAGATAGCATGACAACATGTATAACTAAAATAAATGATTATGGAAACAAACAAAAAACTAATCGCAGTCGTAGAAATTGGTGGTGACAAAGCAGTTCAATTCTGGGCAAGAGCCGATGACTTGGCACAGCAATACAATGAAAAGTCAACGGATATAGTTTATACAGTGGTGAAACTTCCCGACTCTGATAACCTGTTCCGCTTCTTTGCCGCTTCAAAAGAAGAAATGACGCAGGAAACTTTGCTGGAATGCAGCCGTGAGTTCCTGGATGAATTGCTGACACTGGTTCCCAGCGAATGTGTCAGGATAAAGATTGCGGAAGGTAAAGAAGAATAAAAAGAAGTACACCGGATACAGGTGGGACGAAGGATTGGGGGCACAGAAAGAGAGCAAATAGAAATACATTCACTATCTTTGCAATCGTTTTTGTAAACCCAACCCTATATAAAATGAAGTTACTCTGGCTCGACCTGAACAGTTCATACGCCCACTCCTCACTGGCACTCCCCGCACTGCATGCACAGATAGCCGACGACAACGCCATCGAATGGGACATCGTATCCGCCACCATCAACGAGAACGTGGGCATGGTAGCGGGCGAAGTCTACCGCCGCCGTCCCGACCTGCTTGCCGCCACCGTCTGGTTGTTCAATCACGAGCAACTATTGCACATCATTTCAAGAGTAAAAGCCCTGCTGCCCCAATGCTGCATCGTATTGGGCGGACCGGAATTCCTGGGAGACAACGAATTCTTCCTGCGCAGCAACCCGTTTGTCAGTTTCGTGTTCAGGGGAGAAGGCGAAGAAGTATTCCCGCAATGGATAACCCACCGCAACAATTCGTCGGAATGGAAGAATATCCCCGGACTCTGCTACCTCGACTCCCACGGAAATTACATCGACAACGGCATCGCCCGCGTGCTGAACTTCCATCACCTCATTCCACCCGAGAAAAGCCGTTTCTTCAACTGGAGCAAACCTTTCGTGCAATTGGAAACCACACGGGGCTGCTTCAACACCTGCGCCTTCTGCGTCAGCGGTGGAGAAAAACCCGTGCGCACCCTGTCTATCGAGGCAATCCGCGAACGGCTGCAAATCATCCACCGACACGGAATAAAGAACGTGCGTGTGCTCGACCGTACTTTCAATTATAATACCCGCCGGGCAAAGGAGCTGCTGGAACTGTTCCTTGAATTCGCCCCCGATATACGTTTCCACCTGGAAATGCACCCTGCCCTACTTTCCGAAGAGCTGAAAGAGGAGTTAAAGCGTCTGCCCGAAGGGTTGCTGCATCTGGAAGCCGGCATACAAAGCCTGCGCGAGCCGGTGCTTGTGCAAAGCCGACGGATGGGCCGACTGTCGGATGCGCTGGAAGGACTGAAATTCCTGTGTGCCCTCCCCAACATGGAAACGCATGCCGACCTGATTGCCGGGCTCCCGCTCTATCACCTTTCGGAGATATTCGAGGACATCCGCGTATTGGCGGAATATGGCGCCGGAGAAATACAACTGGAGTCCCTGAAACTGCTTCCCGGCACGGAAATGCGCCGCAGGGCGGAAGAACTGGGCATACAATATTCCCCGTTCCCACCCTACGAGGTGCTGCAAACCCGCGAAATCAATGTGGACGAGCTGCAAACCGCGCGACAACTTTCGCGCCTGCTGGATGGATTTTATAATGCTCCTGCCTGGCAAGGTATAACCCGAAGACTGATTCTGGATAACGAAACGTTCCTGCACGATTTTCTGGAACATCTGATACGGATAGGATTGATAGACCAGCCGATGAGTCTGGAAAAACGGGGCCTCATCCTGTATGAGTTCTGCAAGCGGCATTATCCCGAATATCAGTCGGAAGCAAGCATCGCCTGGATAGAAGCGGGCATGTCGCTGAAGAAGCTCCCGGCAGAACGGGTAAAGACCAAGCGGCAGGTTCCTCCCGGACATTGGGAAGTGCTGTATGGGGAATACAGGGAGAACCTCCGGCTTTGTTTCCTGCCGGTCGGCGAGGAAGAAAACCGGGGATATTGGTTCGGCTTTGAGTCGGAAATACAGAAAATAGAACCGGTGTTCAAGGCAAGAAATTAAATATACAAGACTACTGCTATCGGTTTCACAAAGATCATAAGCCCGCAATCTCTTCGGGAGTCAAACCGGTAGCCTTTGATATTAAATCGACAGAAGTGCCAAGTTGCTTTAAATTACGAGCTATAGAAAAACATTTTTCTATACTACCTTCCTCACGTCCTTCAGCACGTCCTTCCTCACGTCCTTCCTCACGTCCCTCAGCACGTCCCTCTTCTCGTCCTTCTTCTCGTCCTTCCAGTCTTGACGCTTCCAATACTGACAAATGCGTGCGATACGCGTTTACGCTTCGCCAATAAAGTTCATTCTCCTCTTCGTTTAGAGAAGATACATCGGCAATTTCTTCAAGCTTCTCGAAGACTGCCTTGCGGGCCTTAAAAGGCATTCGTTTTAGTGTCTCCATATTCTTCAGCACATAAATCCAACGTTCAAAATCATTTTCACATTTCTCTTCTTCTTTATCAAACACCGGCAGAGCGATAAAAATGGGGCGCATCTTGTCGCTGAATAACTGGCCTGTTTCACGGTCGGCAAGAATGATGTCGGTACGTAACTTAACATTATCCTTGAGCAAAAAGTTCATGAAGAACACACCATATACAGCCTTGATGTCGAACATCCAGTCACCTCTCTGCCCCTGACGGGTAACAGCATGCGACAGGTAAAACAAGGCGCGTTCCCTGAAATAGGCCTGAGACTTATTCTGCATCTCAACAATGATCTTCTCTCCCGTGTCTGTGGTGCAATGAATATCATAAATCAGCGCACGGGCATCCTCCCACTCCGGCAGTTGTTCGTTGTTCAGAAAGGTCAGGTCAGTAATCACCCGCTCGCCCTTCAATAAGTCATTTAAGAAATCTATCAGTAAGTCCTTTGATATCTCCTGACCGAATATTTTCTTAAAGCCGTAATCGGTAAACGGATTGATAAATCTTCCCATGTCGTTGTTTTCTGTTTCTTAATCTACCCCTACAAAGATAAACAAATAGCTTGAATAAGAGATAGATTTATACAATAAACCATCCAAAAAACAGGAGAAGGACGAATATGATATTTTTTCATGCTCATTTGAGATTATGCCTTTGCCATGCACAGGTTACGGATTAGTTATGCTATCTTTGCGACTCAGCCTATCATCAATGGCATTGATGGTAGTCATCATTGGCATTGATGGTGGTCATCATTGGCATTGATGATAGGCTAAGGATATAGGTATGCCCTGCTTAGTCATGGCATCAAGGTAGCTAAATCATAAAGAAAGGAGAACTCAACATGGCTTTTTACAAGAAACAGAAACTGAATGGGAAATGGTATCCGAGAGCAATAACCAAAGGTCGCACAGCTACAACGGATGATGTGGCAAAACGTCTGTCGCTTATATCTACGGTAAGTCCGGGAGATACGTATGCAGTACTCGTGAATTTGGGTGAAGTTCTGGGTAAACTGATGAGTGAAGGCCGGTCGGTACGACTGAAAGGCGTAGGTACATTCTATCTCTCCTGCCGGTCGTCAAGTCAGGGAGTAGACACGCCTGAAGAAGTCAGTCCCCAGCAAATCACTGATACAAAAGTGCGCTTCATCCCCGAATACAGTCGTGAGCAAAACAACCGGGTGACCGACCGCACCCTCATCGACCCTTATCTGGAATGGGTAGACTTTGACGAAATAGGCAACAACAGCAACAAATAACCCCTCTTCAAGAGGCTGAACAAGACCAATTTCACCCCACCATATGGAAAACCAAATCATCGAAAAAGTCGATTTCGCCATCGACGAACTGGAACCCAACTACTACGAATGTACCTTCGACAAATGCAACTTCTCCGGCCAGAGCATCGGCAGAGTTATCTTTGAGAGATGCACCTTCAAAGAATGCAACCTGTCACTGGTGAAAGCCAGCAACACCTCCTGGCTGGACGTCCTCTTCACCGACTGCAAGATGACAGGCATCAACTTCACCCTCAGCAATCGCTTCGGCCTGTCCGTGGAGTTCCGCAACTGCCTCCTCTCCTATGCCCTTTTCACCGAAATGAAGCTGAAAGGCACCCGCTTCACACGCTGCGACCTGCAAAATGCCGACTTCATGGAGACGCAACTCCCCGAAGCCAAGTTCACCGAGTGCGACCTCTGCTACGCCTCCTTCCACCACACCAACCTGGAAAAAGCCGATTTCAGCACCGCCCGCAACTACGCCCTGAACCCTGCTGCCAACCGCCTGAAGAAAGCCCGGTTCTCCCGCTACGGACTGGAAGGACTGCTGACGGGGTTAGGAATAGAGGTTGTTGATTAACATTTCATTGTGTAATTGAGGAGTGGGTGCCGTAGCACAAGGCAATGTAACCCAAAACGTAGTACCGACACCCACTTCCGAAGCCACCCCAATGGTTCCGCCCATACTCTCTGCTATAGACTTGCAAATGGGCAACCCTAACCCGACCCCTTGCACAAAAGAGTCTACTTTCTCGAAACGGTCGAAAACCAACGGAAGTTTATCTTGCGGAATACCGCAGCCTGTATCTTTCACACTAATCTTGACACCCCCGTCTGCCATGCTGTACGCTATATCAATATGGCCGCTTTGGGTGTTTTTCAGAGCGTTCGACAGGAAGTTGCTCAATATCCGTTTGACATACTGAGCGTCAAGTTCCACCATATAATCCTGTTCCGGTTTATCCACCCGGACATCCAGCTTTCCGCCAGCCTTCATCCTGCACTCGGCGGCACTTTCCACAATGAGGTCCGACAGACAGAACCATGCAGGATACAGTTCAAAGTCACCCGCCTCCAACTTCGAAAGTTCCAGAACATCGTCCACCACCTTCAACAAGAGTGCGTTGTTATGCTGTATCAACTGGTTATATTCCTTTTTCTCTTCCATGTCGTCCGTCATAGTCAGTACGCTTGAGAAACCGACGATAGAATTCAACGGAGTACGTATCTCGTGGCTCATATTGGCAATAAAGGCAGACTTCAGCCTGTTGGCTTCTTCCGCTTTCTCTTTTGCTTCCCGCAAGTCCTGCTCCAGTGCCTTTCTCTTGTCAATCATCAGAGTTCCCCCCACCAGAAGAGCCGGTTCGCCATCTTCATCATACTGATATACAGCTCCGTAGATTTCTCTCCACGAAAGAGTGCCGTCTTCATCCCGAAGTTGGAATTCCTCGTCAAAGAAGTCCGTTTCCTTTCGCTTCAGTCTGTCCAATGCCCGGTGGATGTTCTCCCTGTATTCCGGCAGGATAAGCTGTAGATGTTCGTCGGCATCTACTATTCTATCCGTTCCACCTTCACCGCCTCTTTTCCAGGTAATCTCTTTACGCCGCAAATCCCATGTCCACAGCTTCATACCGGTAGCTTTCAACAGCAAGCGATGCTGAATGTCCAGTTGTTCCAACTGACACCGCTTCTCTGCCGCTTCCGTGACGTCCACCGCCGCACTAATCAGCCAACGGGGCTCGCCCTTGTAGTACAACAACTGCTTATACATATTCAATACATGTTCGCACCCATCAGCCAATATCAGATGCTGAAAGGTGTTTGATTGGCCGGAACGTATCGTTTCCCGGTCTGTCTGCTGAAAGGCAGAACAAATTTCGGGAGGCAGAACACTTGCGTTCTTCCCGATCAGGTCGTCCTGAGAGACACTATATAAATCTTCAGATTTCTTGTTCCAAAAGAGATAGTTACAGTTATCCTTAATGTCCTTCACCGTAGTCGGAATAGGAAGATTATTCAGCAACTCCCGCATCAGGAAATTGTCTTCCTTCATTTCTTCCCACTCTTTTACTGATATGCCATGAAGTTTATACAATCGGAAATAATAGACTACCGCTACAATTGAAACAACAAAAGCAACTTGGATTGCCAGACACAATATAGACATTGTATATACAGATTTTTGCCGTTATTATTTTACAAAGGAATAAAATATCGCAAAAACAACCGATATACAGTTTGTCATACATATAAAGAATTGTCCTCAACTATATTAAAAAAAGCAATATCACACTGAAATACAGAATATTACTTTCTCAATTCTTTCTCTGCATTCTTAAACTCGGAAGGAGTCATTCCCGTCCTTGCTTTGAACAATTGGTGGAAAGTAGGCATACTGTTGATGCCTGACGCTTCGGCAATGGCACGCAATGTATATTCAGGATGTTCCTTCAATAAATGCATGGCATAATTCAAGCGGAGATTATTGAGATACCCGTTCAGATTGGTGTCCGTATTCTCTTTTATCATCCGGGCAAAACGGGTATTGTTCATCTTGACCATCCGGGCAAGTTCTTCTCTCGATATGTCGGCGGACAGATACAGGTTATCCCGTTTGATAATATAATCCAGCTTGCCGAAAATCATCTTATTCATCTGGGCTTCCTCTTCGTTGCCGTCGGATGCTTCCGGTTCTGTCTGCCTGGTCTCCGGGAAAGGCTGTTCCCCGGATATTCTCTCGGCATCAGCCTGCAAGCGGTTCATCTCCGTCTGCATGGACATCTGCTCGTTGATGCGCTCCACCAGTACTTGGTTCTTACGCTTGATTTTGCGGTTCTGCACCCACATACGCCACAGGAAGAACAGTGATAACAACGAAATACAGAGGATGAAGACTAACGTAATGGTACGTATGGTAAGCTGGAAAGCCTGTTCCGCAATGCGGGCTTCCTTCTCGTTCACTTCGTAAAGGTTGTCCAGTTCCAGCGCGGCATTGGTTTTATCACGCCGGTAGATGCTGTCCGTTATGGACAGGATGGAAGCACGCAGTGCGGCGACTTTCTCATAGTCTTTCAGGGCAAGATAGGCGTCTATCTCCCGTTGCAGAACGCCGACGTACTGGATATTCAAGGTATCTTGCCGGTGCATCAGCTCCTTGAAGTCGCGGCAATGGTTGAGTACGGCTTGATACTGCTTGGTTACGAGCAGGTACGGGGTGGCATCGCGCTTACCGGCAGGAGTGTTATAGGCATGGGTGGACTGGTATTTTTTATGGTACTCCTTTCCACGTTCCACATCTCCCAGCAAATGGCAGATGCGGGACAATTTGGAATAGACATATCCGTATTGCTGGTCGAGGAAAGCCTCACGCACTTCCGGATTGCCTTTCATTCCGTCCAACAGCTTCTCACGTTGCAGGCCTACCTGCAAGGCGTCTTCCAGTCGGTTGTCGTTAATCAGGTATCCCATCTTCACCCCATAGAAATAGGAAAGCATCGACTTGCTCAGTTTATCTTTCCTGCCATCCAGCAGGGCGATTGCCTTATCGAAAAGCTCATACCCTTCCTCTTTCAATGACAGCATCCATTTGTTCTCGCCCATACAGAAGAGTAACTTACATTCCGATTGCCGGTCGTCGAGCCTGCGTGCCAGTTCCAGTCCTTCAACCGCATAACGGTTGCTCTCCTTATATTCGCTCAGGGTATGGGAGAGGTCGGCCAGGGTTATGGTCATCTTCAACAAGTGGTCAGGGTGGTTCCCGGAGATAGAATCATGTACATAGGCCCGGCGGGCATAGTGGAATGCCGATTTGTCCTGATACAGATATGAGTAGACCATGCTACGCAAATCATCAACCTTGTATATGGGCAACGCTTGCTTTGTTTCAGCTTCGTCCAGCAGTTGCAACGCGCGTTTCGGCTCATCCATATAGATGTCCGTGATATACTGTTCCGTATATATATCCTTTGTTCCTTTATCTCCGCTTGCCAGGGCAGATACCGACAGAAAGCCTAACAAGAGGAGACATATATAGAAATGTCTCATACGCTCAATCGTCTGTGTCTATTCTCTTATGGACTGCGCAGTCGGCGCAAATCCCTTTGATTACATAATTAATTCCCGTCTGCATGAATCCCTCCGGAAGCGTGACTGACGGGGCGTGCACACTCCGGATGCAATAGGTCTTATGGCAACGCTCACAATAGAAGTGCATGTGTTGGTCTTCCACCGTACACATGCAGCAGTCTTCGCAAACAGCATACTTCAATGAACCGCTTCCATCGTCCACACCATGTATCAGGTGGCGGGAAAGGAACAGGGTCAGTGTCCGGAAAATAGTGGATTTATCAACCGTATCGAGTTTATCTTCCAAATCTGCCATGGACACAGCCCGCCTCATCTCCATCATGGTGCGGAGAATCAACAGCCTCATCGCCGTAGGTTTGATATCCCGAAGGGACAATTTATGTAGATATACGTCTTCCATATCGCTTAGAACTTCTTACCTAATATGCGGACCGAATTGAGAACAACCAGCAAAGCCACTCCAACATCGGCAAACACCGCCGCCCATAGCGTGGCAAAGCCAAAGGCGCCCGCAATCAGAACCAATATTTTCACGGTGATGGCACCGATAATATTTTGCATCACAATCCGTCTTGTGGCCCGTCCGATGGAAATGGCTGTCGCCACCCGCGACGGTTGGTCGGTCTGGATAACCACATCTGCACTTTCGATAGCGGCATCCGAACCCAGCCCTCCCATCGCAATCCCCACATCACTGAGAGCCAGTACGGGAGCGTCATTCATACCATCGCCCACAAAGGCTACGGACACGTCCGGGGCAGAATTGAGCTGTTCCAGATGGACGGCTTTATCTTCGGGAAGCAGGTCACCGTAAGCCTTGTCAATGCCCAATTCTGCGGCAAAGATATCAACAATCTCCTGTTTATCACCAGATAACATTTGAATATTATCTATTTTTAAAGCCTTTAATTTTTTTATAGCATCCGTGGCATCCTCCTTCAGAGTGTCCGAAAGCAGCAGGCAACCGGCATACCGCCCGTCGACGGCACAGACTACGACAGTGGCTACACAGTCCGTCAGTTCTCCGGGTACGGATATCTTGCGGTCCTTCAACAGGCGGATGTTGCCGACAAGGACTTTGCGACTCCCTACTTCGGCCTCCAGGCCATAGCCTGCCAGTTCATTCAATGTAGTTACTTCCAGAGGTTCTACACCCCGTTCGGCTGCGAAGCGGGCAACGGCTTGTGCCACAGGATGGGTGCTCTTCTTTTCTACGGACAGCACCAGTCGCAGCAATTCATCTTCCGGCAGACCGGCCGCCTGCATGGACGTCACGCGGAAACTGCCGGTGGTCAGCGTACCTGTTTTGTCGAAGACGATGGCATTCACGCGGGTGATGGCATCCAGATAATTGCTGCCCTTAAACAGGATACCCATACGGGAGGCCGCCCCTATTCCTCCGAAATAGCCCAACGGGATGCTGATAATCAGTGCGCACGGGCAGGATATTACGAGGAACACCAGCCCACGATAGAGCCAATCGTTGAACACATAGTCGAAGCCCGGGTGCACCGCCGCAACAAGTGCGGGAAGGGCTACTATCAGGACAGCTAGAAGCACGACTATCGGTGTATAGATGCGGGCAAACCGCCGAATAAACAGTTCGGCAGGCGCTTTGCGCTCTGCTGCGTCCTGCACAAAGGTTAAGGATGCGTGCCAGCGTGCTGTGGTCGTAAGATTTCGTCACCAGTATGCGCACTGCCTGTCCGCTGACAATCATACCGGCAAGGACATCACCGCCTGCGGAAACATTGCGGGGCATGCTCTCCCCGGTCAACGCCGAAGTATCGAAAACGGCCTGCGGGTTTTGCAGAGTTCCGTCCAGAGGGACACGTTCGCCGGGTTTTACTTCAATGGTTTCTCCCACATTGACGTCACGGGGAGAGACTGTGCGGAGCGTGTTTTCACGATATACATCCACCTGTTCGGGGCGCACATCGAGCAGGCCGCGGATATTGCGGGTAGCCTGGTTCACGGCTTTATCCTGCAACATCTCTCCCAGGGTATAGAGTAGCATCACGGCAAGCGCTTCCGGATATTCTCCGATGTAGAATGCTCCGAGGGAGGCTAAGGCCATCAGGGAGAATTCATTGAACCAGTCTTTCCGCAAGATGCCCTCCCATGCTTCGCGCATCACAGGAAGTCCCACGGGCAGGAAGCCCAGCAGGAACCAGCAGAATTCAACCACCGGATGGCTGAATCCTACCCATTGCTGATGCTGGAAGATGATACCCGTGATAAGGAATATACCTGATAGCACCGGAGCTCCTATCTTACGAATCATAGATTGCTCTTTCTCTTTGCTCTGCGGAGAAGTATGTGTATGTGCACAACCACACTGACATTTTGTTTCCATAATCTTAATCTTATTATTTTGTCCGGTGCAAAGGTAAGGGATGGGGGTGCAACCGGGTTGCAAAAAGCTTATACTTTTTCTTTCTTTTGCATCAAGGCAAAAGAAAGTACGCCGCCTCCCAACCGATAATCGCCTCCTTCCGCACCTCCCCCCAATGGTAATTTCCGATGTCCCCTGTAGCTTTTATCACCCGATGACAAGGTATCAGAAACGCAACCGGATTCCTCCCGATAGCCGTCCCTACGGCTCTGCAAGCTCCTTCGTGTCCCGATTTTGTTGCCAGGTCGGCATAAGTAGTCAAACCGCCCGCCGGAATCTTCAATAACGTCTCCCATACTTTCAACTGGAAGGAAGTGCCTTTTAAGTGCAGTTTTATTTCGTCCGGTTTACTCCAATCCCGATTAAAGACAGAGAGAGCATCCTCCTGTTTCCGGTCGGGGCACTGCGTATAGGCAGCATTTGGAAAAAGCTGTTTCAAAGAACCGAGCGCCTCCTCCTCCCCTTCATCCACAAAAGCGAGATGGCAGATTCCCTTATCAGTAGAAGCAACCATCACCTGGCCGAACGGAGTTTCGGCAAAAGAATAATTGATACGAAGCGCCTGACCACCGTTTTTATATTCCCCCGGCGTCATCCCCTCGATGTTGACAAACAAATCATGCAGACGTCCCGTCCCCGACAAACCAACCTCACAGGCAGTATCGAAAAGTGAAGCATGCGTCTGTTTCAGAATACGCTTGGCATATTCCACATTCAGATATTGCAGGAAATTCTTCGGACTTATCCCCGCCCACTCCTGAAACATCCGTTGGAAATGAGCCGGACTCATATGCACATGCCCGGCTATCGTCTCCAACCGGGGCTGTTCCTGCCTGTTCTCTTTGATAAAGCGGATGGCGGCAGCAATGCGTTCGTAATTCAATTCTTGTTGTTGTTTCATTTAGCGCAAAGGGATTATGGCAAAACCTTATTAATAAAAAAGAATCACAGCAAAGACACCGCCGATATCTCCAGTTCCAGCAAAAACTGTTTGGCAGGAAGCCCCCCGCCATACCCCGTCAGCTTACGATTACTGCCGATGACACGGTGGCAAGGCACAAATATGGAAATAGGATTCGCCCCATTCGATGCCGCCACGGCACGGACAGCCTTGGGATTACCCAGTTTCCGGGACAGTTCTCCATACGATACCGTCGTCCCATAGGGAATATTCAACAGCTCATGCCACACAGACTTCTGAAACTCCGTCCCTACAAAGAGTAGCGGCACACAGAACGTAGTCCGTTTGCCCGCAAAGTATTCATCCAGTTGGGTAACGGCTTGCGCCGTCACTTCCGAACTACCTGTTTCATAACTGGCATGCAGTCTATCCTGCATCCGCTTGTCAATGATGCCTCTGCGCTTCTCGTCCACCCAGTCGCACATACAGAGCTTATCTCCGAAAGAGCCAAGTATCAACTCTCCACATGGAGATTGATAATGTTGTATCAGAATCCTGTCCATCACCGTCATACATGTTTTTCGATTTATTCTTGTTCAGCATGCAAACATACGGACTTTACGGCTGATAACCGACCCGAAATATGCGAAAATCACTTCCACACTCCTATTTTTCCTTTTTCGACAAGTATCAGTACTTAGAAGATTAAACATTCCCTAAAAGAATGTCGTTCGTAAAACTTCTTTCACGGAAAGACGGTTGTTATCATATAAACCCTAAAAAAACGAACAACATGAAGAATGTAGTATTGATAGGAGCAAGTGGTTTCGTAGGAACCGCCATCCTGAACGAATTGCTGAACAGAGGCCATAAAGTAACCGCCATTGTGCGCGATGCCAAGAAGATGACCGTCAGCAACCAGAACCTGACAATCGTCGAAGCCGACGTCACCGACACCGATGCCCTGAAAGAGGCCGGCAAAGGAAAAGACGCCGTAATCAGCGCCTATAACCCCGGCTGGAAGGATCCCCATATATACGAAGATACCCTGAAGAATTATCCCCTGATAGTGGAAAGCGCGAAGCAAGCCGGCGTGAAGCGTCTGCTCATTGTGGGAGGTGCCGGAACCCTGTTCTATGCCCCCGGCAAGATGGTGATGGATGCCGATGATGTGCCCGCACAGCTTCTGCCCGGCATTAAGTCCTTAGGCGAATTCTACCTGAACACGCTCCGCAAGGAAAAAGATATCGACTGGATTTTCCTCTCCCCCGCCGCCAACATGACACCCGGCAAACGCACCACAAAGTTTCGCATCGGAAAAGACGACCGGTGGTGGATGCCAACGGAGACAGCAATATATCTGTCGAAGACTTTGCCGTAGCCATGGTGGACGAGCTGGAACAGGAGAAGCACCACAAGGAACGTTTCACTATCGGATATTAAACAAAGCTATTTCAGAAAAGAATTTCTTTAAATTTCAAAACAGAATAAATGCCGGCAAATAAAGAATAATCACTCTTCTTTTTTTTTGCCGGCATTTGTCTTTTTACCAAACTTAATTGAACTAACCCTATTTATTCTGCATTCTTTTTCAGCCATTCCAACCTGCGCATATCAGGCAAGTGCTTCACTTTGAAGTTCTCAAACTTAACATTAAACCCACCTCCGTCGGGACAGGCAGCCATAAAACCAACCTTTACCGGAATATTATCCTGCAACCAGGCGTTACGCATCATCGTATACGTCTTATCGTCAAACGAATAGAAGATTTCAACAGCATCCAGTCTGCGGACAGCTTTAATCCAAATATAAGGAACAGGCTTATCCAAAGTGATTACGCTCCAGTCACTGGTCTTGTGAGTCACTACTGTACTCAAATTAAATTTTCCGTCTACAAACTCAATACCTGCTTTGATGTAGTTTTCATGATCGATGCGGAGCATCAGTCCCGCCTGGTCAAAGCGCGCCTTATAATCACCCGTCACTTTCACTTTAGCTTCAAATTCACCGCCATACGTTGCATAATAGAAGGGGGCATCATCCACAGTAAAACCATAATGAGAGATGCGCCAGTAATCGCTTTGCGGAGTGACAAACATCGAAAGAGTTTTATCTTTTATCTCCCACTGTTCGGGTTCATTAAACCATTGCATCTTCTCCAACGTCTGCGCAAAAGAAGTTTGCGCCACAACGGCCATCAACAGGCCAAAAAGTAATTTCTTCATTTTCCGTGTTATTTTAATTAATCGTTATCCTTATTTATCCAACTCCACTTTTTTATTCGGCACCATATTTCATCTTGTCCGCCTCCGTTATCTGACGAACCACCCGGCAAGGATTTCCAACCGCCAGCACATTGGCAGGAATGCTCTTGGTGACGACGCTTCCTGCACCGATAATCGTATTATCACCGATTGTCACTCCCGGCAGCACACATACCTGCGCACCAATCCACACATTATTCCCCACCGTAATGGGATAAGCATATTCAAGCCCCCGGGTTCTTTGTTCCGCATCCAGCGCATGACCGGCCGTATAGAAACCGCAGTTCGGCGCCACAAACACGTTATCACCGAATGTCACCTTCGCGCCATCCAGAATAACGCAATTCACATTTGAGTAAAAGTTCTCCCCTATTTCGATATTGTAACCGTAATCACAATAGAACGGCTGTTCTATCAGAAAAGACTTTCCCGTCCTGCCAAACAATGCGCGGATTATGTCTTCCCGTTCCTTCTTCTGCGAAGGACGCAGGCGGTTCAGCTCATAGCATCTCTCCTTGCAGACGTCTCTCTCCGCCAAAAGTTCCGCATCACTATTGGCATCATACAACTTTCCGGCCTTCGCCTTTTCCTTTTCAGTCTCCATAATTTCCTTGTTTTGATGAAATAACAATCTGTTTTACTTACCTTTGCAAAGGTAAAGGCTTGCAGGCAAACAGGCAATACTGATTAATAACCATTTTTCGCCCCCTCACGCACCATGGATATCATAGATAAACTGAATGAAGAATTGCTGAAACAAACGTTCGCGAAAGAACGGAAACTGACGGAACATCTGGATGAGTATAAGCACATTGCCTCCATGTATGCACTCACCGAGAATGCCATAGCCGTATTGAGCGATATGAAAACAAACACCAGCTACATCTATTATGGTGGGGTAGCGGAAAAACTCGGACTGGCAGAACGGGACACCAGCAAGACGGTTCATTCGATATGGGAAGAGGAAATATTCGGCCTGATGCACCCGGACGATTTACTGGAAAAGCATTTGCAGGAACTCCGCTTCTTCCATTTCCTGAAAAGCATCCCAAGCCGGAAACGCCGGGACTATTACCTCACGCACAACATGCGTATGCGGGATAATTCCGGTAGGTATGTGCACATTCTGCACCGGATATTCTACATAGCCAACGACTCAAACGGCAGCGTATGGCTGGCCCTCTGCCTCTACAACTTTTCCATAGATACCTCTCTGAACTGCATCATCATCAACTCCACCAACGGGCAAGTCTTGGAATTGGAAAAGCAAAGCTGCAACGACCTGCTGTCCGACAGGGAAAAAGAAGTCCTGCAACTAATTGATAAAGGGAAAATGAGTAAAGACATCGCCCGGATATTATCAATCAGCATAAACACCGTGAACCGGCACCGGCAGAATATTCTGGAAAAGCTGCAAGTGAGTAACTCCATTGAAGCCTGCCGGGTAGCAAAGGAGTTGAATTTGCTGCACGCCTGACAGGAATCGGGCTGCGTTATCAAAAAAATCTCAGAATTATCGTATCTTTGGGAAGTTTAAGATAAACTTCAAACTAAAATACACTTTACTGACAGACTTGTAATGAAAACAAATATCTTTTTAACCTGCATGCTGCTGGCAACCCTATTCAGTGCCTGCAATGCCACCAAACGTAACCAACAGAAAGAACTGGAACAGCAAATCGGACAAGTCCTGAAAGATAAAAAGGCAACCGTGGGCGTTGCCGTATTAGCCAATGACACAATCGTTGCGCTCCATAACAATCAGATTCATTTCCCTCTGTTCAGCGTCTTCAAATTCCATGTGGCACTGGCTGTTTTAGACAAAATGGATAAGGGGCACGTAAGTTTAGACAGTATCATGGAAATAAAAGCAGCCCAGATGCCGCCCGACACGTACAGCCCGTTGAGGCAGAAATTCCCCGACCGGGATTTCAGCATATCCCAGGAGAGTTGTTAAAATACAGTATATCATTGAGTGATAACAATGCCTGCGATGTGCTCATTGACTACGTCGGTGGTATAGATAAAGTAAACAGCTACATAAAGTCATTAGGCTTGAAAGACTTTTAATCTGGCAGCAAACGAAGAACTTATGCACCGGGATGTGGCAACCCAGTATCAAAACTGGAGCACTCCGGAGGCAGTAGTCAGATTGCTGGATATAGCCGACAAGCAAACACTGTTTGCCGCCGAATACAAAGATTTCTTATGGCAAATCCTGAAAGAGACTTCCACAGGTACGGACAAACTGAAAGGAGAATTGCCTCCTGATGTTATCGTCGGACACAAAACCGGTTCTTCGGACAGAACACCCGAAGGTGTGAAAACCGCCGATAACGACGCAGGCTTCATTATCCTTCCGGACGGACGGAAATATTACATCACTGTCCTCGTCATGGAATCGCAGGAAACCGACCGGGAAAATGCAGCCATCATCGCCCGTATATCCAAGATAGTATATGATTCTTTAAATCCCAATATCCAATGAAAGAGAACAACGCCCCTCTCTGGCTCGAATGGGCCAAAGAACTCCAGTTCATAGCTCAAGCCGGACTAACCTATTCCAAAGATCCTTTCGACCTTGAACGCTTCGAACGTATCCGCGAAATATCAGCAGAGATAATGAGCCACCAGAGCGACCTGCCAGTAGAAAAAGTGAAAAACCTGTTCTGCAACGAAACAGGCTTTCAGACACCCAAACTGGACACGCGGGCAGCCATCTTCAAAGATGATAAAATTTCTCCTGGTAAAAGAAAAGGCCGGTGTATGGTCTTTACCGGGCGGTTGGGTAGACGTGAATCAAACCATCAAGACCAATACGGAAAAAGAGGTAAAGGAAGAGGCGGGATTGGATGTGAAAGCAGTCCGCCTGATTGCTGTGCAGGACAGGAATCTGCACAACGTACCACCATACGCATACAATGTTTGCAAGGCTTTTGTACTGTGTGAAGTAACAGGCGGGAGTTTTCAAAGTAACATAGAAACGACTGAAAGCAGATATTTCTCTCTGGATGAGATACCGGAATTAGCGGAAGAAAAGAACAGTAAAGAACAGATTGCCATGTGCTTCGCTGCCTATCAGGACGAGAACTGGAAGGTGCAGTTTGATTGAGGCATCTTCTACAGCCTTTCAGCAAGCCTCCCTATTCTATCTCCAGAATCTCCTTCATCCTCGGTCGGAAATCATCTCCCCATGCTTCAAGCAGTTCAATTATGGGAATTAAAGTTCTTCCGGCCTCAGTGATGGAGTACTCCGAATGGGGCGGAAAGTTTTATTACTTGAAAAAGACAGCAAACTATTTTCAGTTCGCCTTTGTTTATTACATGAAATACAGTACTTTTGCATAAAGAAAGGAGAATATATTATGGAACTGTCATTAAATCCCACAGAATGGTATATGAAGTTATTAGCTCCGCTAAGCCCAGATATTAAATTAGATTTAATCAGCAAATTGTCTGAGTCTTTAAAAGAAAAGGTAGCTCATCCTGCAAAAAAGACACCTAATTCCGAAAACTTCTTTAGTGCATTGTCTGGTGCATGGGAAGACAGTATTTCGGTAGAAGAGGAAATGAAATACATCAGAGAAAGCAGGACAAGCAATAAAACCAGAAAAATGAATAATTTCTGATGAAGACCAGAGGCTATTTATTAGATACTAATATTTGTATCTCCATGCTTAAAAAAACCAACATGGTGTTCGTGAAGCAATATTGAAAGTAAAACCGGAAAACTGTTATGTATCCGAAATAACGCTTGGAGAACTTTATTTCGGTGCATCTTTCAGTAACAATAAAGAAGAACGTTTAAAAGACGTTGCTTTTTTGTGGTTGACCACTTTAAAGTAATTCCTGTTTCCGAAACATTACCTTTATTCGGAGATATTAAAGCGGATTTAAGGAGAGAAGGAAAACTAATTGATGATTTTGATATATTAATAGGTTGTGCAGCCATCCTTAATCATTTAACAATAGTCACAGATAATATAAAACATTTAGGCAGGCTGCCTGGTATCATTGTTGAGAACTGGACGAACCGCTCCATTTAAACTTGGATTTATTCTGATAATATATAGCCAAATCGCCCCACTACATTATCATAGATGTAATGGGGTGTTTCTTTATTATATTGTACCCTCATACTCTATATCTCATGTAACACTCATCCATAGGGATAAATTTATCACTATATGAATAATTTAGCCGTACTTGTATAAAACCGAAGGGCTTCCTATTTTTGTACCTAAAAAATGAGAAGCTTTTTAGTATCCATCGCATTAATCATTGGAGCCACTTCAATGTATGCACAAAAAACAATAAAGATATGAAGAATGAAACGACTCCTCTCCGCCTGATTTACCCGCAATGGCAAGGTGGAATTGTAGATCACTGGATGCCTGATATTCCTGCGGAAGACTCTTCCAGAGGCTATTATTTAGGCGCACAACTCTTAAACCTGCTGGCTCCCGAAAGCAACCAGAAGACTGTGGAAGTTCCGGTTTCACTGGACATAAACGACCGGGCCATAGAGAAAGGCATCAGCGCCCGCAATGTCATCGTAAAACAAAGCAAAGCAGCGCTCGATATACTTAATGAAAACAATCCGGACCGGATTATCACCCTCGGCGGGGAATGCTCGGTGAGCGTTGTCCCGTTCACTTACCTGGCGGCTAAATATCCTGACGATATAGCCGTAGTCTGGATAGATGCACATCCTGACATCAACCTGCCTTTTACGATGCATACAAAGGTTATCACGCAATGGCCCTCACAGCCTGTCTGGGTATGGGTGATGAAGAGATTATCAATATGTTACCCGGTAAATTCGATGTGTCCAAAGCATTGATTGTAGGTTTACGTTCGTGGGACGAAGGTATGCAAGCAAGGCAAAAGGAATTAGGCATAAAAGGTCTGGCTCCCAAATACGTGGCGGAGAATAGTACCACCATCATGGAGTGGCTGAAAGGAATAGGAGTTTCCAAAGTCGTCATCCACTTCGACCTGGACGTGATAGACCCTGCCGACATGATTGCAGGCGTAGGCGTTGAACCTGACGGGATGAAGACCGTGGAAGTGATACGAGTGATTAATGATATAGCCGCCAAGTATGATTTAGTCGGCCTGACCGTAGCCGAGCCCATGCCCCGCATTGCAATCAAAATCAGAAACATGCTGAACCGCTTACCTTTATTAAAAGAGTAAGAAAAAGCCCATACAAATAATCTCTATATTTTGTATGGGTTCAAACAGATAGAACCGATATCGGTCAAATGGTCTGCTATTCAGAAAAAGATTCATCGCATACTTCAGTGACTTGTTCATAAGGAATGCATCCATAGCTGCGGTCGTCCAGATAACGCAATGCTAAATACGGTACGTCTGCCCCGGAAACATACATTTGCAATATAGATATAACCTCCGCCATACGCGAAGTGAATGAACCATTTCGTTCATTATAAACCTTCACCCACACACGGTCTCCTCTTTTGATGGAAAGTTCTATAGTCTTCATAAACAGTATAATTAATGCGTTTGTTGGAATTACTTGCATAGTAACGGCAAATAGCAGCTACAAAGTTGCGTCTTTTTTGACAGAAAAGCAAACAAACCCTAACAAAATATGAATAAATCTTATATCGAACAGCAAAAATAACATCAAAATTAGTCCCTGATACATATAGTTTCCGATTTTTTACCCCAGCAGGCAAAAGGAATCGTGTTTCCGCTTTATCCTTTGAAAGTGGAATGCTTCTTTACGTACCTTATTATCAGGAAAACTTCTTTTTACCATAAAATGATACCGTCTGAAAACGCCTTTCCGGTCTGCATCAAATGGTAGTTTGCCGTTACTATGCAAGTAATTTCACCTCAACGAAGTGCCATACAGCATATTAAATCTGCCATCTTTCCTCTTTTTACTTTTCTTCACCAAGGAAATCACTTGCCTGTTTATTCTGTCTATCACCTCCGCATCAAACGGTTTCAGATAAGTCATCGTCACCCGAATGGACGAGTGCCCCAACGACTGGCTTATCAGTCCCACAGGTACACCATTATGATAAGCAAGTGTAGCCCATGTATGCCTTGCGGTGTATGAACTTACGGAAACACCGGGCAATAACTGCTTCATCAACCGCGCCAACTCCCGGTTGAAATGCCGTAATGTTTCTTGATAACGGTGGTGATGTTCCTCCATGAACAAGCCACCATGCAGCAACGGGAACAGATACTCTGAATCCGTCTTGTCCCTGTACTTCTGCAACAGCCTCATCGCATCGGGCGGCACATCCACCACCATCAGTTTCCCCGTCTTGTGCCGACGGTAAGTGATGCGCCTATTTCTCAAATCCGACTTCCGCAAGTGTGCCAGGTCGATGAACGGCATACCGCGCAACATGAACATCAGCAGGAAGTAGGTAAGCACTTGCTGTTGACGCAGTGTCAGCACACTAAAGTCCGTATTCCTGAGTTGCTCCATCTGCTCGGCCGTTAGCGCCCGCTTGGTACGCGACTCCACTTTCGTATAAACATCCTTGAACAGCACCGGATTGTACCCCTCTATGCCCGGTGACATCCAACGATTGTATACCGCCTGCAATGTACGCATGTAAGTGGAGATCGTGTTCGGACTGGACTGTTGTCCAGCCAACCAGTCCTCATACTCTTTCAGCCTCTCCGGGGTGAAAATCTCCTGCATGGACAGGGAAGCAGTGGTGTTTTTCGGATATCTTTCCTCTGCACAAAACTTCTCATAGGAACGCAGCGTGCAAGCATAAACATGCATTGCCGGGAACTTTCCTTCCCGCTTCAGCATCCCGATAACTTCCGGCATGTAGAGCCGTAAGTCATCTTTCGCATTTTTTCTTTCTACATTCATAAAGCATTGATTTTAATTACATGATTCAAAAAACTGCTTGTACCACAGAACGTACGTGCAGTAGTAATGTTTATGAGCGCCAAAGATAAAGCTAAAGGAATCCGACAAGAGAATATTTATAAATTATACGAATCAGGTATTGAATTTGATTTATCACGGAAAAGAAAGAGTTAATTCAACCCCTGATTCTCATAAATTGTGAAATAGTAGTAATTCTTTCCCTCCCCGTTGAACTAATGCCTTGTACACTCTGTTCTCTGACCAAAATAGAACATTAATTTAGTTTTTAACCATTAAACCTGTTTAATTATGACATGTAAAGATTCTCACTTTTTGATTGGCCTTGGAATAGGTTCAATCTTCGGAGCACTGGCTTATGGCTTTGCCCGCAGTGCAAGAGCAAAAAAAAATGAAAGCAGAAGTATTCGATGCCCTGCACAGAATTGAAGGACATACCGAATGCCTGATTGAATCTGCTAAAGAAAAGGCATTGTATGCCGGAGAAAAAGTCGCTGACAGAGTAGCCAATGAAACGTCTGTCATTGCTGAAAAAGCCAATGACATCAAAGGCAAAGTGCACTCTATGGCTGATGAAGCTAAGAAGTAATCAATCTGTTCATTATTGCAAAAACAGAGGGAGGCGGAGGATCATACCTACATTCTCTCTGTTTTTCATTATATATTTGTGATTGAATGAGCCTCACTCACCAATGAAGCCGGATAATCGCAAATCTCCAATATCTTAATTGCATTATGCTCGGTCGCAATTCCGCGTTTCAACTTGTAATCGAAAGACAGGATACCATCTTTCACCGACTCGCTGAAATAGTATAATTCGTATTCATCTTCCAGCATATCGGCCAGTTCTAGATCGTGCGTAGATACAAATACCACATTATCACTTTTCACCAGCCAGGAAAGCACAGCTTTTGAAATCGCTATCCGCTCCTTGGTATTGGTTCCTCTGAACAATTCATCAAGCAGGAAGAGATAATTCCCATGACCGCTTTCATCTACGAAATTCTTGATAGTCGTCACTTCCTGCATAAAGTAACTCTTATTCTCCATCAAGTTATCTCCCTGGTGGATGGAAGATAGAAGAGAAATTCCGGTATTTATCTCAAAGACTTCTGCGAAACAGGTATGAAGTGCTTTCGCTGCCAACAGATTCACTCCTATCGTACGCATGAAACAGGTCTTACCTGCCATATTCGAACCGGTTATCAATGCCGATTTCTCATGTAGTACCATATCGTTCGGAATACAGTTTTCTATCAGAGGATGATACACAGCCTGTGTACGCAATCGCTCCCCTGCCCTGTTATCTCCCGGCAGACAATAATAAGGTAGCTCCTCCCTCAAGATGGCAACAGACAAAATGGAATCCAGAAAACCTATGAAGCGGTAAACATTGTGAATAGCCGTCGCCTTCTCCTTCAACAGATGAAAAGTTCTGCCTACCGCATACGCTTCGTGGAGAAAGAATACCCGGATTAATTCCGCTACCATATAAAACATAATAGCCATGTCGTTATCCAGACTGAGGTTGAAACGGAAATAAGAGATATACTTCTTCAGCCCCTCTACAGCCTTCAGGTCATTCGTGATAGAAGGATCTACAGAGACAAACTCCTTGTTCTGCGCCAGCTTTCCCGCCTGTCTTATCATTTTCAGAAGTTGAGGTATGGAGAAAAAGTATCTCTGGATTTTCGCCTTATTACGATAGTGCAACACTGCATTCGCCACAAATGAAAAAACAAATAAAGTAAGAAACACTCCCGAATGAGTGAGCAGCATCAGAGCCAGAAACAGCAAAGGCAGAAACCGGCAGACATTAATAAGAGCCATCTCCTTGGCACCAATCCCTGTATTATCATTTTCCAGAATGGATACGATGGAATAAGCATCCGGTTTATCCAGTTCCTTCAGTGCATTGCTTAAAAGAGTACGCAATTCCGCATGAGTTGCCAATGAAGACAGAAGTGCTTCCTGCTTTTCCATACCGGAGGTTTTATCCGATAGCAGAAGATAATACAAGTACTGTCTGCCTATGCTGGAATGACAATAATCTATTTCGGCAAACAGGTCATCCAGATTCAGATCGTCAATACTGTTAGCGGATAATCCGGTTTCGCCTTCGGCATTTCTATAAAGGAAATAGTTCGCAATTTCGGACATGGTGTATTCTTTATGGTTCAGTAATTGTTTTGTGCATTTATTCAACCTCTTCCGTATCAAGGCAGAAGATCTGATGTCATAAAGCCCTGTTTTATAATCAATTTATTGAATAAACAACAAATCTATTAAAATCAACTGGAAAAGCAAACCCTTTTAGGGATTATTGTTTTGCCTGAACCAGTATTCTTTCATGAAAAAGCAGCGATTCACTGAAATCGGGAATAATTGCAAACTATACGTGTGATATCGTTATCCCCCACCCCAACGGAACCGCCTACCTTTGCAACATCAGAAAACAAGAATAAAACTCTAACGGAAAATAATATGAAACAGAAATTAATAACATTAGCAGGTCTGCTGATTTCGGGAACGATTTTAGCACAAGACGGAGGAACAATTATGAAGAAGTATGAAAATCAACTGCCGCAGGAAGGCAGAGGCAATGTGCATGTAGCCTATCAGGGAAAAGCTATCGATCAAATGATTTACGAGTTTATGGAAGAACAGGGCATACCAGGTATGACCCTCGCCATTGTACAGGCACCTTACATCCCGCGTGTAGTGGGCTACGGAGTAACAGATTTCGAAAAAGGAAATCTGGCAGCAGCAAAACACTCTGGCCCATCGGTCCTATTTCGCAAGGCTTCACGGCAGTAGCCATACATGCATGCAGCTATATGAGAAAGACAAACTGGACCTGAACGATGCTATTGGAAAGTACCTCAAGGATATTCCGGAGAACTGGAAAAAGATCAGTATCCTCCAGCTGATGCAACATAGTTCGGGCATTGCCGACTACCGTTCGCAAAAGGATTTTAGCGTATCCGCAGATTACCAACCCGAACAACTGATAAAAACGATAGAAACTATTCCACTGGCTTTTGAACCGGGTACAGATGTAAAGCAGAGTGCTACAAACTTTCTGTTGCTGACTTCTATTATTGAGAAAGTAAGCAAGATGTCGTATCACAACTTCGTGAAGAAGTATCAGATAGATTACCTCGGTCTGCAACAGACCTATTTCGGAGAAGATTTAGCCAGAGTAAAACAAGAAGATGTTACAACGACTGCCAATGTACACCAGATTTTCAAGAAAGATAAAGACTACATCAACCCGTCAGAGACGGCTACAGGATATATAGAAAAGGATGGTAAATTAGTTGTCGCCCCTGCTATCAGCTCCTCCTCAATGAAAGGTTTTTCTGATATATGGGCTTCTGCCGAAAATGTCAGCCATTGGGACATCGGCCTTGCCGGAGGTGTACTGATAGCTAAACCGGGAAACCGGGACATGATCTATAAGCCTACAAAACTGGCAAATGGAAAGATGGTTCCTGCAATAGCCGGCTGGCAGTTCTACAACCACAAAGGTCTGATGGATATAAAAAGGAAGCGTATCGGGACATTCAGCTTTTCTGAGCCGCTTTACGGATGCATCAGAGTTGGTATGCGTAACTCTGCTTGCCAACAAAGAAGGAGTTGACCTGACAAACCTGGGACGCAAAATTGCTGCTGCCTTCGATAGCAACAAGATGGGAACAGGTGCCAATGATAACCTGCTCTATACCTACGAAAGCCAATTCAGCGTAGCAGAAACAATGGCCCGCATCGAACAGACTCTGAAAGCTATGGGGATACCTGTATTCGCCAAATTCGACCATGGCAAAAATGCTGAAGAGGTAGGTCTTGAACTTCGTCCGAACCAAGTTATCGTTTTCGGTTCACCCAAGGTAGGAACCCAATTAATGCAGGAAAATCCCAGCATCTCCATTGAATTACCACTGAAGATATCTGTCTGGGAAGACAAGAACGGTAGTGTATGGGCTACTTTCCCGCAAATGAGAGTGATGGGTGCAGAATACGGTCTTGATAAAAAACCGGTTATAGGGAAAATGCAGGAGCTGTTAGAAAAGATAGTTATTCAATCGGCAAGTATATATTAAGTAAAAACAGAAACACAAAAACTCTATATAAAAAACGGAGCGGGGACTATCTTTTTAGATACATCCCCGCTCTACTTTATTATGGGTAATACTAAAGGCACTACCCTAACTCTTTATCTACAAATTATGCTTTATCCGCAATGGAAATACTTATTAACCAGTTTTAGCATTTCCTCCTGATTGTCACGTACCTCACTACGCAAGGTACGATCTTCATAGGGAACGCAATTTACTGATAATTCCATCAACCATTGCAGGACTAAATACATGATACTCTTCGAAAATAGCACGCTGTTTTTCCAAGCAATCGGCAGAAGCGGCACAGCTATCAGGGAGTTGAGCCAATTGTTTCAGCTTATCTTCATTTTCCTTCTTATGAATATTCACATTCACATAGGTCTTTTCTGCAATCTCCAAAGCATTTTCAATTTCAAAACCATGACGACAAACTACGGCCAATCCGGCTATCAGTTGGTACAAATCGGCAGAACCGTCCGGAGAGCGCATTTCCACAGTTTGTTTCTGTGTAGTATCATAGTGGCTGGGAGCTTCCAACGGATTAGCCAGCATACACATATCTGTCTTTGCCGACCATCCCAGCGGAACACGTACCAATACAGAACGGTTACGATCACCCCAGCAAATATTTGTCGGAGCTTCCTGATGCGGCACCAAACGGAAATAAGAAGTAGGATTCGTATTACCGAAAGCTGTAATGGAAGGTGCAAGCTCCATCATTCCCGCAATAGCCTTACGGGCAGTTTCAGAAAGTACACCATCTTTCAACATCTGGTTTTGACCGTCTTTCATAATACGCATATGGATATGCAATCCTGAACCGGCCTTTCCGGCTGTAATTTTCGGAGCAAACGTAATGTCATACCCGTATTGATAAGCCAGATTACGGATAACCCATTTCGCAATCATCAACTGATCGGCAGCCAGGTCGGCACGTACCGGCAGGAATTCAATTTCATTCTGCTCATAGATTTTACCGTCAAGCGTGAAGTTACCTACCTCGGAATGCCCGTATTTGATCTGTCCGCCCGCCTTTGCAATATACAGCATACAGTCGGTACGGAAATCATTGAACTTAGCATAAGGAGCAGATTCATGATAGCCACGTTGGTCAGTGGCAGGGAACAGTCCACTATCTTCTGATATCACATAATATTCCAATTCGCCCATAGCCTGGAATTCCATTCCGGTTACATCAGTAAAAGGCTTTGCAAGCTTTACGCAACGTATATTCCGGTGAACTTTCCAGAAGTTCTCCATCTTTATTGAAGTAAGAGCACAGCATGGAAAGTGTTGTAGTTTCAGCAAAAGGATCGATAAAGGCTGTACAAAAACGCGGCACTACATACAAGTCGCTACTGCCCGCTTCGATAAACGGGAAAAGGCTTGACCCGTCCACACGCTCACCGCAAGTCAGTATGGCATCAAGGTAAGCAGCATCGTTAATGACAAAATTCAATGTTTTCAGTCGCCCGTCTGCTGCGGGATACATGAAGTTCACCATGCGGATATCGTTCTCCTTGATATAAGAAATAATGTCTGCTTTCGTAAATTCGGAAGCCGGTTTTTGAAGAGCAGCCACCAGTTGGTTGGCGCTCATCGATAGTTCCTGATTCATACGTTGGTTGTTTTTTAAGTTATTGTATGGTTAACAATGTGTTGTCATGCAATGATTCCCCACAAAGATAATATTTTATAATAACTTCAATATATATGATACTCAAAAAAAGAAATAAAATGAAGGCTTGGCAAAAGGTGATAGGATAAACTATTTGTATATTCGGGTTGTTATAATAAGAAAAGTTATAGGAAATAGTAACCCAGGCTACTATTCCTTTTTTCCGTCATATCCCCACTTTACATAAATAGCACCCCAGGCAAACCCTGCCCCAAACGCTGTAAAGATGAGGTTATCGCCTTTCTTTAGCTTATCTTCAAAATCCCAGGTACAAAGCGGAAGTGTGGCAGCACTCGTATTACCATAACGCTCGATGTTAACCATCACTTTCTCGGTTGGAATCTCCAAGCGTTGCGTTACAGCAGTGATAATGCGCTGGTTGGCCTGGTGGGGAATTACCCAGTCAATATCATCTTTACTTAAATGGTTTCTTTCAATGACAGCTTCACAAGCATTAGCCATATTGGCCACAGCGTATTTGAAAACCGTACGCCCTTCCTGATAAATGTAATGCATGTGAGTTATCTAGCGTATAATAGGAAGGAGTACATACAGAACCACCCGCTTTAATATGTAGGAAAGGTAGCCCTTTACCATCCGTTCTCAATACTGAATCCATTACACCTAAATCTTCCGTAGTAGGTTCCAGCATGAAGGCTGCCGCACCATCACCGAAAATAGGGCAAGTAGCACGATCGGTATAATCTATGATTGAAGACATTTTCTCAGCCCCTACCACGATAATCTTCTTGTAGTTTCCCGAACGAATAAAGTTAGCTCCCGTCTCCAGCGCATACAGAAAACCGCTGCAAACTGCCTGTACATCGAAAGCAAAAGCACGTTTCAATCCCAGTCGCTCACACAAGATGGAAGCTGTAGAAGGTAAACGATAGTCAGGAGTGGTAGTAGCGACAATCACCAGATCTATTTCATCCGGTTGAGAATTCGTACGTTGCATTAACTGTTTGGCAGCTTTGCGGGCCATATACGAAGTTCCCAGTCCCTCTTCATGCAGAATACGCCTTTCCTTTATGCCTATACGCCCCATAATCCATTCATCGGTGGTATCGACCATTTTGGAAATCTCATCATTGGTTAGGATATAATCGGGTACATATCCTCCGACTCCTGTAATTACTGCGTTTATTTTCTCCATAAACTCTACCTAGTTTAGTAAATTCTGATTATAGGGACAATTATATATAAGTGATACTTAAGAAAATGCGGGCGCAAATATACAGAAAAAGACTATGAATTCCAAGAATTGGCCAAAAAACACTTTGGTCTTTTACCAATGAAAAGGAATAATTGACCAAAATTTCGTTGAATATTATTTCTTAATCCAAATATTGACGATTTCTGAGATAAACATTTGATGTTTGGAAAGTTCGTTTTTATAAGCTTCTTCTATGATTTTTGATTTATAAGGTTCGGTCAGATCCGTATTCCTTCCTGACATTGTACCGCATATACGCAGAACATTGCGATATTTTTCATTAAAGAAGCTGAGGGTAAAACTCTCATGCTGTTGAAGAAATTAATAAGTATAGCGGGTATCGCGTATAAAAATAAATGTAGAAGGACATGCATACGATATATTATTAGATAGCACTCCCTGGTCATACAAACTCATACGGTTACCATGGATGGAAAATATACTCAAGGTTAACTGGATATAAACTCCGATTCTGGCAACAGCTCAGAAATTCACTTTTACATTAAAATAATCAGTATAGAAGACTTTTATCTTCTATACTGATTAAATATTTTATGCAATCGTTATTGAAGAATCCAAATAAACATCCTGAATGGTATTCAATAATTGAATGCCCTCTTCCATTGGCTTTTGGAATGCTTTCCGTCCGCTGATCAATCCCATTCCACCGGCACGTTTATTAATAACCGCCGTAACAACAGCATCACGCAAATCCGATTCCCCATGAGATTCACCGCCGGAATTAATCAAACCGACACGCCCCATATATCCATTAGCAACCTGGTAGCGGCAAAGGTCGTCGATAGGATGTGAAGTTGCGAGTTCAGAGTACATTCTTTCATCCGTTTTACCAAACTGAATAGCTGTGAATCCGCCATTGTTGACCGGAAGTTTCTGTTTGACGATGTCCGCTTTGATGGTGACTCCCAAATGGTTGGCCTGTCCTGTGAGGTCGGCTGCCGCATGAAAATCTGTGCCATCCTTCTTAAAATCATTGTTTCTGAGATAACACCAGAGAATAGTTGCCATACCCAACTCATGAGCATATTCAAAAGCTTGTGATATCTCAATAATCTGACGACGACTTTGCTCCGAACCGAAATAGATAGTAGCACCAACAGCTACCGCACCCATATTCCATGCTTCTTTTACGGTTCCAAACATCACCTGATCGTAAGAGTTTGGATAAGTAAGCAGTTCATTATGGTTCAGTTTTTTACAACGAAAGGTATTTTATGGGCATATTTACGGGCAACAGCCCCTAATATACCAAATGTGGATGCAACTGCATTGCAACCTCCTTCTTCGATTGCCAGTTTCACTATATTTTCAGGATCAAAATAGATTGGATTAGGAGCGAATGATGCTCCGGCTGTATGTTCTATATCTGGTCGACCGGCAGAATGGATACATACCCGGTATTCGCCAAACGTCCATGCCCGTACAAAGCCTGTAAGCTATTAAGGGTACGCACATTTCTATCAGAATCCACCCAGATTTTATCAATCACATCAGGTCTAGGAACATGAATTAATTTCTTATCTATTGTCTTACACGTATGGTTCAGGTAATATTCTGCCTGTTGTCCCAACAAATCAACTGTTTTACTCATAATATATTCGTTTTTAATTTAGAATCATGCTAAATAAACAGTTTTCTTTGTCGATTGTTTTATCGCGAAACCGAAAAACGATTGCTTCTCTCAGAGCAAGTTACAGACCCAGAACTTCATCTATAAGTATTAGCGTGATTCTACCTTTCGGATGGCATTTATGAAGGATTAGCCTCTCATTGCGGATACGTTCCGACGAGGAACAAAATGTGTCTATGAAACAGATTGATAAGCTTCTTGATTAGTTTTTCCGGGAAAGCCATAGGCATAGTATGAATTATCGGTGATATTTTCCTTTATCTTTTACCAGTATCACCTTTAACTGCGGATCGAAGAGCATCTCGCGTCCTACGGAAGACAACAAAAGTTGTAACTGACTGCTACGATGTTCCCAAGTTAATAGATCTATAGAACGATTCAAACTTTCTTTTATCTCAGTATACCAACATCCGGGAAAGGACAAAGCACTCACAACCTTTCTATCTACAATTTCCTGCAAGCCCTTAATAAAGCACTTCTGTTCTTTTCTACTTAAATCATCCGGATCATCATAAGGTATATAATATGAAGTATAGTAACCATTTTGAGTAAAGACTTCCAAAGCTTTCCAATTTTGCCCTTCTATAATCAACCGTTCTTTCTTTATCTGAAAATATTCCATTAACTTATTCAAACTTAAAAGTGCCGTTATTCTATTCTCAGAAGTCAGATTCTTTATATCCAGCCACATTTTACCTTTTTCCTTTTTCATAAAAGAAAAATAAGATGCCAAACTCAGATTGAAGCTGGTATCAGCATCATGCGTTACATCAAATTTCCGATTCTCACGGAAGATGAGATCGACTTCTATATTCGGATAAATCAGATGCTTCTCATATAACTTCTCCATCGAATTACAACGATGAAGCCAGATTTTATCCGGATAACGGCCTATCTCCCGGAATCCCATAAAGAGGATACACATCAATGTCAATACGATTCCCACCACAAGATGAATTGTTTTCATAATCAGTTTCGATAAAAAAATATTTGAAATAAGTTTTTAGATCCCTGTTTGGGTAATGATATTGCCTGTTTGTAATGACAAATATAAGTTTTTTTATTCAGATAAAAGAATAGAAATAGACGAATCGCCTGTTTCTTGTTGCTAAACTTTCCGAAACGCAAATGTTATTAGACTGCTAATGAAACAAAATTCATTCATTCTGGTGGATATTTAACTAATATTTTATAATTTTGCAGATGTATTTTTTTGAATCTTTTGCGAGAAATATGAAAATATCTTTAAACATTAGACGAATTTTTCTTTTTTACTGTCCTTTTCATCAGTAGCTCCGTAAGCAGGTGCCAGGTTTATAAGTACATAGGACTGGAAAACGGCCTGAGCAACCAGAAAATATATTATATCCAAAAAGACCGAAGGGGATATATGTGGTTCCTAACCCAGGAAGGGGTAGACCGCTATGACGGAAAATATATCAAGCATTACAATTTTTCAGACGACAGTATAAAGCTGGACTCACGAATTGCTTTTTGAACTGGCTCTATATGGACAGCGGTAATATATTATGGGTAATCGGTCAGAAAGGCCGTATTTTCAGATATGATTCACAGCATGATAAATTCGAACTGGCCTACGTACATCCGGAACTGATCAGAAATAAACCACAGGCATTTCTAAAATTACGGTTATCTGGACAAGAACGACCGCATCTGGCTATGTTATAAAGATAGTATTACATGGTATGATATCCGTACCGGAACGACTTTGCATATGCCGACACCAGTCAACGGTGAAATAACTGCCATTGAACAGACGGATGACAACCATTTCTTTATCGGTACAGGAAGTGGCCTGTTTCATGCCAGGATAGAAAAGGGAAAAACTGAATATAATGCCTGATAAAATGATGGAAGGCATCGGCACATCAGTACATGAACTCTACTACCATGCTGTTTCAAAACAACTGTTTGTGGGAAACTATAAAGAGGGAATACTTATATATGACGTGGGGAAAACAGGAAAAGTCATCCCTTGTCAATCACCCAACAATGTAGAGATAAACCGGATCGTTGCTTTGAATGCCCATGAACTTCTAGTAGCCACGGGTGGGAAAGGTGTATATAAACTGGATATGAATACATGCATGAGTGAGCCCTATATAACAGCTGATTATAATAGTTATAACGGGATGAACGGAAACAATATCAATGATATTTATGTGGATGAGGAGGAACGCATCTGGCTTGCCAATTATCCTACCGGTATTACCGTCCGTAACAACCGCTATGGAAGTTACGACCTGATAAGGCATTCCCTTGGCAACAGTCTTTCACTGGTGAACGATCAGGTTCATGATGTACTGGAAGACAGTGACGGTGACCTCTGGTTTGCAACCAGCAACGGTATCAGTCTTTATCAGACCGATACAAAAGAATGGCGCTCGTTCCTTAGTTCCTTTGATCCGGTACCGGATGATGAGAATCACATCTTTTTGGCACTGTGTGAAGCCTCTCCCGGAGTGATATGGGCCGGCGGTTTTATGTCAGGCATTTGCAAGATAGAAAAGAGGAAAGGATTTAAGATTAGCCATCTTTCTCCTGCTGCTATTGCAGGAGTACGCCCTGACCAATATATATTTGACATTAAGAAAGATTCGGGCGGTGATATCTGGTCCGGTGGATATCATCATTTGAAGCGCATCAATCTTGAGACAAAAAGTGTGCGTCTATATCCGGGAGTAAACTCCATCACTACCATTCAGGAAAAAGACACCCGGCAGATGTGGATTGGTACAAGAATGGGGCTCTACCAGCTTGACAAGGAATCGGGAGTTTATCAGTATGTTGACCTACCCATTGAATCTCCCTATATATGCGCTCTATACCAGAGAAACGACGGCATTCTATATATCGGTACCCGTGGAGCTGGCTTGCTTGTATATGACATTAATAAAAAGAAGTTCATCCATCAGTACCGTACAGACAATTGTGCGCTGATTTCCGACAATATCTATACTATTCTTCCGCGTCAGGACGAGAGTCTCCTTATGGGTACGGAAAACGGAATTACTATTTATTCACCTAGAGAGCACTCCTTCCGCAATTGGACGCGGGAACAAGGATTGATGAGTGTCAATTTCAATACCGGCTCTGCTACAACCTATAGCAAAAATAACACTTGTTTTTGGTGGAAATGACGGGGCTGTCAGATTTCCGATAGACATACAAATACCGGAACCGCATTACTCACGTCTATTACTACGCGATTTTATGATAGCCTATCATCCCGTTTATCCGGGCGATGACGGTTCTCCGCTGGAAAAGGATATTGATGAGACTGACCGACTGGAACTGGCTTACGGACAAAACTCCTTTTCTCTTGATGTAGCTTCCATTAATTATGATTATCCTTCCAACATTCTTTATTCATGGAAGATTGACGGTTTTCATAAAGAGTGGAGCCGTCCGAGCCTAGACAATCGAATTGTTGTAAGAAATCTGCCTCCCGGCAGTTATACATTACAGATTCGTGCCATATCCAATGAAGAAAAGTACAAGACCTATGAAACAAGGAGCATTCAGATTGTCATAACGCCTCCGGCATGGGCCAGTGTTTGGGCTATGGTAGGCTATGCAATCCTACTGGTGTTGGTTATGGTTATCATATTCCGTATCATCATACTGCACAGACAGAAGAAGGTTTCGGATGAAAAAACACGATTCTTCATTAATACAGCCCATGATATACGTACTCCACTTACATTAATAAAAGCTCCGCTGGAGGAAGTCATAGAAAACCGTATGGTGAAGGAACAGGCATTGCCGCATATAAATATGGCTCTTAAAAATGTGAATGCATTGCTTCAGCTGGCGACCAACCTGATAAATTTCGAACGGGTAGACGTCTACTCTTCCACCCTTTATGTTTCTGAATATGAATTGAATTCCTATATGGATAATGTTTGTGCTACTTTCCGCAAATATGCCGAAATGAAACATGTCAGGTTTGTTTACGAAAGCAATTTCGACTATTTGAATGTATGGTTTGACAGTGACAAGATGGGATCTATTCTGAAGAATATCCTGTCAAATGCATTGAAGTATACACCTGAAGGTGGCAGCGTACACATTTATGCCTGCGAGGAAGGAAACTCCTGGAGCATCGAAGTGAAAGATACCGGAATCGGCATTCCCTCATGCGAACAGAAGAAACTGTTCAGGAATTGTTTCCGGGGTAGTAATGTCATTAACCTAAAAGTGACAGGTAGCGGAATCGGTCTGATGCTGGTATACAAACTAGTCAAATTACATAAAGGCAGGATTCAGGTTCAAAGTACTGAGCATGAAGGCACTTGCGTGCAGGTTACTTTCCCGAAAGGAAATAGCCATCTTCATAAAGCTAAATTTATCTCCCCAAGACACCGAATGAATGTTCGGAGACCATCGTACCTGATGGCACTTCAGGGTTATCCATGGAAACATCCCAAGTAAACGGCTCTTTACAACGTATCCTGATAGTAGAAGACAATGATGATTTGCGCAATTATCTTATTGATATGTTCAAAACGAGTTATAATGTCCAGTCCTGCCCGAATGGAAAGGAGGCACTTGTCATAATACGGGAGTTTAACCCAAATCTCGTCATATCCGATATAATGATGCCCGAAATGGGCGGAGACGAACTCTGCTCAGCTATAAAAGGTGATCTTGAAATATCTCATATTCCAGTCATTTTGCTGACTGCACTGGGAGATGAAAAAACATGCTCGAAGGACTGGAAATCGGAGCAGATGCCTACATCACAAAACCTTTCAGCGTAGGGATACTCAAGGCAACGGTCAAAGAACATACTTGCAAATCGTACTTTACTCCGTCAGGTTTATAACAGCATTGAAGATAGAGAACAAACTCTTCCAGTCAATTGCACCAATACCTTGGACTGGAAATTCATAGCCTCTGTCAAGGAATGCATAGAGAATAACATGGGAAATTCGGACTTCAATGTAGACATACTCAGTAGTCAGCATCACATGAGCCGTACAAGTTTCTTCAACAAATTAAAGGCATTGACCGGTTACGCTCCAGCTGATTATATCCGGATGATACGTTTGCAACATGCCGCACAATTGCTAAAACAAGGCGAACATACGGTAACAGAGATTGCTGACATGGTTGGATTCTCGGATGCAAAATACTTCCGAGAAGTATTTAAGAAATATTACAATGTAAGTCCAAGCAAATTTAATAAAAAGTCAGAAAATTGATGGTCAATAAAATTGGTTACTCAATCGTTGAGCAACTGACAAAAAATAGGTTCTTTATCACTCATCCATTGCTTGAAATATTAAAAAATACATTTCAGAGCATACACTCAATATTAAAATTAATACAATATATTATAGGGCTCGTATCATTGATGAAAAACTCCTCAAAGATCATTTTTTAAGAATGCTTTAATATACTTATGCTATACACAAAAAAATCCCCGTAAAGTATTAATTTACAGGAATTTTCTTTGTTTTGCAATTCTTTCCAGCGGGAGACAGGGATTCGAACCCCGGGTACCTCGCAGTACAACGGTTTTCAAGACCGCCGCAATCGACCACTCTGCCACCTCTCCAAAACTCCTCTTTCAAGAAGTGCTTTTCTCTTAAAGCGGTGCAAATTTACGATTCTTTTTTGATATCACAAACATTTCTGCACAAAAAAACATTCTCTATGCCTAAATTAGTATATATACAAGAAGATTGACCGATGCAATGAAGCCTACACCATTACAAGTAAACAAAATCACTGCAAACTGAATCAGAAACAATTCATATATTTCCTCTCTCTTGTAATTTTCTAAATTCCTCTTTCAAGATATCAAGCTCATGTTGCGCCTCTTCTGAAACCGGGGGAGTGGGGACAGAACGCGGAATATTTTGCTGAGAATCGAAATCTCCCACCGCAATGCCGTTACCAAAGAGGAAACTTTCTTTTTCCAAGCACAGGTTATAAACCCTGTCGTTATACATTTCCGTGTAGAGGCTGTCTATTTCCTCAAAATTCCCGTCTGCAGTTTTCACTTTGTCGGTAACGAGCAGTGCCTTGACAGGTTGTACGCCACGTTGTCTCGTTTGAACCGGATGGTCAGATGTCAAACGTATCCGCTTGCCGCTTTGGGTGACCAGCACAACTACTTTTTCTTCTATTCCAGAAATGATATTCATCACCCGGACGTCCTCTCCCGATACGGACAATACTTTATCTCCGGCACGAATCGCATTAATTCGTTTCTCCTGCCCGTCCGCCATGCGGATAAGGGTTTCCTGAGCAAAACACCTGCTGTCCTGATTATTCTGCTCCTTTTCTTTTTTCCGAGTTCATTTTTCTTACTTCTTTAAGTTTAACGAAGTCTCGTTATTCAACAATTTGCATGGCACATTCTCCCAATTCGGTGGAAGCGCTTCATATATTCTATGTCATTGTTGCGCACCTTCCAATCTCCAATATCTATCTGCAAACAAGAATAAGACGTTTACAAAAGTAAGAAAAAAGCATTGCTTTGCAAATTTCAATTGCTTTTATTGTCTAAATCATCACTACGATTAAATAAGTGTTATAAGTCAAGTGCCATCTCATGAAGGGGCATTCGCGTTCCCACGAAGAGACACAATCGTTCCCATTAGGAGATACGATAGTGTCCATTAGGAGAAACTGCAGTTCCCATTAGGAGAAACTATCGTTCCCAATTAAAGGACACAACAGTTTCTAAGCATAGAAACGTCAGTTCCCTACCCATAGGACACTGCAATACACTATTTACCAATAAGATAATAATAGGATATCACATCAGAAAAAGACACCTTTTCACTCCCCCAATTATAGCCATCCACGTAATCATCGAAATAATCATCCAACTGGAGTCCGCATTCCTTGGCCAAATGAATGATAAATTGTTGGTCGGCAGGTTTTATTAGCCAAGCGCCTCTACGGGCAAGGTAGTAGTTCTTGCGTCCGAAGTGAGAAATGAGCCGCCATCTGAATGTATCGGAGACACTGACTGTCAGAGAACCCAACAGTTGCGTGAAACCTTTAGCATAACGCATCGCCTTGTTCGGACGATAATATTCGCATTTTCCCTTCATGGCTTGCAGTTTTTGAGGAGTCAGGGTGGGCAGGAACGGATATTTTACGGGAGCATGCTCCAAGGCTATGTGGCGCAGACAGGTAGAAGCCTTAGGGCAATCGGCAGATGCACATAAGCCAAAACCATAAGGCACCTGCGAGTAATCGAATGTTTCCATATCGTGTTTATTAATAATTGACGGCAAAGGTAAACAGAATAAATCGGGAAAAAGAGGAAAAGATTGAAAAGATTGGAAAGGAACAAAAGCTGGAAGTGACAGTAAGTAGTTTACCGTCACTTTTGTCAGCACTAAGAACATGGCTAATAATCAAGCAGATACGCCACACGAGTGACGGTAAAACATTTTGTCTACACTAATAACAGTCTATCTATCAACAAGATAATATAAAAGTGACGACAACCGCCATAAAAACAAACTTTCCAGTAAGTGATGAAAGTGGCATACCTAACAATAGTTATTTTATGCTGTTCAACATAAAAAGGCATATATATCCATACCATTACGGAAATATTTCCGTAATTTTGCAGCTCCAAAAAGGATAACATTACATTTACCCACTAACAAAATGAATATTATGGAATTGAACAAAACCTTTATTGACGGGCTTTGGAGCAAAGAAATCAATGTCAGTGATTTCGTTAGTAAAAACATCGCGCCTTACACTGGAGACGCATCCTTCCTGCAAGGACCTACCGAGCGCACGAAAAAAATCTGGGAACTTTGTCTGAAAGCACTCGAAGAGGAAAGAGCCAACAACGGCGTTCGTTCTCTCGATCCTCATACCGTATCTACCATTACTTCACATCAGGCCGGCTATATAGATAAGGAGAATGAACTTATCGTTGGCTTGCAGACAGACGAGCTATTGAAACGTGCCATCAAACCGTTCGGTGGCATCAACGTAGTGATGAAGGCTTGCCGCGAAAACGGCGTAGAAATAGATGATAAGGTAAAAGATATCTTTACCCATTATCGCAAGACACATAATGACGGCGTATTCGATGTATATACTGAAGAGATCCGCTCTCATTCCGTTCATTGGGTTTCCTCACCGGACTTCCCGATAACTATGCCCGCGGACGTATCATCGGTGATTACCGTCGTCTGGCACTTTACGGCATCGACCGCCTCATCGAAGCCAAAATGGAAGATTTACATAATCTGACCGGCCCGATGACTGATGACCGTATTCGCCTGCGCGAAGAAGTGGCAGAGCAGATCAAGGCTTTGAAAGATATTAAGATAATGGGCGAATATTACGGACTCGACCTCAGTCGTCCGGCTACTTCCGCACAGGAAGCCGTACAATGGGTGTACATGGCTTATCTGGCCGCTGTAAAAGAACAAGACGGTGCAGCCATGTCTCTGGGTAACGTTTCTTCGTTCCTCGACATCTTTATTGAATATGATCTGGCACACGGTAAAATAAATGAAACATTTGCCCAGGAGCTGATCGACCAGTTCGTTATCAAACTCCGCATGGTGCGCCATCTGCGTATGCAGTCATATAACGATATCTTTGCTGGAGACCCGACTTGGGTAACAGAAGCCATTGGCGGACGTTTCAACGACGGGCGTGTGAAGGTAACGAAGACTTCCTTCCGCTTCCTGCAAACACTGTATAACCTCGGTCCTTCTCCCGAACCGAACCTGACCATACTTTGGGGACCAGAACTCCCTGAAGGCTTCAAGGAATTCTGTGCACAAGTATCCGTAGATACCAGCTCCATCCAATACGAAAACGATAATCTGATGCGCGAAGTACGTAACTGCGATGATTACGGTATCGCCTGCTGCGTATCCTATCAGGCTATCGGTAAGCAAATTCAGTTCTTCGGCGCACGTGCCAACCTAGCAAAGGCCCTGCTGCTTGCCATCAACGGTGGACGTTGCGAAAACACCGGTACCGTCATGGTAAAAGGTATTCCTGTATTGACCGGTGAAACATTGAAGTTTGAGGAAGTTATGTCGAACTATAAGAAAGTGCTGACCGAAATTGCCCGTGTCTACAATGAGGCAATGAACATCATCCACTTCATGCATGACAAATATTATTACGAAAAGGCTCAAATGGCATTCATTGATACCGATCCACGTATCAATCTGGCTTATGGCGTAGCCGGTCTTTCCATTGCCATCGACTCACTGTCGGCCATCAAGAATGCAAAGGTTACAGCCCGTCGTAACGACATCGGCTTGACGGAAGGTTTTGATATCGACGGTACATTCCCATGTTTCGGTAACAATGACGACCGTGTAGACCACCTCGGTGTAGACTTGGTATATTATTTCAGCGAAGAACTGAAAAAATTGCCCGTTTACAAGAATGCTCGTCCTACCCTTTCATTGCTGACGATTACTTCTAATGTAATGTACGGTAAGAAAACAGGTGCTACTCCTGACGGACGTGCCAAGGGTGTAGCTTTCGCCCCGGGTGCTAACCCGATGCACGGACGCGATAAGAACGGTGCCATCGCCTCGTTGAGTTCCGTAGCCAAGTTGCGTTATCGTGACTCACAGGACGGTATCAGCAATACGTTCTCTATCGTTCCGAAATCTCTCGGCCCAACACCGGAAGACCGTGTTGAAAACCTAGTAACAATGATGGACGGTTACTTTACTAAAGGTGCACACCACCTGAACGTAAATGTGCTGAATCGTGAAATGCTGGAAGATGCCATGGAGCATCCGGAGAAGTATCCGCAACTCACAATTCGTGTTTCCGGCTATGCTGTGAACTTTGTGAAGCTGAGCCGCGAGCATCAGTTAGAGGTTATCAGCCGTAGTTTCCACGAAAGAATGTAATATGATAAACGTACACTCCTACGAAAGTATGGGAACATTCGACGGGCCGGGTCTCCGGCTCGTCGTTTTCCTGCAAGGCTGTCCGTTCCGCTGTTTGTATTGTGCCAACCCGGATACGATGGAGGCAAAAGGGGGTACACCTACCCCACCGAAAGAAATTCTGCAAATGGCTATCAGCCAGAAAGCCTTTTTCGGGAAAAAGGGTGGCATCACATTCTCGGGCGGTGAACCCACATTGCAGGCCGAAGTGCTTATACCCCTGTTCAAAGATTTGAAAGCAAACGGCATTCACATCTGCCTGGATACCAATGGCGGCATCCGGAATGAAAAAGTAGAAGAACTATTGAGCCTGACGGATTTAGTGCTGCTGGACCTCAAAGAATTCAATCCCGAACGCCATAAGAAGCTGACCGGATGCAGCAATACAAAAACTTTGCATACGGCTGCTTGGCTGGAGGAACAGAACCGACCTTTCTGGCTACGCTATGTATTAGTACCGGGATATAGTGATTTCGAGGAAGACATTCGCAGTTTAGGCGAACATCTCGGCCCATATAAAAGTATACAGCGAGTAGAAATTCTTCCTTATCATCGTCTGGGCGTGCACAAGTACGAAGCTATGGGATGGGATTACCAATTGAAAGAGGTAAAAGAAAACACTCCCGAACAACTGGAACGTGCAGAAAAGCTATTCAAGGAATACTTTGAAACGGTTATAGTAAACTAAAATAAAGGAGCGATAGGGCGATAAAGTGACAGAGTGGTAAGGTGATAGAGTGGTAGGGTGATAAAGTAGCTGCGCTGTATATCACAGAGCGTTATCTCACTATCACTTTATCACCCTATCACTCTTTATTCACACTGATTAGTAAGTCAGACGGATACCTGCCTGCAACGTAAAGTTCGTCGGATTTTCCTTTCGTATAGTCTCTATCGGAGAACCATCGTCAAAGAAATAGGAAACACCTGGCTCTACATATATTCCCACTCTATTACTAATATTATATTGAGCGCCTACCGCACCCATTACCGAAAGTTGCACAGGCTTCACTGTCTCCTTTTCACTTCCTACCTTACCATAAACGCACTTCTCTATTGCACCACCGGCAGATACATACACCGTGAAACGTTTATCATTAACGAAACTCCAGTTCGCACGCACCGGAATACCGATATAGTGCAGTTTCTGATCTGTTTTTTCCGAACTGTTTTCATAAGTTATCTCAGATGACAGCATCGTATAAGTCACACCGGTTTCCACCGAGAAGTTTTTCGGCAATGCTTTCCGCACCGATACACCGAAACTGAGCGGTTGCTTATGCTTGATATCCTTAACCTGACGCAAATTTTTCCGCAAATAAGGCACACCACCTTCAAAAACAAGTTCCTGGCCATCAGGAATATTCAGAATACCGTTAGATACATCCGGCAAGTCTAACTTATCACTAAACATCGGACCGGAGCTAGGATCGGCCTGCATATCATTTCCCATTGTATTCATGGCAAGTGCTCCTGTATTTCCAACAGACATACCAATCGCCCAACCTTTATTTTTCGTAGAAGATTTCTTTTCGGTCGGCAAATGCAGTTTGTCTCTGCTGGAAGGACGGTATACCTCGCGCTCCTTTCCTTTAGAAGTTGAAGAAGAGTTTGATGGAACGACATCGTCTCCATTCGCCTTTTCTGTGAGCACTTCAGTGTCCTTTTCCTGTATCTGTGCACCCATTTCCGATATATTCTTTTCTGTTTCCAAATGTTGTGCCACAAGAGCTTGACGAGAGCTTTCCTGCTCAATCACCCTTCTGATAACAAACTCCGGTTCTTCTCCCTGCACATCCGGCTCTGCAGGTGCAGGCAGCACATCAGGTATAGCTGCTAAAGCCGGTTCGGCCGCACGACGCACATCGTCCACTACCGGACTTTGCAGCAACCAAAGACTGACGGACGACACAGCCACCAGCGCAACCGCCGCAGCCGTCATCGCCCAACGGCGGAACAGAATCTTTTTCTTTGTCCCGACAACAGACATGGGTGCAGAAGTCGGCAACGCCTTCTCCAATCGCTCCCAGCCGGCATCAGGTAGCGGCTCGGAGTAATCATCCAACCGTTCCTTTATCTTTTTCAACCACAATTCATCATCTTTCATCATACGTCCTTTCCTTTAAGCATTGTTTTTCATCCACTCCCGCACTTTAGTAGCCAAAGTAGCTTTAGCACGTGTCAGCTGCGAAGCCGATGACTTCTCATTAATTCCCAGCATCTGGGCAATTTCCCTATGAGATTTATCTTCAAATATATACAAGTTGAATACGGTGCGATAACCAACAGGCAATTCACTGATAAACTGCATCAGCACCTTCTGAGGAATAGTATCCACTGTCGAAGCATCAGGTTCTTCGTACGTTTCGGGTACGTTATCCAATCCTTCCGACTGGTTTATTACATCATTCTTGCGCAAGTATTGCAGCGCCGTATTCACCATAACACGCTCCATCCACGCCCGCAAGGAACCATCACCCCGCCAAGTGAATTTATCAAAAGAATCGAAAAGTTTCAGGAAACCGTCGTGCATCAGGTCTTCTGCCGTTTCACGGTCACCCGCATAACGGAGGCACACGCTGAGCATTCGCCCAGCATAGCGCTCGTACAGTTCTTTCCTGGCAAGGTTATCCCCTTGCCTGCATCGTCCTGCCAGTTCCTGTTCTTCCATTCTTTCCTTTGACACGCGTTTACCTTATAAATGCAGCAAAGATAGAAATACTGCACGTAGCGAACAAGAAATTAATTCTTTTGTTTCTTTAACAGTCAGACGTGCAGTATTTCCCCTCATCACGCATTTCTAAAATACATGGGAAAAATAAGATTAACTCCAAAAACATGCAATTGATGAAAAAGCTGAGATTTTATTCGGTAATACTTCTGCTTACGTTTTTAGCAGTATCGATGTTACAGTCTTGTCTGAGTGATGCTGATGACACTTCTAATGGTACTCTTTTTACAATTGGTACCATAAAGGTTATTGAAGATAAGGAATACTATTTTAATCTGGATGACGGTGAAAAGATGTATCCCAGCGATACAACATATATACATAACTATACTGTGAATGACGACCAACGCGTCTTCATTCATTTTCTTCCATTGGAAGAAAGTATTCCGGGATATAAGTATAACGTAAAACTGATCCAAATAGAAGACATTCTGACAAAGGATATCATTCCGCTGACTGAGGAGACTGCCGACAGTATTGGTAATGACCGTATTAATGTCGTCGAGTTGTGGATTACAGGAAATTATCTAAACATAGAACATCAATTCTTCCACAACAATAATAGCAGTAAAAAACACATGTTGAATCTGGTCATCAATCAAACAGAGCAAGCATCTGCCTCGGAAGATGATTATCTCACATTGGAGTTCCGCCACAATGCTTATGATGATGAACCACGCACACTGGGTTGGGGAGTTGTGTCATTCAGATTGAAAGAGATAGCTAATCAACTGGCAGGAAAGAAGGGATTAAAAATTATCGTGAATACGATTTACGACGGAAAACAAACTTATACGGTGGACTTGAAAAAATAGCAGATCAAGTTAAACGAAAAGATATCGACCTAAACTATGACCTATTGAAGACGGAGAGGGTGCATTCCTAAAATGGAAGCACCCTCTTTTACATTCATCAAAACTTTAATCTAAAAGTTTATTTATCATTGCCAATAACTTTCCATACGATAGCACTAAGTACAGCTCCTACAAACGGAGCTACAATGAACAGCCATAACTGAGAAAGAGCTGCACCACCCTCGAATAAAGCAGGACCAATACTTCTTGCAGGATTTACCGAAGTTCCTGTAATCGGAATACATACAATGTGAACCAATACCAAGGACAAACCGATAGCCAGCCCTGCAAAGTTACCCGCACCTTTCTTTGAATCAGTAGTTCCCAGCACTACCAATACAAAAATAAAAGTGAATACCATCTCTGCAATAAAAGCTTGTAACATTTCTCCATCACCGAACCCATTGGAACCGGTTGCAGTAGGTCCGTCATGCCCACCAGTAGATACCAAAGCAAAAAAAGAATTGCAGAACCGAGAATAGCGCCAATCACTTGGAATATCATATACAGAGCGGCATCTTTGCCACCCATCCTACCCGACATGAATACGCCTAAAGTTATAGCAGGATTAATGTGACACCCGGAAATACCGCCTATGGTATAAGCCATAGCTACAACAGACAAACCAAAAGCAAACGCTACACCAAGTGTTCCTACACCAGCGCTCACTGCTCCCGCTGCGCTTCCGGCAAATACTGCACTACCACAGCCCATGAATACCAGAACCATCGTTCCTACCATTTCAGCAATGTACTTTTTCATAAGAATTAATCATTTATAAAATTAAACAATATTAATTATCAAGAACAAAGTAACAAAAAGCAATCACAAAAAACAAGCTATTGGAGATATAAACAAATAAAAAACTGTATTTATAACCGTACCAGGATGCGGAACACTTTACCCGGATTAGCTGCCCACTCCGTCATTGCTTCCAATGCATTTTCGGGCACTGCCACTTTCGTGATTAATTCTTCTACCGGACAAGTCCCCGCCTTCATATAGTTAATTACCGCACGGAAGTCAGCCGGCAATGCATTTCTGGAGCCTCGTATATCCAATTCTTTCTGAACAAAATATTTCGTTTTTGGAAAGCGACTTCACTCTTCGCATAACCAATGCAGACTACACGGCCGCAGAAAGCAACTTCATCTACAGCCATTACGTAAGTCACAGGACTACCGACAGCCTCAATCACAACATCAGCCCCAAAGCCTTTCGTAATCTCCTGTATCCGTCTATGTACATCTTCTGTTTTAGAGTTAACCGTATGAGAGGCTCCCATTCTCCGAGCCAACTCCAACTTCTCATCATCCAGATCCACAGCAATAACAACGGCACCTCTGAGAGCAGCACGTACAATAGCACCTATACCAATCATACCACACCCGATAACCATCACATATTCATTGTCAATCACCTGACCGCGTGAGACAGCATGAAATCCCACACTCATCGGCTCAATCAGAGCACAATCACGGGGAGAGATATCACCTGCCGGAATTATTTTAGTCCAAGGCAATACAGCATACTCACACATCACACCATTCCGCTGCACTCCCAATGTTTCATTATGTTCACAGGCATTGACACGACCATTACGGCACGAAGCACACTTACCACAATTAGTATATGGATTCAGAGTCACATTCATCCCTTTTTCGAAACCTGCCGGAACATCCGGACCTATTTCTTCAATTACCGCGCCCACTTCATGTCCCGGCACTACAGGTAATTTCACCATCGGGTTACGTCCCAGGAAGGTGTTCAAATCGGAACCACAAAAACCTACATATTTAATTCTCACCAACACCTCACCGGCACCAACCACCGGTTTTTCAAGTTCAACCACCTTCATTTCAGAGGGATTGACTATTTGAACTGCTTTCATTTTATATATTTGAAATTAATTGTTTAATCAATAACCTTATAACCTTTCCAGCCATAGTAGGCACAGAAAATAAAGCAAATCATCGGTACACAGTAAGCTGCATAATAAATGTGCTCATTGGCATGCATGAAATAAGCCGTCAGTTGAGGGAGACATGCATTGCCGACAATAGCCATCACGAGAAAAGCCGAACCACTTTTTTGTCTGGTCGCCCAATCCCTTCAAAGCCAGAGAGAACTGTGTAGGATACATAATAGACATGAAGAAAGAGATAGCCAGCATAGCATATAATCCTACCATACCTCCCCAAATCATTACCACTCCGCACAAAAGAATATTCATTAAGGAATAAACCAACAACATATCCTGCGGACGGAATTTCACCATCAATCCTGTACCAATCCAGCGTCCTACAAGGAAAGCAAGCATATAAAGTCCGAAGAAAGTTGTTGCGGTTTCTTCCGGAAGTCCTGCATAAGAACAGCAATAGACAAGAAACAAACTGTTGATCGCTGTCTGTCCGCCATTATAAAAGAACTGCGCAATTATCCCCCAACGCAAGTGTGAATGTTTCAGCACACCAAAATCAATCAACTTTTTCTTTCTTTGCACCTGAAGAAGGAGTTTTACTTTCATCCCCTATCTGTGGCAATTTAGAAAATACGAATACCACAGCTATGATAATCAGCAATAAAGCCAGCATCAGATAAGGAAACTTCATGGCATCCGTCTCTACCTGTATATAAGCCTGCCAGCCACCCGGATAATCAACAGGCAATGTATCACGCGTATAATGCGTGCCGCTCAGAATCAGTTTACTCAGAAACATAGCAGAAATAAAGGCTCCGAGTCCGTTGAAAGATTGCGCCAGGTTCAGCCGTCGCGGTGCTGTTTCGGGCGCACCCAAAACGGTAACATACGGATTGGCAGCAGTCTCCAGGAAACACATACCGGTAGCAATGATAAAGAATATGCAGAGGTAGGCCCAATAGGCTTTCAGCATGGCAGCCGGGAAAAAAGAGCAAGCCACCCAATGCCGCCAACAATAAACCGAAAATAATGCCTGCTTTGTAGCTATAACGCTTCATGAACATAGCTATCGGGATCGGAAAAATGAAGTAAGCAAGCCAATAAGCAGTTTCTGTAAATGACGCCTCAAAGGTGTTTAATTCACAAGTTTTCATCAACTGCCGTATCATTGTAGGAAGCAGATTACTGCTAATTGCCCAAAGAAAAAAAAGGCAGAAAACCAGGGCCAAAGGTATCGTATAAGTATTTTTTTTCATGGTATTATTATCTTCTTATTCAGACATGTTTTTGATATATGGCAATATGGGAAGATCTGTAAATCCATAGAACTTCCGGGCATTCCCTCCGAGGAATAACCTTTTCTCATCTTCTTGCAAATCGGGTGATTTCACTATAAAATCATACGACATCTTGTAAGTGATTGCGGTAATGGTACGCGGATAATCCGATCCCCACATCAGTTTTTCCATCCCGACCAGTTCGGCAGCTTCCCGTATAGCTTTTACTGCTCCCCTAAAGGGATAGAATTCATCATTGAAAAGCCAGGTGATTCCTCCGGATTCAATCATCACATTGGGATGAAGGGCTAACCGTATCTGTTCTTTCCAATCCGGACGCGTCACCATTCCGAAATGCCCGATAGCAATTCTCAGCCGGGGACATTCCTGAATGACCTCCTGCATTTCGGGAATTTGCGTTGCTCCGTCCGCCAAGTCAATAGAAAGCATCACATCCCGTTCTTCCATATATCGGAACATCTGCATCATTTCCTCACTATTCAGCATCACCCGTCCCTCTGTAAGCAACAGGCGTTGAGCCGGAATCTTAATAGCTTTAAAGCCTCTTGCTATCAGTTCTTTTGCCTGTACCAGAAACCCGGGTTTACGAAACTCACACATTCCGCAAACAAAGAAACGGCCGGGATAACGGGAAACAACCTCTGCCAGATATTCATTCTGAATACCGTCTATAAATTCTTGCGTAATGACGGCAGCAGATACTTGTGCATAATCCATGTTCGACAGGAAAACTTCTGCACTGTTCACCCCGTCCACCATAAAGGGAGGAACCATCTGACGGATTTCTCCCATAAACAACGAGCGCCCGTTATCCAGTGTACGAATGGGTAGATCATCTACCACTGTATCTTGCCGTAACCATAAATGGGCATGCGCATCAATTATTGTATAGTCCATATAGACAGCTATTTTTTAAGAGTTAGCCCAACTTACACGTTGCTGTTCCCCAATAATTTCCTGTACTTCATGCACCAGCGCCCAGTCAATCGGCTCTTCAATAAAAGAGACATTCTTTTTCACATTCAGCGGATTAGCCGTACTGAACAAAGTGGTCGCAATTCGTGGATTACTTACAGAAAATTGCATAGCCAGTTTTTCTATAGGATAGTCCTTTGCCTTACAGTGTTCCATTGCTTTACGGCAAGCCTCCACCAGTGATTCAGGAGCCGGATGCCATTCAGGAACGCCACGCTCGCTCAATAATCCCATTGAAAGCGGAGAAGCGTTGATCACTCCTACTCCTTTCGACTCAAAATAATCAAGAAAATCAATCAGTTTATCATCGCACAAACAATAATGGCAGAAATTAAGGACCGATTCTACCGTACCACTCGGCGAGTGATCAATCACCCACTTCAGGTTTTCAAGTTGTAAGTCGGTGATCCCCACATGCCCAACAATACCCTTCTCGCGTAATCCGACTAATGCCGGTAATGTTTCATTTACAATCTGATTCAGATCGGCAAACTCAATATCATGTACATTTATCAAATCGATAAAGTCAATGTTCAGACGCTCCATACTCTCATACACACTCTCTACTGCGCGTTTTGCAGAATAATCCCAGGTATTGACCCCATCTTTTCCATAACGTCCCACTTTAGTAGAGAGATAGTATCGGTCACGCGGAACATCTTTCAAAGCTTTCCCTAAAACAGTTTCAGCTTTATAGTGCCCATAATAGGGAGAAACATCTATAAAATTCATGCCTGTTTCGATGGCAGCAAACACAGACTCAATTCCTTCTTTCTCTTTAATATCATGGAAAACTCCTCCCAAAGAAGAAGCCCCAAAGCTGAGAGATGACACTTTCATCCCTGTCTTTCCGATTTCATGGTATTGCATATCAATTAAATTTAAAAGTTTTTAGATACGGCAAAAATAGGGCAAGAATAATTTCAGGACAGTATGCAAGGTACAAAAACAACACGTAATGGTTTACGTAAAAAAAACATCCTTTCATACCATCTTTTATCAGAGAATATGCTTTCTTTGTAAGTGAATCTAATAGCAGACTTTAAAATGGAATACCAGAAACATACCTCACTTAAAGATCTCGCCAAAGCATTGGGCGTATCCATTCCCACTGTATCCAGGGCACTAAAAGACAGTCCGGAAATCAGCAGTGAACTTCGTACTAAAGTCAAAAAACTGGCCAAAGAGATGAATTACCGTCCCAATCCTTTTTTGCCATGAGTCTGCGAAAAACACTCCGCGCATCATCGGAGTCGTTGTGCCGGAGATCGTTACCCATTTCTTCGCATCCATCCTGAACGGAATAGAAAACATGGCAGTAGCCAACGGATATTTTGTTATTATTACCACTTCGCATGAAGCATACGAATACGAGAAAAGGAATATCGAAAATCTGGTAAAATATGCGGGTTGAGGGCATTATCGCCTGCCTGTCTCAGGAAACAAGAGACTATTCACATCTTGCCGCCTTGAAAGAGATTAATATGCCACTCATCCTGTTCGACCGCGTTTGCCTTACCGATCAGTTTTCGTCGGTAGTAGCAGATGGTGTACAATCCGCACAAATGGCCACCCAACATTTATTGGATACCGGCAGCAAGCGGGTAGCTTTTTATCGGAGGAGCCAATCATTTGGATATCGTAACCAAACGAAAGCATGGCTATCTGGAAGCTCTGCGTGACAATCATATTCCTATCGAAAAAGACCTGGTAATCTGCCGGAAGATAGATTATGAGGAAGGCAAAATAGCTACGGAAACTTTATTATCTCTCCCCCAACCTCCTGATGCCATCCTTGCCATGAATGATACTTTAGCTTTTGCCGCCATAGAGGTTATTAAAGAACATAGACTTCGTATCCCCGAAGATATAGCCATCATCGGGTATATACCGATGAACAACATGCCAACTATGTAGAACCGAAATTATCAGCTGTATCGCATCAGACTTATAAAATGGGAGAAACGGCTTGTCGCCTATTAATAGATCAAATCAAAGGGGATAAAACTGTCAGACAAATAACTATTCCGACAAATTTGCAGATAAGGGAAAGTAGTAGAAAGAAATAAAAAAATAATTTCCCAACCTGCGGAGAGACGGGGATTCGAACCCCGGATACCCTTTAGGGGGTATACACGCTTTCCAGGCGTGCCTCTTCAACCACTCGAGCACCTCTCCTTGTTCGGGGCGCGAAGATAGAGGAAGTTTTCGGAATAACAAAATTTCAAACCAACTTTATTTAGTAACGCTTAAAAAACAACTTGGTACATCAATGATAATTTGTCTCCTATTTTATGATCGGCTATTACTAAATTATTTTTCTCCTATTGGGAAAAAAACATTTCTCCTATCGGAAAAATAAAACACCCATTTATACCAAGTTGTATTTTTTTTTAAGCGTTACTAAATAAAGTTGATACAATTTAATCTTCCACGACTTCACCATCGATGTTGCCTCCGGCTACGATAGGTACACCGTCAACATCATCTATTGTAATGGTATAGCATGTATTATGCTCAATTTTGCTGAATTCCATCTCGCTCAAGGGCTTTTTATAAATGGCATCGGCCGTCTTGTCACCGCTCTTTTTGCGTGCCTTCCAGCAGGAGATATATGCCCTCGGTACTGCCGGTGCTATAGAGATAAAACAGTTGCGGATATAGCTTATAGCCCGCTTCCGCATTATTGCTCGCTTCCACTGTTCCTTCCAAATTGATGGGAGTTCCGGATGCGGCAGTGGATGCAATGACATAAGAAGAACTATTGGCACCTACCAAGGTGACCTTTTCGGGAGTGAATCCGCTTTCATCGTTCACCCTCAGGTCTATGCGGGCAGCTGCACGTTCAAGCACGGCTGATACGGGCTACATTATCAGTCCATCCTTCAGCAGCGGTGATTTCCACTTCTTTGAACATCAGCAACGGACATTTCAGATTACCGGTAGCATTGACGGCAAGCAAGGCTTTGAAGTCATCCTTTGTGGTATTTTCGGAAACTTCTGTCAAAGAGGTAGCTTGTGCGGCATTGGCTATGATGTATAGAGTCTTTCCGCCTGTTGTGGGCACATCTTTCAGGATGATTTTCTTTCCTTCATCTACATTTCCGGGTGTCCATTCTTCTGTCAATAGATTGGTATAAGCTTTCTCAAAAGTTCCTTCGGCACCAAAAAGATAGACAGACAAGTCGTTTACGGCGCATTCTTCCGGAAAGGCTGTAGCATAAGCAGAAGTTCCTGCTGTAGCAGAAATTTCCACTTCGATTGAATTTGCATCGGGAGAAACAACAGCACCTCCGGTTTCTTCGCCTTCTTCCCAATCTGTGACTTCCAGAGTAGCAACAATGGCACCATCTACTTCGTTCAATGTCACATTGTATTGAACGTTGCGGCGGAGGGGGTCATGCTTGCCGATAAAATCTGCTGTTTTCAGTGTAGGCACAGCGTGCTCTATACCGTCGATGGTTCCCTTCACGTCCAATGCGAGATTGCATTTGGCATTGGGACACTCGTATACATAGAATACAGACTTGTAAGTATCACTCTCAGGATTTTCGGCAAAAGAGCTCACTGTCATTTCTTGCATTTCCGATGCCTTCCAATAGCCCATGCTTTCGTCGGTATAGAAATGCGATGCAGACATGGCTCCTGACAACCGGGCTTCGGTCAACTCGAAGTCTGTCACTTCATTCACAATGTTGATGCGTGCCACCAGGCGGCGCATTGCGAAGGAAATTGATGGATTCTGGGTAACGTTGGTCACCTTTGCCGTCTGTACCCCGCGCATTTGAAGGCAGCCTTCCTTAGCATTGTCATAAACGGTAGTTCGGCTCTTGAAGTCTTCCGCTAACGGTTTCGTAGGTAACACCCTCGCCCAGCAGATCGTCGGTGAACTGGAATGCTTCCTCGTTCTGCACGATGCGATAGCGGTCGAGACACCACGCCGAGAACGGCATCATCGGTGCTGCGGACATTGGCACGATAGCCGGAGATCACAGCTCCGTTGCCAGAGTAGATGTTACGACTCTCGACCTGCCAATCCAGGCCAGCCAGTTCCAAGGCTTCACGGCTTGCAGGGGCTTCCATAACGATGCGGCCAAGGCCATGCCAAGGGGTCTCACGGACAGAAAACATGATTTCAACATTTGCAGGCATAATAAGTTCCTCCTGTTTTTGATGGATAATTATTTCTTTTCGAGTTGATGTGCGGTCCAGATGATGAGTGCAGCAGCGGCCTTTCCGATTGCTTTTGCTGCCTCAAAGGATACTTTTTGCGATGATCTCAGCCATTGGTATTACCTCCCATTTTTCAGTAAAATAAATGACCTGAGGACAGTGCGAAACTTTTTCCTCAGGTCTTTTCAATAAGATAATATATAAATAAAATCCTACGAAATACGCTTTAATTCGTGCCGAGTGTGTCAGTTGCGTCAGAAGTTCATAAC
>VOFJ01000164.1_pt1 | contig 126001 bp, 272 predicted proteins | sample 5384081 | NCBI WGS metagenome assembly VOFJ01 (sample SAMN12384729, study PRJNA508395) | human gut metagenome | isolation source: healthy gut I | host: Homo sapiens
TTATTCCGTTGCTTAAATATTCAATTGCTTGTGGTTGGTCACCTGTTGGCTTATACTCTGAGTGTAACTTAAACATTTTTACTCCTCTTTATTTTTTTGCTTTTTTATTAACTCTTCATATATTTGGTAGCTTTCATTCCAATGTTGATAATTACTATCTTCTTTGTGATTAGGAAGATTGTATTGTTTTTATTGTTTCTTCCAACTTTTGAGTAACTATATCTGCACCATATATATTTAAATGATATCCATTATCTCTGGTGTTTTTTCTTCCAATCAAAATCAGATGAATTATAATCAATAAATGTTAAATTTCTTTCTTCTGCATATTTAACACATGCTTCATGTTTTGATTGATTCCATGCTCTTATTGTTGGAACATAAATTAATAATACTTCTGTATTATTTTGTTTGCATAATTCAAGTATTTTATCTAAATATTCACTTGCATTATCTGGAATGCTCTCAAATTGTTGTTTGTTTTTATCTTTTAGTCCTTGTCCTTTTTTTTCGGTTTTTTATATGGGTCAATTTTTCTTATTTAATTCATATCCTTTAAATGGAACATTATCATTTGTGTATGCTTGCTTCAATTCTTCCTTAGTTAATTCACTCCATCTTGAATGAAATCTAATAACTGGAAACACAAAACTAATTTTATCTTTTTAAAGAATTATTAAACACAGGATCATTTATCATTTCCAATTTATTTATGCTCATTGGCATATTGTCTGTGCCTTCTCTTATATATTTTTTTTTTTTTTATATCCATCTCCTGTTTCAAAACAAAAGTCCATATTTATAATTGCTAATTTAGGAGATTGCCTTTTATAGAAGTCTTTTTAACATATAATATGCTGTCCATGTAGTTTGTTTAGATATTCCTATATGATATGTAGTTGTTCCCATATCATTCCATAATTTCATAGTAGATACCCCCACTAGCATATAGGTCACTACTACCTATTCCAACTATATCAATTGCATCTTTTGGTTCTGTATAAATTCCTTTTTTACGTCTTGTTGCTCCACCATGCATATTATTGTACCATTTTTGGTGTAAATATTGGGCTTATTATATACATAATAATTGCTAATATGACACAAAAATATAGTACCTTTAGTAAGGAACTTTACAATGTCTTTTATGCTACTTTTAGTTTCTTTGTTATTATCCATTTCCTTACCTCCTAAAATTGTCCATATATAAAGTTTGATGCAACATAACCAGGTCCATATATTCCAAATATTAATATAGATAATAATATTCCATAATATAGTATCCATCTAAAGAATATATTTTTCTTTGCTATACTCTCTCTTATGTTTACACCTTTTTTCTTGTATTATTGATATAATTAGCATAATTAATACACCTACAGCTATAACTATAAAGTCTGCAGGTTTTATTCCTATACTATATAATGCTTTGTTTGTAATCATTCCTATGTTGTCCATATTAAGCATAGACATAAACATTGTAAATGCATCTTTTAATCTGTGTGCACGGAAAATAAGCATGCCTATTAATACAAATAATGTGGTTCTTGTCATTTGTATTAATTTATACCACCATGCTTCTTTGTTTATTTTTAATTTGGTTATTATTTTATTAAACAATGGTTCAAATAATAATCCTAGCATCATTATAATGTAATAATATAATCCATAAAATACATACTTCCAGCTAGCGCCATGCCATAGCCCATTTCCAAACCATACGAAAAATAGTGCAAATGCTGCAGGCACAAATTTTGCTACAAACTTTCCTAATTTTTTAGCTTTTTTCTGTAAGTTTTATACACGCACCAGAAAATGAAACAGGATAAAATACATAATCTTTTTAACCATGTTCCTAAAGTAATATGCCACCTTCTCCAAAATTCTTGAACAGATTTTGAGAAAAATGGTCTTTAAAGTTTTCTGCCATATTTATTCAAGTACTTGTGCTAATCCTCTTACTATGTCAATACATCCTGAGAACTCAGCATAAATTTGAATTGTGTATTAATGCCAGTGCCATAAATATTTCAATTCCATGGTATTGTGCAAAATCTGCAAAAACAGTATTAACAAATATTCCAGCTCTATCTGCAATAACCATCTTTTTAAAAAATCCCCATACCATAAGTTGTATGCCAAACTTCACATTGTTGTAGTTGAATTGATGTGGCTCATATAATTGCATTGCTAAGTCATCATATCTTCCAATTGGTCCTTCTGTCATTTGTGGGAAGAATGATGTAAATAATGCCACTCTGCCTAAGTTTTTTGTCTGCTCTATATTTACCTCTATATACATCAATTACATAGCTTATAGCCTGCAAAGTATAATAAGATATACCAAGTGGTAGTATAAAGTTAAACTTTGGTATTGTTAGATTTATTCCTACTTTTGATAGTAGTGAGTTAATATTTCCGCCAAAGAAATTTGCATATTTTAAAGTTAGCAAAACTCCAAAGTTGATAAGTATTGCTATTACTACTAACCACTTTTTCTTTTATTTGGCCTTTCGCTTTTAATTTTTTTCTTTTCATCTTTTTCTAAATCTTTACATATTTCCTTTGTTTTGTCATCTACTTTGTTTAGCGCTAATGCCAGTAAATATATAGAGATTGTAGTTATTATTAGAAATATTGTTAATCTGCCACTTGCTATAAAGTAGTAAATATAACTTGCCAATAATAATACAATCCATTTTACTTTTTTTAGGCACAACAAAATAAATAGCACAAACTGCCATAGCAAATATTAAAAATTCTATTGTATTTATTGCCATTTTTATTTTGTTCCTTCCTTTATTAAGTATTCAAGTTGGAAAAGAATTATTCTTCCTCTAATCTTTGGATCAACTCATACAAAGCTTCAGCTGAGTTAAAATTTTCTGGAACAATATCTTTTTGCTGTAATTTTTACATCAAATTCATCATCTATTGCAGCTACAATAGATATAATATCAAATGAATCTAGTAATTCATCTTCTATTAAGTTCTCCTCATTTTTCACAAAATCAATTTCAGGTTTTATACCTTTTAAAACCTCTAGTAATTCTTCCATTCTAATTATTCTCCTTATTCATATTTTGTAACAATTTTCTATCTATTTTACCATTTGCATTATATGGTAATTTATCTAATTTTACCACTTTGTTTGGTACCATGTAATTTGTTAATTTTCTTTTTTGCTTTTATTTAATATTTCTACTTCATCAATATTTCCTTGATAAAATAGCACTATTTTAGAATTTTCTGTGTCATATATACATGCACAATTCATAATTCCATCAATGTTATTTATTCTATTTTCAATTTCGCCAAGTTCTATTCTATAGCCCATATGCTTTATTTGAAAATCTTTTTTCTTGATATATATATTAGTTCACCTTTTTTCATTGTATTTTACTATATCGCCTGTTCTATATACAACTTCTGGATATGCTTTATTTAATGGGTTTTGAACAAATACTTGATTTGTTTTTTCAGGATTTTTATAATAACCTGCTGCTAAGAATGAACCTCTAACACAAAGTTCCCCTTCTTCTCCATCTCTTGCTTCTGTTCCATCTTCTTTTATAACCATAACATCACAATTATCACAATGTTTTCCTATTGGCAAAGATTCGGTATTTTCAATTTTTTCTATCTATAACATAATATGTACATATATCTGTCGTTTCTGTTGGTCCAAAAAGATTTTGCAAACATAGCATGTGGTAATTTTTAATCCACATATTCAATTGTTTAGTTGGCATTACTTCTCCTGCAAATAACACCTTTGTTAAATATGGTAATTCCGTTATATCTAGTGTTCCCATATTGGCTACTATACATAGTGCAGATGGCACCCAGTAAATTGTATTTACTTTTTTTCATTTAAAAAATTCTACAAGTTTAACTGGAAATGAAAAATACATTTTAGGTATAATATAAAAAGTTGCACCTGTCATAATAGTTGAAAATACATCTGTTATTGACATACTAAAATAAAAAGGCGTTTGATTTCCAAAACGTTGTTTTTTCAGTAAAGTTAAATGTCTCAACTGCCCATTTTGTGTAAGTCGTTACAGCTCTATGTGACACCACTGTTCCCTTTGGCACGCCTGTAGATCCTGATGTGAATAATATGTACATAGGATTTGTATCTATAATTTCACTTTTAACATTATCTATTAGTTGCTTATCAATTTCTGTATTTACAATATCTTCATATATTATTAACTCTATTTTGTTATTAAGCAATTTTTTTTGCTTTTTTCTTCATTCTTTTTTACTTGTAATGATAATCTCAGGCTCAAGTGTGCTTAATATTAGTTCTATTCTTTCTGCTGGTGACTTAGTGTCTAATATAGTGTAAAAGTTTCCACTATATACTACACCCAACATTGCTTCTATACAAGATACAGTTTTATCTAAATATATTGCAATTGGCTTATTAATTTTTTTCAGTGTGTTTTATTAGTGCTGTTCCAAGTGCTTGTGCATGTTGTGTTAGTTCAACATATGTTGGCTTGATTTTTATCATCTGCAAAGGAAATTTTATCAACAAATTTTTTGAGTAGTTTTTTCTAAATAATCAACTATAGTTTTTTTTCATATTTTTCCACCTTTTGTTATTTTCGGTAATATTATACCATTTATATAAAAAAAAATAATAGTATTTCATACAATTTTTGTTAAAAATATTGAATTTTACTGTATTTTTATATATAATATTGGGCATAAATATTTAAAAGGTTTCAAATTACTGGAAAATGTTGCTTTTCCATGCAATTTATACCTAAAGAAAGGATTGTGATAATTATGAAAAACAAAGTATTAGTAAAGGATTTATACAGAAATACAAATAATTACACAAATCAAACTGTAACAGTTTCTGGTTGGGTAAGAACTATTCGTGATTCAAAAAGCTTTGGCTTTATAGAGTTAAATGATGGAAGCTTTTTTTTTTAAGAATGTTCAAGTTGTATTTGATACCTGTTTAAATAATTTTGATGATGTAAAAAAATTAAGTATTAGTTCTTCTATTATAGTTTCAGGAGAAGTAGTAAAAACTGAAAATGCTAAACAACCTTTTGAAATAAAAGGCAACTAATGTTGAGATTTTAAATGTAGCAGATTTAGATTATCCACTTCAAAAGAAAAACATTCTTTTGAATATTTAAGAACTGTATCTCATTTAAGACCTAGAACAAACACTTTTAATGCAGTTTTTAGAGTTCGTAGTGTACTTTTTCTTTTGCAATTCATAAATTCTTCCAAGAAAGAGGTTTTGTATATGTTCATACACCTATCATTACTGGAAGTGATTGTGAAGGTGCTGGTGAAATGTTTAGAGTAACTACTTTAGATATGGAAAACTTACCAAAAACTGAAGATGGCAAAGTAGATTATTCTCAAGATTTCTTTGGAAAAGAATCTCACTTAACAGTAAGTGGTCAATTAGATGTAGAAACTTATGCACATGCATTCCTGCAATGTTTATACATTTGGACCTGCCTTTAGAGCGGAAAATTCAAATACTTCAAGACATGCTAGTGAATTCTGGATGATTGAACCTGAAATTGCTTTTGCTGACTTAGAAGATGATATGGATTTAATTGAAGATATGGTTAAATATATAATTTCCTATGTTCTAGAAAATGCACCTGAAGAAATGGCATTCTTTAATCAATTTATTGATATCGGATTACTTGACAGATTACACAACGTATTAAATTCAGAATTTGGAAGAATTACTTATACAGACGCCATAAAAGAACTAGAGAAAAACAATGATAATTTTGAATACCCTGTTAGCTGGGGTGTTGATATTCAAACAGAACATGAAAGATATTTAAGTGAAAAAATATTTGGAAGACCTGTTTTTGTTACAGATTATCCAAAAGATATTAAAGCATTTTACATGAAATTAAACCCAGACGGCAAAACAGTTGCTGCTACTGACCTTTTAGTTCCTGGAATTGGAGAAATTATTGGTGGTAGTCAAAGAGAAGATGATTTTGAAAAAAACTAAGTGCTCGTATAAATGAACTTGGTTTAAGAAAAGAAGATTATTGGTGGTACTTAGATTTAAGAAGATATGGTGGATGTCCACATGCCGGATTTGGTTTAGGTTTCGAAAGAATGATGATGTATTTAACTGGTATGCAAAATATTCGTGATGTACTTCCATTCCCAAGAACTCCAAAAAAATTGTGAATTTTAATATTTTAAAAGTTGCCAAAATATTGGCAACTTTTATTTTGTTTTATTCCACACTTTTTAAACTTTCTATCATGTCTATTTTTTTCAATACAAAATGTATTATAAAATTAACTATTATTGAAAATACCAATGTTATACCTGCTGAATACACATAACTTATCGGTAATATATTTTTCATAAATCTCAATGAATCTATTTCAATACTTGATATAATTTCACTTGTTAAAAATGTTCCTAATACTAATCCAATTACAATAGCAATTATTGTAAATATTATATTTTCTTTATTTATATAGTTATCTACTTCTTTATCATAAAAAGCCTAATACTTTTTAATGTTGCAATTTCTCTTTGTCTTTCTGCAATATTTATATTTGCTAAATTGTATAATACTACAAACGCAAGTAATGTTGATGCAACTATTAAAATTATAACAACATAATTCATAGTATTAAGCATGTCACTTACTGATTTCATTAAGCTACTTATTACAGATACAGATGCAACACCTTCTATATTTAATATTTCCTGTGATATATTGTTTTGGACATCTTCACTTAAATTTTCATTTGTATTTGCAAAAAAATCATATTTGTTTTATATTGTTTTATATTATTTTCATAAAATGTCTTTGACATAAATACATAATGTCCAACATAATTTTTCATTATGTCTTTTACTTTAAATTTATAGCTTATGTCATCTCCATCTATAAAATTAACTTCATCACCTATATTTGCTCCTATCATGTCTGCAATTTTATCAGATATAATAATTCCATCATCATCTAAACTTACCTTTTCTCCTGTTTCAGGATTTGTTAAATTAAAGGCATTATTTAGGTCTTTAGTATTTTTTCGGTACAAATACAGTAACATTATAATTCTTTTTCTCCTAGTTTGGCTGTAGTTGCACATATTTCAGTATAATTTTTTTATATTTTCATTGTTTGAAAAATATTCATTAAGTTTTCCTAATCCTTTTGTATTTGTTAAAGATATTGATAAATCATAACTAAATATTTTTTCTAAATTGTACTGATGGAATATCATTTACTGAATCCCTTTATTCCAAATCCTGTTAACATAAGTGCCGTGCATCCTGCAATACCTATTATTGTCATAATAGCTCTCTTTTTATACCTAAATATGTTTCTTGCAGTTACCTTTTGAGAAAAATTAAATCTTTTCCATATAAATTTTATTCGCTCTAGTAGTATTCTTTTTTTTTTCCTTTTTAGGTGGCTTTGGTCTCATCAAAACAGCTGGCATTTGTTTTAATTCATTTGTTGCGACTATTATTGTAGCTCCACCTATACATATAAACGCAATTATTATTCCAAGCAAGCCGATTTCTACTCTATATGTGCAATAAAATTCAGGTAAATTATATATCATAGAATATAACATCCAAACAATGTTTGGTAATAAATATAATCCAACTGTCATTCCTAAAACTCCACCAATTATACAAGCAAATAATGAGTAAATTATATATTTTGAAATTATTTGCATATTGGTATAACCCATTGCTTTTAATGTACCTATTTCTATTCTTTCCTCTTCAATCATTCTGGTCATAGAAGTTAAACTTATTAAAACTGCAACTAAGTAAAATATTACTGGGAACATTTTAGAAATGTTTGACATTGTTTTTATTGCATCAAATATATTGTTATATCCTGTATTATCAAGTCTATCTTGAACATACCACTTACCTTTTTCTATTTTCTTAACATCTGCTTTTGCATCATTTAGTTTATCTTGAGCCTCTTGTATTTTAGTATTTGCTTCTTTTTTAGATTTTTCAAATTCTTTTTATTTTTTGCTAATTCTGATTTCGCATTTTGTATTTTAGTTTTACTTGAATTTATTTCTTTCTGTGAAGCCTCAAATTTTGCATTAGCTGTCTTTTTTATTATTTTCTAATTCTTTTTTTTGTTTTTGTAGTTCTGTTTTAGTTGCTTCTATTTCTGCTAATCCGCCTCTTAATTTGTTCTTGTACTTCCTGCGGCAAAAACTCCATCTGTTCTTTTTTGTCTATTAAGCTCTTTTTTTTCTTTTTGCAACAAAGCTTCTTCTGCTTGTTTTAATTTTGCTTCCGCTTCTTTAAAAAGTCTTCTCTGTTTCCTGTTTCTTTTTATCTAATTCCGCTTCTCCATTTTTTATATTATTTTCAGATGATGCAATTTGATTCTCAGCATTTTTTTTATTTTCTTTTCAGCATCATTTAATTCCTTTTTGTACTTCTGCTTTTTTATCATTAAGTTCTTTTTTGTGCATCATTTATCTTCTCGTTCGTTTGCTTCATCAACCAAAAAATTATATCTTGCATCTTTCTCTTTCTTGTTTTATGCCTTCTATTTTATCAATTACAAGATTAACTAATTCTAAGTAACCATCACTATTAGTTACTTGTTCTTTTGCTCCAGCAACAGTAACATACATTCCTGTATAATAGTCTAAGTTTATTACATTATCTTTAGTATAAATATAGAAATTAACTGTTCCATTACCTATTGATGTATTCCCTCTTTCACTAGATATATACATAGGTGAATCTACTATTCCAACTATCTCAAATTCTTTTTTAGTAAATATGTCATTATCGTCAGAATCTTTATCATTATTTTCTAATACTATTTTTTTTACCTATATATTTTTCTACTCCTGTACCTGTACGAACAATAGCATTGTCTAATAAACACTCATTATCATTTTCTATTTGCCTTCCTGCTATCACTACTGGAGTATTAACATTTTCATTGTACTCAATTACTTTACAAACACTTTCTTTATTATCTATTTTTACCATAGAATCTTTAGTTTGTATTCCATAAGCATTTTCAACACCATCTATATTTTTTAACGGCTTGTATATCATCATCAGTGATTCCTAATGTTGATATTATGTTTATATCATAAAATTACTTTTTATCTGCATACTTATCTAAACTATCTAGCATATCTGGACTTGTTGCAACTAAGCCTGCAAAAATCCTACTCCCTAAAAATGCCATAACAAGCATTGATATAAATCTTCTTTTATTTTTACTTATCTCTCTAAAATTATTTTTCAATAAAGATTTTTTCATTTTCTTTCCTTACCATTCTATATTATCTATTGAAATTGGATTAGCGTTTGTTTCAACACTTTCTGCTTTTTCCATTTTTAAAACGTATAACCTTATCTGCCATAGGTGTAATTGCAGCATTATGAGTTATAATTATTACAGTCATATTTTCGCTTCTTGCCATTTCTTGTAATAGCTTTAATATGCTTTTTTCCTGTTTTGTGTAATCTAATGCACCTGTTGGTTCATCACATAATAATAATTTTGGATTTTTTTAGCAATTGCTCTTGCTATTGCAACTCTTTGTTGTTCTCCACCTGATAATTGAGATGGAAAGTTATCTTTTTCTATCTGTTAATCCTACTTTTTTTCTAATATGGTATCTACATTTAATGCATCTGCACACATTTGTGTTGCAAGTTCTACATTTTCTTTGGCTGTTAAATTTTGAACTAGATTATAGAATTGGAATACAAATCCTATATCATTTCTTCTATACTCTATTAACTTTTTATTATTTAATTTTGATATTTCTTTATCATTTACAAATATTTGACCAGATGTAGCTTTATCCATTCCTCCAAGTATAATGAGAGTAGTAGTTTGACCTTTTCCACTAGGTCCTACTATAACACCAAGCTCTCCTTTATCAATACTAAAGTTAGTATTGTCTAATGCTTTTATAGTTACTTCTCCCATTTTGTATTCTTTAACAACATTCTTAAATTCAATATATGACATACAAAATTTTTCTCCTTCTTTTAAACTAGTTCTATATTTTATCATATAATATTCTAATTATAAACAACTTTCACAATCTTTTCACAAAATTAAGAAAAAAAACTCCGTCCTAAAAACAGCGTTTCTTTCCTACTGACATATATTATTTTATTGATAAAAATTGTTCCTTTGCTGATTTTCTTATTTCATCATCAGTTTGTATAGAAGCATTGTGTGGTAAAATAAAATTATCATTATATTTTATATAACTTTCTACTATAATTTGTGGATATGACATATACTTTCTAAATTTTATTATCATTTCTGTTGCCTCTAACAATTCCTCATAATTATTCACTTCAATATAAGTTTTGAATTTTAGAATCCATTTCTTCTTTGTATGCAATTTATATGTATAGTCTTCATAGTATTCTTCGACTTTAAACTTATTTTTGTCTAAGTCATTCCAAACATCAAAAGAAATATTTATATATTCTTGCTTCTGTATCTTCTATAAAGACATTATTATCTTTTTTTTAGATATAGCATGCACTTCTATTTCCGGTATTTCTGCAATTTTGTATGTGAGAAATCCATTGCCAGTTATATCTGTATTGATTGCTTTTTCAGTGAAATCCAACTGATAAATATCTTCTAAGTTACTAATTCTACGTCTTTCATATTTAAATCTCATTGAACTAGACCAACTACTTACTAGTATAGTAATTATAATAACTATACCAATTATTATTGTAGCTCGTTTTATAATAATTCTTTTTCTAATCGCCTCTTTTTGAGTTTTGCTTTTTAAACTTTTCATATATGTCAAACCCATATTTATCTATTATGTCTGCTTTTTTATTTTGTTCAGATATTTCGATTTCTTTCCATTCTTCATTATTATTTATCATTTTTTCTCCTATATAAGCAATTTTATTTTTCAAAATATTTTTCTCTTACATATTCATATATCATTATGCTTGCTGCTACTGAAGCATTTAGGCTTTCTGTTTTTCCTAGCATTGGTATTTTAACTCTTTGGTCTGCTAAGTCTTGTATCTCTTTTTGATACTCCTTTTGCTTCATTTCCAATTATTATTACTTTTTATTATATTTTATATCATATACACTTTTATCTGTGTCTAATGATGTTGCTACTACTTCAAATTTATGTTTTTTTATCATTTTGCAATGTTTTAGCCAAATTATCAGTTGTTATTATATTCATTCTAAATATGGCTCCCATTGTTGAGCGCACAACCTTTGGGTTATATGGGTCTGCACTGTCTGATGATAATATTATTTGTTTTAAGTTTGCACTGTCTGCTGTTCTTAATATTGTTCCTAAGTTACCAGGATCTTGTATTCCATCTAATGCAAGTATAATGTCTTCTTTGTAATCTATTTTGTCTATGCTATCTCCTTTTTTCAACTACTGCAAGAATTCCTTGTGGATTCACAACATCTGTTATAGCAAGGAATAGTTTTTTAGTTACATATATACAATTATATTTTGCAATTTCATATAGAAGTGATTGCTCAAAACTTTCAGTATATTCGCAATCTTCACATACAACAATAGTTTTTATATTTACCGCTTCTTCAATTGCTTCTCTTACTAATTTTATTCCTTCAACTATATATTCGTTTGTTTCATCTCTAAACTTTTTTGTCTTTTAGCTTTTTTTAATATATTTAATTTGTTCATTATCTTTACTTGAAATTACTTGCATAACTTTTCCTTTCTAAATTTCAATTACAGTATTCAAAAAATTCTTTAGCTTTTTCTATGATGTCTTCATTTTCTTTAATTCGTAGTGTGACATAAGGTTCTACTGCATTAGAGAACTTAACTAGCATAGGGTATTTTGTAATTAAAGTGTTTACCATTTCTGGTTTGATTTTTTTCTTTTACAAAATAGAATACAATTCCTGTTTTCTCTTTGAGCTATTTTTAAGATGTTTGCTTTTTTCTTGCAAGTTGTTTTATTCTTGCAATATCTATTAAGTTTTCCAATTCTTTTGAAGTCTACCATATCTATCAATAACCTCATCAATAACATTTTGAAGTTCTTCTTCTGTTCTGCATAAAGCAATGTTTTGGTATATTTCAATTTTTTGACTACTATTTTCAATAAAGTTATCTGGTATATAGCTAGAAACAGCTAAGTCGATTTGTACATCTTGTTCTTCTACTACTTCTATTCCTTGCATCTCTTTTATAACTTCATCTAACAATTTACAATATGTATCATAGCCGACTTGCTCCATGTGTCCATGTTGCATTTCTCCAAGCATGCTTCCTGCTCCACGAATTTCCAAATCTCTCATTGCTATTTTAAATCCTGAGCCAAATTCAGTAAATTCTTTAATAGCTTTTAAACGTTTATCTGCAACTTCTGATAATAGTTTATCTCTTTTATATGTTATATATGCATATGCTTGTTTGTCGCTTCTACCAACTCTACCTCTAATTTGATAAAGCTGTGCTAAACCTAATCCTATCTGCATTTTCTACTATTATAGTATTAGCATTTGGTATATCTATTCCAGATTCCAATATTGTAGTACATACTAGTACATTTATCTCGTGGTTTATAAAGCTTTCCATTATTTCTTCTAGTTCTCTACCGCTCATTTTTCCATGAGCAAATCCTACCTTAGCTTCTGGAACTAACATTGATATTTCATTTGCTTTTTTTTCTCAATGCCTTCTACTTGGTTAAATAGGTAAAATACCTGTCCGCCTTTTTCAATTTCTTTAGTTATTGCTTCTGTTATTACTTCTTGATCATATTCAAGAACATAAGTTTGTACTGGTTTTCTGTTATGAGGTGGTTCATATATAACTGACATATCTCTAACGCCAACTATTGACATGTGTAGTGTTCTTGGTATTGGTGTTGCTGTCATTGTTAAAACGTCTATATTTGTTCTTAATTTTTTATTTTTTCTTTATCTTTAACTCGAAACGATGTTCCTCATCTATTATTAAAAGACCTAAATCCTTAAAATTAACATCTTCACTTAGTAGTCTATGTGTTCCAACAACTACATCAACTTCACCTAATTTAAGTTTCTTTATAATTTCATCTTGCTCTTTTTTAGTTTTAAATCTATTTAATAACTCAACATTTATAGCAAATTCTTGCATTCTAGTTTTAAATTCTTCATATTGTTGATTTGCAAGTATTGTAGTTGGCACCAAATATGCAACTTGTTTTTTTGGTCCATAACAGCTTTAAATGCAGCTCTTATTGCAACTTCTGTTTTACCATATCCTACATCTCCATATAAAAGTCTATCCATTGGTTGTGGTTTTTCCATATCTTTTTTTACATCTTGTATACATCTTAATTGGTCATCTGTTTCTGTATATGGAAAACTATCTTCAAATTGTTTTTGCCAAGGAGTATCTGGTGAAAAGCTAAATCCTTTTATCTTTTGACGTTTTGCATATAGCTCTATCAAATCTTTTTGCAACCGCTTCTAAGTTTTTTCTTTTACTTTGCTAGTTGTTGCACTCCATTCTTTTCCACCTAGCTTATTTAGTCTAGGAGATGAATTATCTCCTCCGCCTATATACTTTCTAACACTGTCTAAGCTGTTTGTAGGAACATATAGAATGTCATCATTTCTATATTTAATTTTAATATAGTCTTTTGTTACACCATCTGCTGTAATTGTATTTACCCCTATAAATTGTCCTATACCATGTGTTTGGTGTACCACTATATCACCTGGTTTTAAATCAGCAAATACAATCTTTTTCGCTATCTTTAAATGTACTAGATAATTTCTTTTTTCTTTTTACAGGTTCTTCAAAATTATTTTGCAAGCTAATTACTATTAAATTTAAATCATAATTTTCAAATCCAGAAGAAAAAGCCTCCAATTGTTACTATAATTTCACCTGGTTTAACATTTTTCCGCTTCTTGTTCATATTTATAATTTATTTGATTTTCTTTTTAAAATATCACATAGTTTTTTTTAGCACTTATTTTTCATTACCAGCAAGTAATACTACTTTCTTTTTATTTTTTTTTTGATATGTTACAACATCTGCAAGTAATAAATCTAATTGTAGATTATAAAAGTTGATTTCTCTGGTTTCAAAAAATAGTATTTTTGAATGTTTTTAATTGAGTCATTTTGTTCTAAATATATTATTTGTTTTTCTTCAAGGTTATATTCAAATTTACTAATGTTTTCAATTGCTTCTGGCACAAATTTTTTCTTTTTCAACTAATGATGCAATTAGTTTGTTGTTATCTTCTATTATGTTTGTTTTTTCTTTGATTTATTTTGGACTTTTCATCTAATAAAAAGTAAATATTCATCTGACATATAGTCTAAAAATGAAGCCTGATTTTCATAAAATTCATTAAAATATTTATTGATTTTAGAAATATAATCTCCATTTTTTATAAGTTCTATGTCTTCTATTTCTTCAGGATATTTTTTCTTGTATATTTTTTACCGCTTCTGATAAATCTTGTACTATCAAATTCATGCGCTGGGAATATAGTTATTTCTTTTTAGCATTTCTGTTGATCTTTGTGAAGATATTTGAAAAAAATCTAATCGAATCAACTTCATCTCCCCAAAATTCAATGCTAACACCAATTTTTTTCTGATAATCCTACATCTACTATTCCACCACGAATACTAAATTGTCCTTTGTTTTCAATTAGGTCACTTCTTTCATAACCAAGTCCAACTAGTTTTTCTTTAATTCCATCTAATAAATATGTTTTTTCCAACTTTAAAATCTATAACATTTTGATACAAAGTGTCTTTAGCAATCATTTTTTGCATAACTGCTTCTATTGTTGTAACTATTATTATTGGTTCTTTTTGCTGTTTAGCTAAATACATTTTGTTTAATACGTCAATTCTTTTTATATTCAATTTCTTTTTACTTTGTGCAACATAGTCATAGCTTGTAATCTCTTTTTTAGGAAAGAAATATGTTTGTTTTATAAGTTTCTTTAAGTCTTGATATAACTTACGTGCCTGTATCTCATTATATGTTACTAACACCATTGGTCTTTTAGTTTCATTAAAAATAGCTGCTAGTACATGTAGTTTTTCAACGTCAACTAAGCCCGATATAGCTATCGGGCCTGTTTTACTAATTTGTTTTGTGAGTTCTTGGAACTTTTTTTATTTTCTTCAATGTTTTAATTAAAAAGTTCATTTTGAATTATCCTTCTACGAAATATTGCCTATACCAAATCAAGAAACAATATATTGTATAAACTTTTCTATGTGTCATTGCTTTTCCTTCATAATAGTCATTTAAAAGTTTAACTATTTTATCTGTATCAAAGAATTTTTTGCTGCATATTCACTTTCAAAAGTTTCTTTTACTTTATTATACCATTTTTTCTTCTTTTTAGCCAATATTTGAATGGAACCATAAATCCTTTTTTCTCTCTTTTGTGCCCATTCTTTTTGGAACTATTTTAGCTGCTGCTTTTCTTAGTGCATATTTTGTTGTGTCTTTTCCAACTATTTTATATTCTCTTGGTAGTTTAGAAGCGGTATCAAATACAACTCTATCTAATATAGGAACTCTTACTTCAAGTGATGCTGTCATAGTCATTTTATCTGCTTTTAATAAACTATCATTTGGTAACCATAAATGCATATCTAAGTATTGCATTTTGATTAAGTCATTTTGATCTTTTACTTTTTGCAAATATTGAGCTGTAACATCTTTAAAACTGATATTTGTTTTGTATTCTGGTTTTAATACATCATTTGCTTGCTCATCATCAAATATAAATGCTTGACCAATGTAATTGTCTTCAATTGGTGTTCCTTCTGAAATTAAGAAGTTCTTTCCTTTTATGTTTGGTAATTTTCTCAGCAAATTTTTTCATTTTTGCTCTAAATGAAAGTGGTAGTTTTTCATAAGCATTATAGAATTTTGTTCTATGATATGTTTGATATCCACCAAATAATTCGTCTGCTCCTTCACCAGATAAAACTACTTTTACATCTTTTGCAGCTAATCTTGATAAATGATATAAAGGAACTGCTGAAAGATTTGCATGTGGTTCATCTGAATAATATTGCACATCTTCTAATGAATCAAAAAATTCTTCATCAGATATAATTTTGCTTGTATTTTTTATCTCTAAAATTTTTGATAAATCTTTAGCATAAACTGTTTCGTCAAAATTATCATAATTAAATCCTACTGTATATGTTTTTGTCTGGTTTTGCATAAGATACAACATAACTTGAGTCTACACCAGATGATAAAAATGAGCCTACCACCTCAACATCTGCTATTCTATGATAATCTATTGAGCTTGTTATTGTTTCATGTATACTATTTACAGTTTCTTCAAAGTTTTTCTTTTCTTCTATAAAGTTAAATGTATTGTATTCTGTTACTTCTAATTTTCCATCTTTGTACGTAAATTGATGACCTGGCTTTAGCCTATATACTCCTTTAAAAAAAGGTTTCATCTAATGCAGAGTATTGGAAAGTTAAATATGTTTTTAAAGCCTCTTCATTTAATTCCTTTTTTAAATTTTGGATGTGGTAAAAAGCTCTTTATTTCTGAGCCAAATATAAACATACCATCTCTGTTGTAATAATAAAATGGTTTTATTCCAAAATGGTCTCTTGCACCAAAAAGAACTTTGTTTTTAATATCCCATATTACAAAGGCAAACATTCCTCTAAGTTTTTTTTAGTAATTTCTTGTCCATATTCTTCATATCCATGAAGAATAGTTTCTGTATCAGAATTATTGGCAAAGACATGTCCTTTTGCCATTAAGTCTTCTTTTAATTCTTGATAATTATATATTTCTCCATTGAATAAAATAACCATTGAGCTATCTTCATTAAACATTGGTTGATGTCCATTACTTAGGTCTATTATACTTAATCTTCTAAATGCTAGAGAGATTTTATCATCTTCATAAAATCCTTCATCATCTGGTCCTCTATGTTTTATAGTATCTGACATACTTTTTATTATTTTTCTATCTTTTTCTCCATCTTCAACATATCCTACAAATCCACACATATTTTATCTCCTCTTTTCTCTTTTTGTAGTATACACAAAAATGCCGTTATTTGCAAAGATATATTTATGATTTTTTTTTGCAAGAATAAAAGCCTAAACAAATCAGGCTCTCATTCTTTAACCTCTATTTAAAGGTTATTTAATTAAGTTAGATTCTCTCATAATGCGATATTTCTCTCTGGTGGCATTTCCTCCACGGATGCTCCGCTCTTTCCAGTTGAAAGCAAGTACATCTCGAACTGCTTGTGCCATAGGTCCTGAAATGTCTGGAAGTTTTCGTTGTAAGATAGTTGTGAACTGTGCTTTTTGCTCATTGAGAAAAACTCTTGCAAGATCCCGCACAGTTGCTTGGTTTTCAATCATATACCAAGCTAGGTCTAGTGTACGTTTTTCGATTCTCTCCATTATAAGATTCTCTCCCTTAAAATTAATTGTAGCCATATTGGACTACTACGTGCTTTATATTATACTCTTAAATTATGTTAATGTCAAATTCTGGATTTTATTTAACCACTTCACTTAATACTTTTGCTAGGTATTTCATGCTTACTAGGGTTTGGTCTAGTGTGTTGCCTGTTGCACCAACTTCTATTATTGTTGCTGCTTTGGTTACATGTTGATTATATGTAGTTCCTCTTAATATTATTGGTTTAAACAAACCTGGATATAGGTCATTTGCTTTTTTCTTGTACTTTTTATTGCAAACTTCAAGTTCTGTGCCCAAGTTTCATGCTTTATGCTTCCTTCATTTCCTCCTATTACAAACATAAGCTGTGCGGCAGATTCTTCTCCTATTTTTACTGTTGGAGCATATGTACTGTCTCCTATTGCATCTCTATGTAAATCAATTACTACATCCGTTTTTTTTGTTTTCGTCTAATAACTTAGTTATAGTTTTTTAAAGAGTTTGCATATGACCCAGTATATGATGGATAGTCATGATAACTTTCATCATGTATAACATTATATCCATATGTTTTGAGTTGTGCTTCTAACTCATTTCCTACTCTTATTACTGAGTAATTTTTATCTGTCGTTCTAAAGTTTCCTGTTTTTTTATATTGATATTTTTCACTTGGTGTATAGCTCTCACATGAGTGTGTGTGATATATTAAAATGTTATCTTTTTTACTGTAATATCTGGTTTTTAATATTTCTTCAGTTAGTTTATATTTAACCTCATTTTTTATTTTTACTCCATTATATTGTGTTGTGTATTTATTGGGCACATTTGAGCTTTTGTACTTCTGTTTTTTAGTCCTGTTTGGGCCTGTTCTACTTTTGTTGCATCTTCTTTTTGATTCACTACTAGTTGGTTGTTCATCTTTTGTTTCTTCTAAAAAGAATTTATTACTTTTAATTCCATCCCTAAAGCTAATTTTAGTGGATCAATTGATGCTAACTTTGTTGAAGTTTCGTTAATACTTTCTGTGTTTGTTACAGGCAAGGCAATATTGATAAAAGATGTCATCAACTTTTTGTTGTTGGTTTCTTGAATTTGATTTTTTATATTACTTTGATTTTGTGAAAGGTATTTAGTTATCCCTATAACTACAGTTACTAATATTGTGATTTTTTACAAAATATTTTTATTATGTCTTTTAAATTTAATACTGCCATATTTATCATAATAAAAATTTCTCCTTTGTCCAATTTACTATTAACTAGTATATTCTTGGACAAAAGGAGATTATGATTTTTAGTTTTTAATTACTTCGCAAAATTTTCTTTGCATCTAGTTCTGTAGGAGTCTCTTCTCCTGTTTCCATATTTTTAACTTTTTACTGTATTAGAACTTATTTCGTCTTCTCCAATTACAGCAACATAAGGAATTTTTTAGTTTGTCTGCATATTTAAATTTCGCTTTTAATTTTTTGTCATTTAAATATACTTCTGTATTTATTCCTTCTTTACGCAAATCACTTGCTAATTCAATTGATTTTGTCATATCTTCTGTCTGTCATTGGTATTATTAAAATATCTGACATAGAATATTTGTCTGTTTTGATAAGTTGTAATTCATTTAGTTTATAGAATAGTCTGGTTAGACCAATTGAAATTCCAACACCAGGCAACTTTTTTTGTCTGTGTAATATTCAGCTAAGTTTTCATATCTTCCTCCTGAACATACACTTCCTAGTTCTTTATAGTCATTTAAAAATGTTTCATATACTGTTCCTGTGTAATAGTCTAATCCTCTAGCAATTGTTAAATCTATTTTAAAGTGAGTATCTGGTACCCCAAATATTCTAATGTATTTTTTACAACTTGTTTTAGCTCTTCTAAGCCTTGTGTAAACATTTCATTTAGAATACCTAGGTTTTCTAATTTACTAATTCTTTTCGTCTGTTGTACCATCAATTTCAATAAAAGTTAATATTCTTTCAATTGCTTGGTCATCAACACCAATTTCTTTTAATTCTTCTATTACTTTTTTCTTTTCCTATTTTGGCAAGTTTTATCAATAGTTCTCATAATGTCAACTGCATTTTGCTCTTGATTTACTTCTCTAAATAATCCATTTAATACTTTTTTCTGTTATTTATGCATATAGTGAAATCATTGAAGCCTAAATCTGATATTAGGTTATATATAACACTTGGAATTTCTGCGTCATTAACTATTCCAAGTTCTCCATCTCCAATAATATCAATATCACATTGATAAAATTCACGAAATCTACCTTTTTTGGGTTTTTTCCCTCTATATACTTTTACCTATTTGATATCTTCTAAATGGGAAACTTAAATTTCCATAATTTTTAGCTACATATTTTGCAAGTGGTACAGTTAAGTCAAATCTCATTGAAATGTCTGTATCTCCTTTTGTGAAGCGGTAAATCTGTTTTTCAGTTTCTCCACCTGCTTTTTGCTAATAGCACTTCTGATAGTTCTAGTATTGGTGTATCTAATGGTAAAAATCCAAATCTTTGGTATGTTTTTTCTATTGTTTGTTTTCATTTGCTCAAATAATATTTGTTCATTTGGCAATAGTTCCATGAAACCAGCCAAAGTTCTTGGTTCTATATTCATATCTTCTCCTCCTAATCTTCTCTTGGTTTTAATTCATCATAAATTGGTTTTTTTCTTCTCTAATCATAGTTGATTTGCCATGTCCGTGGATATACTATTGTGTCATCTGGAAGTTTTAATAATTTTTCTGTTATTGAATTCATTATATCCATAAAATTACTTGTTGGCAAATCTGTTCTACCCCAAGTTCCATGGAATAAAGTGTCTCCTGAAAATACAAGTTTTTTTCTTCTTCACAATATAGCGAACTTCCACCTTTTGTATGGCCAGGCGTATGAATTACCCTAAACTCTATATTTCCTATATGTATTTTATCCCCATCATCTACTATTGAATCTGGGTCTAAATGTACATCCTCAACTCCAACATAATCTGTTAAGCTAATATTTTTATCTTGTAGGCCCTCTTTTTTCCAATCTATGAATCAATATTTTTCCGCCTTTTTGCGTTTTTTAATTCTACTAATGCTCCAATATGGTCTCCATGGCAGTGAGTTATGTATATATATTTTAGTTTTGCTTGTAATATATCTAGCATTTTCGATAATTTTATTTACTTCTCCACCCGGATCTATAACCATTGTTTCTTTTTTTTTTTTTCATCTTGAACAATGTAGCAATTTGTTGGCTCACAAATTGCTCCACTGTTTACTCTCAACTGCTTTAGTATCATCACTATTTTTCCTTTCCGTACTGTTCTTATTGTTTCAATATCCGATTTTGAAAAGAATTACTTCTTCCTTTTAACTTCGTACACACTATCAACTTTTCTAATCTGTTTAAGTATTTTATTCAACTCTTCAATGTTCTCAACTTCAACTGTTACTTCTGTAATTGAAATTTTTCTTTATTTGCCCTTGAAGTTACAGCTAATAGTTTGCTTTTTGTTCCTTCTATTTCTCTAATAATGTCTGCTAAAAAAGTCCACTTCTTTCATTTCCATAAACCTCTATATCAACACTATATCTAGTCTTTTTCTGCTTCATACCAGTATACATCTATCATTCTATTTTCTTCTGATAATAAATTATTTACATTTGCACAATCTTTTTCTGTGTACTGATACACCTCTACCTTTTGTAATATATCCAACTATTTTCGTCACCAGGAACTGGATTACAACATTTTGATAATTTTACCAAACAATTATCTATTCCTTTTTACAATAATACCTGTTTTTGGTTGCTTTTTGGTTTATATGCTCTATCTTTAGAAAGCACCTCTAACTTTTTCTTCTAGGTTTTCAGTTTGATGGTCTTTTCTATATTCTTCTAACATTCTAGCTACAATTTTACCTGCAGAAATTGCTCCAAATCCAACACTTGCATACATTTCATCTACTTCCGAATATTTATATCTATCCAAAGCTGCTTGTATGTATTCTGACTTAGCAATTTCAGCATGTGTCATACCTATTTTCTTTATCTCTTTTTTCTATTAAGTCTTTACCTTTAACAATGTTTTTTCTTCTCTATCGTTTTTTCTTGTACCAAGCTAAAATCTTATTTTTAGCTGTTGAACTTTTTTAACAAATTTAAGCCAGTCTCTACTAGGTCCTTTTGACTGATCTGATGTAATAATTTCAACAATATCTCCATTTTTTAATTTGGTTACTATTGGCATCATTTTACTGTTTATCTTAGCACCAGTCATATGGTTACCTATTTCAGCATGGATATAATATGCAAAATCTATTGGTGTACTGCCTTTAGGTAATGCAATAATTTTTCCCTTTGGAGTAAATACATAAACTTCATCTTCAAAAAGCTCTGTTTTTAATGTATTTAAAAAACTCATCTGGGTCTTGCATATCTTTTTTGCCACTCTAAGGTTTCACGAAGCCATGAAAGTTTGTCTTCCTCAACTTTAACATTAGCTTTTTTTGTTTCCCATAAAGCTAGCCTCTTTATATGCCCAGTGTGCAGCAATACCATACTCTGCTATACGGTGCATGTCCCATGTACGAATTTGCACCTCAAATGGTGTTCCTTTTTGGTCCAATTAAAGTAGTATGCAAAGACTGATACATATTAGGTCTTTGGCACTGAAATATAGTCTTTAAATCTTCCTGGCATCGGGCTATATAACTCATGTACTATACCTAAAACTGCATAACAGTCTTTTATAGAGTTAACTATTACCCTTAATGCAAACAAGTCATATACTTGATCTAAGGTAATATTATCTCTTTTCATTTTGCGGTAAATACTATATAAATGTTTTTGCTCTTCCTGTAATTTCTGCTTCAATATGTTGTTTTTTTTACTGACAGTTTTATTTGTTCCATAATCATATCAATAAATTGTAAACGTTCTTCTCTTTTACGGTCGATTCCTTCTACTAATTCACGATACTCTTCTGGATATAGGTATTTAAAAGCTAAATCCTCTAACTCCCATTTTAGAGAATACAGCATACCTAAACGATTTGCAAGTGGTGCATATAGCTCCATTGTTTCATTCGCATTAGCAATTTGTCTATCACGTGTTAGATATTTTAATGATCTCATATTATGAAGTCTATCAGCAAGTTTAATTAATATAACTCTTATGTCTTTTTCCCATTGCTAAAAACATTTTTCTGTAATTTTCTACTTGTTGCTCCTCCATACTAGCATATTGAAGTTTGCTAAGTTTTAGTAACTCCATCTACTAATTCCTGTCAATTTCTTCACCAAATTCATTTTCCAAATCTTGTTTTGTAATTTCTGTATCTTCTTCTACGTCATGTAAAAGGGCTGCACATATTGTACTGTCATCCAAGCCTAAAGTTGACAATATATATGCAACTTGCACTGGGTGAATAATATATGGTTCTCCTGATTTTCTTAATTGCCCTTCGTGATGTGCTTTTGCGTAATTATATACTTTTCTTATAAGTTTACTATCTGATTTTCTATTATTCTTTTTAGTTTGTATTTATTACATCTTCTATTGTCATTTCTTGTATTTCTGACATGTGCTTCCCTCCTTTATTAAATAGTTTTTCTTAAATCTTTTTAAGTTTACTTGAATATTTTCATTTCCTCCAAATTGATTTACTTCTAAACTTCCAACAATATCAACTTTATCTCCAATTAAATATTTATCTGCTACTTCTCCCATATTAAATCCAATAGCATCTATCATATAATTGTCGATTCCAAGTTTTAATTTTATATGTTTTCCTTCAGACAAACTTCTTATTGATAATATTTTTAAGTTTTTAATTAAAAATACTGGCATTTTATTGCCTTCACCATATGGTTCTAATAGCTTTAATTCATTAACATCTTGTATGTTTATCTTTTTTATATCTACTTGTTTATCAATTTGTATAATCGGTATTATATCACTAATATGGCTGTTTTGTGTATATTCTTCAAATTCTTTTTTAAATTTTTCAAAATTTTCTCTTTTAACATTTATGCCTATTGCCATACTATGTCCACCAAATTTTTCCACATATGTATCGCAATTCATTACAGCATCATGTAAGTTAAATCCTGGAATGCTTCTTCCTGAGCCTTTTCCTTCTTCTCCTTCAAAGCAAATTAAAATGCTTGGTTTAAAATATATATCTGTTACTTTTTGATGCAACTATTCCAATTATTCCATGATGCCAACCTTCTTGTCCTAAAACAATACAAGATTTATCCTTTTTCTCCATTTTCAATTTGTTCTAAAGCTTGTTTAAATATTCTTTTTTCTGTTTCTTGTCTTTCTAGGTTATAGTTGTTTAATCTTTCTGTTATTTCTTTAGCTTCATGTAAGTCATTTGTTAGAATAATCTTAAAGCTTCTTTTTTCTTCTCCCATTCTACCACAAGCATTTATTCTTGGAGCTATACCAAAAGATATTGTAGTAGAATTTACTTCTTTTATATCCTGTAGATGCAAGTAAAGTCCTTAAACCAATATTTTTTGATATTGGTACTAGCTTTTAATCCTAATTTAGTAATTACTCTGTTTTCATCTACTAGTGGTACTATATCTGAAATAGTTCCAACACATACAATATCTAAATATTTTAAATATTCTCTATTATCTAAATTTAATTTAATTGAAATTGCCTGTATTAGCTTAAATACTACTCCAACACCTGCTAATTGATTAAATGGATATTGATTATCTTTTCTTTTTTGCATCTACTACTGCTAAACATTTTGGCAATTCTTCTGCTGGTTCATGGTGATCTGTAACTATTACTTCTAGTCCTAATTCTGTTGCATATTTAATTTCTTCTATACATGAAATTCCACAGTCTACAGTTATTATTAATTTATACCCTTGTTCCGCAATTTTCTTTACTGCTTCTTTATTTAGCCCATAGCCTTCATTTAATCTATTTGGAATGTACTCTCCAACTTGTAAATTTCTTTCTTCTAAGAATTTCTTGAGTACAGTAATACTTGTTATTCCATCTACATCATAGTCTCCATATATAATGGTCTTTTTCTTGTGTTTGTATTGCTTTTAAAATTCTATCTACTGCCTTTTCCATATCTGGCATTAGAAATGGAGCATGAAAATCATCTCTTGTAGGATTTTAAAAATTCTCTTACGTCTTCTTTTTCAATAATTCCTCTACTCGCTAATATACTACTAATTAAATTACTTAATCCATTTTCTTTAGATATTTTATCTATATCATTTTTATTTTCTTTGCATACTTCCCATTTTTTATTCATTAATTTCTCCTAATATATTTACAGTTTGTATTATTTTTACAACAAATTCGAAACTTTTTAAAGAGAAAGTATAAAATTTGCATAATTTTAGATAAAAATTATGCAAATAACTGAATAAATTATTATTTTTATAAGATTTTTGTGATTAAGGTATAGTTATATAGTTTTATTCCTATATTGTTTATTTCGTCATAATTGTTTAATATTGTTTCTTGTTCTTTTTTCTGTAAGAGTTCCTTCTCTTTTTTAAAATATTGTTCTGCTAATGGTTTTGCATTTATCATTGCATCCATTTCTAAATAACTTCTAATTATGTAATTTATAAAGCTAAATATAGCTAGAGCAAATAAAACTGTGTTTGAAGCGGATTTATTTTTAATATTGCTAAAATGCATATTACAATAAAATATATAAAATAAATGTTAGAAAATATGAAGTTAAAAAGCAAAAGTTCTTTTTTATTTTGAATAGAGTGTAAACACTCATGTGCTACTGTTTGAACTCTTGTGAAGGTATTTTTTTATGTTTGCTATTATAATTGAATTTGAAAGTAACATATATAAACTAGCTTGATTGCTTTCACTTTCTTCTATTTTCACATTTTCATTATTAAGCATTTTTTTAAGATACTCTTGCAAATCTCTTTATTTTCAGGTAGTTTATTTGTTATTTCATTCAAACCTTTATCATAACCTAATTCTTTTAACTTTTTTATATCTCTTATTTTTATGCTCCATGCAAATTTTAAAAATTATCATAGTAAGCGCACATATACAAATTATAAAAATGTATTCCATTTTCTTTCCTCTTTTTCTATACAAAAAAGTCGTTAAAAAAAGCCTCTATTTATAGCTTCCTTAACGACAATTTTTCTTATAATACATCTTTTATTGCTTCAGCAATTATTTTATTTACATCAGCAATCATAATATTAAACTTCACTTCTAAATCAAAGTATTCTTTAATATTTTTATTTTCTACTAAAGTCATATACATCTCTTCTAGTTTTTTATTTTTTTTCTTCATCTTTTGCCTCTCCTGCATATGCCATTAGTTGAACTTCATATCTTAGTTTTTCAAAATCTTCTCTTTTTGCTTCTTTTTCTGGATCATTGTGTATTTCGTCTTTTCTCTTTTTTGTATAATTTGAATTCTTCGGAATCTCTTATCTCTTGTGCTAAACGGTTTGCTGTATCATATACTTGCATAACTCTTCCTCCTTATATTTATGCATAAGCATGTTTCTTCTGAAAACTAAGTAAATTTGTAATTTCTGTTTCTGTGTTGCCTGCTTTTTTAGCCTTTTTAGCATTTTCTTGTGCAATTTCTTGTTTTTGTTTTTCAGCAACAGTTTTGCAAATTGCTTTTTCATATATATAATGTGTATCTTGAGCAATTTTAGTCCAGTTAAATTCTTCCTTAACTTTTTGTTTAGCTTTTTAGCCATATTAGTTGCTAATTGTTTATCATATAATACTGTTAACACTGAATCTGCTATTGAGTTTGATTTCCAGCATAGCTTTTCATTCCATTTACTCCGTGGTCTACTATTTCATCCAAACCACCAACATCTGAAACTACTGTTGGAACTCCTGCTAACATTCCTTCTAATGCAACAATTCCAAATGGTTCATATGTACTTGGGAATACTGCTACATCAGCACATTTATATATTTTTTGTACTTGTTTTGAATTTAAATATCCTGTAAAATATACCTTATTTGCAATACCCATTGCTTCAGCTTGTGCTTTTAAATCATCTAGCATTCCACCTTTTCCTGCAATTACAAGTTTCACATCATTATATCCTTGTAATATTTTTGGCATTGCTGATATTAAATGTTGAATTCCTTTTTCATATACTAATTTTCCAACATATAGAATAATTTTTTCATTATCCATTGCATATTGTCTTCTAAATTCGTAATCTCTTTCAATTCCATTAAAGTTAGTTAAGTTAATTCCATTTGGTATTACATTTATTTTATCAAAAGGAAGTCCAAATAGGCTTTGCACATGTCCTTTCATAAAATTACTGTTTACTATTACTTCTGTTGCTTCATATGTTAACATCCATTCTGTATCATTAATATATCTTTGTGTTTCATCATGTATGCCACTGTTTCTTCCTGCTTCTGTTGCATGTATTGTAGCAACTAGTGGTATTCCAAAAAAGATTGTTTTTAAAGTTTTGGCACTTGATGCAACTAGCCAATCATGTGCGTGTATAACATCAAACTTTCCATTTTTATTTATTAGTTCTGTGGCTTTTGCTACCATATTGAAGTTTAATTGCAAAGTCCAGTCTATAAAGCTATTTGGATGTATCATATAGTTTTCTACACGATATACTTCTACTCCTTTGTCATTTTTCATATTCAGGCAAGTCTCCTTCTTTATATGTAATAACTGTTACTTCATGTCCATCTTTTTATTAATCTTTTTTGATAAATCGTGTACTACTCTAGCAATTCCTCCTACTATTCTTGGTGGATATTCCCATGTTAACATCAATATTTTCATTTTTATTTTTGCCCCTTCCTCATTTTCATCTTTTGAATTTTATGCTGTCTCTATTGTATATAATTTTGTGACAAAAAGTAAACAATTTTTACAAAATATTTTATTATTTTTTGTGATTTTCTCTTGAATTTATTTGCGTTTTGATATAGTATAATATAGATATAAATGTTCGAAATATAAACGGAGGATAAGATGCCAAGAAAAGCTAAAGAAGAAATAATAATTGAAGAGAAAAAAATAGGTACAAAGAAAGCTACTACATCAAAGACTGTAGACAAAAAAAAAAAGTACTACTAAAAAGCTAGTACTAACAAATCTACTGTTAAAAAAACTACAAGTTCAAAATCTACTACAACAAAAAAGTTCTACTAAGAAGACTTCTACAGTTTCAAAAACAACTGTCAAGAAATCTTCCACAAGAAAAAGCAACTCCGAAAAAGTCTACTAGCAAAAAAGTTACCTATTTTAGAATATTATGATTTACCTAATTTATATAATCAAACTATTGTAAAAATATTAGCGCAAACTCCTACTGTACTATTTGTATATTGGGATATTTCTGATGAAGATAGACAAATGTATTTAGAAAAAAATATGGAGAGGAATTTTTCAATAGTACTATTCCTTATTTGTCTGTGACAAATAAAACAAAAGATTATTCTTTTGAGGTTGAAATAAATGATTATGCAAATAGTTGGTATATTAATATTCCTGATAGTGATTGCAAATATGATGTAACTTTATTTAGGAAACCTAGAAATGCAGAAGTTCATCAAGAAAATGTTTATATAACTTCTTCTAACGATTTGCAAACGCCTAATGATCATATCTTATTTGATAGCTTAGGAAAAACTGTATTTTTCAAAAAAATGTAAAAACGAATGAAGTTACATCAAAAAAAATACTTCTTCTTTATCATTTATGAATAACATTGGTAGAATATATAACATTTATGATTTATATAAAGAGATTTACAAAAATGAATTATTAGAAGACAAATTAAATGCACATTTAACTTCTTCTAAAATGTCTTCTTAAGATTGGAGAAAATAATGACTAAAGAAAAAGGTTATGTTAGTTTCATATTGCATGCTCATTTACCTTTTATACACCATCCAGAGAGTGAAGACTATTTAGAAGAGCAATGGTTGTATGAGGCAATTTCAGAAACTTACTTACCTTTATTAACAAATTTCACAAAATTAGAGAAGGAGAAAGTTGACTTTAGAATTACAATGTCACTTACTCCTCCTCTTTTAAATATGTTTGATAATAAGCTTTTGCAAACAAAAAAGATATATAAAATATTTAAGCACTCATATCGAACTTGCTAAAAAGAAATAGAAAGAACTAAAGATAATGCAAAAGGAAAATGAACTTGCACATTATTATTTTGACCGTTATTCAAATGACCTACATTTATTTAAAGATGTTTATAATTGTAATCTAATCGATGCTTTTAAGCATTTTCAAGATGTTGGAGTTTTAGAAATTATTACTTGTGGTGCGACACATGGTTACTTCCCTATTTTATATGTAAATGAAAAAACTGTAAAGCTCAAATAGCAGTTGGTGTTCAAACATATAAAAAATATTTTGGTAAAAGCACCTAATGGAATATGGCTTCCTGAGTGTGGATATGTCCCAGAAGCAGATAAATATTTAAAAGAATTTGGTATTGATTATATTATTACTGAAACACATGGTATTTTATATGCTAACCCTACACCTATTTATGGTACTTTTTGCTCCAATTGTTTCTCCTGAAGGTATTATTGCCTTTGGTAGAGATATTGAATCTTCAAGGCAAGTATGGAGTTCTATCAATGGTTATCCTGGAGATTTTAATTATAGAGAGTTTTATCGTGATATTGGATATGAAGCTGACTATGATTATATAAAACCTTATATTGCTTCAAATGGAGTTAGAGTTCACACTGGTATAAAATATTATAGAATTACTGGTAAAGACTGTGAGAAAGACTACTATAATGTTCAATGGGCTCAAGATAGTGTTGAAAAACAAGCTGGGCATTTTTTGATAGTAGAGTAAAACAAATTGACGAATTGTCAAAACTAACTTCTAACCCTCCTATTATTACTTGTCCTTATGATGCAGAGCTATATGGTCACTGGTGGTATGAAGGTCCAGACTGGTTATATGTTCTATTTAAAAAAAGATTTACTATGATAAATGTAATTTTAAGTTAATTACTCCTAGTGAATATATTGATAAATATCCTTCTATGCAAGTATGTACGCCTTGTCGTTCTAGTTGGGGTGCTAATGGTTATAGCGAAGTTTGGTTGAACCATACAAATGATTATGCTCACAAATATTTGCATGATATTGGTAATAAAATGGTTGAACTTGCCAACAGGTTTCCAAATGAAAAAGATAAAACCAAAAAGAAAGCTTTAAACCAATGTGCTAGAGAAGTATTGTTAGCTCAAAGTAGTGATTGGTTATTTATTATTACAAATGGAACTATGGTTGATTATGCTAAAAAAACGTATTAAAGACCATGTTGGTAGATTTAATAGATTATATGATGGTCTTATGAATGATAAAATTGATGAGGAATATATCGAATTTTTAAAAAGACATTTCTAAAAAAGACTGCATATTCCCTGAAATTGATTATATGATTTATAAATAAGAAAAAAGTGGCTTTCGCCACTTTTTTATTTATTTAAATGCTCGTTTGTTTCTTTTGTTTTCATTATATCTTTCAACAAAGTATAAAGGTCTGTGTTTGCTTTCATTAAAAGTTCTTCCTAAATATTCTCCTATAATTCCTAAGAATATTAGTTGAATTCCTCCCAAGAATAGTATAACTACCATTAATGAAGCATAGCCAGGTACATCTATTCCTGTTACTATTGTTTTTATGATTATATATAACATATAAACAAATCCAATAACTGAAACTCCACATCCTATAAGTGCTGCCCATCTTAATGGTGATGTTGTAAATGATGTAATTCCATCAATTGATAGATCAATTAGTTTTCCATAGTTCCATTTAGTTTGTCCGGCTGCTCTAGGGTCTCTATCATATAGGATTTCCTTTTTGTTATATCCGATTATACTAAATAACCCTTTAGTATATCTTTGATTTTCTCTCATTGACTTTAATGCTTCTACGCAACGTCTGTCTAATAGTCTAAAATCTCCTGTATCTTTTTGTATTTCAATTCTTGTAAAGCCTTGTAATACTCTATAATACATTTTAGAAGTGAACTTTTTAAGCCAAGTTTCTCCTTCTCTAGATTTTCTCTTTGCATATACATCATCATAGCCTTCTTCCCAGTATTTTATCATTTTCTGGAATTAGCTCTGGTGGATCTTGTAAGTCTGCATCAATTATAACTACTGCATCACCCTTGCAATAATCTAAACCTGCTATCATTGCTGTTTCTTTACCAAAATTTCTAGATAAGTTTAAATAACAAAATCTTTTTTATCCTTTTCTCTTAACTCTTGCATAATCTCAAAAGTTTTGTCTTTACTTTCCGTCATTTACTAATAATACTTCAAAGTCATAATTAGTATTTTCGTTCATTAGTTTTTCTAGTCTATCATATAATAAATGTAAAACTTCTTGTTCATTATATGCTGGTACTAATATTGTGACTAATTTCTTTTTTTTCTTGTTCCATAATAACCTCCGATTATTTTGATACTATAGTTATATCACATTTTTCGAAAATAGTAAATAGGTTATTTGTTATGGCTTATTTTTGCATTGTTTAGTATTTTATATGTTTTACATATATCACAATCTTTGCATATAGTTACTCTTCCTTCAAAGATTAGCTTTAAAGTGTTTATAAATTCATCTTCGTCATCAATCAAATGTATTTCTATCCTTCTTGGTATAAGGCATAGTAATGTATTTAGTGCAAAATCATTAGATGAAAAAAGAAATATCTGATAAATATTTTGCATTATATATATTTTCTGAAACAGATACTATATTTCTTTTTTTCATCTAACAAAATGGATTCTCCATTTATATAAATCAAATGCAGTAAATTATATTCTGGCACTTTTGATTCAACATATACTCTAAGCAAACTAATAAATTCTCTATATTCTTTTTTCTATAACAAACTGATTTACTCCACTGTCTACTACTTCATCTAAATATTCTAGATATGCTCTTAATCTAAAATATACAAAACCATCTAGAATCATAGCTTTATTTTCTTTGACATATTCTTTTTATATTTTTTATTATCAAGTAATTTTGTATTATACATTTCTGGTTCTATCAGTTGCATACAATTCTCTAATATTTTGTTCTTTTCATATTCATCAAAATAGAAATAGTTGTAGTTTATAAGTTGCTTTAGTATTTTTTCTTCATAAAATTCAATTACTACTTCTCCTATTAATTCTGTTAAAAAATTATAGAATTTGTTGTTGTTATTCCCTCTATAATGAATAGTTATATTTTTATATATCTTAAATTGATTTTGAGAATATATTAGATTCTCAAAATCAATTTCTTGAATTCTATTTAGTAGATAATTTAATACTTGGGTATTATTAGTTTTAAAGCAAAATGATTTCATTTGATTTTTAGCTCCTCTCTACAATATTATCCACTAAAAACTTGTTAGATATACATATTTTTTATTCTAAATGACTTCAATTGGTAACATGTTCCAAAATTTATTTATCTGTAAAATTACGAAATCTGCAATATATACCTTCTTTCAAGTTATATACATTTGAATATCCTAATTGCCACAAAATTTGTTGAGCTTGTTTGCTACGAATACCACACGAACAATATACAATTATTGTTGTTCTTTTTGTTTGGTATTCGAATTTGAATTTCATTTTGTAAATTGTATAAATCAATGTTCATAGCATTTGGTAAGTGTTCTTCGTCATACTCCTGATGGCTTCTAACATCTAGCAATACTCCATTAGTTTGTCTTAGAATCTCCTGTGCTTGTTTATAATTTACTTCCATATCATATATGCTTCGATAAAGGATTTCTTTTATTCTTCCCAATATTTTCACTTTCCTTTCAAAAAAATAAAACAATATTCATACTATATTTTATGAATATTGTTTTTATTTTGGTTTATTTTTTGTTTGCTAATTTAGCAACTTTTAATTGTTTTTTTCTTTTATCATTGTTACAGTTACAATAGATATTGCATAAACTAACAGTCCTATTGGTGCAACAAATTTATTTTACTGGAATTCTACAAATTACTAAAATACTTGCATATACTAGTTCTGGTACTATTATAGCTAGTAAGTATTTTCCCCCACTGTTTTAAAGCTTCCTAACTCCATGTAACGAATAAATGCATATATTAGAATAATAATAGAGCTTATTGTAACCGGCATAATATATGGTTTTAAAATACTTGTAAGTTTTACTTTTTGGTTCATATTTGATGCTAATTTCATCAGTAGTATTTTCTATTCCATATTTTTCATTTATTTTTGTATTTAATTGTTCTACTAAGTCTTTTAACTCTGCATTTATATTGTTTACATCTTTTTTGTTTTATTGTAATTACTGCCATATCTTTATAGACTTCTACTTTTTGTACTACAATTTCATCTGTTCCAAATACTTCTTTTTGCAATTTGTTTTACATCATTGTTTTCAAATTCTTTTTGTATATATACATATAGTCTAATATTGTCTGTATACATAGTGTCTACACTAAAGCCTTTTACACATTGTCATAATTGCTCCAGCTACTATAATTAAAGCTAGCAATATATAAATAATTTTTTTGCTCATTTTTTATCACATTCCTTTACTATATAATTTTAATAATGTTAAATAACAACTATTTTGTGAATAATAATGGTTTTGTAAGAATAACGTTATATAGCATTATTAAAACAATTCCCCAAAACATTGTCATTCCAAAGCTATAAATTGGAATCCAACTTATAAAGCTAAAAAGATTATTGTTGTAACTGCTATTGAATTAATATAAATAAGAATTTTATAAATCCTTGTTTGTAAGTAAATTCTTGCTCTTCTTTTTCATTCCGTTTAATAAGTATACTATAAATGCATAGTTTAGAGCTATTGCTGTTAAAATTCCTACCATTCCTTCTATTGATACAACTACGTTTGTTAATCTAATTATAATTAATAATGAAGCTATATATCCTGTAAAAGCTAAAGTGCTCCTAGTATTCCTTTAACTCTGTATTTGATTATTAAAAAAATAATACTGCAATAACCATTATGCTTAATACAATTATAGCTGGTACAAAAGAATGTTTCATTACCAATATCTGGTAATATGTAACGGTTCTCATCAACTGTATATGCTATTGGTAAATTTCCTGTATTTAATAATGTTGCTAAGTTATTAGCTTCTTGAACATAATTTCTTAAATCTTCACTCTTAGAGCTTGCTGTTCCAAATGTTAATTGTATCATACCAGTTGAAATCTCTTCTGAGAAATATGTACTAAGTACAGTTGTATTGTCTATTTTTTATACTAATTTTTTTTGGTTGTTTCTTTTCCTTCTTCGTCTGTAGTTTTAATAAATGTATTAGAAATATCTTTTAATTTTTGTGTTCCTTCTTTATTGAATTGTATTGTTAAGTATACTGATATTCCACTGTCAGTACTGTTATATACTACTTGTGCCTTTTTTTATATCGCTATTATTCATTAATACATTATTTTGTTCATCAACAACATTAAATGTTCCTTTAATAGCCATATATTGTAATACCATATCTGTATCACTATTTTCTGGTATTTTAACTACTATATTTCCATTTTGTTCATTTTGCTTTATTTCATAATAGTCAACTGCTTTCTTCACGTTTAAGTTTGCATCTACTGCTTTTTATACTATTTAATCTTTTTTTCTATTACTTCCTTTGCTAATCTATAGTTTTCTTCTGTTAATGTTTCCGTCGGATTTACAGGTACTTCTTGTTTAGTAGTTCCTTCTCCTTCCTTTTCAACTACATTGCCATCCTTATCATAAATAATAGTATCAGTAGCGGTACTTACTACTAGTCCAATATTTCTTGTTCCTGATAATTCTGCTCCCAATTTAAACTCTGGTAAAAAATATTTTCTACAAACTTAGTTTTTTGTATAAAAATCCCTCCAAATGAGATTAATGCTAATAAAATTATTACTAAAATTATTAGTGTTCTTTTTTTTAGTGCTTTCATTTTTTTCATTTCCTTTCTTTATTTGTTGTTTTTAATCTACTTTGCTCAAGCAAGATGCTGATTATTTTGTGTAATTTTAAAAAGAATTAGTATATTGCGAGGAAAGATGCATTACAATAACTTTGTATCATTAATAACTAACTCAAACCAAATTCCCAAATACTTAGCCGCATATTTACTCATCATAGTTCTGTCCATAAATATTTCAAAATAATCTAATACTGGTGATATTTTTGTGTCAATTGTTAAGTCTAATGTTACCTTTCTATTTTCTTTGTCAATAATGAACTTCGAATCAGTAACTGCATAATTAACTTTATCATGTTTGTCAAATGTAGAGATGTTTTTATTTACCACTCTACTGCGATGTGCATCAGACTTGTCCGCTAATATTAAAGCTGCTGATATATCACTTACTGCAGTTCCTGTTTGTTCATCATGGTTTCCTATCGCCATCATTATTTCAGTTCTTTGCTCAACACTCATTCCCATATCTTTTAATATTTGATATGCAAGTATTGCTCCTGTATGAGCATGATTCTACTCTGTTTATACAGTTTCCTATATCATGCATATAACCAGCTATTTTAGCAAGTTCTATTCTTTCTTCCGGATAATCCAGTGTCTGCAGTAATTCTCCTGCACGTTGCGATACAATGCTCATATGTCTTATTGAGTGTTCTGTATATCCTAAGGCATTTAACTGTTTTTGCGAACTTAATATTAATTGAGTAAGTTCTTCATTTTTCTTTACATCTTCTAAAGTAATCAATTAGTTTCCTCCTACTGTATAATTTACCCTTAAATTTTATATTAAAACACTAAAAAATAGCAACTATTTTTTTTTTTGAATTTCTTCTTAAAAAAATGTTGCCATTTTTTGACTTTATTCACGTTTTACATTCTATTTGTATTGACTCCTATTATTCCACCTATCATTCCTGTGATAATTCCAATAATCAGCATTATAAAGGAATTAAATGTTAGATTAAATCCTGCTAAGAATAAACTTGATATCAAATATAAAGTTATAATGTATATAACTCCCACCATTCCACCATTTAGTATTCCATTTTTTTCTTATCTTTCTTGTACTCATCATGCTACCTATTAGAATACTTATTCCTGTGATTACCAGTATAACTGGTAACATTGTACTTTCTGACAAGTTAGTATAGCACAATAATACTGCAAAAAATTAGTAGTAAAATGGCTGATGTTATAATGGCAAATATACTTCCTTTTATAATTCTAATTGCATTCTTCTTAAACTCGCTTTCCTCAGTAATAATATTATCCTTTTCCATATTAAATTTCCTTCCTTTAAAAAGTATATAGATTTCACTGAAGAATCAATTAATAATTAATTTTTCAGCTATAGACTTACTCACATAATTTTATTACTAAATTCTATTCCTATATTGTTATTTTAGAACATAATTTAAAAATAGAAGTTAGATTTTCCTAACTTCTATTTTTTTTCGCTATGTATTGTTTGAAACTTTATTTACATTTGTATTCGTGTTATTTTCTACTGCATTCGTATTTGTTTGCGTAGTATTTTCTGTAGCTGTATTGTTTTGTTGTGTATTTTGAGTGGTTTGTTCATTGTTAGTATTTTCAGTATTCTCAGTATTTGTTTGATTATTACTTTCATTTTTATCTGGTCTTACCCATTTTTTTTTTATGTAATCAATTACATTCATTAACTGATTATTATATAACATATAATAGGTTTCTTCTCCTTCAGATGTTATTGAATATATTGATTGTAGAGCTATTGGTAATAAAGTTTTGCCTTCACTGTCTATCAAACCATATACATTATTTCTACTTACAACAATTCCTTCATATTGTGGCACTAATAGAACGTTATTCGAATTTTCTTCACCGTTACTTTTTCCTCCTACACTGCATCCTAATTCTTTATAAGTAGTTCCAGTGCCTGCTATATTTTTTCCTGTCTTATCAAATATTTCCCATGTTCCATTCTTTTTGGCTGGTATACATTTGTTGTACAATAAATATTGATTTTTTATTGTATTACTCATATATTGGCTTGAATTTATTCCTATTTGATCATATTCTAAGTAAAGTACAATACTTCCATTAGAATTAACAACTCCTTGTTTCTTGTTTTTTGTAGCTAAATACAAACCACTGTCTTTATCAATTTGTTTAATTTCATCAAATTCTGGGGCAATTTTTATCTTTTGAATCATATGACATGATTCCCATTTTATTTTCCATTGTAGTTACTATAAATTCTTTTTGAACTTTCAACAAACTTAATATTAGCATATTTTGTACCTAGTACTTCTTGTCCGTCCAATGTTTGTACTCCATAGTTTCCATTTTCATTTTTTATTATAAGCATATTATATAACAATGCTTTTTTGATTGCTAAAGTTTGCATCTTTATCTGCAATACCTGCATTTTGAAATTTAGTAGTATAGTAACTAACCAAATATGGTAATGTATAAATATTTACTTGATTTTGTTGTTGATTATATGACATAGAAAATATTAAAACGCAATTTGTGCACCTTCAATGGTTGTATATAATTGATTATTAAACATCTTTATTGGTTCATTTATTTCATAATATTCATAATCATTGTTTCCATCTAATATTATTTTATAAATCTTATTAGATCTAAACTGAATGATGCTATTTCCTCTTTTGATTCCACATAGCATTTAGTTATATCTTCTGCATATTGTTTATATTCTCCATTTCCAGATTCATAACCTACATAATCTGCAAAAGCTCTAATTGGAATATATAAATTGTTGTTTTGATCAAATACAAAAATGTCTTTCATTTTAACATTTGATTTTGCATCAACATAAACCTTTAATTGTGTAGATTGCATGTAATATATCAAAGCCACTAGTCCAATTACTACCAATAATAAAAAGTACTAAAACAATTCCTATAATTCTCATCATTTTTTTGCTTTTACTTGTTCCTCTGTAGGCTTATTGTAGCCTGCACCCCCCCAATAAAATCATTCATAAAAAAAATCCTCCATCTCTTTTGTATTACTCTTTATAACCATATTTTTTTATAAAATTCTTCTTTAAATTTTAATAAGTTATCATTCTCTATTTCTATTCTAACTCTTTCCATGAGTTTAGTCAAGAACCTTAAGTTATGAATTGATAATAATCTTACTCCTAATATTTCGTTTGCTTTTTACTAAATGTCTGATGTATGCTCTAGTGTAATTTTTTGCAAGTATAGCAGTCACATTCTGGGTCTAATGGTGTAAAATCTCTTTCATATGTAGCATTTCTTACCACTACTTTTCCATTCCATGTCATCGCAGTTCCATTTCTTGCAATTCTTGTTGGAAGTACACAATCGCACATATCTATTCCAGCTAATGCTGCTTCTATCAAATAATCTGGTGAACCCACTCCCATTAGATATCTTGGCTTATTTTCTGGCATTAGTGGTGCTGTATAATATAACATCTTCAAGTATTCTTTTTTGGCTCTCCTACACTAATTCCTCCTATTGCATAGCCAGGGGGAAATCTAAATCTATTAAATCTTGGGCAGACTGTTGTCTTAGATCTTCATAAAATCCACCTTGTATTATTCCAAACAAAGCTTGTTCTTCAACATTTTTATGTGCTTCTTTACAACGTTTTGCCCATCTTGTAGTTCTTTCCATTGATTGTTTTGTGTACTCATATGTAGATGGATATGGACAACATTCGTCAAATGACATTATAATGTCTGCTCTAAGGCTTCTTCTATTTCCATTACTTTTTTCAGGTGTAAACATATGCTTACTTCCATCTAAATGAGACCTAAATTCAACTCCTTCTTCGGTTATTGTTCTTAAATCACTTAAACTAAATACTTGAAATCCACCACAATCTGTTAGAATAGGCCTGTCCCATCTCATAAAGTTATGAAGTCCACCTGCTTCTTTTTTACTAGTTCGTGTCCGTGGTCTTAAATATAAGTGGTAAGTGTTTGATAATATTATTTGAGCGCCAACTTCTTCTTTTAGTTCTTCTGGCGTTAATGATTTTACTGTTGCTTGTGTTCCTACTGGCATAAATACTGGTGTTTGAATATCGCCATGAGGTGTATGTACTACTCCTCTTCTTGCGCCTGAATTTTTATCTATATGTAGTAATTCGTATGTTACTGCTGGTTTCATTTTATTTCTCCTATTTTAATATTATATATTTTGTATAGCAATTTAATAAATAAACATTGCATCTCAAATGAGAAAAAATTTATACTGCTCTTTCACGGCCTCCTCATAAGCCTGCATTATAAAATCTTTCCCTGCTAATGCTGAAACTAACATTATTAATGTTGATTCTGGTAAATGAAAATTAGTAATTAGAGCATCTAGACATTTAAACTTGTAACCAGGATAAATAAATATATTAGTATCTCCTTCTACTTCCTTAACATATCCGTTATCGTCAGCTACACTTTCTAATACTCTACAAGAAGTTGTTCCTACTGCAATTACTCTGTGTCCTTCTCTTTTTAGCTTTGTTTATTTTCTCTGCATCTTCTGCTTTTATATAAAAATGCTCTGAATGCATATCATGTTCTTCAATGTTTTTCAACTTTTACAGGTCTAAAAGTTCCAATTCCCACATGAAGTGTAACATTTGCGACCTCTACTCCTTTTTCTTTCAGCTTTTTAAATAGTTCATCTGTAAAATGTAAGCCTGCTGTTTGGCTGCAGAGCCTTCATATTTAGCATATACAGTTTGGTATCTATCTTTTTTCTTTTAATTTTTCATGTATATATGGAGGTAGTGGCATTAAGCCTATTTCATTTAAAATTTCATTGAATATTCCGTTATATTCAAATTTTACTTTTCTATTTCCATCTTCAAACTTCTCTAAAATTTCTGCTTTTAGTAATCCATTTCCAAATTCCACTCTTACTCCTGGCATTAGCTTTCTGCCTGGTTTTACCATAACCTCCCAAATGTCTCCATCTACTCTTTTTTAATAGTAGAAATTCAACATTTGCACCAGTTTCTTCTTTTACTCCATATAAACGAGCAGGAATAACTTTCGTGTTATTTCTTACTAAACAATCACCTGGTTCTAAATAATCTATAATATCTTTAAATATTTTGTGTTCAATTGTTTTATTTTTTTCTGTCTAATACCATTAGTCTAGATTGGTCTCTATCTTTTTATTGGTACTTGAGCTATTAGTTTTCTTTTGGTAAATTATAATTAAAGTCTGAAACTTTCATTTTGTCTATCTCCTCATACTATTCTGTTTCTGTTTTGTTACTTCTATATTCAAATAATCTAGTTATTTTTGAAAATATACTTTGAATTATTTCTATAATATTGCTAGGCTCTTTAAATCCTGCAACTTGTGTAGCATACTTAAAATTACTTTCATGGCAAGGTTTACATCTAAGGATTTCTTCTGGTAATCCTATTTTAGTTCCATTGTAACTAATTTTTCTTTGTTTATATAATCTGTATACCATTTTCTTAATCCTTGCTTTTTTTTATCTTCTGTATATCCATATTTTGCATAGTCATGTAGTTCTGGTCTTTCATATCCATATTCTTTTGCATTACGCTCTAAAGTATGCAAAAACTCATGAATAAATACCTCTTCCGGGAATGTATTCACTCTATAATTAAATTCATAAGCTAAATTGTTCCTATCATCTGGCATACGAATATTTGAAAATCCTATACTATAATAATCCATTCCGCCTAGACCTATCCAATCATTTACCAAAGTATCATTTCCTTTTTTGTTTATCTGCCATTCTAAATGCCACATAGATGTGATCATACATATTTTTCTTAACATATGAATCTATATATTCGTATACATCTTCTGCTGAAACATAATAACCATTTTCTTCATCATAAGAAAGAGTTTTGATTGGTTTCTTAATTACGTATGTTTCATATTCTATATTTATCTTGTCTTTGCTAACTTCTCTCATTGAATTCTTAAATCTTGCTAAGTTATTTTCAACAGTTCTAATATGTCATCACTGGTCATTTGTAATTTTACGTTTTCTATCTTTCCATCTACATTTACAGTTACATCTATATTGGGAAATATAAAGCATGCCATCTTCCATTTATTAGATGTAGATGCAACTCCTGCCTCAACTTTAAAATCTGAAAACCATACTGTACCTTTTGATAATGTTGAATATCCTCCTAATCTAAATCCTACTTCAACTTCTGTTTCGTTTTTTTTGAATTAAACATAAAACTTAATTCTTGCCAATCATTTGTACCTGTTATTAGGTTTGATCTTTCTTGCGTATTGTTTAAACAAATATGAGCTCCTCCTGAATTTAAGTTATTCTGGTTTTCTACGTTCTCTGTCCTTACCATACATGTTACTTTATATGGTGTATTTGGTATTACAGATATCGTTTGAGAAAACATTGCATCATTGTAATCTTTATTTTCTATTTTATAACTATCATATTTTGCATACTTAACTTCACTGTCTCTAGTAAATTCCGTTATATTACTTAATCTTATACTTTTTTCAAAGTCATTAAAATTATATTTTTTATATATAATTACGCATACAATAATTGCTATAATCATTATTATATAACTAATTATTTTTTCTTGCTTTTTTCATAAGTATTCCCCTTTTTTTATGAATTATTAATTTAAACATAACTTTGAGACTGTTAGGATTTAATCCTGTTACAGTCTCAATATAACCTTATTTTATAGCTTCTGCACATCTATGGCATAATGTAGGATGTTCTTTATTTTCTCCTACTTCTGTTGAGTATTTCCAACATCTTTCACATTTTTGTCCTTCTGCTACTTCTACTTTTACTCCAATCTTCACATGATCTTTTCTTTCATTTTCCTTAATGTCTAATGCAGAAACTATGAATACCGTAGTTAAAAGTTCTTTGTTTTCTTTTAAGAATTCATATTCTTTTTTATTAGCAAATAGAGTAACTTTTGCATTTAATGAATGTCCTATTACTTTTTCTGCTCTTGCAACTTCTAGTTCTTTAGCTACTAATTCTTTTAATTCTAAAATATGATTCCATTTTTGCTCTAATTCTTCGTTGTCATATTCTGCTACTACTTCTGGCCAGTCACTTAGCATAACGCTTTCAACTTGCTCATTTTTAGTATGTGGCATATATTTCCAAATTTCTTCTGCTGTAAAAAGCAAATCATTGGTGCAACTATTTTTACTAGAGCATTTAAAATTATATACATTGCTGTTTGTGCTGAACGTCTTTCAGTAGAATCTTTCTTTGATGTATATAATCTATCTTTTTATAATGTCTAGATAGAAGTTACTCATATCTGTTACACAGAATTGGTTTACATCATGATATACTAAGTGGAAATTAAAGTTTTCGTAATTCTCTGTGCAGTCTTTTACTAGTTTATTTAATCTTAATAATGCCCATTTGTCTATTTCTTCCATATCTTTGTATTCTACTTTATTATCAGGATCAAAGTCTGAAGTATTTCCTAAAATATATCTTTGCTGTATTTCTTATTTTTCTGTATGCTTCACTAATTTGTTTTAATATATCTCTTGATATACTTACATCTGATTTAAAGTCTGAAGATAATACCCATAATCTTAAGATATCTGCTCCATACTCGTCTATAATTTCTTGTGGGCTAATTCCATTTCCTAAAGATTTAGACATTTTCATTCCTTGTGCATCAACTACCCAACCATGTGTTAGTATTTTTATATGGTGCAACACCTTTAGTTGCAACAGATGTTAAAATTGAAGATTGGAACCATCCTCTATATTGGTCATGTCCTTCTAGGTATAAATCTGCTGGGAATGGTAAGCCTCTTTCAACTAGCACTCCTTCATATGTAGAACCTGAATCAAACCAAACATCCATAATATCTGTTTCTTTTTTTTGAACTCATGGCATCCACAATGTTCGCAAACTGCGCCTTCCGGCATTAATTCTTTTTTTCATCTAGGTCAAACCAAGCATTTGAACCTTTTTCTCTAAATATTTTTGATACCTTTTTCAAAGCTTTCGTTTGTAGCATATTCTTTACCACATTCTTTACAATAGAAAATTGGAATTGGTACACCCCCAAGTACGTTGTCTTGAAATACACCAGTCATTTCTATCTTTTACCATGCTAGAAATTCTTTCTTCTCCCCATGTTGGTGTCCATTTAACATCTTTTATAGCTTTTAAAGTTTCTTCTTTAAAGTCATTTACAGATGCAAACCATTGATCTGTTGCTCTAAATATAATTGATTTTTACATCTCCAGCAATGTGGATATGAGTGGTTTATTTTTTCTTTTCTTAATAGATATCCGTTTTCATCTAGCCAGTTTATAATAGCATCATTTGATTTTTCGTAGTACATACCTGCAAAAGGACCTGCTCCTTCTGTTTGATATCCCTTTCCATCAACTGTAACTATAATATCTAAGCCATTTTTAATTCCACATAAATAGTCTTCTTTACCATAGCTTGGTGCTGTATGAACTGCACCTGTACCCAGTATCTAGTTCAACTGCAACTGTATCATCACTTCCTAATACTACTTTTTGAAGTTCTATCTAAGAATGGATGCTTACATAAAATTCCTTCTAGTTCTGTTCCATTTACAGTTTTTTACAGTTTTGTAATCTGTAATGCCTACTAAATTCATAACCTCATCAACTAAACTTGTAGCCATTAATAATTTGTCTTTTCCAGTATCAACAACACTATATTCATATTCTCCACCAACTGTAATACCTGTGTTACCTGGTAATGTCCATGGAGTTGTAGTCCAAATAACTATAAATGTATCATTATCTAAAACTCCTTTTCCATCTTGTACTGGGAATTTAACATAAATTGACATTGTGTCACAATCTTTATATTCAATTTCTGCTTCTGCTAAAAGCTGTCTCACAGTCTGTACACCAATATACTGGTTTTAATCCTTTATAGATATAACCTTTTTTTTATACATTCCTGCAAATATTTCAATTTGTCTAGCTTCTAGCTCTGGTTGTAAGGTAATGTATGGGTTCTTCCAATCACCTAATACACCTAGTCTTTTGAATCCTTCTGTTTGTTTATCAACATATTTTAAAAGCAAATTCTTTACAAGTATCTCTAAATTTAGAAACGCTAATTTCGTCTCTGTTTATTCTAATGCTTGAATTGCTTTTTTCTCTGTTGGAAGTCCGTGTGTGTCATAACCAGGGATATATATTGTTTGATATCCTTGTAAGCTTTTAAAACGATTTACAGTATCTTTCAATACTTTATTTAAAGCATGACCCATATGAATTTCTCCATTTGCATATGGAGGTCCATCATGTAATATGTATGTTTTATGTCCTTCATTCTTTTTAACATTTTTTCATACAAATCATTTTCAAAAACCTCTTGCTCTGTTTTAGGTTCATTTTCTGGTAAATTTCCTCTCATAGGAAATTCTGTACTTGGCAAATTCAAAAGTTTTGCCATAATCTTGTTTTTCATCTGCCATTTTATTTTTCCTCCTTTTTAATTCGCATATTTGTCTTCTACTAGGAGTATATTCCTAGAATACAAAAAAGCCATTTCGTCACAATATTATAGGACGAAATGGCTTAAAATTTCCATGGTACCACCTAATTTAAAAAGAATTATTTTCTTTTCTCTTATTAACCTTTAACGCAGGAATACGATTTCTTTTACTATCTTTTCAAAGAAATAGCTAAAAGGTGATAACAATAATTACCAAGTGCTTTCAAACTCTCACCATTATGTTTGATTCTCTGTTAAGTTTTTGCAAAAAATTGTGTTGTCCTTTATGATTGCTTTTTATTTAATATGTTATATAGTTTACCACTTTTATTTATATTTGACAAAGAGATTAATTAAAAAATATTAGATTTTATTCTTCCCATTCAAGTTCCCAGTCTGATATTTGTACAAAATCTCCATCTTTTATTCCTAGTGCTTTTAGTCTATCATTTATGCCTAATTCATTTAATCTTCTATGGAAATAATGTAACGATTCGTTGTCTTCTAAGTTTACAGTTCTCATAAGCTTAGTTATTACATCACCAGATACTATATACACTCCGCCTTCTTTTTTACTGTAATATCTTCTTTATCTTCTAATGTATATACCTTCTTTATTTCTTCTATTTCTATCAAATCCTCTTTTGGTAATGTTTTTAATACTTCACTTACTCTTACAAGCAGTTCCTTTACTCCTTGTTTAGTAGCAGCTGATATTTTATATATTTCTAAACCTTTTTCCTTTGCCATTTTTTCTAGTTCTAGATATAGGTTTTCGTCTTGCATACTGTCTACTTTGTTTGCTACTATTATTTGTTTTCTTTTACTTAATTTTTCACTATATTTTTTTAACTCTTCATTTATTATTTCAAAGTCTTTTACAGGATTTCTTCCTTCTGTACCTGAAACATCTATTACATGAAGAAGTAATCTCGTTCTTTCAATATGACGTAAGAATTGAATTCCAAGTCCAACTCCTTGACTTGCAGCACCTTCAATTATTCCTGGGATATCTGCAATAACAAAACTGTCTCCATATTCGCCTTTTACTACTCCTAAGTTTGGCTCAAGTGTAGTAAAGTGATAATCTGCAATTTTAGGTGTTGCATCGGTTACAACTGACAATAGTGTTGATTTTCCTACATTTGGAAATCCTATTAATCCAACATCAGCTAAAAGTTTTAATTCTAATATAAGTTCTTTTTTCTTCGCATTTTTCACCTTCTTGTGAAAATCTAGGTGCCTGTCTAGTAGATGTTGCAAAGTGTGAATTTCCCTTTCCACCTCTACCACCTTGTAGTATAAGTTCTTTTTTGTCCTTTTTCAGATAAGTCAGCTAAAACTTTTCCAGTTTGTGCATCTTTAACAATAGTTCCTAGAGGAACTTTTATTGTTAAATCTTCTCCGCTTCTTCCATATCTATTAGCGCCCTCACCATTTTTTCCGTTTTCAGCTTTAAATTTTTTTTTTTTGATATCTGAAATCTATTAAAGTATTAGTGTCTGATAAAGTATTAGTGTCTGGATCAACTTCAAAGTACACGTTTCCGCCTCTTCCTCCATCTCCTCCGTCTGGTCCACCTGCTGCAACATATTTTTCTCTACGAAAAGAAACGGCTCCGTCACCGCCATTTCCTGATTTTTTGCAATTATTTTTACATAGTCTGTAAACATTTTATTCTCCTTCAAAATAATCTAGTCTCATTGCTTTTTTTAACTTTTCTCATTGTTTCTCTTGCTGTTTGTCTTGTTTTTTCTGTTCCATCTTTTAGTATTTTTTCAACTAATTCTGGTCTTTCTTCATAATATCTTCTTTTTTTCTCTAATTGGTGCTAAAAAAATTCATTTATATTTTTAGCTAATTGTTTTTTACAAGCTACACATCCTCTTGCACCTGTTTTACATTCTTCACAAACGTTTTTAACTTCTTCCTCAGTGCTAAATAGTTTGTGATAATATGCAACCATACATACATCTGGATGTCCTTTATCGTCTTTCTTGATTCTAGCTGGATCTGTTACTGCACTCATTACTTTTTTGTTTATCTCTTCTTCAGTATCTGATAAATAAATAGCATTTCCTAAAGACTTACCCATTTTGTCATTTCCATCTAGTCCTTTAATTCTTTTTTGCACTTGAAAGTACAGCTTCTGGTTCTGTTAAAACTTCTCCATATATGCTGTTGAATTTTCTAACTATTTCTCTACATTGTTCAATTAAAGGCAATTGGTCTTCTCCAACTGGAACTAGTGCTCCATCAACCACAGTAATATCTGCTGCTTGGCTTACAGGATATCCTAAAAATCCATATGTAACGCTCTCTCCAAACACATCTCTTTTTTTTGTGCTAGTTCTGTTTTTTACAGTTGGGTTTCTTTCTAGTCTAGCTATTGTTACCAAATTAGAATAAAATACTGTAAGTTCTGCTGTTTCTGGCACCATTGATTGGATATATATTGTTGTTTTTTTCTGGGTCAATTCCAACTGATAAATAGTCTAATATAACTTGCCTTACATTTTGTCTTACCTTTTCTGGATTTTCAAAATTATCAGTTAAAGCTTGAACATCTGCAATTAAAATATATGGGTCATATTTGCCAGTATTTTGCATCTCTACTCTTGTTTTTAAAGATCCAAAATAATGACCAATATGTAATCTTCCTGTTGGTCTGTCTCCTGTTAAAATACGTTTTTTTTTTCTTCCATTTTTCATCATCCCTTTGTTTAAAAATACATATTTATTATACTTAATTTTACTTAATTTTACAATATATATAATAAAAAAACTCCACTTACGTGGAGTTTTTTATTATTCAGCTTTACTTCCTTCTTCAACAGGATATACGCTAACTTTCTTTTTATCCCTGCCAAGTCTTTCAAATTTAACTTTTCCAGTTACTTTAGCATATAGTGTATCATCACTACCAATACCAACATTAGTACCTGGATGGATTTTTTGTTCCTCTTTGTCTTACTAGTATATTACCAGCTGGAACTACTTGACCATCTGCTCTTTTTTAGTCCTAAACGTTTAGACTCACTGTCTCTACCGTTCTTAACACTACCTTGACCTTTTTTTTATGAGCCATCCTATTTCACTCCCTTCAATTTTTGTTTTAGGGTATTTCTATCTTTCTAATAGTTTTTTACCATAATATATTCAAATTTTAATTAAGCTTCTTTTTAGTTGTAGCTTTTTTTGTAGTAGCTTTAGCTGCTGTTTCTTTACTTCAGCGTTTTCTACTTTTGCTTCTGATTTTCAGTAGGCATTTTTATTTTTGTGATTTCTACTTTTAGTGTATGGTTGTCTATGTCCTTGAGTTCTTCTGTAGTTCTTTTTAGCTTTGTATTTATAAACTAAAATCTTTTTTACCTTTACCATGAGAAACTACTTTTCCTTCAACCTTAACACCTTTTACATAAGGAGCTCCAACTTCTACTTTTTTATCGTCAGATACTAAAACAACATTATCAAATGTTATTTTTTACCTTCTTCTGCTTCTAGTTTTTCGAAGAATACTACATCTCCTTCTGTTACTTTGTATTGTCTTCCACAGCTTTCAATAATTGCGTACATTCTTTGTACACCTCCTATATTCGTATACTCGCTAAGCATAAATAACAAGGCAATTGCTTAAAGCAATATTTAGTTGCCCGACTCAGGCGGCTTACAGTTAAATATTGTACCATATTATGGTATTAGTGTCAATGGTTTGGTGAAATTTTTTTAAGGTCAGGCACTTTAATTTTTCTTTGGCATATAATTCTATATATTAAATTGGAGGTATATATATGTTTGCCTTTTCTATTGGTGGTATTTTAGCATTTTTAAATTCAGCTATATTTTTAGTTGGATATATTTCAAATAATACACTTTTTCCAGAGCCTTTAAGTAGTGAAGAAGAACGAAAAAATTTAGAACTTATGAAAAACGGAGATGAAGAAGCACGAAATATTTTGATAGAGCGAAATTTAAGATTAGTTGCTCATGTATGTAAAAATATACTGCTACTCGAGTTGAACAAGATGATTTGATTTCTATTGGTAGTATTGGTTTAATTAAGGGAATAAATAGCTTTGATAGTTCAAAAGGAGTACGTTTGGCTACTTATGTTTCTCGTTGTATTGATAATGAAGTACTTATGTATTTAAGAAGCACTAAAAAGTTAGGTGCAGAAGTTTACTTAGATGATCCTATTGGAAAAGACAAGGACGATAATGTTGTCACTTTGCAAGAAGTCTTAGAGAATAATGATAAAAATATTGAAGATGAAGTTGATTTAAAATTTAAAGTAAAGAAGTTATATGAGAAAATGAAGGAAGTTTTAAAAAGAAAGAGAAAAAACTATATTGGAATTACGTTTTGGTTTGAATGGCGAAAAACCTAAAACTCAAAATCAAATTGCAGATTCTATGGCAATTTCCGTTCTTATGTTTCAAGAATTGAAACTAAGGCTATTAGCAAGTTAGCTAAGGAATTTAAAGAATAAATATATAAAAGGAAGTTTTTAATACTTACATTAAAAACTCCTTTTAATTAAAAATTCAAAAACATTGTTATCTTTATCTACAAATCCAACTTCACAAGTTGCCCCCCATCTCTGTTAAAATTTTTACAAATTCTTTTTGTAGTTCTAAGATTTTTTTTCTTTGTTTTCAATAAATCCGTCTAATGGTATAAACGCATTTTTTATATTCTCGTCTATTTTGCTTTTTTTCACCTTGTCTCCAAGCCCATTTTCTTGTTTTTACTTCATTTCCACTTACATATACTAATTCACCTGCTGGTGGATTATCATATTCTTGAGAACCAAATGGAATGAATGTGTCATTTGCATTTGCAAATCTTAATTCTATATCTCCTGCAAATTTATCTATGTCATGTACTCCTAGTGGTACATTGTACTTTAGTGATAAAGCATTGCCTAAATCAACTAATGTATTTATGTTAGGAACAAATTGTGATTTAACTGTCCTACTAACAAGTGCTTCTATTGAGCACATTAAATTTGTTTGGGTTAATATCAACTTTCTTAAATGCTTCTCTGTATAGTACAATTTCTGGTAATTCTTTTACTTTTACATCTTTGTACTTTTCTGCCACCTCATTTACTTCGTTTTTTAGCATTTCTTGTATTGCACTATTTGGTTTTGTATTATCAATATTTCTAGCTATAATAACACCAAAACATGCATTATCAACCTTTTTCAAAAAAAACCTTTTGTCAACTATAAATTTCATATATGTTCCTTCTTTTTCTTGTTTTGATGTTACACATTTTACACCTTTTTTTCATCAATTGCAATACCTAAACAGCCTTGTAATAAAAACAAGGCTGTGTGTCATTTTATTTAATCAATGATACTAGTAAATCCACTAACTCTTTTTTGTGTTATTCCTGCGGTTTCTATATCAAAATATACATCATTTAATTTAAACTCTGCTAAATATAGTTTTTCATATTGTGTTATTATAACATCTGTATTTTCTATTTTTGATATTTTTTTTTCTTCACTACTCAAATAATAGTCTCTTAATGGTTTTCCAATTTTGGAAAATGCTATTCTTATTGTTCTGTTTTCTGCCTCATTTGAATAGTCCCAAATATAGTCATGAGCTATAGAATAATCTTTATCCGAAAAATCTTTTTCTAGTCATTACAACTTTATTTACACCGTAGTCTCTCAAATCTTTTGGCGCATTAATATCTTTTTTTACAAACGAAAAATCTTTCTCAAATTCACTATTCAGTTCAGTATTTGCTTCTTTTTATATCTGCATCCAACGTCATCATACTTTGATATTCAGCCTTATTTATATTTAATTCCAATATTCCTTGTACTGTTGGTGGCATAACATTTTCATTATTACTTTTTGGAACATTATATGCAACAATGCCAACTAATAATGCAATTGCTACAAGACTTGAAGCTAAAACATAACTCAATTTTACTTTCATATTATCTCTCCTCTCAATTTTTGATAAAATGATATTATAATTTTTCTTTTTTGTCAAAGTTCTTTTGTATTGTATCTTTCAAATTATTCATTTATATCACCTTCAATCTTTACATTTTCTTTAATGTCTTTAATTGTTCTGTATAAAATATTTTTGACATTAGATTCAGACATGTTTAATTCTTTTGCAATTTGTGATATCTTAATTTCTGTACAATAATATAAATAGAAAAACTTTTACTGTTTTTATATTTTTTTGCTTTTAATATAATTCCATACCGCTTCTGCATTTAGCTTTTTTAATTGTTTCCGTTTCCAAATCAAAATTATCTGGCAAATCTATTTCTTCGTCCTCTGCTTGATAAACATTATAATTTTTTAATTTATATAAAAGACCATAATATTTTTGAATTTTTTTTTTAGCTATTCCTATTACAAAATTAGGACAGTTTTCTAAATATATTTCTTTTCTTTTTTTCTAGTATGTTATATAATTCTACATATGTATCTTGCACTAAATCATTAACATCGTCAATATTAGAGCATTTACAAACTATATATCTCAATGTTCGTTCATATGTTGAATTATATATTTCTTCAAAATTTTCTAAAGATATTCCTGAGTACTCATTGTTATCTCCTTTCACATATATAGTGCTCAATTTTCATCAAAAAGTTTCAATAATTATAGCATATTTTTATTTTGTATATATATAATTTTTATATGAAGGTGTTTATTTTTAAGAAAAAGTATCTTGTAGTTGTTCTCATTATACTAATTTTAATAGTTTTCTTTTTTACTAAAAGATAACTCTACTTTTGCTTTATCTTTAAGCAAAGGTGAAATTTTAAGTGCTTCTTTTTAAAGATAAATTTGCGTCTATTTGTAAAAGTGATGAAAAGGTTGTATATTTAACTTTTGATGATGGTCCAACCTCTAAAGTTACACCTAAAATTTTAGATGTACTAGAAAAAGAAAAATGTTAAAGCTACATTCTTTTTGTTGTTGGTAAGCATGTTAAAGAACATCCTGAAATTGTTAAACGCGCGTATGAGGAAGGACATTTTATTGCTAATCATGGATATAGCCATAATAATAGTTTGCTATATAAAAGCGAGGAAAGTTTTTCGTAATGAGATTTTAAATACTGATGAAGAAATTTCAAAAGCCATTGGAGTTTCTAACTATTGTTCACATGTTTTCGTTTTCCAAATGGCTTTGCATCTCCAGATTACAAATATAAAAAGAAAAAAACATAGTTAATATTCTTGCTGAAATTAACTATGTTTATGTTGACTGGAATTGCTTAAATAAAGATTCTGAACATAAGTATTCTAATTACCAATTATTAAATAATCTAAAAAAATCTGCTAAAGGTAAAGGAACTTTAGTTGTTCTTATGCATGATACTGGTGATGTGAATAAGACTTATGATATTTTACAAGATTCTATAGAATACTTTAAAAATCTCAAGGATATATATTTAAAAATTTTTATGAGCTTTTTACTGAAGCTTTATAAACTTATATATCTCATTTTGTTATATTTTCTACCTCTTTATCTAGTTCTTCAACAGTGTAAAATTCTAAATTTGTATCTGTATATGGTTGTTTATTATCTAAAAATTCTATTACTTTTTCTAAATCCTGCTCATCTAATTCTATTTCTTCAATTTGATGTAACTCTTTAACTGCTTCTGTATAATCATTTAAAGTTATAGTATTGTTAATATATTTACTGTCATATTTTCTTAAATCCCTGTGTTTGAATTTTGTATATTCATCTTTGTCAAAATTATTTTGTTCACATTTTGCTCTATAATCTTTATTTAGTAAATAATCTGTATATAGATGAATTAAATATCCAAGTGCTATTGGGTTTACTTTTTAATATATCTTGATATTTTTGATAAAAATTTGTATAAGTAGAGTGATTTTCTGGGTTATAGAGATGTGTATGTCCATGGTCATATATATGTGATATTCCTTCTACAATATAACCATTGTTTATATCTGGTGCTATATTTCCTAATAAGGAATAGGTTGTAATCTTCATTATTAAATTGCAATTGTTCATTTGCTTTTTTGGCTATCTCTAAATGTACTCTCCAGTTTGGCACGCTTTTTCATCTCTCTTTCATTTTTATCATTTGGTTATTATACTATATTTTTCTACAAAAGTGAACCTCTTGTCTCAAAAAAATATGGTGTAGTTATTTACACCATATTCTAATATTTAATAATTTTCTGCTTTTATTTCAAAGTATGCTTGTGGATGTGCACATACTGGGCATACTGCTGGTGCTTTTGTTCCAACTACAATGTGTCCACAGTTTCTGCATTTCCATATTTTAATTTCTCCTGCTTCAAATACTTTTCCATCTTGAACATTTTCTAATAGTTTTTTGTATCTTGCTTCATGCTCTTTTTTTTCTATTTTTCCAACTTCTTCAAATAAAAATGCAATATGGTCAAATCCTTCTTCTTTAGCTTCTTTGCCCATTCTGTCATACATATCTGTCCATTCAAAGTTTTCTCCCAGCTGCAGCATCAGCTAAGTTTTGCGCTGTTGTTGGAATATCTCCTCCACATAATAGTTTAAACCATAATTTTGCATGTTCCTTTTCATTGTCTGCTGTTTCTTGGAATATTGCGGCAATTTGCTCATATCCTTCTTTTTTTGCTTTACTTGCAAAAAATATGTGTATTTATTTCTTGCTTGTGACTCTCCTGCAAAAGCGTCCATTAAATTTTTTCTCTGTTTTTTGATCCTTTTAATTCCATAATTTTTTCCTCCTATTTTTTAATTGTTCTGTTACAATATATCACAAAACGCTTTTTGTTTCAATCAAATTTTGATATTTTTACTTTATTTTGAGCAATAACGACAAAGTATTGCTTCTAAGCCTATTTCTAAAGATATTAATCCTATTTTATAGTTTGCATCTAAATCTATTAGTGCTTCTAATACTTCTCTTAATTCTTGTGTTTCAAAATATCTTGCTTGTGTTTTGTATTTGCTTACTAAAAATAGTTGATTTTTGGGTTTTAAGTTCATTGCTGTTGCAACATCTTCATTATATTTTTTCTGCAATTTTTATAATATATAGTTTTTTAAAATGGTTATATAATGTTATCAATATTTTTTGTATTGGTTCCTTGTTTGATATAAGTCCATTATATACCTCTAACGCTTTTGATGTTTCTTTTTTACCTAAATTATCAGTTAAATCAAATATTACAGCTTGTATTTGTTTAGTGCATAGCAAATCTATATCCTGTTTTGTTATATTGCTGTTTTCGCCTTTATATTCAATAAGTTTTCTAAGTTCATTTATCAAATCTTGCATACTAGTTCCACAGCACTCTACCAAATATTTTGCTGTTGCATCATCTATGTTTACTTTATATGCCACTGCTATTTTTCTTTATATTTGCAATTAAGTCTGGCAATTTTAAAAGTGCAAATTCTTTTTACTTCTCCTACTTTTTCAATTGTCTGATATAATGCATTTTTGTCAACTTCTTGTTCTACAAATACCCCTAAATCTACTGTGTTTTTTAGTTCTTCTAAATTTTCCTGTATATATTTAGCTATTTTTTCATTTAAAAGGTAATTTTGTGTCATCTACTTTTTTCTTTTTTGAATCTGATTTTGTTGTCTTTTTTTTTCTTTTTGAAAATTCCTGTGTTTTTGGCAATTATTAGTTTTTTGTCAAAGCCAAAAGCTGGTGTTTCTAGGTCTGCAATTAGTTCTTCTACATTTGTATCGTCAACTTGAATAAAGTTTATGCCTAATATTAGTTGTTGATATTCTTTTTTTATTTTCTTTACTCGTGTTTCTAGTAAATATGTTTCTTCACCATAAAACAAATATATTGCCATAACAAATTCCTTTCATTATATTTATAGTTTTTCAGCAAATTTAGCTGAGTGTGCATGACATATTGCTGCTGCCATGCTGTCTGTTGTGTCATCTAGTTTTGGTAAGTTTTCTACCTTTAATATTGTTTTTACCATTTTTTTGTACTTGTATTTTATCTGCTCTTCCATAGCCAACTACTGCTTGTTTTTATTTGAAGTGGAGTATATTCATATGTAGGTACACCTTTTCTACAGCCTACTACAAGTATTACTCCTCTTGCCTGCGCTACGTTTATAGCAGTTTTGGCATTGTTATTAAAAAACAACTCTTCAACTGATATTGCATCTGGTTTATATGTGTCTATTATTTCTTCTAGGTCATTATTTAGTTTTAATAGCCTTTGTGGAAACGACTCACCAGCTTTGGTGAGTACGGCTCCAGATGTTATTAAGTTGAATTTGTTGCCTATATAATCTATTATGCTATATCCTGTTATTGCAAAACCAGGATCTATTCCTAAGATTCTCATTTATTCCTCTTTTTCTATAATTCTAAATAATTCTGCCACTGACCACGCCTGTGCAAATGCACCTTTGGCTTCATATGGTTTTGCAGAATCATATAGCTCACTAATACTTCCAACTGTTGAACGGTTATACATTTCGTTATAAAATGTATCTTCTACATTTTACATTTTGCAAATTTAGAATATTGTTCTTCTAATTCTTTTCTTTTTTTAGTTTTATTTTTTTCTGCACTTATTATATTTAAAAAGCTATCTGAATATATGCCTAAAAGCCATGGCCAAGTAATGCCTTGATGATAGCTCATATCCCTTTTTATTTGGTCACCTTCATATATTTCTCTATAACATTTTTCACCTTTTGCAAGTGTTTTTAATCCATATGGTGTTAATAATTTTTTTGGTAACTGTTTCAAAAGCTGTTTTTGCTTCAACTGAATTTGGTTCAACTACTGGATAGTGTAGTCCTATTGCAAATAGCTGATTTGGTCTTATTGAATTATCGTCTACTAGATCATCAAAGCATTTTTCTCTTTTTATTATAGAATTTTTTTTTTATAAAGCTCTCTTTGCATTTTTTTTTTGCAAGTTCTGCATACTTCTTAGATAACTCTTTTTTCTTTATATAAGTTAGCAAAGCTTTCCATTATTTTTAAAGCATTATACCATAAGGCATTTATTTCTATTGCTTTTTCCATTTCTAGGTGTTACTACGATATTTCCAATTTTTTTGCATCCATCCAAGTATTTTGTATCTGTGGAGTTCCTGATGATAATAACCCATCTTCATTATCTAAGTGAATATTGTTTCCATCTAAATCAATTCCATTTATATATTCTTCTATTATTCTTTTTAATGTATCATATAGCTGATTTTTTAAAAACTCATAATCATGTGTATATTCCAAATATTTTCTTACTTGTTCAAATAAAAAGTAGTGATGCATCTGCACTGTTGTATAACGGTCTTCCATCATATTCTGAATATCCATTTGGAACTAATCCATATCTTATATCTCTTACAAATGTTAACATTACTTCTTTTTGCGACTTGAAATCTTCTAGGTATTAGTGTTATTCCTTCAAATGCAATCAAGGCATCTCTTCCCCAATCCAAAAACCAAGGATATCCTGCAATTATTGTATATAGGGCAAATGCTGGCCTATATGCAATAAAATTGTCTGATGCTATTATATAATCTCTCATAAACATTTTTGTATTTTGGACTATACTCTTTTTTTAGGTTCTAACAAATATGAATCATATAATTCGCTAGTTATTCTTACAATTTCTTTATTTATAATATTCTTTCCATCTAACTCGTCTATATTTTCTTCTAGAGAGCAAATAAATGTAACAAATTTTTTCTTCATTCGCTCTTAGTTTTACTTCAAATACTCCAGGAACTGATAAATTTTCCTCTGCAGCTTGTCCTCTCTTTTTCTTCTTCCAAGTAATACATATTTCTAAAGGTATCATTTATATGCTCTACATATTTACCTTCTGACAATTTCATATATACTGGCATTTGATTATTTATTATTAATTTTACTTTTGTATCTTTTATTTCTTGTTTTAGTTCGAATTCTGCATTTGGCGTTGTCGTATGAAAATCTCTAAAATTCACAATCGGTGCTATTTTAAACTTAGTTCTTTTTTCATTATTTTTTATATTGTACAATACACAGACTGTGTTTTTTACCATATTCCATACATATGTATTTTTTTATAATTGCTCCATCAACTTCATATGTGAATATAGGAATATATTCTTTTTTCAAAAGCTTTTAGATATTGATAGCCTTTTGAAATGTAATCTTTCCCAATATTAGAATATATTGGATATTCTTGTCCACCACTTTCAAAGCTTTCGTCAACTTTAGATAATATTAAATGTCTATTTTCTGGTGGATTTAATGGAGCTACTAATAAGCCATGATATTTTCTAGTATTTATACCCAAAATAGTTGAACTGCTGTAGCCTCCCAATCCATTTGTAACTATCCAATCTTGTTTTAGTGCTTTTTCAAATTCAAAATTTTCGTATTTCATTTGTGTATCCCCTGTCTTTTTGTTTTATTTCTTCTTAGTCTTTTTCTTTTTTTACTTCTTTAAGAAATTCTTGTTTTTCTTTTTTCTTCTTGCTCTTTTTCTTACTTTTTAGTTTTTCGTCTGATTCTTGAATTGAATTTATTCTTTCTTGATATTTTTCAAAAGAATTTGCTTTTTCTCTTTCTTTCTTTCTTTTTTTTGTTTTTCTCATATTGTCATTTTTCTTATTTTCTTTTTAAAGATTTTTTTTTGCTTCTTTTTAGCCTATCATTTAATAATACATATTTTGTATCATTTTGCATATCTTTGAATTTTAAATCATCACAAATCAATTGAATTATTGATGCTGCAATTGCATCTGGGTTGTGACGAATACGGTCGCCTACAACATATGATAAATCTCTTTGCATTAAATATACATCTTGTTCTTTTTTGCTTTTTTTGCTGCATCTATTTGAACAAGTTCTTGTCCTTGCATATTATATTTTCTAACATATTCAGGAATTAACTCTCCTGTATCGTAAATACAATATTTGATAACACCTTTACCTGCATGGTCATTTATTGCTTTAATATGGTCTGATAAAGTGTAATTATCTGTTTGACCAGTTGTTGGGTCATAATATTACTTACATAAATTTTAAAGGCAGGACTTTCTTTTTATTGCTTTTTTGCCACTCCATTTACTAAAAGGTTTGGTATGACGTTAGTATATAAACTTCCTGGTCCAATAACAATTGCATCTGCTTCCTCAATTGCTTTCTACTACTCCTGGTGCAACTTTGCAGTTTGTAGGATTTATAAATATACGATTTATTTTACTAGTTTTTGAATTTACTATTTCAGGTATTTTTTATCTCTACTTTCTATTACTGTTCCGTCTTCTAATTCTGCACAAATCTGTATTGGTTCTAAGGTTACTGGTAGTACTCTACCTGTAATATTTAATACATTTTTAGTTTGTTCAACAGATTTTGCGAAATCTCCATAAAGCTCTTTCATCCCTAATAAATATATATCACCAAAAGATAAGTTTTTTAATTTACCTTTTGAAAAGTTCATATTCATAATTTTTTCCATTGTTTCTTCATCTTTAGCAAGTGCTACCAAACTTTCCTTTATATCATCTAGTGGCATCGTACCCAATTCTTTTTCTTGATTCTGGTATAATTTCTCCATAGTCAGATATAGTAACTATAGCTGTTAAATTATCTGTGTAATTCTTCAATCCCTTTAAAACAGAATTTAGTCCTGTACCTCCACCTATTGCTACTATTTTAGGTCCTTGGTCATATACTTTTTTATTATATATTAAAGTGTTAACCTTTGTGTCTTCGTTTTCTACTCTATTATCTGTTTTCTTGTACTAATAGTTCTAGTGTCCTTTTTTGCATATGAATCATACCTAAAATTACAAATACAAACCCTACAACAAAACATGCTATAATTTTAGCAAGTGGCCAAAAATCTAGCCTTTCAGCTGTCAGAATACTAGACATTCCATAACATGCTAATACAATTCCTATTAATATCAAAAATATCCATCTTTTTCATTTTAGTACTATTACTAAACCATTTAAAAAAAAAACCCTTCATTATTTAAATCCCTTCTCCCTAATAATTCAACTTCTAATTCAATTTGTTTACCCGTTTTTTCTAATACTACTTGTTTCACATGATTTACCACATTTAAAACATCTTGTGCAGTAGCATTTCCTAAATTAACCACAAAACCTGCATGTAGTGTTGATACTTGTGCATCTCCTGAGGTATATCCTTTAAGTCCACACTCATCAATTAGTTTTGCTGTAATAAAGTCTGAACCTCTTTTAAATGTACTTCCTGCTGATGGTAAGTTTAATGGTTGCTTTTTCTCTTCTACTTTGATCATATTCATCCATCTTTGCCTTTATTTCAGCTTCATTACCAAGTGGCAACTTTAATGTTACTTTTTATTACAATTTCCTTTGAATCGGTAAATCTACTATGGCGATATGAAAATTCACATTCTTCGTTTGTAAGGACACTTATTTCACCTTTTTTCGTTTAATACAGTAACATCTTTTACAATGTCTTTCATTTCACCGCCATATGCACCTGCATTCATTCGTATTGCTCCACCTATGCTGCCAGGAATGCCTGCTGCAAATTCAAAACCTGAAATGCTTTGTTTTAATAAAATTTGAGCTAAAGCTCCTAACATAGCTCCTGCATCAACTTCTATTAATGCATTTTCATGTTTTTCTATTTTTATCTCTTTTGTCCCTACTTGTAATACTATTCCTCTTATCCCTTTGTCAGATACTAATACATTGCTTCCATTTCCAAGTATGGTAAGTAGAATATTATTTTCTTTTTGAAAATTTTATAACGCATTTTATTTCTTCTATGTTTTTTGCTATAACAAAAACATCTGCATTTCCACCAATTTTAAAATTGGTATGCTTTTCTCATTGGTTCATCTATTTTTACTATGCCTTGTTTAATCTCATTTGTTAGTAATTCATAGATTTTTTGTTTTTTCCAAAGTTATATTCCTCCTTTGATTTTACTTCTAAATTTTATCATTTTTAAATATATATTACAAGATATATTTTTTAAAAAAATATATTCTTGTTTTGTTAAAAATTCATTAAAATTGTTGCAAAATTTGTAGAATATTGTATAATTAGATTATAGTTAATATTAAGGAGGAATTATTATGTTTTGTAAACAATGTGGAAAACCAATTGATGATGGTGAAGAACTTTGCGAAGACTGCAAAAAAAAGTTATAAATAATGAAACTGCTACTGCTCAACAACCTGAAGTTAAAGAAACTGTTAATACTGAAAGTTCATCTTCAAATCCTAATGCTAAATCAAAAATAGCTGCTGGATTACTTGGTATATTCTTAGGAGCTTTTGGTGTTCATAACTTTTATTTAGGTTACACTGGAAAAGCTATAGCACAACTTCTAATCACTTTATTGAGTTGTGGAGTTTTATCTTTCGCTTCAGGAGTTTGGGGCTTAATTGAAGGTAGTTTAATTTTAACAGGAAGTATTACTGTTGATGGAAATGGTAATGAATTAAGGGATTAATTAAATGAATAGGATAAAAATTTTATTATATTAGTAATTTTAATATTATTTTTTTATATACAATATCTATTCTACCAGTAACTTGTTTTTCAAATCAGTTACTGGTATTTATTGTCCTAGCTTGTGGAATGACTAGAGCTTTTAGATCAATTTTAAATTTAAATTTTTTGGATGCTATATACTTTAATATTTTAAGTATACCATTATTTATTTTATAGCTTATTTTTTCTTTTTATATTAGTTATTGATTTAATAAAAAATGATTCTATTTTTATTCCTAATCTATTAGATTTTTTAAGAATTATTATTGGATATTTTTAATCTTGCTGTTTATTAGCTTTATTTTTAACAATCTCAAATAGTTATATAAAAATAAAAAAACTAACTTTTAATAAGTTAGTTTTTTATTTTTAGCTAAATTTGTGAAAGTATTACAAATACAAAATAGCTAAATATTGCAGCAGCTGAAATAACTATAGAGCCTACTTCTAATGCTCTTGACTCTTTTTTTTGCACCTTCTTTAGCTTCTGGTTGTGTCTTTGTCATATGCAGATGTAACGGCTATTATAATTCCTATCATTGCTATTGCAAAAGATGCTAATAACAATTGTGGAAAAAAGACATTATAACAGCTATTATACTTACTCCAAAAAGCAATTATTCCTAACATGGCTATTCCTCCTTCTTTTTGTATATATTCGTTTAAATTATATCATTAGGTTTTTATTTTGACAATATTTTTTGTTAAATCAATATATTTTTTTGTTACTAGATAATGATTTTTAATGTGAATATCGAAAAAAAGCTTGAAATTATAACAAAATTTGGATATCTTCTAAAATCACTTTATTGTATTCTAAATATCCGTTTATTATAACAACATCTTCGTGTTTCAAATTTGCATAAACATAATCTGCCTTTTCATCATATGTAATTACATTTATCTCTTGTTTATCACACATCGTCATAACTCCAAATCTAGCTATTGAAATATGTTTAGAATTTAATATAAAATCAAATTTAACCTCTGTTATTACTTTTCCTATTATAAATACTTCATTCATTCTTAATTTCTTTTGCTTGCTCTTTTTGTTTTTATTAAAATAATTCCATCATCCATGTACCTATAATAATACTCGCAATGTAGTTTATGTTTCATATACTGGTCTAGTTCATTTAAATATATATTGGCAAACATTTGTGAAGTATAGTTTCCTATTGGTAAGTTTTTTATACCTTCATTTGAAAATACTATTTCATTTATTAACCATAATAATTTTTGATCTTTTATTTTCTTTTTCAATATTCTATATAATATATTTTTATTTATATTTTCAAAATATTTCTTTATATCCATTTTTAGTATATAGTATTCATTCCCTGTTCTTTTACAATGTAGCATTGCTTTTTTGCACATCCAAACAAGCTTTATGCATACCTCTATCTTTTAAACATGCATATGTTGTTGATATAAATGTTGGTACAAAATACGGAACTAAAAAATTATCTACCACCCACCTATGTACTATTTCTATCTAAATATCTACTTTTTTTTCTATTTTTTCTTACCTTTGGTTCTGTTATATAAAAATACTGTATACCCTCCATGTTTATATGTTTTAGTTTTTAATTTTTCATATAGCCACATAATATATTCTTCTTGTTTTAAGTTAAATAATATAACATCTTTTCTGTAACCTTTACCTTTTCTACTCAATTTATGTGCTATCATAAGTTTTTCATATGTCAGTTGTTTATCAAATTCATTCCTTATTGTTTTTGACATAATATTTTATTAAACCTCCAACTATTTTCCCTATTTCACCTACTTTAGTTATTGAAACATTAAACTTTTTATCATTTATCCATTTGTTTTTTTATACATTATTCTTAAGTAAATTCTTTGACAATTTAGTTCTGCGTCTATCTTGTTTATATATTCTAACCTTTGTTCTTTTTTTTCTATTTTGCTAACATACAAAATATATTCTAGTAATTTATACATTGAACATTTATATTCATTACCTATACTAAACTTTTCTGTTCTTGGAAGTTTTATCAAGGTTTCTAACATATATTGTATATACTCCTGCATTTTAGGAATTAGTTGCAATTGCTCATTATTTATTTTTTTCTAATACTTTATTCACACCCTTTTTAACTCCTGTTCTAACATTTTTCTAAAAAGCATTCATGTATTTATCTTCTGAATACCTTCTAAGTCCTGAGCACAGTAGACAATTTTGATTTGGTCTTTTTTCTTTATGATATTCTCCATCATTTCTACATTCTTCTACCAGCATTTCTTTTTCATTGTTAAAATGATATACAATATATGATACATTTAGTCTGTCTAGCCTTTCCAAATATTTAGGCAAACTCATTTCTGGTATTCCTACTTTGCATACATTCTCTGAAAAACAAGTACATTTTAATTTTAATACATTATTTAAGAAAATGGCATCTTTTCCTGTTGCTATATAAAAGACACCTGTTTTAATAAGCACTACTCTTTTGATTTTTTTTTTCCTGTAATAATTCTAGCATTGTACTAAAACTCACTCTTATCACCCCTTTGCAAAAATTTATATACGTTTCGCCTTTATTGTGTTTGCAAATTTGCAAACGCAATCAAAAAGGCGCCCCCGCTAGGGCGCCTTTTGATGCGCTAAAGTACGTGTTAAGCACATTAGTGCTAACATCGTATTTAATTCATTCTTTCTGGTTCATTGAACCAGTGGTCAGTGCTACTTTACATAAAGTAGGGGCCTAAAGGAAACGAAGTCGTAACTGATAGTCGCACTGCCGCTGCTACGAGAACTCGTGTAGAGGCCGGAACCGTAGTAGTTGCCTCCTCGACTAGTACAAGGGGGCAAGCACGACTGCTAGTCGTGTTAGTGCTGTATTCTGTGGTCAATTCATATAAATTTCCTGCCATATCAAATATTTTACATTTTTCGTCTTCTGTTGAACCTGTGTTTTTAGTGTTCCATTTCCATCTGTTTGATTTGCATAGTTACTGTTTCCCCCCATTGCTTGTATATATACTATTGCTGTATCCCATGCATAACTATTTATTAAATCACTTTCTACATAACTATCATTTTTATACATATTTTGACTTACTAGTGCTGCTTGTGGTTGTGTTATAAAATTCCATAGTGTTCCTTCTTTATAATTCATACTACTAGTACTATTGGCTGTTGATACTTTTGATAATGGTTTTGCATTAGCAAACTTTGTTGCTGTATCTGTTCCAGAGCTATTATATCCACTTCCATAACTTGCTTCATATCGAGCTATATAAAATCCTTTATTTGTTTCTGTTTTTTCTATAAACTCTTTCAAATTTTTAGCTGTTGTATTTGTTCCTGTTAAATCACTCTTTTTTCCTTTCCTGGTCTTGAACCGTTTAATTCATAAAAGTAATAAGTAGATTTTGCAACTCCATATTTTGTGTTTAATGTACCTGCCGTTGCTTGTGCTAAGGTAGTTTGGTCATATTCTGAGCCTTTTTGCTTTATTGCTGCTGGTGTTCCCTGGGCTGCTTGTTGCAAATGTATATCTTCCTAATGTTATTTCTACTTCGCTTCCGTCATCTTTTACTATTTTATTACTTCCATCTCCATTTTTATTACTTACTGGCACCCATACAAATTGATTTCCATCTTTATCTTCTATTACTATTCCTTGTTGTACACTTTCTCCTGAAGCTGATGAAATCTTAAATCCTCCTGGTACCACTACTTGATTACCTTTTTTATCTTTTGCTATTACTGTTGTGCTCTCACTTGTTGTTCTATCATTTGATGTTAAACTTGAATCTGTTATTAATGGCTTTTTTCTGTTGGAGTGTCACCCCCACCTGTTGTATTTCCACCTGTTGTGTTACCTCCTGAGTTTCCATTTATTTTGCTATCTAACCAATTACTTAATTCATTTATTCCTTTTGGTCATTTTCTGCTGCTTGGTTCATTTTGTTTTGGGCATCTTTGGCTTTATTTATTATTCCACTATCTCCAAATAGAGCATTTATACTTACTCCCTGCCAAAATCAGCAATACTACTATAGTTACTACTAGTGCTATTAGAGTAATACCTGTTTGATTTGAGTAATCTCTTCTTGCTAATTTTTATTTATTTTTATCTCTTTACTTATTTTTTATTTTTTTTTTATTCAAGGCTATCTTCCTCTCTTTCTTCAGTATTTTTTATTCTGCTTTTTTTCTGTCTTGTATTTAGTATGTACAATCTTTTTTCTTTTTTATGCACATTTACTCATTTTATAGCTTCAGACTATATATCTTTCAGGTTTACTCTATTTAATTTTCAATGTGCAGAGGTCAGATTTTTATCTTACAAAAAAAAATAAAGTAAGATTCTTTGTACATTCTTCCTTAAGGATATCATAACATTTTTTTATTTTCAATACTTTTCTTTAATTTCTATCGTCTTTTTTCCGACATTTATTTTTTTTCTTGCATATTTTCAACGGTGTCTATATACTTACACTTGATTTATTATCACTTAACAAATTTACATTAATATTACAGACTGGCAGATTTGAACGATTTTTCTATTAAAAACCATTATCCAGTAACCATTATTTTCTTTTTTTATTGTATGGATTTGTTGAATTTCCCTTATTTTTATTGTATAATAAATATGTAGTTTAAAACAAAAGGAGATTGAAATTTATGAATAAAAAAGATTTTAAGTATTTTTTGTATATTCACATTTTTGTTTTCACTATGTAGTTCTAGTTTTGCTGCTACTGTAAGTGCTAGTAAAACAACTATGAGCGTAGTTGATAAAAGCATTTGTGAAATTAATTTAAAAGATAAGGGGAAATTTACTAAAGAACTTACTGAATTTGATGCTAACAAAAAAAAGCAACCATCACTTTAACTTTAAAAGAATATTATGGAACAAGAAAATCTTACTAAACCTATAGAAATGTTTTTAGTATTGGATAATTCTCATAGTATGACTTCAACTTACGAAGGTAAAAGAAAAAGAGACAATATGTCGCAGAAAACAGCTACTTCTTTTGTAAATGCATTGTTTGATCATTATGAAAATGCTAAAATTGGTATTGTTAGTTTTTCTAGTGTTAATTTAGGTTCTACTTTAGGAACAGAAAATGATGCTAAACTTTTATTAAGTTTGTCAGATTCTAAAGATACTGTTCAAAATACAATTACTAATTATACTACAACAGAAGGACCTTACACAAACATTGAAGCAGGTTTAGCTATAGCAGAAAAGAATTTCACAAAATAATACAGATTCTCAAAAATATATTGTTTTAATTTCAGATGGTGTACCTAATCTTTGCTTAGATACTAATACTACTTTGACATATTCTGGAGTTGTTGCTACTAATACTAAAAAATAAATTGATTAGTTTAAAAAACAAAGGATATAATATCTTTTTCTGTTTTAATGGGATTGGCTGAAAGTAATACTCGAATCCATCTGCTCCAACAATTGCTGATGGTTCAAAAATATGACTTATCGTGAACTTGCTTTGAAGAGATTTTTTGGTACCACTTCTACTCCTACTGCTGGTAACTTCTATTATATAGATTACACTAATTTGTCTAAAACTGTTAACACAGATATATTTAATAAAATAACATATTCTAAAGATAATACATTAAAAAATATTGTTGTTAAAGATTACTTTCCAAGAGAAATTCTTGAAAACTTTAATTTCGAGTATGTAAAATCACCTAATATCGGTAAAGTTTCTGCTGAAGTAGATTTTTTCTGATAATAGTATTACATGGGAAATAGAATTATTAAAAAGAAGGCGAAGTTGCTACTTTAAGTTATAAATTAACTTTAAAGGATGAATATAATGAAGAAATTGTTGATAAGATTCTTCCTACTAATACTAAAGTAGATATTAATTTTTTGAAACAGTTGATGGAAAAGGCAATTCAAACTCAGATGTTTCTCCAAAGGTAAAATTAGTAATTAATGATGTAAAAGTTCCTGATAACACTATTACTGAAAATCCTATTCCTCAAACCGGAATTTACAACACATTATTTGTGATTTTTAGTTAGTGCAACAATAGTATTTGTTATTATAAGAATTAAACGTTTAAGTAAATTAAAAAAATAAAATATAACATAAAAAACCAACTCATTACGAGTTGGTTTTTGTGTTAAATAATTGATGCATTATATATTTTTATAATTACATCATTTAATTTTTGATCAAATTCTTCTTGTGTCTGATGAACATTTAAATCTTGTAATAATGCTCTTGAAAAGCTTGCTATCATTTTATTATTTTTAGCAAGTAATTCTACTGCTTCTTCTATGTCATATCCTCCAGACAGAGCTACTATTCTTACAACACAGCTATAGTCATATAAATCAAGATAATGGTTAGCTCTAGTTGGAATTGTAAATTTGAACATTATTTTTTTACTTTCATCCCAAGAATCTAGTTGTTTTTGATTTCATTTTTTAATATTTCTTCGCATTTTTCCTTTTCTGGTGCATTTATATCAACTTCTGGTTCTATAATTGGAACTAATCCTGCATTGCAAATTCTTTCTGCTAATTCAAATTGTTGTTTAACAATTGCTTTTTATTCCTTCTTCATTTGGCTCATATATAACTGATCTCATTTTTGTTCCAAAAAACATTCTTCTCGTTTGCTTCTTTTTAATTCTTCGTCAAGCTCTGGTATTTCCTTCATTAATTTTACTCCATTTGCTTGTTCTGCTAAACCTTTATCAACCTTTAAGAATGAAACAATTTGTTTTTCGTTCCATAAATAATCAGCTGTAAATTGGCCATTTACTTTTTGAAAGCATTGTTTTTTCAAATAATATTGCTCTATTATATGGTCATTTGTAAATGCTTTACTTGTGAATACTCTTTTTTCTCATTTCATGGATTAAGTTAAACATTTCTTCTTCTGAGCTATATTCACTTTCTTCTATTCCATAATTTTTTAAAGTTTTGCTACTGCTTCCACCACTTTGGTCTAGCGCTGCAATAAAGCCTGGTTTATTTTTCATAATTTCAAACATTTTCTCATTCATTTTTATTACCTACCTTTTTTATAATATTGGTTTGGGGTACTGTGATTCGAACACAGGAATGTCGGAGTCAGAGTCCGATGCCTTACCGCTTGGCGATACCCCAGAATATTTTAAATTTTAGTCACGAGCAAGTTTACTTACCAGCGACTCGCTATCGCCCCTGCATACTGATGCTGTAACTCAGCTAAAGCTTCGAACAGCCACAGCAGCTTGGCGATACCCCAGAATATTTTGTAGTAGTGTGAAAATACCATAGGTATTTTTTTCACACTAAGTAACATTATTTTATAGCTTTACGACCTCTAAATACTGCTACATCTCCTAATTCTGCTTCAATATTTAATAGTCTGTTATATTTAGCAACTCTATCTGTTCTGCATGGTGCACCAGTTTTAATTTGTCCTGCATTTGTTGCAACTGCAACATCAGCTAATGTTGTGTCTTCTGTTTCACCACTTCTATGTGATACTACTGCTGTATATCCATTTCTCTTTGCAAGTTCAATTGCATCTAATGTTTCTGTTAATGTTCCAATTTGGTTTAATTTAATTAATATACTATTTGCTGTGTTGTTGTCAATTCCTTTTGTAATCTCTTCATATTTGTTACAAATAAATCATCTCCTACTAATTGAACTTTGTTTCCAATACGTTCAGTTAGTTTTTTCCAGCTTTCCCAGTCTTCTTCTGACAAACCATCTTCAATTGAGATTATAGGATATTTTTTCTGCTAATTCAACTATAAAGTCTATCATTTGATCTTTTGTTTTAAATTCATCAGTTTTCCAAAAATAATATCCGTCTTTTTCCTATTTTTTAGCTTCATCAAACATTTCTGTTGCTGCAACGTCTAGTGCTAAGCATACATCTTCTCCTGGTTTATATCCAGCTTGTTTGATTGCTTCTATAATTAATTCTACTGCTTCTTCTTCGCTTCCTAAATTTGGAGCAAATCCGCCTTCGTCTCCAACACCTGTTGAATATCCTTTTGATTTTAATACTTTCTTTTAAGTTATGGTATACTTCTACACCCATTCTCATACATTCACTAAATGTTTTAGCTCCAACTGGCATAATCATAAATTCTTGTACACTTAAAGAACTGTCTGCATGTTTTCCACCATTCATAATGTTCATCATTGAACTGGTAATTCTTTTGCATTTACTCCTCCAATGTAGTTATATAGGCTCATTCCTAATGAAGCTGCTGCTGCTTTTGCTACTGCTAAAGAAACTCCAAGCATAGCATTTGCACCTAATTTGCCTTTATTTTCTGTTCCATCAAGTTTAATCATTGTAGCATCTATTTTAGCTTGTTCATATACGTTCATTCCTTCAATTTCTTTTGCTAATAACTTCATTTACATTTTCAACTGCTTTTAATACACCTTTTCCCAAGTATCTTTTCTTTATCTCCATCTCTTAATTCAACTGCTTCAAAGCTTCCTGTTGATGCTCCTGATGGAACCATAGCAACTCCTGAAAATCCTCCTTCTGTTACAACTTCTACTTGTACAGTTGGATTTCCTCTTGAATCTAATACTTCTAATGCTCTTACACTTTCAATTTCTAAATAATCTTTCATGATTATCCTTCCTTTCTTTTTTTGTTATTTTTCAATAAGACTATTTCCTGTCATTTCTTCAGGTTTTTCTAGTCCCTATAATATCTAACATTGTTGGTGCTAAATCTGCAAGTTTACCTTTCTTTTAATTTTACGCCTTGCATTCCTATTAAAACTAGTGGGACTGGATTCGTAGTATGTGCTGTGTGTGGCTCTCCAGTTTTATAATCTATCATTTGTTCTGCATTTCCATGGTCAGCTGTCATTAAGATTACTCCTTGTTTTTCTGCCATTGCTTCAACAACTCTTTCTACACATCCATCAATTGTTTCAATTGCTTTAATTGCAGCCTCTAGACTTCCTGTATGGCCCACCATATCTGGGTTAGCATAATTTTAATATAATGCAATTATACTTGTCTGAATTTATTGCTTCGACAACTTTATCTGTTACTTCTATAGCACTCATTTCAGGTTTTAAGTCATAAGTTTGAACTTTAGGAGATGGTATTAAAATACTATCTTCTCCTTTATATTGTTTTTTTTCTTCTCCACCATTAAAGAAGAATGTAACATGTGCATATTTTTCTGTTTCTGCAATTCTTAATTGTGTTAATCCTTTTTTAGAAACATACTCTCCAAATGTATTGACAAGTGCTTCTGGTTTAAACGCAACTTGAACATTTGGTATTGTTTCATCATATTGAGTAAAACATACATAATATAAATCTAATGTCTTTACTTCAAAGCCATCAAATTCTGGATCAACTAAACTTCTTGTTATTTCTCTTGCTCTATCTGGTCTAAAAGTTAAAGAATATAACTGAATCATGATTATCGATTGTTGCAATTGGTTCTTCACCATTGTAAATAACTGTTGGTTCAACAAATTCGTCAAAATACTTCTTTTTGATATGATGCTTCTATTCCAGAAATAGCAGACGTTGCTTTTTTCTCCCCCTCTCCATATACTAGAGCTTTATAGGCTTTTTTTCAACTCTGTCCCATCTTTTATCTCTGTCCATACTATAAAATCTACCAGATATACTTGCTATCTTTTCCTACACCTTTTTTTCTTTCATTTTTTCTTCAAGTTGTAGAATATAGCTTTCTCCTGAAGCAGGTGGTGTATCTCTTCCATCTAGGAAACAATGTACATATACATCTTCAAAATCTCTTCTTTTTGCTAATTCTAATATTGCAAATAAATGTCTAATATGACTATGAACTCCACCATCTGAAAGAAGTCCCATAATATGAAGTTTTTGAATTATATTTTTTGCAATTATCAATTGCTGCTGTTAATTCTTTAATACTAAAGAATTCTCCATCTTCAATTGATTTTGTAATACGTGTTAAATCTTGGTATACAACTCTTCCTGCACCTATATTTGTATGACCAACTTCTGAATTTCCCATTTGTCCTTCTGGTAAACCTACTGCCAACCCACTTGTGTGAATTTGAGTAGTTGGCCATGTTTTCATTAGTTTATCAATATTAGGTGTATTAGCTAATTTAACTGCATTTCCTTTTTTTCGTTTTCATTTATTCCAAATCCATCTAATATCATTAGCATTATTGGTTTTCTGTTCATTATTTTTCTCCATTTCTTCTAAATCGATAATATCTTAATAAATTCTTCTGCTTTTAAGCTTGCCCCTCCAACAAGACCTCCGTCTATGTCAGACATTGAAAATAATTCTTTGCTATTTTCAGGTTTAACACTACCACCATATAGTATGATAATATTTTCTGCAACATTCTTGCCATAGTCTTTTTTCAATTTGATTTCTAATTGACTTTATTGCGTTGTTTGCATCTTCAGATGTAGCAGTTTTTCCTGTTCCAATTGCCCATATTGGTTCGTACGCAATCATGACACTTTTTAATTGTTCTTCATTTAGTCCTTCTAATGCCAAATGAGTTTGATTTGTTATAATTTCTTTCTGTTTTCCTTGTTCCCTTTGTTCTAATGTTTCGCCCACACAAACTATTGGCTTCAAACCGTTTAATAACGCTGCTTTTACCTTTTTTATTTACAGTTTCATCTGTTTCTGCAAAATATTGTCTTCTTTCAGAATGACCTATAATTACATATTCAACGCCAATACATTTTAGCATCTGTCCAGAAATTTCTCCTGTATATGCACCCTTTTCTTCCCAGTGCATATTTTGTGCTCCTATTTTTATTTTAGTATCTTGTGCTGTAAGCAAACTGTAGAATAGGTCTGTATAAGGTACACAAAGAATTACTTCTGCTTTAGAATTATTTACTTCACTTTCAATTTGTCTTATAAAGCTCATTGCTTCATTAGGAAGCATATTCATCTTCAATTTCCTGCAACAACTTTTCTTCTCATCTGGTTTCCTCTTTTTTCTTAATCAGCAATTTGTTGTTCATTACTTTTTGCAATTTCCATTTTCTCTGATTTGCATTTTTGTTTTTCTTTATTATTCAATGCTGCAATTCCTGGTAGTGTTTTTGCCTTCTAGAAATTCTAAAGATGCACCTCCACCTGTTGATAAATAAATATTGTTAAATTCTTGTTTTACATCTTCGCCATTTTGTTTTGCTGCTTTCTTTATTTTTTTTTGAATAGCTGCAACTGAATCTCCTCCACCAATTACGCACTTTGCCTTTGTATGTGAAATATATTTAGCTATTTTTTCTGTTCCTTGTGCAAATTCTGGAACTTCTGTATATCCCAAAGGTCCATTCCATACTACTGTTTTTTTGCATTTTTCTAGTCTATCTGCAAAATATGTTAATGTAGTATCACCCACATCTAATATTTGCCAACCTTCTAAAGATTCTCCTTTGCCTTCTACATTTAATTTAACATTTTTATGTTCTGCTGATTCTACTGTTTCAGGTGTTAGCTCTTCACCTTCTGCTATTTTAGCTACCCTAGCATCTTTTGGTAATATTATTTCTACACCTTTATTAAGAGCATCTTTCATTATTTGTTTTGCCACTTCTATTTTTGTCTTCTTCATATTTAGATGAACCTATATCATATCCTTTAGCTTTTAAGAAAGTGTTAGCCATTGCTCCACCAATTTCTATTGTTTGAACTTTTTGCATTAAGTTTTCTATAACACCTATTTTATCTGATACTTTTGCTCCTCCCAAAATTGCAACAAATGGTTCTTCTGGTTTTTCAAGTACTGCTCCAAGTTTTTCAATTTCTCTTTCCATTAAAAGTCCTGCTACAGATTCATCCACATGATGTGCAACTCCTTCTGTAGAAGCATGTGCTCTATGTGCTGTTCCAAATGCATCATTTACGTAAATGCCTTCATTTCCAATTAAATCAGCCAATTCTATAGCTAAACTTTCTTCATTTTTTTCTTCTCTTGGATCAAAACGAACATTTTCAAGTAGTCCTGCTTCTCCTTCTTTTTAATTCATTAGCCATATCTTTTGCACTTGGTCCTGTCACATCTTCTGCACATTTTACTTTTTGCATCTAATTCTTCCGATAATCTTTCAGCTACTGGTTTCATTGAGTATTTTTTCGTTTACTTCTCCCTTTGGTCTACCTAAGTGTGAGCAAAGGACTACCTTTGCTCCACTTTCTAGCAAATATCTTATTGTTGGAAGTGCTGCTCTAATTCTTGTATCATCTGTAATTTCTCCATCTTTTAATGGTACATTAAAGTCACAGCGAACCAATATTTTTTTTCCTCTTAGTTCTTTTTGTATCTATGTCTCTTATTGTTTTCTTTTCCATATATACTTTCTTTCCCTTCTTTGTAACTACACATTAGATTAAATATTTTCAATCACTTTTGATTATTTGCTAGCAACATAAATAGCTAAATCAACTAATTTATTTGAATAACCCCATTCATTATCATACCATGCAACTAATTTTACAAAGTGTGTCTGTTAGTGCTATTCCTGCTGTACTATCAAAAATACATGTATGTTCATCATGTATAAAGTCTGATGAAACTACTGGGTCTGATACATATTCTACTATTCCCTTCATTTCATTTTCTGATGCTTTTTTTAACTGCTTCACATATTTCTTCATATGTTGCTGGTTTTTCTAAGTTACATGTTAAGTCTACAACTGAAACATCAACTGTTGGTACTCTAAATGACATACCTGTTAATTTTTCCATTTAATGAAGGTATAACTTTTCCAACTGCTTTTAGCTGCACCTGTTGATGATGGAATAATATTGTAACTTGCTGCTCTTCCACCTCTCCAGTCTTTTTTTAGTAGCTCCATCAACTGTTTTTTGTGTTGCTGTAATACTATGAACTGTTGTCATTAAGCCGTCTTTGATTCCAAAGTTATCGTTTATAATTTTAGCAAGTGGTGCTAAACAGTTTGTTGTGCATGATGCATTTGAAATAATATTCATATCTGGTGTATATGTTTTCGTTATTTACTCCCCATAACAAACATTGGTGCATCTTTAGATGGTGCAGATATAATAACTTTTTTTTTGCACCTGCTTCTAAGTGTGCATTTGCTTTTTTCAATTGTTGTAAATACTCCTGAACATTCTAGTACATAATCAACTCCATCTGCTCCCCCAAGGAATGTTTTTAGGTTCCATTTCATTGTATACTTTAATTTCTTTTTCCGTTTACTATTAATTTTCCATCTTTTTTCATAAACTTCTCCATTGAATTTTCCATGGATTGTATCGTATTTCATCATATATGCCATATAGTCTGCTGTTATAAATGGGTCATTTATTGCAATAACCTCTACTTCCTCTTTATTTAGTGCTGCTTGTAATGATAAATTTCCTATTCTTCCAAAGCCATTGATTCCTAATTTTATTGACATAATTTTTCCTCCTTTATGAATGTATTTTTTACATTCTTTTTTTGTTAATATGTTTAGTATATCCTAAACAATGTAATTTTTATATCAAAAAGAATACTTTTCAAGTATTCTTATATAAAAATATAGAAAAATAAAAAAAAAACTTATTAGTTAAACTAATAAGCTTTTTATTTATTATAATGTTATATTATCTATAATTTTAATTTCTTGAAACCAAAAATCACGATTAACTTCTTGGTGCCAAAAATCATGTACTTCTTGGAATACTAACTCTTGTTTTGGTGTCATTGTAAGTGTTATTTCTTGAAATAAAAAGTTTTTAATTTTGTCCAAGTGCTTATTTCTGCTGGTACATCAGCTCTTACTTCATTATTTTTTAATTCTTCCATTGTTTTTCCTCCTTTGTGGACTTCAATTATTTTCATATTATTTATACTATAAATATTGGAAATAATCAAGCTTTTTTGTGTTACGTTTTTGTTACATGTATATTACAAATGTATTACATTATATTTCCATTTGACTTCCTAAAAAACTTGCTGCAGATTGAGCAACTTTTTGTTCCACTTCATTCATTTTTTGTATTATTATCTTTTGATAGCAATATTACTGTACCAATTACATCTCCATCTGAAATTATTGGATATACAACTTGTGAATTGTATCTTCTTTCCTTATTTTCATTTTTTGTGATTGGAATTGCTAAATCATTGTTTTCCTTACTAGTATACTTCTCTTTATCATCCATCAATCTTTCTAGTTCTTCGCTAACATCTTGCTCTAGTAATTCTTTTTTTGCTCCGCCTGATACAGCAATTACTGTATCTTTATCTGTAATACATGCAATGTGTCCTGTTGTTTTTGCTAATGTTTCTGCATATCCTGTTGCAAATTCTGTTAATTCTCCTATTGGTGAGTATTTTTTTTTAAAATTACTTCTCCCTCTTTATCTGTAAATATTTCAAGAGGATCCTTCTTTTTATTCTCAATGTTTTTCTAATTTCCTTTGGAATAACAACTCTACCTAAATCATCAATTCTTCTTACTACACCTGTTGCTTTCAAAATATTACCTCCTCCTTTTAAATTTAAAGCTTTTTTTAGCTCTATGCAATTATAATTATTCTTATTATTGCTTTAAAAGGAGGTTTTTATACATTTTTATTCTTCAATATCCAATATTTCTTGTTTTCCTGCATCATAGCTTTTTTATAATTTTTTTCCAATTCATTAGAAAAATCCTGTAGTAAAACTACTTTTATACTTGGAAGTTTTTCCATCAATGTAGTCATCCATTATTTGTTTTAATTTTCTTATATTTGGTATTTCTTCCTGAATTTCATTTTTAAATCTACTAGCTCTGTCAACTAGTTTTTCTTTTATTGTTACTATATCTTCATTACTTGCACACGAAATTCTTTGGAATGTTTGGAACGAATCATAATATTTGAATATTGGAACATTCATACATTCTTTATCAAATTTATCATAAAAACATTTCCATCTTCATTGGAATATATTTAAATATTTCTTCTGCTTTTTCATTATACATTTTTGTTTTTAATTGCATGTTTATTTTCATTAAAATGTTTTTAGTATTTCTTCCATATCCGGTTCAAATTCATCTTCGATTGCTACTTGTGATAATTCTTCATCAACATTCGCACAGTAAGTTGAGGTTAGAGAAGATATATTCATTCCATTGAAAAATACAGACTTTATTGTTCTCATATCATAATTAATAAGATCTTTTTTTTTTATGAAATATGCAAAATATGAAAATAGTTTTACAATTTGTATTATTTCTATTCTTCCATTTTTTACATAATCCAATGTTTCATCAATTACTCCATTAAATTGATCGTCTGGTATTTTCCAATACTCTTCAGTAAGAAGCCTTTTATATCCAGGTAGCTGTTTTGTATCTACAGTATCACGTATTACTTCCATATTTTCTTTTAAAGATTTTCATGTCAAAAATACGAGTACGTACATATATTTTTTTCAATAAATTTAAAGAAGCGATATTCTGCCTTAAAATTGTAATAATAGTTGTTATCAAATTCTTTAATGTAAAAATTGTCTATTATCCATAAATACTCTTGAAGATACTAATACTGATTTGTATTCTTCATTGTTATTAATGTTCACAAACTTGTCTTTTTGTAATTTTTCCTGCTTTAATTTCAAAAGATATAGCTATTGTAAAAATCAGCATTGTTTGTAATACTCTATTATTAGTGTTTGGATACGAATTTGTAACTGTGTCAAATATTTTTTTAAAATTATTTAAAGCATGTTTCAAAAATACGTAAGTTTCTAGTTCCACTCTTATTAAATGTAGAAGTTATTAGTGCTGTATTTTCTCTTAGAAATCTAATTAAATCTGCATTGTTTTCGTATCTCATTAGAAGACCATTTATTATATAGTTAAATTCAGGTGCATATTCAAAAAGTTTCGCCTATTAATTTTTCTTTTATTCTTTCATAGTCATTTGCTTTGTCGAAAACATATTCAATGGTATCACGTATTCTTTCTACCATTGGCTTATCTGTTTTTATGTTTAATTTATTTTCTTTGTCTAATAAGTATGTGGCTATAAATGTTTTTCATTTCTAGGTTGCTATTTTTTAGTTTTGTAGATAATTTTTCATTACAAATTATTATTGTTTTTATGTGGTCATGTTCAACAAAGTTATTTATATATCCCAAAATATCAATAACATCAACATTTGCTCTTTCTAGGTCGTCAAAGCAAAGAACTTTATCATCCGTTGAAAAGAACTGAGCATAGTCTAGTCTATCTCCATTTTGAGTCACACCAAAAAGTTTGCCATATCTAGTCCTGTTTTTGCATATTCTGGTATACTTCCTACACCACTTGCTCCCATAAATTTTTTTTAAATTTTTATCCATTAATTGAGTAGTTTCGATAAATATCTTTTTTTGCTTATCTCTTCTAGGTTTGATATTCCATATAAAGACATATATATTGGCGTCAGTTTTTTTTCCGTTTACTTGCATTGCTTCGATTTTAGGTTTTATCTTGTGATTCCAAAAATAAGTTTTTCCGGCTTCCCCATTCGCCATTTATCATAATCGCATAATCTGTGTATTCTGCTCTAATATAGTCTAATATGCTTTCTACTAAATCTTCCATTTGCTTCATTCCTTTCTATTGTTCTTCACTTGTATTTTTTCACAGTCTTTTGCTATTGTAATAATTCCAATTTTCTTAGGTTGTGCATTTCTTAATGTTTTAACACATTCATTACATGTTGCTCCAGTTGTGTATATATCATCTAAAATTAGTATGTTCTTATTTTTTTTTTATTATTTCTTCATTGATAAGTTCATATACATTTTGTACATTTTGTTGTCGCTGTTCTTTATTAAGTTGACTTTGAACTTTGTTATTTTTATATTTTATTAATACATTTTTTTTTTTTGCATTGTTATATTCGTAATATTTTGAGATATAATCTTTGCTATTATTTCTGTTTGATTATATCCTCTTTCTTTTTATTTTTTTATTTGTCATTGGAACTGGAATAATTATATCATACTTTTCAAAAAAATCCACACATTTTTTCATTTTTTCACACAAAAAATTCAGAAAACATTTTTCCTAAGTATGGTTTGTTCTTAAATTTATACTCAATTATTTTTTCTCTTATTATTGAATTATACTCAAAAATATATGCATGTTCGTCAAAATACTTTGTATTGTCTTTTGAGTAATCATCTATTCTATTTAAATATAACTCTGTTTTTTCTAGTTTACTCTTACACTTGTCACATATATAGCTCTCAGAAATTGTTTCACACATCTCGCATTTGCGTGGAAAAATAAAAAGAGCATATTTTTTAAAAAGTTCATTAAAACCTCCTAAAATAAATAGCCCCGTTTTATCTTTTTTAATTAAATTTTTTCATGTTCCAATTCAAATCCAAATAGTTAGTAATTCTATCTGTTTGGTTAAATAAAGTTTTTATCATATGTGAAGTGTCTTCCATTTCATCTGTAATTCGCTTTTCAATTCTGTCAGTCTTTGCGTCTATTCTATCAGATTTTGTTTCTAGTCTATCAACTTTTTCTTCTAGTCCATCGAATCTTACTTCTAAACCGTCAAATCTTGTTTCTAGTCTATCAACCTTTTCTTCTAGTCCGTCGAATCTTACTTCTAAGCCATCAAATCTTGTCTCTAGTCTATCAACCTTTTCTTCTAAACCGTCAAATCTTGTCTCTAGTCTATCAACTTTTTCTTCTAGTCCATCGAATCTTACTTCTAAGCCGTCAAATCTTGTCTCTAGTCTATCAACTTTTTTCTTCTAGTCCATCGAATCTTACTTCTAAGCCGTCAAATCTTGTTTCTAGTCTATCAACCTTTTCTTCTAAACCGTCAAATCTTGTCTCTAGTCTATCAACTTTTTTTCTTCTAGTCCATCGAATCTTACTTCTAAGCCGTCAAATCTTGTTTCTAGTCTATCAACCTTTTCTTCTAGTCCATCGAATCTTACTTCTAAACCGTCAAATCTTGTTTCTAGTCTATCAACCTTTTCTTCTAGTCCATCGAATCCTTACTTCTAAATCGTCAAATCTTGTTTCTAGTCTATCAACCTTTTCTTCTAGTCTGTTTACAGATGCTCTTAGTTCTTCTATTGCTTTTTTGTTTTCTGCTTCTGACCTTTTGACTACATTAAGTATCTCTAATAGTAACTCTTCCTGCATAGGGGTTCACCTCCTTTTTAATGGTATTTTTATTTCCCCTATGGTAATAGTTTATATTATTTTAACACTGAAGTCAATATAAAACTATAAATTTCTCAATTTAAATTCTAACCCTGTATTTCTTTTTTTACTATCTGCATTTTGCGTCATAAATTCTATAATATTAGGATTTCCAATTAAAATAAGTAATTTTTTTTGCTCTTGTCATTGCAGTGTATAGCAATGTACGAGTAAGTAACATTGGCGCAGCCTGTACTATTGGCATAATAACTACATCGAACTCGCTTCCGTTGAGCCTTATGCACAGTAATGCAGTATGAATGTTCTATTTGCTCAAGTTCATCAAAGTTATACCATACTAATTTATCGTCATCAAACTTAATTTTTACCTTTTTTTTTTCTACTTCATCTATATTCAGTATTGTTCCATATTCTCCATTAAATACACCTTTACCCATTTCAAGTGTAGGTTCTCTTTTCTCCCAATAAATATCATAATTATTTTTTATTTGCATTATTCTATCACCTTCACGGAACACAGAATCTATATACTTTCTTTCGTTCTTTTCTTCTGATTCTGGGTTTATAGCTTGTTGCAAACTCTTATTTAATTCTTTGGTTCCAAGTTCTCCTTTTTTTTGTTGGACTAATTACTTGTATGTTTTGGGCAAAAGTATAGTTTCCATACTTTTCTAGTCTTCCTGTACATAGTGAAATTATATTCTCTAGCACTTTTAATTTATTAGTTTCATTTATAAAAAAAAAAATCTTCCAATAATTCTTCATTTTCGTTTTGTTCATCTTTACTAAAAATACTAATGCCCTCATTTACCTTATGGCTATTTAAAAATAATTTTACTCTTAGCTGCTTGTCTAAAAAAATTTTGTTTAATGTAATTGTAGTAAGTCTTTCAGATTGTATAATATCTTTTTAATACATTTCCTGGTCCAACTGATGGTAATTGATTACTATCTCCAACTAATACAAGTTTGGTTCCTTTATAAATTGCTTGTAATAAATAATTCATTAAAAATATATCAACCATTGATACTTCATCAACAATAATCACATCTGCATCTAGTGGTGCAACTTCTACATTTGGGTCTATATTTTTTGTAACTCATCTGAGCTTGTTTTTCCAATCTCTAATAATCTATGCAAAGTTTTAGCTTCTTCTCCAGTAGCTTCACTCATTCTTTTAGCGGCTCTTCCAGTAGGTGCACATAGTACAACCTTTTTTCTCCTCTTGTTTATACATTTCAATTATTGTTTTTTTATTATAGTAGTTTTTCCCGTACCCGGTCCACCGGTAATTACGCAAACATTATGCTCTTGAACTGCAATTACCGCTTCTCTTTGTTTTTCAGATAATTCTAAATCAGAATGTTTTTCAATTTTCTTTAATTTCTTTTCAAAATTACTAATTTCTTTTTACATTTAAATAATTATCTAAAGCTATCAAACTTTCAGCAACATTTTTTTTCAGCCACATAATAATTATATAAATATACCCACTCCTTTTTTTTCTATCTTCTAATACAATTTCATTTTTTGTTTTCAAAAATATAATATTGTTTTCTATCATCACTTCTGAAACATTTTTAGTAAATCTTTTTACAAACTGAATTAAATTTTCATATAATACTGCACAATGTCCATTATTAGTAGATAATTTAAGTGCATATTTTATACCGCTTCTAATACGTTTATCATTCTCTAAATCCATTCCCATTTTTATAGCAATCTGGTCTATTTGTGCAAAGTTAACCCTAACTGTCAAATCTATTAAAATATATGGATTTTCTTCTATTGTCGTTATTGTATTTGGCCCTAGTTTTTTATATATATTCCTTCTGCACTTTGTGGACCAATTCCGAATTTCTCCAGATAACTAACAATTTGCCATACTTCCCAATTTTCGTTAAAGCTTTGTGAAATTTCAATTGCTTTTTCCTCAGTAATTCCTTTTATACAAGATAACTTTTCAGGTTCAAATTTAATAATATTTATTACATCTTTACCAAAAGTATTAACCATTCTTTTAGCCGTTGCAGGACCTATCCCTTTGAATTTTCCATTTGCTAAATAATTTTCTATTGAATCTAAATCTTCTGGCATTAACTTTTCAAAAGTCTCAATTTTTAATTGTCTACCATATTCAGGATGTTCAACAAAATTACCAGTTATTTTTAGATTATCACCTTTTTTTCAATAAAAAGGAAGATAACCCACAACAGTAGTTTCCTCTTCATCTGTTTCAAATGTTGCAATTGTATAGCTATTTATTTCATTACGATAAATAATATCTCTAATTCTTCCTTTAATCTCCAAAGTTAATACGTCACTATTTTACTGTTTCATATTTATGAAATCATTTTACTCTATCTATTTTATCTTTATTTAAACAGTTTAGCAAGTATTATCTTTTAAAAAATGACATTTTGAGCAAAAAAACATATGGCGTGTAATTTTCTTACACACCATATATGTTATATACACCGTTACTTTAGTATCAATTGCAGTTAGCATTTGATGCGCTAAAGTACGTGTTAAGCACATTAGTGCTAACATCGTATTTGTTCATTTTTTCTGGTTCATTGAACCAGTGGTCAGTGCTACTTCACATAAAGTAGGGGGACGCAAACTATAGATGATGTGGCTGTAAGTCGTGCCATAGAAGAGGCGGTTAGACGTGCAAGAGCTATCAAAGCCACCCACTATACCGCAACCCTCCACGAGGAACACAAGGGCAGAAGTCGCTATCGACAGATTTGGCAGAGTATTCTGTGGTCCATTCATATGCATTTCCTGACATGTCAAATATATTACAATATTTGTCATTACTTTTTTCCTGTATTTGCAAATGATGTACTTTTATTTTGACTTGCATAACTACTTGCGTCTGTTTCTGTTGAATATGTTTGTATAAATATTATTGCTGTATCCCATGCGTAACTATTTACTAAATCACTTGCATATACTAATTCATTATTTTCTTTTTACCTCTCCATACATTTCTCTTGCTACTTTTGCTGCATTTGGTTGTGTTATATTACCTAATACTGTTTGATTATATTTTGAAGTTATTTTTTGATGCTGTTCCACTTGCTTCAAATCTTGCTATATAATATCCTCCATTAGATAAACTGGTTGATATAAACTCTGCTAAATTTCTGGCTGTTGCATTTTGCGCTGTTGAATCTGTTGCAGTATTTCCTTCTCTAAATGTACTTAATTCTTTAAAATAAGTATTTATTGTAACTTCTTGTGTACAATTATTTGCATTTTGTGCAGGCACATAGGTCCCGTTTTGTTTTGCAAAATTGCTATATCTTCCTAAAGTTATTGTATTTGTTGAACCATCTTTTGTTTTTTATTGTTCCTACTGGCACCCATACAAATTGATTTCCATCTGTTCCATTTTCTATTACTATTCCATCTTGTACTGCTGGTATATTATTTCCACTATAAGTATAACTTGCTGACTCTGTTGATGTTCCTTTTGCTAATACTTTAAAGCCTTTTGGTATTGTTATTTTATTTCCATATGCATCTTCTGCTTTTTGTATTTTTATCTACTACTGTTCCTACTAATGTTGAGATTTTGGGTAATGTAGTTTGATTATCGTCACTACCTGTTGTTCCATTTACTTGATTATCTAGCCAATTAGTTAATTCACCTATTTGTTTTTGATCATTTTCTGTTGCTTTATCCATTTTGCTTTTGTGCTTCTTTTTTTGCCTTTTTCTATTATTCCACTATTTCCAAATAGTGCATTTACGCTTACTCCCTGCTAAGATTAAAAGTACTACAATGGTTACTACTAATGCTATTAATGTAATACCTTTTTTCTTGTTTAATTTTTGTTTTCATAATTTTTCTTATCTCCTCCTTTTTTGATTTTACTTGTTTAAACTCTTTTAAATTCATTCTTCGTTTTCACTACCTTTCAATTTTTAGCTCTTATATATTTTTAATGTTAAAATCTGTTTTACTTAAAAATCATCTTCTATGATAATTTTATTAGGATACAAAAATAGACAGACTTCAAGCATTATTATGCTCATAGTCTGCCTTTGATATGCTTAATAAAGCTAATTTCTTAGCTTGGTTATTATTTATTAATGTGCTAGCTCTCTCTCTCTCTCTCTACTCCTGCATAGGTTTTAGCTTTTTTTCATGTTTTGTGCCTCTTTTCTATTTTTCTTTGGATTTGCTCTGTAATTATAATACTATAATAGTTTTGAATTTTCAATACTTTTTTAATTTTTTGTATAAAAACTATTGCACTTTGGTATAATGTGTACTATAATAATTTCAGTTTTAAAAATATTCTCCCATTAGCTCAGTTGGTAGAGCGCTCGGCTGTTAACCGATAGGTCGTTGGTTCGAGTCCAACATGGAGAGCCAATAAAAAAGAAGCAGATATTAAAATCTGTTTCTTTTTTATTTTATGCCAACGACCTATCGGTGTTATAGCGAAGCTATTAACTGATGAATAAACGAGCGCTGCCTGTGGCAGATGAAGCGAGTTTATGAATATGCATAAACTATTGTTTTAGACTTTGCGTAGTCAAAGGCTGAAACAATTAGTTTGATGCCTGAGGAGTTGGTTCGAGTCCAACATGGAGAGCCAATAAAAAAAGCAGATCTTAAAATCTGTTTCTTTTTTTATGCCAACGACCTATCGGTGTTATAGCGAAGCTATTAACTGGTGAATAAACGAGCGCTGCCTGTGGCAGATGAAGCGAGTTTATTAATATGCATAAACTATTGTTTTAGACTTTGCATAGTCAAAGGCTGAAACAATTAGTTTGATGCCTGAGGAGTTGGTTCGAGGAGTCCAACATGGAGAGCCAATAAAAATAAGTAGTCTTAAGACTACTTATTTTTATTTGTTTTTGGATTCAATCAATTATTTATTGTTAACAGCTGAGCGCGGGAGAGCGCGAGGCTTTAACTGCGACGACGAAATCGAGCGCGTCCAGTGGACGAAGCAGCGAGATTGAGGAAATGCAGAAACTATCGTTTCAGCGATTGCGTTTAGATATCAATAAAAAGTCGTCATTTTATATCTACACCTCCAAATATACATGTAGCATTTACATAAATTGTGTGTGAATTTTCATTTTTTGACATCAGATTTTCTTTTTTTCACTAACCCCACCAAATATTGATGAAGATTTAATTTTTACATTTACATCATCAGGTACATAAATTTCTATTCCACCAAACACACTTGTAGCATTTATTACAACATCATTTTCAATTATAGCTTTTTGTTAAATCACCCTTAACTCCACCAAATACAGCTGTTAATTCTGTTCCATTAAACTTTTCTCCCATCAAATTTTATGTTTTGTCCTGCAAAAAGTTGCACAATATCCTCCGTCTTTTTGTTCTATTTTCATTTAATTTTTTTATTTCTTCATTGATTTTATGATTAAAAGTATCTTTAAATATAAATGAAATACCAATAATAATTAAAACTGTTGGAAGTGCTAATTTCCATATCATATCAAAGTTTAATAGATCTTGACAACATAATAATAGTGCAATTCCAATCAATAATCCTATTATATTTCCTGTTTTTTTCTCTTTCTTTAAATAGTCCTATAAAACATGGTACTATTATAAATAAAGTCCACCATCCATCAAAAAAATATATTTATATTTATAATTCCAAGTGTTTCCTCCTATAATTAGTCCTACTACAATAAAAAACTATTCCCCATAGTACATTTCCAAAACTTTTCTTTTTTTTTTTCATTCCTTTCTAAAATTTATTTGTGCCTAACACTTTTGATATCTTATTAAAATGTCATATTTTTGACTTTCATATACCCTCTTTACTTTGATATAGTATACTTCCACCTGTTCCAAAAGCTATTAAATTTGCTGTTACTGTTATGTTTTCTTTTTGGTATTTTTACAATGTCATTTTTAACATAATCTTCTAATATTAATAATATATATTTTTTTCATTACTCTTAATGTATATTCTCTAATTGCTGATAATATGGTCCAGTGCAACTTTGCTAAATATTTACTACGAAAATCTTGTGTTGCATAGTCCATATAATTTATGTATTTTGTTAAAACTTCATCAGGCTTGTTTTTACTTGAGTTAATTACATTTTGCATTTCTTTTTCATAACTTTCAAAAAAATAATTTTATTGCTTCTTCAAAAACGGCATCTTTTGATTCAAAATAATAGTAAAATAATCCTACTGGACTTTCAACTTTATTTTGTATCATTCTAATAGAAGTACCTTCATATCCCTTTTCAAAAAAAACAATTTCAAAGCTGCTTCTACTACTATTTGTTTTTCTTTAGTTCCGATTGTTTAATTTTCTCTGCCATTCTACCTCCTTAACTGCAAATTTGCATAAATCTTTTTTTGTCCATATTTTTTTTTAATATTGTCCACAAAACTATTGTAATAACTGTTAATATTGTTAACTCAATTATATAACACAAATCTATTGAATTATAGAAAATTACTGCAGTTACTATTGATACCATTCCTAACACCATTCCAATCAGTACAGAAATTCCCGAACTTGCACTTTGTTTTACCACTTCTGTATCTGATGATGCATTTAACTTTGGATGTTTCAAATTTACTAATAGACCTATAACAGCTGTAAGAGTTGGCATTATTATTGTTGCTAAGAGTATGAATATAATGTCTTTTTATTTTTGGTCTAAAAATTATAAAAAATATAATTTCGCTTACAAACATTATAGGCATTGTTATTATATTGCTTGTAATAATTTTAGCCTTAAATATTTTTTTCTTATTTCTATTGGAATTGTTTTTAAAATGTATAAACTCTTTCCTTCTAATGATATAGAAGATGAAGTTATTGATGTCATACATGCTGTATATATTACAATTTGAAAATATATTTTAGGTATGTAACTTTCTATTTGTTCCATAGTCAGTCCTATATTTTCTCCTTCTAAGACAGCGTTTATCGCTCCATCAAGGTTTACACATAATGTTATTGTTATAACTAACATTAAAATAATTCCAAATGATGTATTAAAAATATATACTGTTGATGAAAAATATCTTTTAATTTCTTTACTAACCAATGCTTGTATTTTAGATTTAGTTTTTTTTATATTTTGTGTATTTTTTCCTTTTTTGTGCTACTGCTTGTTTCTTTTGATTTTGATATAACCTTAAAATAATTTATACTTGCTATATAAATAAATAATATTGTTGGAATAATATTTATTGCCAATAGCATTAAAAAATCTTGTATTTTAGAATCTTGTATTAATTGTATATACAGCTTTGCCGGGTAGTAAATATTTGTTAATGTATTGTTTTATACTCATTGCATTTTGAACTACACTTGTTATTATATCTTTCAATTTGAATGATAGGAAAAAAATACCTATAAATACTATTATTGTAGATAATACCTGTATTAGTTTTTTTGTGCCTTAAATTTAACTGATATTGTTTTTATTATACTTCCTAATAAAGCTGATATTATAGTAGGTATTATAGGAATTAAAAGTGTCATTATAATTGATATAAGGTAAAAACTTATTCCCGGCTTTTCAAAATACGCATATACAGCAAATGCTGGAAGCATAAATAATAGGTTATATAAATATTGAAATACTAGTAATTTAAATATTCTTACAAAAAAATATTGTTGATTTTTTATTGGAAGTGAAAATAACAAATCACTATCTTTTGCATCAAATAATATTCCTTGCGTTTTATAAATTGCTTCTATCAGAGTTATTACTACTGTAAAAAGTATATACATTGTCAACACAACATGAGTCAGATTAAGTGGCGCAAGTTCATAAGCAAACATAACTGCATAAGTTCCTATTCCGCCATTACAAGTATCGCTAAGAATATTGGAAACATTATACTAGATATTTTAGATGATTTCTTTTTTTTTTAATTTATACCTAAATAAATTCATGTCTTGTGACATTACTGCTTTTAGTAATGATATTATTTTACTCATATTTTTTCTCCTTCATCTAGTTCTAAAAATACTTGCTCTAATGATTCATCACCTTTTATTTCTTTCATGTTTCCTATTTTAACAATTTTTCCTTGTTTTATAATTGCAACTCTGTCGCAAAGCTTTTTCTGCAACTTCTAATATATGAGTTGAGAAAAATATGGTCTTGCCTTGTTTGCACATATCTTTCATTACTTCTTTTATATCAAACACGGCTTTTGGATCTAACCCTACAAAAGGTTCATCCATTATTAAAACATCAGGATTATGTACAAATGCTGCAATTAGTGCTATTTTTTTGTTTCATTCCATGTGAAAATGATGAAATATAATCATCTAATTTTTCTTGCATTTCAAACATTTTTGCATATTTATTTACATTCTCTTCTCTTACTTCTTTTGAAACTTCATACATATCACATATAAAATTTATAAAATCAATTGCCTTCATATTCTCATATAAATCAGGATTATCCGGAACATAAGCCATTTGCTTTTTACATTCAATTGGAGATTTTTTTATTGATTTTCCGTTGATCAAAATATCTCCTTCTTCAAAATCTAAAATACCCACTATTGATTTTATAGTTGTTGTTTTTCCAGCTCCATTATGACCTATAAAAGCAAATATTTCTCCGTTATTTACTGTAAAAAGAAATATTATCTACAGCATTTCTTCTCTCCATTATAGATTTTGGTTACATTTTTAATTTCTATCATTTTTAACCTCCATCACTTTTAAATTGTTTATATAATTCAAACTTGAATATCGTTCAAAAATAATTATATTACTTTATATAAAATCAATCAACATTTTTTGAACAATATTCAAAAAAAAAAGATTAGCATAAAAGCTAATCTTTTTTTCGTTATATTATAACTTTACTATTCATTTGATTCTCTAGATATTTCTTCAATTGATTTTTCATTTGCTTGTAATAATGTCCGCTTGTCCAAGTTGATGTAAGACCAAAATCAATATAAATTAATTGTCCTGACATATATGAACAAATATCACTACCTACTACTACCATTGGGTATCCCATATCTTTTGGCTCTGCTGGATATCCGTTCCAACTTTTTAAGAAAATATTAGATATTATTTCTTCTCCTTCTTTAGCATTTCCTGTTGGGCTTGAAGATTTATTAAAATCTTCTGTTAAACCAGTTGTAGTGTCTCCTGGATTTATTGCATTTATACGAATTCTTTTATTTATAAATTCTGGTGACATACATTTATATGTTACATAAGACTCTAAGCATTGTTTTGCAAAAACATAAGCGCTCTTAATTAATTCAGGATTTTTTATCATACCATTCCATTGCATCTTCCCCATGTTGGCAAATTAATTAATTCAACTGCTTTTTTATTATATACTTGTTGCCATCCAAATCCTCCTACAGAAGAAATGTAAGTAATAGATCCATGTTCATTTATTCTATCTAATAATTTTTCAGTCATATATTTTTTGACTATAGAAATTTACTTTTTGAACTAACAATTCTTTACCTGGAAATTGCGCTATTCCATGGCATAAAAAATAGAGCATCAATTTTTTCAGGTAATTTACTAATAACCTCATCAATTTCTTTTCTTTTTTGCTTAAATCAGCCTTAAATGCTTTTTTTCAACAGGCAAGTCAATAGGGTTTATATCAATTGCATATACCTTTGCACCTAATTCCAACAATAATTCTGTTGCTGATTTACTCATTCCTGATGCTGATCCTGTAATTACTACAGTCTTTCCTTCATAACCAAATAATTTTTTAAATCCATAAAAAACCTCCATTCATATTTATTATTACATAAAAAAATATTTTTTTATAACTTTTATATGTAATATTCAATATGAAGAATAACACTCTTTTTCTTATTTTTTCAATCTTTTTTTATTAAATATAAATTTAACATATTATAATATTTAGAAAAAACTAGAGAATATCTAAAATAGATATTCTCTAAGTAAAATCTCGTTTTGTAAAAATTACTTTCTACATTTGTAGATTACAATTATATGAAAATATTTTTTTACACTCTTTAGCATATATTCATTTTGTGTTTGCAGAGATTTTTACAAATAATCAAAATTACTGTTATAATTAAAAAGTAATCCAAGTACTATTGCTAAAACTATTACTGCAGCTAATGCTCCAAGTATTGTTGATGCTAACTCTGCTCAATTATAGCACCTATAACTAAAGCAAATAATGCACCAACTATTGCAGCTATAACTTCTAAGCAATTGCATCTCTTACATTTTGATTTTTTTTTCGCAACAATAACCGTATTCTGATTCCATATTTTTTTTCAACTCCATTCAACACTAGGTAGTGTTTAATATATAATATGAATACAAGCATTGTTTTGATACAACTAGTCTCTTCTTTTTCCAAAGATAGATAGTATTCTTAAGAATATATTTATAAAATCTAAATATAATTGCATAGCTCCATATATATATAATTTTTTCTTGGTTAATGCCTTCTTCATATTGTAAACTTTTTATTTTGTTCATGTCATACACAGTTATTCCAAAGAAAACTAATAATATAACCCAGTCTAATATAATGTCTAACATACTATTTCCAATAAATATATTTATAATACTCAAAATAATTCCAACTATAAGTACTGCAAACAATATGTTATGCCAAGAACTTATATCACGTTCAGTTTTATATCCATAAAGCGCAAGACCACCAAATAATAGTGCAGATGCTAAAAATAGATATATAATAGAATTTAATTCAAAACAATAAAATATTGAAGATAGTGTAACACCATTTAGAGTTGCATATGCAAAGTACAATATCCCAACAAATGTTGGAGATAAATTTTCTAAATAATAATGAAAATAAAATTACTACTAGCACCTCTGCTATTAATAATACTCTCCACATGTCATTGATAATTATTTTAACTAAAAGTCCTGACGAATATGTGTACCATGATACTATAGCTGTTCCTAGCAATCCTAAAAACATCCAAAAAAGAATGTCTGTGAAATTAGTTTTGAATCTGTATTCTCTTCCATATTTTTCTCCTTTCTTTATATGATTTTAATTTTATGTATTATTTATATAATATATTATTTTTTATACTTAATCAATATTATTCATTCACATTTTACTTATATTTCTTAATTTAGTAATAAATTATTCACATAAGTTTTCTTCAGCTGTCACAGGCAGCGCTCGTTTATTCATCAGTTAATAGCTTCGCTATAACACCGATGGGTCGTTGGTGTATTTTCAAATTTAAGTGACCAACGACCATACGATTTGAAACTTATCATTTCAGCGTTTGACTAAACGCAATCGCTGAAACGATAGTTTTCTGCATTTCCTCAATCTCGCTTCATCGTCCACTGGACGCGCTCGATTTCGTCGCAGTTAAAGCCTCGCGCTCTCCGCGCTCAGCTGTTAACAATAAATAATTGATTAAATCAAAAACAAATAAAATGAGTAGTCTAAAGACTACTCGTTTTTTATTATTCTCCATGTTGGACTCGAACCAACGACCTATCGGTTAACAGCCGAGCGCTCTACCAACTGAGCTAATGGAGAAATTATAAACTGGCGACAACCTATTTTCTCAGCAGGGTAACCCGCAAATATCGTCGGCACATTGGAGCTTGACTTCTGTGTTCGGTATGGGAACAGGTATTTCCTCCATGTAATCATCACCAGAAATACTTAGTATACTTTTAGTACACTCAAAAAATATAGAGAAAGTCTTCCTTGACTTCTTTCTTCTTCGTCGTCTTTTTTCTTCTTTTTTCAGTAAACTTTCCAACCATCCAATATACTTTCTTAACCTTGCTTACTTATATATATATATTAGTGGTTAAGCCCTCGATTTATTAGTATTGGTCAGCTCAATACATTGCTGTACTTACACCTCCAACCTATCAACCACATAGTCTTTATGGAATCTTACTATCTTACGATATGAGATATCTTATCTTGAGGTGGGCTTCACACTTAGATGCTTTCAGCGTTTATCCCTTCCATACTTGGCTACTCAGCCGTGCCACTGGTGTGACAACTGATACACCATCGGTATGTCCATCCTGGTCCTCTCGTACTAAGGACAGCTCCTCTCAAATATCCTTCGCCTGCGACAGATAAGGACCGAACTGTCTCACGACGTTCTGAACCCAGCTCGCGTGCCGCTTTAATGGGCGAACAGCCCAACCCTTGGAACCGACTACAGCTCCAGGATGCGACGAGCCGACATCGAGGTGCCAAACCTCCCCGTCGATGTGGACTCTTGGGGGAGATCAGCCTGTTATCCCCAGGGTAACTTTTGTCCGTTGAGCGATGGCATTTTTTCCATTCAATTTCCACCGGATCACTAAGCCCCTACTTTCGTATCTGCTCGATATGTCTATCTTCCAGTTAAGCTCCCTTCTGCCTTTACACTCTTTCGTGCGATTTCTGTCCGCACTGAGGGAACCTTTGGGCGCCTCCGTTACTCTTTTTTGGAGGCGACCGCCCCAGTCAAACTGCCCGTCTGACATTGTCCTCTGGCCTGAATCATGACCACTAGTTAGAATTCCAACAAATTAAGGGTGGTATCCCAAGGGTGACTCCGGAAAAGCTGACGCCTTTCTTTCTTAGTCTCCCACCTATCCTGTACATAACTTGCCGAAACCCAGTATCAAACTGCAGTAAAGCTCCATGGGGTCTTTCTGTCTTGTCGCAGGTAACTAGCATCTTCACTAGTACTACAATTTCGCCGGGTACATTGTCGAGACAGTGCCCAAATCATTACGCCTTTCGTGCGGGTCAGAACTTACCTGACAAGGAATTTCGCTACCTTAGGACCGGTTATAGTTACGGCCGCCGTTCACTGGGGCTTTAGTTCTAAGCTTCGGTTTACACCTAACTCTTTCCCTTAACCTTCCAGCACTGGGCAGGCGTCAGCTCCTATACTTCATCTTTCGATTTTGCAGAAACCTGTGTTTTTGTTAAACAGTTGCTTGGGCCTTTTCTCTGCGACCTAATTTTACTTAGGCTCCCCTTCTCCCGAAGTTACGGGGTTATTTTGCCGAGTTCCTTAACAATGCTTCTCCCGCTCGTCTTAGGATCCTCTCCTCATCTACCTGTGTCGGTTTGCGGTACGGGTATTTCTAGTTAATATCTACAAGCTTTTTCTCGTCAGTGTGATTCTTGATATTTCGTTACTATTAATTTTCACTATCCCTTGCGGACCAAGTTTTTCCTCTTCCTTGGTTATCTTCCTCTACTGCGTCCCTTGCATCTTTTAAAACTAGCTATAGTGCAGGAATCTCCACCTGCTATCCATCAGATACGCCTTTCGGCCTCTCCTTAGGCCCCGACTTACCCTGGGCGGACGAACCTTCCCCAGGAAACCTTAGACTTTCGACGGCAAGGATTCTCACCTTGCTCTCGCTACTTATTCCAGCATTCTCTCTTCTGCTTCGTCCACCAATGCTCTCGCTTTGACTTCTTCCTACTACAGAATGCTCCTCTACCACTTAGGAACATAGTTCCTAAATCCGAAATTTCGGTGTATAGTTTAGCCCCGGTAATTTTCCGCGCAAATTCACTCGACCAGTGAGCTGTTACGCACTCTTTGAATGAGTGGCTGCTTCTGAGCCAACATCCTGGTTGTTTATGCAAATTCACATCGTTTTCCACTTAACTATATCTTTGGGACCTTAATTGTCGGTCTGGGCTCTTTCCCTTTTGACCACGGAACTTAGCTCCCGCAGTCTGACTCCTGAGTATTCTAATTATGGTATTCGTAGTTTGATAGAGTTTGGTAACCTGGTTTGGCCCCTACCTCATTCAGTGCTCTTACCCCCATAATTCTTTGACCTCAAGGCTAGCCCTAAAAAGCTATTTCGAGGAGAACCAGCTATCTCCGAGTTCGATTGGAATTTCTCCGCTATACACAGTTCATCCGGTCCCTTTTTAACCACAACCAGTTCGGACCTCCACTGAATTTTTACTTCAGCTCCATCCTGACCATGGCTAGGTCACCCGGTTTCGGGTCTATTATATATGACTTATATCGCCCTCTTCAGACTCGATTTCTCTTCGGCTCCATTCCTTATTCAGAACTTAACCTCGCCATATACAATAACTCGCTGGACCGTTCTACAAAAAGTACGATATCGCGCCTTAAATCGCTCTATCTGCTTGTAAACATAGGGTTTCAGGTTCTATTTCACTCCCCTCCCGGGGTCCTTTTCACCGTTCCCTCACGGTACTTGTTCTCTATCGGTTACCAAGTAGTATTTAGCCTTACGGAATGGTCTCCGCTCCTTCATACGAGATTTCTCGTGTCTCGCACTACTCTGGATTTATCTCGCCTTCACTCTGTTTTCATATACAGGACTTTCACCTTCTTTGGTTTACCTTCCCTGGTAATTCTACTAACATCATTCTTGGCTTTATTGATAATCCGAACCCCACAAATATTACTATCCATGGTTTAGGCTCTTCCTGTTTCGCTCGCCACTACTTCAGGAATCGTTGTTACTTTCTTTTCCTATGGGTACTAAGATGTTTCAGTTCCCCACGTTCCCTTCCTATACACTACTTTACTCATGTATGGATATACAGTCTTTTTTACTGTATGAGTTCCCTCATTCGGACACCCACGGCTCGATGGATATTTGCTCCTCCCCGTGGCTTTTCGCAGCTTATCACGTCCTTCTTCGGCTCTTGGTACCTAGGCATTCTCCCTACGCTCTTTGTAGCTTAACCTTCTTTGTGATTATTCACTTCGTACTGCTTTTTGTCAAACTTCACTAAAAATCTCCTCAATATACAAATGTATTATTTCGTCGATTTTTTGTTCGTTTTCCTCGCATTACTCGTAACTAATCCCAAAATCTTCTTTTAATTAATTGATCTAATTAATCGGTTTTCTTCATTGTTACAATTTTCTCAATGTTTAACATTGTCTCAATTGCTTTTGGTTGAATTGTTATACTAGACTTTCTTAATCTAATATACTAGTTTACCTTATTTTTTTGCTTTCTCTATATAATTTTCAATGTACTTTTTGAAATTAAAATTTATATTTTAATTTCTATGGTGGAGATAAAGGGAGTCGAACCCTTGACCTCCTGCTTGCAAGGCAGGCGCTCTAGCCAACTGAGCTATATCCCCATATAAATGTACTTCAAAATAGCACATTGAAAAATAAATAACAAACCTCTTCTTTGAGAAGAAACGTTTTCTTTTCTTCTCAAAGTCGTATATATTTTCTTTTGAAAATATATTTTCAAAACCTCTCTCTTTCTCCTTAGAAAGGAGGTGATCCAGCCGCACCTTCCGATACGGCTACCTTGTTACGACTTCACCCCAATCATTGATTCTACCTTCGACTGCTGCCTCATTTAACTGTTGGCTCACAGGCTTCGGGTATCCCCAACTCTCATGGTGTGACGGGCGGTGTGTACAAGGCCCGGGAACGTATTCACGGCAGTATGCTGACCTGCCATTACTAGCCATTCCGGCTTCATGTAGGCGAATTTCAGCCTACAATCCGAACTGGGGATGCTTTTTGGGTTTCGCTCCATATCACTACTTCGCTTCCCTTTGTAACATCCATTGTAGTACGTGTGTAGCCCAAGACATAAAGGGCATGATGATTTGACGTCATCCCCACCTTCCTCCGTATTATCTACGGCAGTCTCCTTAGAGTTCCCATCTCTACATGCTGGCAACTAAGGACAGGGGTTGCGCTCGTTGCGGGACTTAACCCAACACCTCACGGCACGAGCTGACGACAACCATGCACCGCCTGTATACAGATTCCGAAGAGCTATTTAATCTCCTCTTAAATATTCCTGTATATGTCAAGCCTTGGTAAGGTTCTTCGCGTTGCTTCGAATTAAACCACATACTCCACTGCTTGTGCGGGCCCCCGTCAATTCCTTTGAGTTTCAACCTTGCGGCCGTACTCCCCAGGTGGGATACTTATTGCGTTTGCGACGGCACAGAAGACTTAATATCTCCTACACCTAGTATCCATCGTTTACGGTGTGGACTACCAGGGTATCTAATCCTGTTTGCTCCCCACACTTTCGTGCCTCAACGTCAGTTACAGTCCAGTAAGTCGCCTTCGCCACTGGTGTTCCTCCTAATATCTACGCATTTCACCGCTACACTAGAATTCCACTTACCTCTCCTGCACTCAAGAAAAACAGTTTTAGTTGCAGTTCCTCAGTTAAGCCGAGGGATTTCACAACTAACTTATCTTCCCGTCTACGCACCCTTTACACCCAATAATTCCGGATAACGCTCGCTCCCTACGTATTACCGCGGCTGCTGGGCACGTAGTTAGCCGGAGCTTCCTCCTTAGGTACTGTCCTTTCTCTTCCCCTAACGACAATAGTTTACAATCCGAAAACCTTCTTCCTATACGCGGCGTCACTGCGTCAGAGTTTCCTCCATTGCGCAATATTCCCGACTGCTGCCTCCCCGTAGGAGTCTGGGCCGTATCTCAGTCCCAATGTGGCCGTTCAACCTCTCAGTCCGGCTACTGATCGTCGACTTGGTAGGCCGTTACCCCACCAACTATCTAATCAGACGCAAGGCCATCTTTTAGCGGATTACTCCTTTCCCGATTGTACCATGTGATTCTCTCGGCATATGCGGTATTAGCAATGATTTCTCATTGTTATTCCCCTCTAAAAGGCAGGTTCCTTACGCGTTACTCACCAGTCCGCCACTAAAGCCATTGTTGTAAAGTCGACTTCAACTTTCTTCGAACAAGTTCTCTGTCTATTTCCAGTTCATTACAACGACTTCCGTTCGACTTGCATGTCTTTATGTGCGCCGCCAGCGTTTATCCTGAGCCAGGATCAAACTCTCATATTTTTGGTTTATTTACTTCGATTATTTCTAATCTACTTAAATAACTTTTTTGATTTGAGTTTTTTGACTCTTAATTATTTTCTGGCTGTGATTTCTCACAGTATTTTTTTATAGATAGTTTGCTTCTATCTTCCTTTATTATTTTTGGTTTCTCAAAGGTTTGTTATTTACTTTTCAATGTGCTTTTTTAAGTCTTCAACAAGATGTTCTTGCTGAAGACAATATTTATTTTAGCACAGCTATTTTATAAAGTCAACACATTTTTTTAAATTTTTTTAAAATATTTTTTTAAAAATTTTTACTAGTTAATTTTTTCTTTATTTTTCGCCATTTTTCGCGTTTGAATTTATAATATTTTTTTTTATTGTTAATCTTGTTTTTTATAAAATTATGATTATACATTTTCAAATGCACCTTATTTAATTTCTGTTTTTAACAACTTCATACATTTATAATTCCAGCTGAGACAGATGCATTTAATGAAGTAATTTTGCCCTTCATTGAATTTTTACTAAAAGTCACAGTTTTCTTTTACTAATCTGCTCATTCCAAATCCCTCACTACCAATAACAATTGCTATTGGCATTTTATAGTCTTGCTTTTGTATATATTGTATCTGTGTCCATATCTGTTCCACATATCCAGACATCTTGCTCTTTTTAAATATCTAATTGTTTCATTTATATTATTAACTCTGGCAATCTTCATATATTCTACTGCACCTGCAGACACTTTGCTTACTGTACTATTCACAGAAGCTGCTCTTCTTTTAGGTATAATAATTCCATGAACACCAGCTGTCTCTGCAGTTCTAATAATAGAACCCAAATTATGTGGATCCTCTATTCCATCTAATATTAGTATAAATGGCATTTCATTTTTTCTTTTTTGCTTCTTCTAAAATATCTTCTACTTCACAGTAATCATAAAGGTGGTACTATTGCAATGACTCCTTGGTTATTTGGAGTTTGTGCAATTTGGTTTAGCTTGTTTCTTTCCATTTCTGTAACAATTATTTTTTCTTTCTTTAGCTATTGCCAATATTTTATGTATTGAACCGTGTTTTTCTCCATTAGCTACTAATATTTTATTTATATCTCTGCCTGATTCTAAAAGTTCTAATACTGCATTTCTGCCTTCTACTTGATCATTATATTCTTCGTTTTCCATCAAATACTCTCCTATTTTTTTTATTTAGTAATTCTATTTAAAAAGACATTTGGTATTTTTTTGAATATCTTTTACTAATTTACTCTTCATCTAATTTAAGGACAGACAAGAATGCTTCTTGTGGGATTTCAACATTACCTATTTGTCTCATTTTCTTTTTACCACGTTTTTGCTTTTCTAGCAATTTCTTCTTTCTAGTTATATCTCCGCCATAGCATTTAGCCAGTACATCTTTTCTCATTGCAGATATAGTTTCTCTTGCTATGATTTTTACCTCCCAATAACAGCTTGTAGTGGAATTATAAATAATTGCCTTGGTATAACATCTTTAAGTTTCTCTACCATTTTTCTTTCCTTTTTCATAACTACTATCTCTATGCACTATAAATGATAAAGCATCCACGCCTTCTCCATTTACCCATATGTCTAATTTTACCAAGTCTGACCTTCTGTACTCTTTAAATTCATAATCAAATGAAGCATAACCTTTTGTCTTAGATTTTTTAGATTATCAAAAAAATCATATATTATTTCATTCAAAGGCATTTCATAAATTAAAGTTACTCTGTTTTCATCTAAATATTTCATATCAATATATGTTCCACGTCTGTTTTGGCATATTTCCATAATTCCACCAACATATTCTTTTGGTGTAATTATTTCTGCTTGTACCATTGGTTCTTCCATATAGTCTATTTCATTCGGTGTTGGCATATCAGATGGATTATACAAATCTAATACTGTTCCATCTGTTTTATGTATTTTGTATATAACTGATGGAGAAGTTGTTATTAAACTTAAGTCAAATTCTCTATCCAATCTTTCTTCTATTATTTCTAAATGTAATAAGCCTAAAAATCCACATCTAAACCCTGAACCTAATGCTCCTGATGTTTCTGGTTCATATTCAAGTGCGGCATCATTTAATTTTAATTTTTCTAATGCCACTTTTAAATTTTCATAATCGCTTCCATCTATAGGATAAATTCCACAGTACACCATTGGGTTTACTTTTTTATACCCAGGTAATGGCTCTTGGGCAGGACCTTCCTTTAAAAGTAATTGTATCGCCAACTCGTACATCTTGTAGACTTTTTGATACTTGCTGCAATATATCCAACTTCTCCAGCCTTCAAATCATTGCTAGGCGCATATTTACCCGGTTCAAAATACCCTACTTCTGTAATTGTAAAACTCTTGCCTGAAGACATTAGAATCATTTCGTCTCCGACTTTGACAGTTCCGTCTTTAATACGTACATAACAATAGCAACCTTTATAATTATCATAAATAGAATCAAATATTAAAGCTTTAAGAGGAGCTTTGCAGTTTCGTCTCCTGTTGGTGCTGGTAAAGTCAGTTACTATTCTCTCTAATACTTGATCTACATTTAAGTCCTGACTTTGCAGAAATACATGGTGCATCTTGAGCTGGTATTCCTATAATGTCTTCAATTTCTTTTTTTACTTCTTCTGGTCTTGCATTTGGTAAGTCAATTTTATTTATAACTGGTAAAATTTCCAAATCATTATCAATTGCTAAATATACATTTGCTAAAGTCTGTGCTTCAACACCTTGACTGCTGTCTACTACCAAAAACTGCCCCATCACATGCTGCCAAGCTTCTAGAAACCTCATAATTAAAATCGACATGCCCGGGCGTGTCTATTAAATTAAGTTCATAGTCATTACCGTCTTTTTGCACATACTTCATCCTCTAACAGCTTGTGACTTTAATTGTAATTCCCGTTCCTTCTTTCTATATCCATATTATCTAAAACTTGATTTTCCATTTCTCTTTTTAGATAATACACCTGTCATTTCAATTAACCTATCTGCTAAGGTAGATTTGCCATGATCTATATGTGCAATAATACTAAAATTACGAATAAACTTTTTCTATCCTGCATATTCTTCCTCCTCGTTTTTACATATATGATATTTTAGCATATTTATATTTGAAAAGCAATTAAAAAGTTCTAACTAATATGTTAGAACTTATATAGAATTAGTCTCATTTAATCTTATATCTGGCAAAATGTTTCTATAATAATCTTGCCAATAATCTTCATTTAATTCATAATTGTCATATGTTTCATTATATAACTCAGGTTCATTTATTACGGCAAATATCACTCCTATAGTAATTATAGAGCTAATAATTATTACCAGGAATTGCCAATGCACTAATAACCAAACCTGCTATTCCAATACCTTTTTACCTCCTTCAATTTTGCTCTTTTTAGCAACATCTACTGCACCTAATATCAATCAATCCAACAATTGCTAAAGCAAACATAATAAAACAAATAAATGGTATCCATCCCATTGATAATGAAATAATTCCTAATATTAACGAAGCTATTCCCATAAAAAACTCCCCCTTATTCAATTTACTCTTTAATTATAAAATATTTAGCATATTTTGTCAATTTTCTTTACAAAAAAGCTTAAGATAATATAAAATATGTTTAGATTATTTTTGAGGAAAGACTATGAATAAATTTATTTCAAAAAGTGAGCAAGATACTATAAATTTTGCTGAAAACTTTGCAAACCAATTACATAAAAAGATATTATTGTTTTGTCAGGTGATTTAGGTTCTGGCAAGACAAAATTTGTGCAAGGTATATTGAAACACTTTGGATTAGAAAATGAAATATCTAGTCCTACATTCACTATAGTAAATGAGTACAATGCAAATATTTGCCCTATATACCATTTTGACGTGTATCGTTTAGCTGATATTGATGAGTTTTACGCTATGGGTGGAGAAGAATATTTTGAAAATGGTATCTGTTTAATTGAATGGGGAGAATTAATTGAAGATGCATTGCCTTCTAATTATATAAAAATTACATTTAGTAAAAAGTAAAAGAAAATGATGAATATAGAGAATTGAACATAGAAAGGATTACAAGATGAAAATACTAGCAATTGATACTTCTTCTAAGAATGCAGCTGTTGCAATTTTAGAAAATCAGAATACAATAATTGAATTAAATAATGATGATGAAAAACACATTCTCAAAAGTTAATGCCTATGATCGACGAGGCCTTTAAAAAAAATCAAATTTATCATTAGATGATATAAACTTAATTAGTTGTTGCCTTGGTCCTGGCTCTTTTTACAGGTGTTAGAATTGGCATTGCTACTGCTAAAGCATTTGCAGATAGTAAGAATATTCCTACAGTTGGAGTTTCATCTCTAGAAGCTTTAGCTCTCACAATTTGAACAAGACGGTCTTATTTGTAGTTTGATAAATGCAAATAATATGGTAATGTTTATGCAGGACTTTTTGAAATTTGTGAAGGCAAAACCTTAAAAAGCAAATTAGATTTCCTTTCTTTTTAAAGATTCAAATGGAGATATTTCACTAAATCCATTAAGAGATTTTGTTGAAGAAAATAACGAATTTTCTAACATTTCATTTATTGGTGATGGTGCAATTTTATATAAAGATTTAATTGAAAAAATGATTTTTAAAAAATATGATATTACTGTTATTGAAGAGCAAATTTCAACTGGTATAAGCATTGGAAAAATTGGTTATACTAAATACAAAAATGGTGAATATGGCGATTCAAGCTTTTTATCTCCTATTTATTTAAGAAAATCTCAAGCAGAACTTGCTTTAGAAGAAAAAGAATGGAATAAAAAATGATTAGTGAAATGAATTTACAAGATTTAGAAAATATTAAAGGTTGCTTGTTAACCGACTTTGATAATTTTTGGTCATACAATATTTTAAAACAAGAATTAGAAAATGGTAAAATCAAAGTATTTTGTTGCAAAAACAAGAAAAATGAAATTGTAGGATTTGCCGGAATACTGTTAATTATTGATCAAGTCAATATTATGAATATTGTTGTAAAAAAAAGATAAAAGAAACTTTGGTATTGGCTCTTCACTTTTAGAAGAAATTATTAGATATTCTAAAATACATAATGCAACTTCTATTACATTAGAAGTAAACGAAAAAAAACATCCCAGCTATTAAGTTATATAAAAAATATGGTTTTAAACAAGTTGGTCTTAGAAAGAAAATATTATAATAATGAAGATAATGCTATTTTGATGGACTTAGTATTTTAATTGGAGGTTCAACATCTCTAAACTAACAAAGGAGGAAATAAAATGAAAAAAAACAAATGAACTTAATTACAAAGATTTAAAAATGGTTTGTAACCCTGATCAATTCAATTTTGAAACTACTGAAGAACTAGACCCTATCAACACAGGTATTGGTCAAGATAGAGGTATTAGAGCTTTTTAGAGTTTGGCTTGAATGTTGATGTTAAGGGTTACAATTTGTATATAGAGGGTCCTAGTGGTGTTGGTAAAACAATGTATGCTCGAAATTATCTTAACACTATTTCTAAAAAAGAAAAAGGTTCCACAAGATTGGTGCTATATATATAACTTTGATAACCCAAACGAACCAATTGCTGTTTCACTTCCTGCTGGTGGTGGTAAAGAGTTTCAAGATTTAATGGACCACTTTATAAATGATGTTAAAGTTGATATTAAGTCTACATTTAATAATGAAGAATTTGAAAAAGAAAAAGAGCTTTAATTAAACAAGAATTTGAAGAAAAACGTAGTGTTTTAATGGCCAGATTAAATCAAAAAAATCTTCTGAATATGGATTTCAAGTTAAATCTTCTCAAACTGGTATCTACATGATGCCTGTTATGAATGGCAAAAGCTATGCCTGAGGAAGAGTTTAATAAATTAGATGAAAATATTAAAAAACAGTATGAAGAAAAAAATCTACAATTGTACAACAACATATTATGGAGGCAATTGGCGAAATTAAAGCTATTGAAAGGGAATCTGCTAAAAAAGTGGAAGAATGGCAATCTAATGTTGCCCTACTTACTGTTAATACTCATATAAACTATATTAAATCAAAATATAAAAAGAAACAAAAAAAATTAATCACTTTTTAGATAGTATTAAGAAAGATCTTTTAAAAAAATATTTCATGTTTTGTTGATGATGGCAAAGTTAAACAACAACCTAATGTTCCTCAACCAAAACCGGAATTGGTAAAACCTTGGTTAAATTATAGAGTTAATTTGTTTGTTGATAACAGCCAAACTGAAGGTGCTCCTGTGGTTATGGACTCCAACTATTCTTATCACAATATTTTTGGTAAGTTAGAATATGAAAATTATTATGGAAGCTTAAAAACAGATTTTACTATGTTAAAACCTGGATTGCTTCATAAAGCAAATGGTGGTTATATCATTTTTCAAGCAACTGATTTACTAAGTAATAGTTTATGTTATGAAGCTTTTAAAAAAAAGCTTTAAGAACTAAAGAATTAGGAATTGAAAATGCAGCTGACCCTCGTTCTTCAATGGTAATGATTTCTTTAAAGCCTGAGCCTATCCCTCTTGATTTAAAAGTAATTATTATTGGAGAAGAAAACATTTATCAATCTTTACTTGCAATGGATAATGATTTTAGAAAATTGTTTAAAATTAAAGTTGAATTTGAGGATGATGCTCCTATTACTTCTGAAAATATAAATAAATTAGCAAGATTTATTGCAGGATATTGTATGCAAGAGGAACTACCTCCTCTTACTAAAGAAGCTGTTGCAAAAGTTGTAGAATATGCTTCTAAAGTTGCTGATAATCAAGAAAAAACTTTCTACTCGTTTTAATGATTTAGCACAAATAATTGGTGAAGCAGCCACATGGGCTAGAATAGGTCGTTCTAAGTTAGTTACTGCTGAATATGTTGATAAAGCTTTAAGAGAAAAGAGTTAATAGAGTTAAAAAAATATGATTCTCGTTATATGGAAATGATAAAAGAAAACACTTTGCTTATTGATACTGACGGATTTGTAACTGGTCAAATAAATGGTTTAACTGTTATGAATGTTGGTGAATACAGTTTTGGTAAGCCAGTAAAAATAACAGCTAATACTTATACAGGTAAAAAGTGGAATTATAAACATTGAACGTGAAGTTGAACTTTCTGGTTCTTCTCATTCAAAAGGTGTTTTAATTTTAACAGGATACTTAGGTCAGATGTTTGCACAGGATATTCCTCTATCTCTTACTGCTAGTGTATGTTTCGAGCAATTATATAACGGTGTTGATGGTGATAGTGCTTCAAGTACAGAGCTATATGCTATACTTTCTAGCTTGTCTGGTATTCCTATAAATCAAGCTATTAGTGTAACTGGTTCAGTTAATCAAAAAGGTGAGATTCAACCAATTGGTGGTGTTAATGATAAAATTGAAGGATTTTTTCCCAAATTTGTAAGATGCGTGGACTTAATGGAACACACGGAGTTATTATTCCAAAGCAAAATGTTCATAATTTAAATCTTTCTGATGAAGTTATTGAGGCTGTTAAAAATGGAGATTTTCATATTTATGCTATTTCTACTATTGAAGAAGGAATTGAATTATTAACAGGAGTTCCTGCTGGTAAGAAAGATGCAAATGGACATTTTCCTGCTGGTTCAATCAATTATTTAGCTTATGAAAAATTAAAGAAATATGCTCAAGTTTCACAAAAAAAATAACTAGTTCAAAACTAGTTATTTTTTTTATATATAAGTAGCATATAATACTTTTTTATTTTGCGCTTATTATTTTTCCTCCACCTAGAATTATGTCATCTATGTAGAACACTGCTGATTGACCTGGCGTTACACGTGCTGTTGGTTTTTCAAAGCACACTTTTATTAGGTCATCTCCTACCATCTCTATTGTTGCTTTGTCTTCTTTTTTGCTGAATATCTTGTTTTTTACTAATACTGGCATTTTGCCTTTAATTTCATCAACTAATAATAAGTTAATTTCATTTATTAACATTTCTGTGCTATATATTTCACTTTCTTTGCCAACAATAACTTGATTTTTTTCTTTATTAAATCCAATTACATACAAAGGCTCTTTATACGAAATTCCAAGTCCTTTTCTTTGTCCTATTGTATAATTATATAGTCCATTGTGTTTTCCTAATACCTCTCCATCTGAAGTTACTATATCTCCCTCTTCTGGCTTTATATTAGAATTATTTTCTAAGAACTTTTTTATAATTTCCATCTGGAATAAAGCATATATCTTCACTGTCTGGTTTGTTTGCTACCTTCAAATTGTTTTGTCTTGCTATCTCCCTTATTTGCTCTTTATTTTCAAAATCTGCTAGAGGAAACAATACATGTTCAATTAAATCTTTAGGAATTTGCCATAATACATAACTTTGATCCTTTTTCCCTGCATTTGACTTTTTCAAAACCCATCTTTTTATATTTTTCACTATACTCTGTTTTAGCATAATGACCTGTTGCAATATAATTACAACCAAGTTCTTTTTGCTTTTTTCATACATTGCGCCAAATTTTAAATACTTATTACATTCAATACAAGGATTTGGTGTTTTGCAGTTTGCATAACAGTTAATAAAGTCATCTATTACATGTTTTTTAAACTCTTCTTTATAGTCATAAGTAAAATGTGGTACTCCAATTGAACTACAAACATTTTTAGCATCTATATATGTATTTATATTGCAACAACTGCTTCCTGCAAATAGTTCTAATGTTGTTCCTATTACTTCATATCCCTGTTGCTTTAGTAATAATGCTGACACACTGCTGTCTACTCCACCGCTCATTCCTAACAATACTTTCTTATTTTCCATTTTTATACTATCTCCTTTATTGTATGTAATGCTAAAAGTACATATTTTTCATGTTACTATAATACTGTTTTAATGTAATTACAAGATACTAAATTCTAATAAGTAAAAAAGTGAAAAGTCATCCTTTTAAAAAGATAATTTTCACTCTTTTATTTATAAAGTTATCTAGATTATTCTTTTACTTCGTCAACTTTTTCTTCGCTAACTGTATCTGTAACTTCTTCTACAACTGGAGTTTCTGTTTCAACAGCTGGAGCTTCTTCTGGAGCAGCTTCAACTGGAACTTCTTCAGCTAATTCTTCTTTTACAGTAATTTCTTTGTTTTCAATTCTAGCACCTGTATTTTCTTTTTGTCTTAGCAGCTTTACCAACTCTGTCTCTTAAGTAGTATAGTTTTGCTCTTCTAGTCTTTACCAACTCTTACTACTTCAACTTTTTCTACTAATGGTGAATGTACTAAGAATGTTTTTTCAACACCTACACCATAAGAAATTTTTTCTTACTGTGAAAGATGCATTTACTCCTCCGTTTTTGTTTTTTAATGATAATTCCTTCAAATACTTGAATTCTTTCTCTATTACCTTCTTTAATTTTTTTGATGTACTTTAACTGTATCACCAACTTTTAAATCTGGTATCTTGTTTTTTAATTGCTCGTGTTCAATTGATTTTACGATATCCATAACTTTGAATATCCTCCTTTCTTTTTATTTTAATAAATCTGGTCTTTTTGTTTTGTTATTTCGAGAGATTTTTGTTCTCTCCATTTTCTTATATTTTCATGATGTCCAGATAATAACACCTCTGGAACCTTTTGTCCGTGGAATTCTTCTGGTCTTGTGTATTGTGGATATTCTAAAAGGTTATTTGTAAAAAGACTCTTCTTGTGTAGATTCTTGTTTTAATACCCCTTGTATATATCTACTAACACTGTCTACTAACACCATTGCTGGTATTTCTCCACCTGTTAGCACATAATCTCCAATTGATATTTCTTCATCTACAATTTCGTCTATAACTCTTTGATCTATTCCTTCATAATGTCCACATAATAAAATTAAATGTTCTTGTTTAGAAAGTTCTAAGACTTTTTCTTGGATTTAGCACTTTTCCTTTAGGTGATAAATATATGACTTTTTGCATTCTCTTTATTTTGTATTGAAGAATATGCATCATATACTACGTCTGGCATCATTACCATTCCTGCTCCACCACCATATGGTGTATCGTCTACTTTTTGTGTTTATCTTTAGAAAAATCTCTAATGTTAATTAAATTTATTTGTATTAACTGCTTTTCAATTGCTTTTCCAATAACGCTTTGCTTAACTGCTTCAAACATTTCTGGAAAAAGAGTTAATATATCAAATTTCATTATTTTTCCTTTCTTAAACTAATCCTTTTATTAAATGAACTATTATTTTTTTCTTGCTCTAAATCAATTTGTTTAATTACTTCACCAATTCCAGGTAATAATATTTGTTTTCCATCTTCTGATTTTATAACATAAATATCATTTGCTCCTGAATTGTATATGTCTTCTACTTTTCCAAGTAATATATCTTCGTCAGTATAAACTGATAGTCCAAGTAAATCTGCTATAAAATAAGTATCTTCTGGAAGCTTTTCTTGCATTTTTTCTTGCTATTTTTATATAGCAACCTCTATACTTTTCAGCTTCTTCAACAGTATCAATTCCTTTTAGTTTAAGTATAATTTGATTTTTACTATATTTTACTTCTTCAATTTGAATGTCTAATAGTTTTCCATTTTTTTCTACCAGAATAGATTCTAGTTCTTCAAATTGAGAAATATCGTCTGTAAAAGGATTTACTTTTACCATACCTTTAATTCCAAAGTGATTTACAATTTGACCTAATTCAAAAAATATTCTTGTTTCATAATTTTCCTCTAATCCACAAATTCAATAATTACCTTTTTGTGTTCTTTGGCAGCTAAAGATTTCATAACAGTACGAATTGCTTTTTTGCAATTTTTCCTTGTTTTCCAATTACTTTTCCCATATCTGAGTCTGCTACTTTTTACTTCAAATACTGTAGCTCTTTCCTCTTCTCTTGAGTTTATAGTAACTTGTTTCTTTATTGTCTACCAAGTTTAGAATAATGGTTTCTAAAATTTCTTTCATTTAAGTTTTACCTTCCTTGTGAAAAATTATTTTTAGCTACTCTTTCTACTAATTCTTTTTACTGAATCTGTTGGTTTTGCACCATTTTTGATCCATGTAGCTAATTTTTTCGTTATCTATTACTATTGTAGAAGGTTCTGTCATTGGATCATATGAACCAATTTTTTCGATGATTTTTCCATCTCTTGGGCTTTTAGAGTCTGCTACAACTATGTGATAGAATGGAGCTTTTTTAGCACCTTGTCTTTGTAATCTGATTTTTACCATTTGTTTTTTTCACCTCCTGAAAATTTGTTATTTATATTTTTTAAAATTAAAATCTAAAATTTAAAATTCTTCAAGTCCATACCCTTCATCATCTTTTTTCATTCCACCTTTGTTATTTTGCATTTTGTTTCATCATTTTTGTGTCATTTCAAAAGATTTCATGAATTTATTTATTTCTTGTACTGAAGTTCCACTACCTTTTGCAATTCTTACTCTTCTGCTTCCATTTAGTAGTTTTGGATTTTTTTTTCTTTCAGCTTTTGTCATAGAACAAATCATTGCTTCTATTCTAACAAATTCTTTGTCATCTATTTTTACATCTTTTAGCTGATTCATTCCTGGAACTAGTTTTAGTAAAGATGAAAAATGAACCCATTTTTTTTTTTAATTTGTCTTAGCTGTGTTAAATAATCGTCTAAGTCAAATTCTTTTTTCTTAAGCTGTTTTTCTATTTTTTCAGCTTCTTCTAAGTCAAAACTTTCTTCTGCTTTTTTTCAATAATTGAAAGTACATCACCCATTCCTAAAATTCTTTGTGCCATTCTATCTGGATGAAATACTTCTATATCACTTAATTTTTCTCCTGTTGCTGCAAATTTAATTGGTCTTCCCGTAACTTTTTTTTACTGATAGTGCAGCACCACCACGAGTATCACCATCTAATTTTGTAAGTACAACTCCATCAATTCCTAAGTTTTCATTAAATGATTTTGCAACATTTACAGCATCTTGACCTGTCATACTGTCTACTACTAATAAAATTTCATGTGGTTTTACATTTACCTTCACATTTTTTAGTTCTTGCATTAATTCTTCATCAATATGCAACCTACCAGCTGTATCTAGTATTACTACATCATTTAATTTGCTCATTGCTGTTGACATAGCTTGTTTAGCTATATGTACAACATCTTTTGACTGTTCATTTGCAAATACTGGTATGTTAAGTTGGGCTCCAACTACTTGTAATTGCTTAATAGCTGCTGGTCTATAAACATCACATGCAACTAATAATGGCTTTTTACCTTGTTTGCGAAGTAAGTTTGTAAAGTTTTCCTGCTGTAGTTGTTTTACCAGAACCTTGAAGACCTACTAACATAATAACTGTTGGTGGATTTGGAGTGAAGTTTATCTTACTTTCTGTTCCTCCTAAAAAGTTCTACTAATTCATCTTTTACTATTTTAATAACCTGTTGACCTGGCGTCAATGATTTTAATACATCTTGACCTAAAGCCTTTTCTTGTACAGATGCAATAAATTCCTTAACTATCATATAGTTAACATCTGCCTCTAGTAATGCAAGTTTTACCTCTCTAAGCATTTCTTTTAAATCTGATTCTGTAATTTTGCCTTACCTCTAAGTCTTTTAGTAATATCTTGAAGTTTTGAACTTAATCCCTCAAAAGCCATCTGTTAGCCCCCTTCTTTTTTTTTTATGCTAAGCAACTCAACTCTTCCCTAACATGATTCAAAATTTTCTCAATTTTTTTTTATCAGAAGATGTAGTTTCAATTTTGCTTAACTCTTCTAATATTTCTTGAAGCTTGCGTTCTTGATTTAATGTCTTTTTCATAAATGTTAGCTTTTCTTCTAGTTCGAAAAGTTTATTTTCCCCCTTTTTATTATGTCTCTTACTGCCTGTCTTGTTATATTATTATTTTCGGCAATTTCTGAAAGTGATAAGTCATTATTATAGTAATCATTTATTACTTGATATTGTTTTTCAGTTAGCATCTTCCCATATATTTGGCATAGCATACTTACTTTAACGTTTTTTTCCAAATGACATCACTCCTTTTTTTCCTGAGTAATAATTACTTTTCTGAATTAGAAAAGTTGTCTAACCGTTGAGTTCATGACTCAAAGGGTCAAAAAAAAATATATTAGCATTATTTTGTAATGCTAATATACTTTACACTATTTTTGTTGATTTGTCAAGTGTTTTTTAGCAATTTTTCCTATTTTATAATATTTTATATTACCATTTAATAGTAATAATAAGAGTGCTAAAATAGCACTCTTATTATCATTCTTTATCTAGGATTTTTGATTGCTGCTTGTGCTGCTGCTAATCTTGCGATTGGAACTCTAAATGGTGAGCATGATACATAGCTTAATCCTATGTTATGGCAGAACTCAACGCTTGATGGTTCTCCACCATGTTCTCCACAGATTCCTAATTTAATATCTGGTCTTGTTAATCTTCCTTTTTCTACAGCCATTTTTACAAGCTGTCCCTACACCTTTTTGGTCTAGTTTTGCAAATGGATCAGATTCATAAATTTTTGTTTTTATAGTATGAATCTAAGAATTTTCCTGCATCATCACGACTAAATCCAAATGTCATTTGAGTTAAGTCGTTTGTTCCAAATGAGAAGAATTCAGCTTCTTCAGCTATTTCATTTGCTAATAATGCAGCTCTTGGAATTTCAATCATTGTACCAATATGGTATTGCATGTCTGAACCTTTTTCTTTCTTAACTTGTTCAGCAACTTCTATTACTACATCTTTAACAAATTTTAATTCTTTCTTTTCTCCAACTAATGGAATCATAATTTCAGGAACGATATTGTATCCTTCTTCTTCTTTAACTTCAATAGCAGCTTCCATTAAAGCTCTTGTTTGCATTCTAGCTATTTCTGGGTATGTTACTGCTAAACGGCATCCTCTGTGTCCCATCATTGGGTTAAATTCATGTAGTTCAGCACATTTATTTTTTAGGTGTTCTACTGTAACTCCCATATCTTTTGCTAATGCAATTATATCTTCTTCCTCTGTTGGTAAGAACTCATGTAGCGGTGGATCTAAGTAACGTACAGTCATTGGTAATTCTTTTTAATTCTTTGTACATTGCTTTGAAATCACCTTTTGGAATGGTATTAACTCATTTAAAGCTGCTTCACGAGCTTCAACTGTTTCAGCTAATATCATTTTTTCTGATTTTTGGTATTCTGTCTTCTTCAAAGAACATATGCTCTGTACGGCAAAGACCAATACCTTCTGCACCTAAATGAACAGCATTTCTTGTATCTCTTGGGTTATCTGCATTTGTTCTAACTTTTAATGCTCTATATTTATCTGCCCAAGCCATTATTCTTCCGAAGTTTCCGCTAACACTAGCTTCAACTGTTTTGATATCACCTTTGTAGATTTTTCCTGTTGTTCCATCTAGAGAAATGTAATCTCCTTCGTGGAAAGTATATCCACCAAGTTCAAACTGTTTAGCTTCTTCATTTATTTTTATTTCTCCACACCCTGCTACACAGCAAGTTCCCATACCACGTGCAACAACTGCAGCATGTGATGTCATACCACCACGAACTGTTAAGATACCTTGTGCTGCAACCATACCTTCGATGTCTTCTGGTGTTGTTTCAAGACGAACTAGTACTACTCTTTTCACCTTTTCCACCTTTTACCAAGTTCTTTAGCTTCTTCAGCTGTAAATACAACTTTTACCTGCAGCTGCACCTGGTGATGCTGGTAAGAGCTTTGTCCTATAACTTCTCCTGCTTTTAAGCTATCTTTATCAAATGTTGGGTGTAGTAATTGATCTAAAGATTTTGCATCTATTCTTAATACAGCTTCTTTTTTTCGTCAATCATTCCTTCATCAACTAAATCACAAGCAATTTGGATAGCAGCTGGTGCTGTTCTCTTTCCATTTCCTTGTTTGTAAGAAGTATAGTTTTCCTTCTTGAATTGTGAATTCCATATCTTGCATATCACGATAGTGATTTTCAAGTTTATGTGCTAATTCCATAAATTCTTTTGTAGCATTCTGGTAAATCTTCTGCAAGTTTTGAAATTGGTTGTGGTGTTCTTATACCTGCAACAACGTCTTCACCTTGTGCGTTAATTAAGTATTCACCATAAATACCTTTTTCACCTGTTGATGGGTTTCTTGTAAATGCAACACCAGTTCCTGATGTTTCTCCCATGTTTCCAAATACCATGGCTTGTACGTTTACAGCTGTTCCCCAATCTCCTGGTATATCGTTCATTCTTCTATATACTATAGCTCTTGGGTTGTCCCAGCTTCTAAATACAGCTTTAACAGCTCCCATTAATTGCTCTGACGGATCTTGTGGGAATTCTTCTCCATTCATGTTCTCTTTATATACTTCTTTGAATCTTTTTACTAATTCTTTTAAATCTTCTGTTGTTAGTTCTGTATCAAAATGAACTCCTTTTTTCTGCTTTAAGTTCATCTATTATTTTTTCAAAGAATGATTTTGGAACTTCCATAACAACATCACTAAACATTTGAATAAATCTTCTATATGAATCATATGCAAATCTTGATTTCCTGTTTTTGCTGCAAATCCTTCAACTGCAATGTCGTTTAGTCCTAAGTTTAATATTGTGTCCATCATACCAGGCATTGATGCTCTAGCACCACTTCTTACTGATACTAATAATGGATCACTATTGTCTCCAAATTTTTTGCCTTGTATTTCTTCTAGTGTTTTTAAAGCTGCAAAAATTTGGTCTTGAATTTCTTGTGAAATTGTTTTTACCATCTTCATAATATTTTTGTGCAAGCTTCTGTTGTAACTGTAAAACCTTGTGGAATTGGTAAACCTAAATTAGTCATTTCAGCTAAGTTAGCACCTTTTCCGCCTAATAGTTCACGCATATTTGCGTTTCCTTCTTTAAATAAAGTATACATACTTTTGACTCATAAAGAACCTCCTTAAAATTTTATTTGTTTAACAATATGTTATATACACCATTATGCGCCTATAACAGCTCTATTATATATGTAAATTGAAAAAAAAGTAAAGAAAATTTTGCTAATTTTCTTTACTTTTTATTAATTTGCTAAATTTCTTCTTTATATACTTTTAGTTTTACCAAAATGTTATATATTTTGTTCCAAATGGTATCATCATAATATCTTCTTTTTTTAGTATTTTTGATACAAATACTAATATTACGTAGATTATTGCACCTAGTATAATTGAAATTATTGTACTTAAATTTTGTCCCATTATTGTATTTAGTCCTTTGTTTATAAAGTATGTACATATTCCCATAACTGCTGATATTATTACTGGTAATATAATCATTCTTTTTGGCATCAAATTCAATTTTATATGCTTCTTAAATGCTTTGATACATATGATTAATGCTAAGCCTTGACATATAATAGAGCTGAGATTCCAACTCCCATTATTTCTATATTAGGATTACTTACTAATATATTGTTTAGTATAATTTTTAATACAGCTGCAACCACCAATGAAATTAGAGGTACTGTCATTTTGTTTATTCCATATAATCCTCCATTTATTGTTTGGTTTAATGCAATAAACACCATTGCTACTGAGTATAGCATTAATAATGTTGCTCCATCATTTGCTGCTGGATAAATTAAATTTAATATTGGTTGTGCTAATGATATAAATCCTGCTGCACATGGAAGCACTATAAGTAATGAGGCAAATATCGAAAAAGTCATTCTTTTTAGATACATTTGTAAAGTCTTTTTTTTAGCTATTGCCGCCGAAATTGCAGGTACTAAAGCCGTTGAAAATGCAATGTTTACTGCTATTGGTAAATTTGTTAATGTATCTATTTTAGATATTATACCTGTTTTACTCATTGCTAAAGTTTCTAGTTGTTCTTTAACTGGGTATAAACTTGCAAATGCTGTTTGAATACATCTACTTACAGTAGCACTATCTATAAGGGGGTGTATTACTGATATTACTGAGCTTATCGTAACTGGTATTGAAATCATTAAAATCTTTTTCAATAAGCTTAATGTTTTTTCATTTTCTTCTTCTGATTTTTGTTGTGGATCTACTACTATTTTCTTTCTTTTTTTATAATATATTATCAAATATATAAATGTTAGTAATATAGATAATGTAGTTGATAAGTTTCCACCTGCTGCCATAATATATGGCTCTTTTGCCTAATAAAGCATACACAAAAAGAATTGATAATACACAATTTAAAAAATTGCTCAATAATTTGTGAATAGCTTGTTGGTTTCATATCGTCAAGTCCTGCAAAGTATCCTCTAAACACTGCTGAAGCTGACACAAAAGTAATTGCTGGTGCTAATACTTGCATTACATATTTTGTATCTGGCACATTAAACATTGTTGTTGCAATAAAGTCTGCTCCAAAAGAATAATCCTAATGACAATATTGCTCCTACTCCAACAAAAAATGTCATACAAATTTTAAATATTCTTTGTGCTCCTTTATCATCTTTTACAGCTACTCTTTCTGATACCAATTTTGCAACTACGCTAGGTATTCCTATTGACGAAAGTGCAAGTAGTACTGTATATATTTGGTATCCAGATGAGTAGTACCCTAGTCCAGTATCTCCAAATCCATCAAAATTAGTTATTACAAATTTATATACTAGACCTAATACTTTTTACCATTATTTGTGCAAACATTAGAATAAGCACATTTTTCATAAATGAATTAGTTTTTTCTTAACTTTTTTCCAAAATTTTATCTCCTTTATTTCTACCATGCGATTTTATCTTGTATGTAGCTTTCTAGTTCATCAATTTTTACTCTTACTTGTTCCATTGTATCTCTGTCTCTAATTGTAACACATTCATCTTCTAATGTGTCAAAGTCAACCGTTATACAATAAGGTGTTCCAACTTCGTCTTGTCTTCTATATCTTTTTCCTATACTTCCTGCTTCGTCATAGTCGCACATAAAGTTTTTAGATAATTTTGCATATACCTCTTCTGCTTTTTTCACTTAACTTTTTAGAAAGTGGAAGTACAGCTACTTTATATGGTGCTAAAGCTGGATGTAAATGTAATACTGTTCTTACATCTCCTTCTGCAATTTCTTGTTCTTCATAAGCATTGCATAAGAATGCTAATGTTACACGGTCACAGCCTAGTGATGGCTCAACACAATATGGCACAAACTTTTCTCCTGTTTCTTGGTCTAAGTAAGTAAAGTCTTCTCCTGAATATTGTGCATGTTGTTTTAAGTCATAATCTGTTCTGTCTGCAATACCCCATAGTTCGCCCCATCCAAATGGAAATGCAAATTCAATGTCTGTTGTACCTTTGCTGTAAAAACATAACTCTTCTGGGCTGTGGTCTCTTAATCTAATTTTTTTTTCTTCTTTCATTCCTAAGCTTAAAAAGCCAATTCTTACAGAATAAGGTTTCTCCAATATTCAAACCATTCCATATCTGTTCCTGGCTTACAGAAAAATTCTAATTCCATTTGTTCGAATTCACGTGTTCTAAAAGTAAAGTTTCCTGGTGTTATTTCATTTCTAAATGATTTACCAACTTGACCAATTCCCATTGGTAGTTTTTTCTTCTTGTTGTTCTTAGTACATTTTTAAAGTTTACAAATATACCTTTGTGCTGTTTCTGGTCTTAGATAAATTTCTGAACTACTGTCTTCTGTTACACCTTGATATGTTTTATACATTAAGTTAAATTTTCTAATTGGTGTAAAGTTTTGTTCTCCACATTTAGGGCATACAATGTTATTCTCTTTTATGAAGTTAATCATTTCTTCGTCTGTCATACCATCTGCAACCATATCTTTATTGTTCTCATGAGCCCAGTCTTCAATTAGTTTATCTGCTCTATGTCTTGTTTTACAATTTTTGCAGTCTATTAGTGGATCACTAAAACCACCTACGTGACCAGAAGCTACCCATGTTTTAGGGTTCATTAATATTGCTGCATCTAACCCTACATTATATTTGCTTTCTTGCACAAATTTTTTCATCCATGCTTTTTTTACATTGTTCTTTAGTTCTACTCCTAAAGGGCCGTAGTCCCAAGCATTTGCTAGACCTCCATAAATTTCTGAGCCTGGGTAAACAAATCCTCTTGATTTGCACAATGCTACTAATTTTTTCCATTGTTAATTCTGACATAAAAAATTCCTCCTTTTTACTTGCTAGAAATCGAAAAAACTTTCATTCCTAGCTTTTATTGCTAGGGACGAAAGTTTTATTCCGCGGTTCCACCCTATTTGATTAGTTTATACTAATCCACTTTATTTAATATGCTCCAAAGCTCCCCCCATATGTTTCTTAATGTTGACTTTCACCTAACTCAACTCTCTAAAAAATAAGAAATGCATATTTTTTTTCTTTTTCATCGCATTTATATTCAATACAAGTATTATACGCTTTTTACTCGTTATTGTCAAACTCTAATTTAATTTTGCATAAAAAATATTTTATAAATATCAATAATATTATTGACAATTAAAGCATTCTGTATTACAATGTATTACATAAGGAGGAGAGAAAAATGACTATATCAGTTAGATTAAATGAAGAAGATACAAAACTTATAAAAGCATATGCAGAAATGCACAATATTTCTTTTTGTCAGATTTAATAAGAACTGCATTACTAGAAAAAATAGAAGACGAATATGATTTAACTTGTTATGAAAAGGCTGTAGAAGAATATGAACTTAATCCTAAAACATATACTCTTGAAGAAGTAAAAAGGAGCTTGATTTAGATTGAAATATAAAATAGTATTTTCAGAAAAAGCTAAAAAGTATTTAAAAAATTAGATAAATATACCAGTTCTTTAATAATTGGTTGGATTGAAAAAATCTAGTAAATTGTGATGATCCTCGTATTCATGGTAAAGGATTAGTTGAAAACAAATCCGGTCTATGGCGTTATCGTATTGGCGATTATAGACTAATATGTGAAATAAAAAAGATAGTGAACTAATAATATTAGTATTAGAAATTGGACATAGATGTAATATATATAAATAAAAAGCTAATGAGGTTAAAACCTCGTTAGCTTTTATTGTATTGTTCTTATTGCTTCGTCTGTTATCTTGTTTTTATCAAGTTTTCTCATTATCAATACCACTACTGCAACTATTGCAAATGTTACACCATATATAATTAAGCTTAGTTTCCAGTTTCCTTTTAGTAAGCTTGCTCCAGCTAATGTTGAAGATATTACTGATGGAAATCTTGCTAATCTTGATATTAGTATAAATTCTGTTGGTTTTATTGGTAGTAATGCTGCTATATATGTTAGTAAATCTTTTTGGTGTTCCTGGTATAAAAAATAATATAAAAAAGTATATATCTAATTGTTTGAGGATTTTGAAATAGTTTATTTTTTTTTTCTATTTTTTTCTATCTTTTCTGGTTTTACAAAATTCATATATAAATTCTCTGCCAAGTTTATGAACCAGTAAATATATAAATGCTGAAATTATTGCTGCCGAGAGCATTATAAACACTGCTCCCCCCATAAGCTTCCCATAACATAAACCCGCTAATATTTCTATTGGTTCTCCTGGTATTATGAATAAAAATATTTGTGCAAATTGAAGTCCGAATAGCATTAAAAATCCAACAAATCCAGAATCATTTACTTTTTTGCTTAAATGCTTGTTGTCCTGCTTCACTTGAAAGTTCTTTAAAAGTTGGTATCAAGTATATTGTAACTGCTACCATTATTGCTATTACTACGACCAATAATATTATTTTAAATATTTTAGTTTTTTGTTTCATACTTCTTCCTCTTTTTTATACAGCTTCGTCGTCACAGTCTTGGAATTGTGAGTTGTATAGGTTAGCATAAAAGCCACCTTTTTCTAGTAAATCTTCATGTGTTCCTTTGTTCTATAATGTCTCCTTCATTCATTACCAATATTAGGTCAGCATTTTTTATTGTAGATAATCTATGTGCTATTATAAAACTTGTTCTACCTTTCATTAGGTTATCCATTGCTGCTTGTATTTGTTCTTCTGTCCTTGTATCTATTGAGCTTGTTGCTTCGTCCAATATTAGTATTTCTGGGTTTGTTAATATAACTCTTGCTATTGTTAATAATTGTTTTTGTCCTTGTGATATATTATTTGATTCCTCATCAATTACCATATCATAACCCTTTGGTAATGTTTGTATAAAGTGATGAACATGTGCCGCTTTTCGCTGCTTCTATTACTTCTTCGTCTGTCGCATCTGGTTTTCCATATTTGATGTTTTCTTTGATTGTTCCACCAAATAGCCATGTATCTTGAAGCACCATCCCAAATACTTTTCTTAAATCTCCACGTTTAAATTCTTGTATATTATGTCCATCAACTAATATTGCACCTTTATTCACATCATAAAATCTCATTAAAAGTTTTACTATTGTGGTTTTACCAGCACCAGTTGGACCAACAATTGCAATTTTTGTCCATCTTTTACATTTTCATTAAAATCATGTATTATAACTTTATCTTCGTTATATCCAAATTGTACATGGTCAAATCTTACATTGCCTTTTATACCTTCTGTTGATATAGCATTTTCTGGATCTTTTGTTCTTCTTCTGGTTCTTCTAAAAACTCTAATATTCTTTCAGATGCTGCTACCATTGCTTGTAGCATACTTGAAATTTCTGCAATTTCATTTATTGGTCTTGTGAATTGTTTGTCATATTGAATAAATGATTGTATATTACCTACTGTAATTTTTCCTTGCACAGCTAAATATCCACCTAAAACTGCTATTCCAACATAACCAATATTTCCCGCAAAATTCATTATAGGGTACATTAAACCTGACATAAAATGTGATTTCCATCCTGAAGTATATAGCTCATCATTTAATTTTGCAAAAGCTTCTGCTTCTTCATTTTCTCTATTAAATACTTTTACTTTTGTATGTCCACCATATATTTCTTCCACTTGACCATTTACATGTCCTAAATAGTCTTGTTGTTGTTTGAAGTATTTTTGTGATTTTTTTACTATAAATTTTACTAATATTACTGCAACTGGTATTATTGCAAGTGATACCAATGTCATACTAACACTTATTGTTAACATCATAATCAATACACCTATAAGTGTGCATACTGCTGTAATTATTGATGTAATGCTTTGGTTCATATTTTGTGAAAATGTATCTATATCGTTTGTAATAACTGATAGCACTTCACCATTTGTTTTTTTGTCAAAATATTTCATTGGCAAATGATTTATTTTTTGTGCTACTTCATTTCTTAGTCTATATGTTAATTTTTTGTGATACATTTGTCATTACAAAACTTTGTATTGCTGTAAATATCATACTTATAACATATAGTACAACTAATGTAAGCAAAATTTGACCTATTTTTGCAAAGTCAATTCCACCTGTACCTGACATTTTATTTACTAATCCATTAAATATTTCTGTTGTTGCATTTCCAGAAATTTTTGGGCCTACTATTGTAAATACTGTACTTCCTATTGCAAATATTAGCACTATTAGCAATTGCCATTTATAGTCAAGTAAATATTTTTTTTTGAATATTTTCTTTGCAGTACCCTTTGAAGTCTTTTGCCTTTTCTATTTGCTTATTTGACTTTTTTTTTATTTCCTTTCATTTCTTATTCCTTTCTATTCTAATTCTTCTGCAGAAAGCTGTGATAATGCAATTTGTTTATATACTTCACAATTTTGCATAAGTTCTTTATGAGTTCCTTTTCCTGCAATTTTTCCGTCGTCTAGCACAATTATTTGGTCTGCATTTTAAAACTGTATTTATTCTTTGTGCAACTATAATTACCGTTTTATTTTGTGTTTTTTTGATTGCTAACGCTTCTCTTAATTTTGCATCAGTTTTTGTAGTCAAGTGCTGAAAAACTATCATCAAATACAAATATTTCAGGGTCTTTTTTGCAATTGCTCTTGCAATTGATAAACGTTGTTTTTTGTCCACCAGATACATTTGCTTCCACCTTGTGCAATTTCAGATTTATATTTATCATTTTTAGTATCAATAAACTCTGTTGCTTGTGCTATTTCTGCTGCTAATTTCATTTGGTCGTCTGACATATTTTCATTACTGTATTTTATATTACTTTCTATTGTACCAGAAAATAGCACTCCTTTTTGTGGTACAAATCCTATTACACTTCTTAATTCTTTTTGAGTAACGTCTTTAATATTTACTCCATCAATTAGTATCTCGCCTTTTGTGACATCATAAAAACGAGGAATTAAATTTACAACTGTAGATTTACCACTTCCCGTACTACCTATAATTGCTGTGGTTTTTCCTGGTTCAGCTGTAAAGTTTATATCACATAATAAAGGTTCATCTGCATCAGGATATTGAAAAGTAACATTTTTAAATTCTACTATTCCTTTTTTTTGCTTTCATCAAAATGTTTTTGGATTTTCTGGGTCTTTTATACTATTTTCTTTTTTCTAACACCTCATTTATACGTTTTGCAGATACACTTGCTCTTGGAAGCATAATTGAAATCATTGAAATCATTAAGAAAGCCATTACAATTTGCATCATATATTGAATAAATGCCATCATATCTCCAACTTGAATTGCATTTATATCTACATTTTTTTGCTCCTACCCAAATTATTAGTAAAGATACTAAGTTCATTACAAGCATTAAAAATGGCATCATTAGGTTCATTGCATTATTTACAAACATAAAGTTTCTCATTAGGTTTTTATTTGCTTTTTTCAAATCTCGCTTCTTCTTTTTTCTCTGTATTAAAAGCTCTAATTACTGGTATACCTGTAAGCATTTCTCTTGATACTAGGTTTAATTTATCAACTAGTTCCTGCATCTTTTTTTGAATTTTGGCATTGCTACAACAAATAGTAATAATACAATTAGTAATACTGCACCAAGTGCAACTCCTATTATCCATGCCATTGGATTTTGCTTTAAAGCTATGACTTTAAATAGTCCGCCTATACCAATTATAGGGGCGTAAACAATTACCCTAAACATCATTGATACTACGTTTTGTATTTGTTGAATATCGTTTGTACTACGAGTTATTAAAGATGCTGTTGAAAATTCTTTAAATTCGCTAATTGAAAATCCTAATATTTTTTTTGAATATCTTTTCTCTTAAAGCTTTTCCAAGTTTAGCTCCAACACGAGATGATAAAAACATTACTGTGATACCACATGCCATACTAACTGCTGCTACAGCTAACATTTTTAGCCCCTCTATCCATATATATTGGCTTTGGTAGTTATTTGGATCAACTATTGCTTCTGTTATTCCATTGTTTACAATTCTTGTTATGTAATCAGGTAGTGCTAAGTCTGCATATGCCTGAATTGCAAGTAATATGATAATTATAGCTACTGCTAGCCATGACTGTTTTAAGTTTTTTAATATTTTATGCATTTTAATTTTCTTCCTCTCTAAAAAGCATTATGCCCTATATTATACACGACATAATGCTTTTTTGTTAACATTTTTCACATAAATTTTACATTTCTTTAGGAAGTGTGCCAATGGGGACGGAGAATTTTGGCACATTTTAATTATTGAAACAATTTATTTAAATTAAAGTTATGAAATGTGCCAAAATTCTCCGTCCCCATTGGCACACTTTTATTCTAATATGCTTCCTGCTTGGATGTTGTTTCCTCTTAGGAAGTCTGAGGTGCTCATTCTTTTTGCATTTTCTGCTTGTATTTCTAGTATTTGTAGTATTCCTTGTTTTGCTTTGATAAATAGCCCTTGTTTTGGATTTGTAAATAATATTGTTCCCGCTTCTAATTCGTTTAGTTTGTATTCATATTCTTTTTAGTTCAGGAAATGTAGTTAATAGCTCTTGTTCAGACATTAGTTTTGCTTTCCAAAATTTTAGCTTTTTTTACCATCTAAAAATGTATATGCTCCCATTATTGGGTTCAAGCCTCTAATTAGATTTTTAATTTGTTCTGCTGTTTGGTTTTGCCAGTCTATTTTTTGCCATTTCTTTACTAAGCATTGGAGCCATTGTAAAATCTTCTCCTTGTTTTTCTTTTGGCGCTTTTTCCTTGTTCTATCAGGTCAAGAGTTTTTACTAATAATTCTCCTCCAATTTTAGTTAGTTTATCCCAAAGTTCTCCTGTAGTTTCATCATCACCTATTTCTACTTCTTGTTTTAAAATCATATCTCCTGTGTCCATTCCTGCATCCATATACATTGTGGTAATTCCTGTTGTTTTATCTCCATTTAATACTGCCCATTGTATTGGTGCAGCTCCTCTATATTTAGGTAATAATGAACCATGTACATTTATGCAACCTAGTTTTGGAATGTCTAGCAATTCTTGTGGTAATATTTTTTCCATATGCTACAACACATATTACATCTGGCTTTAAAGCTTTCATTTTCTTCTATAAACTCTGTGTTGTTTCTTACTTTTTTCAGGTTGATATATTTCCAAACCATTTTCTAAAGCATATTGCTTTTTACTGGTGATGCTACCATTTTCATTCCTCTGCCTTGAGGTTTGTCAGGATTTGTTACAACTGCTAATATGTTATTTTTTGCTTCTACTAAGCATTTAAGGCTTTCTTTTTGCAAAATCTGGTGTTCCCATAAATATAATATTAAGCATTTACATTCCCCCTATTTTTGTTCGTCTGGTGTTGAATATTCTAGTGTGCCTGGAATAACTTTGTCTATAAATAGTATTCCTTCTAAGTGGTCTATTTCGTGAGCTATTGCTTGTGCTAACAAGCCCTCTCCTTCTATTTCTATTTTTTTTCTCCATTTTCGTTTAAGGCTTCCATTACTACTTTTTCTGGTCTTATTACTTTGCCAAACTGATTTGGAAAACTTAGGCAACCTTCTTCTACTTCTTGTGTTCCTTTTTTCCTTTTACTATTTTAGGATTTACTAATTTAATTGGTCCTTTTTCGTCATACAAATCAATTACTACTAGTCTTTTTAATATTCCTATTTGTGGAGCTGCTAAGCCTACTCCGTCATATTTGTGCATAGTTTCAACCATGTCGTCTAATATTTCTCTTATTTTATCATCAACTATTTCTACTTCTCTTGATTTTTTTTTTCTTAGTATTTCGTCTGTTGTTTGTCTTATAAGTCTTATTGCCAAAGTCATTTTCCCCCTATTCTAATTTTATCTCCTATTTAGTTCAAATGTAAATTTTTAAAAGAATTAGTATATTGCGCGGAAAAGTGTATTAAAAAGGCAAGGGCGCATACGCTTGTATGTAACCGCGTTTTTAATGCACTTTGACAAAGCAAGATGCTGATTATTTTAAAAAATTACAGCCAATTGTTAGGATTCAAATCAATACTTAATCTAACGCTTCCACTTTTTTCCTTCTTTGGTTTGTCCATATTCATTTAACATATCATTTATCAAATTGATTGTTTCGTCACCAAATTTACATTTAATAATTATACGAAAACGATATTTTTTTTTTTATTTTGTCTACTGGTGCTGGCATTCCTTTATATAACATTATTCCTAAATTCTCGGTAATTACTCTGTTTTTTTAGGTATTTGTGTAATTGCTCTGTTATTTTAAATGCTGACATTTTATTTTCTGAACTAACACCAACTACTATTATATCGCAAAACGGTGGATATTTCAATTGTTTTTCTCAACATAATCTCTGTATCATAAAACAATTGATAATCTTGTTTTTTAGCACATTCTATACTAAAGTTGTCAGGATTATATGTTTGTATTATTACTTTGCCTTGTGTTTCTTCTCTCCCTGCTCTACCTGCCACCTGTGTTAGTATTTGGAAGGTTCTTTCTGTTGCTCTAAAGTCGTCTATGTTTAAACTACTATCTGCTGCAATAACTCCTACTAAAGTAACATTTGGAAAGTGGTGTCCTTTTACTACCATTTTGTGTTCCTATTAAAATGTCTATGTTTTCGTTCTTAAACTTGTTTAATATTTCCTCATGTGAATTCTTTTTTAGTTACTGTGTCCACATCCATACGTATTGTTGTTGCTTCGGGAAATAGTAAGTTTATTTGTTCTTCTAATTTTTTGTGTTCCTGCCCCAAAATATCTAATGTTTTTTCCATGACATTCTGGACATTCTTTTTACAACCTCTTCTTCATACCCACAATAATGGCATTTTAGCTTTTTGTTACTTGCATGATATGTTAATGTAATATCACAATTTTTGCATTTTATAGTATGTCCACAATCTCTACACATTACAAAGGTTGAAAATCCTCTACGGTTTAAAAATAGTATTGTTTGTTTATGATTTTGCAAGTTTTCTTTTTATTGCTTGGTGTAGTTTTCCACTAATCATAGATTTGTTGCCCTGTTCTAGTTCATGCCTCAAGTCTATTACCTCTACCTCTGGAAGTTTTGCATTATTAGCTCTTTTTAGTTAATTTTAGTAGTTCTATTTCTCCGGTTTGCGTTTTATAATATGTATCTAAATCAGGTGTGGCGCTTCCTTCTACTAAACATATGCTATTTTCTTTTTTGCTAAATATCTAGCAATTTCTCTAGTATGATATTTTGGCGTAGTTTCTGATTTATATGATTGGTCATGCTCTTCATCTATAATAATTAAACCTAAATCTTGCATTGGAGCAAATATTGCAGAACGTGCTCCCTATTACGATTTTAGCCTCTCCTCTTTTTTTATTTTGTTCCATTGATCATATCTTTCACCTACTGATAGTTTACTATGTAATACTGCAATGTTTTCTTCTCCAAAACGTGCTATAAATCTATCTACGGTTTGTGGTGTTAATGATATTTCTGGAACTAACATCAAACTTGATTTTCCCAAGTTTAGCACCTTGTCTATTAGTTGCAAAAATATATTTCTGTTTTTCCTGAACCAGTTACTCCAAATAGTAAAAATTCAGAGTTAAATTGATCATCTATCGCATCTGCTACTGCATTATATGCTTGACTCTGTTCGTCATTTAGTGGAAATGGCTTGTCTCTATTTATTGCTTTATGTAAAAATGGATTTCTTTCTACCTGCTTTTTCCACTATTTCTATATATCCATTTTTTTGTAATGTGTTTAGTACAGCTTTACTCACATCTGCAAATGTTTCTAAGTCTGATATTATTACTCCTTCATTTTCTATTAAAAATTCTAATGCTCTTATTTGTTTATCTGATTTAATAGTTCTGCTCTCTATTTCTTGTTGTATTTTTTCTGCATCTTTTTTTTTTAAATATACAAAGTTTGCATTTTTTTCTTTTACTCTATTTTCTACAACTTTTTGCAGTAGTTCCCGGTGGCAACATTAGTTTTATACAGTCTGATATATTGCAGAAATATCTTTTAGCCATCCAATTTGCAAGTTTTATGCTTTTCTCGTCTAAATAGTTGCCATTTACATCACTAATTTCTTTTTTACTTTATATTCAGAAGTTTCTTTAATATTAACTACAAAACCTTCGTCTAATTCTTTTTCTATTTGAAAAAGGCACAAGAACTCTAGCACCTAATTTTATTTTAGGTGCTAATTGTCTGGTATTTTATAATCAAATACCTTATTCAATTGCTTTTGCATTACTATTTAATATTACTTCTGCTATCATATTCACTCTTTTTTTAGACAAAAAGCAAAGTCTAAAAACTCTGCTTCTGTCATATTGTATTCACTTTTTTATTATTTCCATTATGATATTAACTGTTTTTTCTAGGTTGTTATTTTTTTATTACGTAATCATATATTCCTATTTTAGATTCTTCATATTGTAAACGGTTTAAGCGTAACTCAATGTCTTTTTGGGCTTGGCTTATCTATTCTGCTTTCCAAACGTCTTCTTAGTTCTTCTTTTGGAACTTTTAAGAATATAGTTACAATTTTAGTGTCATTACCTAATAATTTTACTAAATTTTCAACACCATTTACTTCAATGTCTTTTTACTATAATTTTACCATTTTGCATCTTTTCATTTAATAATTTTCTTGAGGTTCCATAATAATGATTATGGTGAGCAGAGTATTCATATAGTTCTCCTCTAGCTATCATTGCCTCAAATTCCTCTGTTGATACAAAATTATATGTTTTGCCTGGTATATCATTTTCTCTAGGAGCTCTATCTGTAAAAAAGATGGAAGTGATTCAACATTATCCATTCTTGCTATTAGCTCTTTTTTTTTATGGTATCTTTACCAGCACCTGAAACTCCAGATAATAATACTAACATGGTTTCACCTTACCTTCTGCTATTTCATCAGCAGCAAGTGATACTGGTGATGGTTCATCTTTCTTTGTTAAAGGTGTACTTCCAGCAGCTATTTGTCTAGCTCTTTTTTGAAGTAACAGTTACTAATCTAAAACGATTATCTACCTTTTCTAATAATTCTAATACAGTTGGTTTTTACTAACATATTTTTTCCCTTCTTTCTATTCAGTTTCTACCTTATTTGTGTCGCCTTCAAATCTTCCGGCTACTGTTTCTGGTTGAACTGCTGATAATACAACATGGTTTGAGTCCATTACTATTACAGCTCTTGTTCTTCTACCACATGTAGCATCAATTGCCCTTCCAGTATCTTTGGCATCTTGTACTAATCTTTTAATTGGTGCAGATTCTGGGCTTTACTATAGCTATTATTCTATCTGATGATACAATATTTCCAAAACCTATATTTATCAATTGCATAAAAAGTCCTCCTTTGTTATTCAATATTTTGAATTTGTTCTCTTATGTCTTCTAATACAGTTTTCATTTCTATTACCAAATTAGTAATTTCTAATTTTCCTGATTTCGAACCAATTGTGTTTGTTTCTCTGTTCATTTCTTTAATTAAGAAATCTAGCTTTTTTGCCCACTGGTTCTTCTTGTTCTAATAAGTTTTTTAAATTGTGCTATATGGCTTTTTAGTCTGGTTAGTTCTTCCTCTGTAGAACATTTATCAGAGGTAAATTACTATTTCTTGAGCTAATCTGTCTTTATCTACTATGTCAATTTTTAAAAGCTCTTTTATTCTTTCTTCTAATTTTTACTATATATTCTTCTACAAGTCCAGTAGAAAGTTCAGAAATTTTGTTAACATTTTCTTCTACACTTGATAATCTTGTTTGTAAATCTTGTTTAATTTTACTTCCTTCTATGCTTCTCATATCTATGAAATTGTCTATAGCTGTTTCTAAGCACTCCGACAACTCTTGCCAAATCGTTTCTAAACTATCTTCTTCTAATTGAATATTTAATACATCTGGCATTTTAGAAACTTCTGTAGCTCTAAGTCCACTTGGTATATCAGCCTCTTCTGCAAGTTCTGTTAGTTCTTTTATATATAGTTTAGCTAATTCTTTATTAAGTACTACGTTTTTTCCATCCAGTCCATAATTAGCATAGCTTATAAATACTTCTATTTTTCCCCTTGCAACTCTATTTAATACTGATTTTCTAACTTTGTCTTCTAAATATAGTAAGTTTCTTGGTGCTTTAACAGTAATATCTGCATATTTGTGGTTTACTGAACGAATTTCTACCAAATACTCTCGTCCATCTTTTTCTAGCTTTGCTCTTCCAAAGCCTGTCATACTTTTCATTGTATTATTTTCCTCTCATATTTATTTTTTTTACAATTTCTTTTTTTATTGAATCAATTAAATATTGTTTTTCATTTTTTTTTGTAAACTATTATTGATTTTGCTGTGTAATATATTGCAATTGCATATGTTAAAAGTACTGCAATTATTACAAATTTACTATTTAACATTATGTCTATATAAATAAATGCTAACATACAAAGTGCTAAAAATAATATTTCAATTCCATATATTGCTGCTTTTCCACTATCTTTTTTATATGCAAATTCAAAATTCCTATTGCTACTGCAAGTAAAAGATACTGCAAATACTTTTTAAGTCTACTATAAATATCGAGCTTTCAATATTCATAAAGCCAAGAATCATACAGTTTAAAAATAGAACTATTGCAATTGCTCTAATTATATTTTTAAATACTTCTCCATTCATCTTTTTTTTGTTGTTCTTGTGTTTTAGTTTTCTTTTACTTTATTTCTTGTTTTAGAACTTTTTGCATTTCTTGCATATCTACTGTTTTGACTTCTTTTTTAGTTTCAACTTCTTCTACAACCTCTTCAGTCTCAGCTTTTGTATCAATTTCTTCTACCACTGTTTTTTACTTTTAGTTGGTTTTTTCTCTGTTTTCTTGCTAGGTTCCGTTTTCTTAGTTGTTGCTTTTTTTTAGCTGTTGTTTTTTTAGTTGTAGTCTTTGTACTTGTTTCTTTTTTTTGCAGTTAATCTTGCACCAGTCTCCTTTTTAGTTGCCGGTTTTGTGTTTTTTCTTTGTTGTTGTTTTCTTTTCTACTGGCTCTGCTTTTTTGTAGTCTTTCTTGTAGTTTTCTTTTTTCCTTTTCTGTTGGCATTTTAATTTCTCCTTTTATAATTCAAAATTCATATACAATGTTACTCATAATAGTAATTGATGCTGTTTCTGTTCTTAATATTCTTTTTCCTAATGTTACCACTTTTT